>ENA-OQES01000052-OQES01000052.1-human-gut-metagenome-genome-assembly--contig:-NODE-52-length-45804-cov-10.518839_pt1 | contig 45804 bp, 42 predicted proteins | sample MGYA00242798_ERZ504641 | MGnify/ENA primary metagenome ERZ504641 (study PRJEB26092, sample SAMD00036327) | human gut metagenome | host: Homo sapiens | study: EMG produced TPA metagenomics assembly of...
CTCCTGCCACTTTTTCTTAGAGATTGTATTCTTTATATAACTGCTCACGTCATTTTGGCGTCTGTTGATACAATCGGGATTTCTTCAGTTCTCTTCTCCTGAAGTAATCGAGTAATCAGGCTTCCAAGTCGAGTTTCTCCCTGAATCTGCCCGATTGCTTCTCCTTCTGTACGTCCCTCAGCTTTAAGTCTTTCAGATTCCAGTTCCAGAACTTTTCCTCCCATAATATCACCTATTCCTTTCCGGACATCTTCTTCCTTACGGAAGATATAATCCGCAATCTTTACAATTAGCTTTGTCAAATCTGTATACAGTTCCGATTTACCTGTCTCCGTCAGTTCCTTTTCCAGATTTACCCTGATCTCTTCATATTCGTTTAAAAGCATCTGGAATAATTCCGGATTGTTATTAAAAATCATGTCCTTTTTTACTCGTATCTCATAATATAAAATGGCAACAGCATTAACAGGTTTTTTTACAAAGATGCTGTCTTTTGTATAATCAGCCATTTTTATAGCAGGTATGGAATATAAATATGTATTTCCATCCGGAAAAACTACATCTGTTTCCAGATAATCCGGTGTATTCTCCGAACTTCTCAGAAACAGTACGCAGGACTTTGGAAATTCTATCCGGTATCTGCGTCCCTGCTTCTCTGCATGTTCTATGCCAATTGCAAAAATCATATTCGATCATCCTTATTACCATTGTCATGTCGTCTGTACTCTGACACTCGATATGGTACATTTTCCTTCCAATCAGCAGACAGGAGTCTGTAATGATCTCTCCATCCTCCTGCTGATGTTCATTGCGAAGCTGTGTGATCTTCACATCTTCCGGGTATGATGTATGGAAATACCTCATTGATCAGCGGCACTGCCAGGTATGGCATCTTCTCAATCATTGTACGGAATACATCATCAAAAATCGTATTATTCATATAACACTCCTTTTGTATCTATATTATAACATTTTGACGAGTTTTATTGAACACTTAATTTCTTTAAAAATTATGTATTTTTATCTTGGAAATCAGTGGCAGATATTGCCTGAAAAAATCATTTATAAGAAAAGTATAGATTATCGTTTACATTTTTACTATACAGCATCTATGGCTATTTATCAAGTCCAATTTTGGCGATTATTTTCCTGTTCTTCCTTAAATCAAGAGTTTACAATCCATACTCCGCAATGAAGAAATTTAAGACAAAGAAATAGCTTCTGTTTCTTACAAATATTTCTACTGTAAAGATAATGCCAAACAGCCTTGTAGGCAAAACGAAACAGTTGACAGCTGAAAAAACCAATGATAAGATAAATGCACTCAAATTATAACAGAACAGGCTTACAGTCAGAAAAGGATCAGAATTTCGGTTCTGATTACTTTTTTGTGTTTTATTCAGCTGACAAGGGAAAGTTCGCACTTGAAAAAGAATAAAAATTGGGTTATAATACGAACAAATGTTTGTAATGCAAAAAATCATTCCCGGATTTACAGTAAGCAATCCGGTTAATATAAAGAAAGGAAATGTAACAGACATGGCAAAGAAAAACACCTATGATGCAGGGAGCATCTCTGTCCTGGAAGGTCTGGAGGCGGTTCGTAAGCGTCCGGGAATGTACATCGGAAGTGTTTCACGAAAAGGATTAAATCATCTCATTTATGAGATCGTAGATAACGCAGTAGATGAACATCTGGCAGGATACTGCAGTCTGATCCATGTGATTCTGGAGAAGGATGGTTCCTGTACGGTTACGGATAATGGAAGAGGAATCCCGGTAGATATGCATGAGAAAGGAGTGTCGGCAGAGAGACTTGTATTTACAACTCTTCATGCAGGCGGTAAATTTGATAATTCTGCCTATAAGACCAGCGGAGGACTTCATGGAGTAGGCTCTTCGGTTGTGAATGCCCTGTCTACATATCTAGACATTAAGATCAGTCGTGACGGATATGTGCATCATGATCACTATGAACGGGGAATCCCGACCATTGAACTTGAGGAAGGGTTGCTGCCGAAGCTGGGTAAGACCAGACAGACCGGAACCAGTATCAATTTCCTGCCGGATCCGGAGATTTTTGAAAAGACCAGATTCTCAGCAACAGAAGTAAAGAGCAGACTTCATGAGACTGCATATCTGAATCCGGAACTGACTATTCGCTTTGAGGATAAAAGAGGTGCAGAGGTCGAGGATATTACCTATCATGAGCCGGACGGTATCATTGGATTTATCAAAGATCTGAACCACAGCGCGGAAGTCCTGCATGATCCGGTTTACCTGAAAGGGGAAGCAGACGGCATTCAGGTAGAGGTGGCATTTCAGTTTACCAATGAATTTCGTGAGAATGTACTGGGCTTCTGTAATAACATTTACAATGCAGAGGGCGGTACTCATCTGACCGGATTTAAGACTACATTTACTACAGTCATGAATACTTATGCGAGAGAGATTGGTGTTCTTAAAGACAAGGATCCGAACTTCACAGGTGCAGATATCCGTAACGGAATGACAGCAGTTGTTTCCATCAAGCATCCGGAACCTCGTTTCGAGGGACAGACCAAGACAAAGCTGGATAATCAGGATGCATCACGCGCAACCGGAAAGGTTGTAGGAGAGCAGATGGTACTCTATTTTGACAGAAATCTGGAGACTCTTAAGACCATCCTTTCCTGCGCAGAGAAAGCAGCAAAGATTCGTAAAACAGAGGAGAGGGCGAAGACGAATCTTCTGACAAAGCAGAAATATTCCTTTGACTCTAACGGAAAGCTGGCAAACTGCGAGAAGAAGGATCCTTCCCAGTGCGAGATCTTTATCGTAGAGGGAGATTCTGCGGGAGGTTCCGCAAAGACTGCCCGCAACCGTAATTATCAGGCAATCCTTCCTATCAGAGGTAAGATTCTGAATGTGGAGAAGGCTACTATTGATAAGGTGCTTGCCAATGCGGAGATTAAGACCATGATCAATGCATTCGGATGTGGATTCTCCGAAGGATACGGAAATGACTTTGATATTACGAAGCTTCGTTACGACAAGATTGTGATCATGGCTGATGCCGATGTGGATGGGGCGCATATTTCCACACTGCTCCTTACTTTATTCTATCGTTTCATGCCGGATCTGATTACTGAGGGACATGTGTATATTGCCATGCCGCCATTATATAAAGTCATGCCTAAGAAGGGGCAGGAGGAATACCTGTACGATGATAAGGCACTGGAGAGATACAGACGTGCCCATAAGCCGGGAAGCTTTACTCTTCAGAGATATAAAGGTCTGGGCGAGATGGATGCGGAGCAGCTCTGGGAGACGACTCTGAATCCGGAAACTAGAATGATGAAGCGGGTGGAGATTGAAGATGCGAGACTTGCATCAAGCGTGACAGAGATTCTGATGGGAAGCGATGTCCCGCCGAGAAAGAAATTTATCTATGAGCATGCACAGGATGCAGAGCTGGACATCTGATTTCGCCGGAGTGTTATGTGGAAATTAAGACAGATACATGGATATGTGTCTGAGATGGAGGAAAGAAATTAAATGGAAACAAAACAGGAGAATGTGATTCCTACCGACTATGCGGAGGTCATGCAGAAATCCTATATAGATTATGCCATGAGTGTTATTATCTCCAGAGCCCTGCCGGATGTGCGTGACGGATTGAAGCCTGTACAGAGAAGAACTCTGTATGATATGTATGAACTGGGTATCCGTTATGACAGACCATACAGAAAATGTGCCCGTATCGTAGGTGACACCATGGGTAAATATCACCCCCATGGTGACAGTTCGATCTACGAAGCACTTGTGGTAATGGCTCAGGATTTTAAGAAAGGCAAAACACTGGTTGACGGACATGGAAACTTCGGTTCCATCGAGGGCGACGGTGCAGCGGCCATGCGATATACAGAAGCCAGACTGGAGAAACTGACACAGGATGTCTTCCTCGAAGATCTGGATAAGAATGTAGTAGATTTTATGCCGAACTTTGACGAGACAGAGAAGGAACCGGTGGTACTTCCTGTCAGAATCCCGAATCTGCTGGTAAACGGAGCAGACGGTATTGCGGTCGGTATGGCAACCAGTATTCCACCGCACAATCTGGGTGAAGTGGTAGATGCTGTAAAAGCATATATGAAGAATAACGACATCAGTGTCAAAGGGCTGATGCGCTATCTCAAGGGACCGGATTTCCCGACAGGTGGTCTGGTAGTAAATAAAGATGATCTGCTCAGGATTTACGAGACAGGAACAGGTAAGCTTCGTGTCAGAGGTAAGGTGGAGACAGTGAAGCTCAAAGGCGGCAGACAGCAGCTTGTGATCACAGAGATTCCTTACACAATGATCGGGGCAAATATCGGAAAATTCCTGAATGATATTGCGTCTCTTGTGGAAAACAAGAAGACAACAGATATCGTGGATATTTCCAACCAGTCTTCCAAAGAGGGAATCCGTATTGTTCTTGACCTGAAGCGTGACGCAGATGTAGAGAATCTTACAAATATGCTCTATAAGAAGACAAAGCTGGAAGATACTTTTGGCGTGAATATGCTGGCAGTTGCGGATGGCAGACCGGAGACTCTGAGTCTGAAGCAGGTGATCGAGCATCACGTAGATTTCGTATTCGATGTCACGACCAGAAAGTACACCACACTTCTGAATAAAGAGCAGGAGAAGAAAGAAATCCAGGAAGGTCTGATCAAGGCATGTGATGTGATCGACCTGATCATCGAGATCCTGCGAGGAAGCAAGAACAGAGAACAGGTAAAGAAATGCCTGGTTGACGGTGTGACAGAAGAAATCAGGTTCAAGAGCAAATCAAGCGAGAAAGCTGCGCAGAAGCTGCATTTCTCAGAGAAACAGGCAGCTGCGATCCTGGATATGCGTCTGTACAAACTGATCGGTCTGGAGATCGAGGCACTTCAGGCAGACTATGCAGAAACAATGAAGAACATTGCCATTTATGAAGATATCCTGAATAATTATGATTCCATGGCAGAAGTGATCATGAAAGAACTGGATCAGATCAAGAAGGAATACGGTACGAAACGCCGCACAGTGATCGAGAATGCAGAAGAAGTTGTCTATGAGGAAAAGAAGATGGAAGAAATGGAAGTCACATTCCTTATGGACCGCTTCGGATATATGCGGACCATTGATAAGTCTGCATATGAGAGAAATAAAGAAGCTGCCAATGCAGAGAACAAATATGTGTTTAACTGTATGAATACAGATAAGATATGTATCTTTACAGATAATGGAAAGATGCACAGTATCAAGGTGGCAGATATTCCGCTGGTTCGTTTCAGGGATAAGGGGACACCGGCAGATAATCTGAGCAATTATGACAGTGCACAGGAACGTATGCTCTATGTAGCACCGCTGGCATCTGTAAAAGAAAATACACTTCTGTTTGTCACTGCTGCATCCATGTGCAAGCTGGTAAGCGGTGCAGAGTTTGATGTGGCGAAGAGAACGATCGTGTCTACGAAACTTGCTGAAGAGGATTCTCTGATCTTTGTGGGTTCTGCGGATGAAATGGAACAGGTGGTATTCCAGAGTGAAGGCGGATATTTCTTAAGATTTCAGAAACAGGATATTTCTGCTATGAAGAAAACATCTATCGGGGTGCGTGGAATGAAACTGGCAGAAGGAGATAAGCTGGATCATGCATATCTTCTGGAAAGCCGCCAGGAATATACCATTACTTACCATGATAAACCCTATGTTCTCAACAGGATAAAACTGTCCAAACGGGACAGTAAAGGAACAAAACCACGTATATAAAACCAACAAATCCGCTAAAATCAAGGTTTTTGCAGGAAAAGCCTTGCAATTGCCGGAAATTGGTGTTACAATACATCTAAATTAGAACTTGTTGACAAAGGAGTGGGCGTGAGCCCACTCTTATTTGTTGCATGGAAAGGCAGGTGGGAAAATGAGCAGACGGGAAGAGTATGAAAAGCGCGCAGAGGAACTTCTGGCACCGATCGTAGAACTTAACGGCTTTGAACTGGTTGATGTAGAATATGTAAAGGAAGCAGGAAACTGGTATCTGAGAGGATACATTGACAAACCAGGCGGAATTACAGTAAATGACTGCGAGACAGTCAGCAGAGCATTCAGTGACAAACTGGATGAGAATGATTTTATTGAAGACAGTTATATCATGGAGATCAGTTCACCGGGACTGGACAGACCGCTGAAGAAAGACAAAGACTTTGAGAGAAACATGGGAAAACTGGTGGAAATCCGTACCTATCGGCCAATCGAGAAGCAAAAAGAGTTCTGCGGGATTTTGACCGCATATGATAGTAACAGTGTGACAATCGATGAGGATGGAACCGAGCGTGTTTTTGATAAGAAAGACACAGCCCTGATACGCCTCGCAATAGAGTTTTAGTTAATTCGGGAGGATAAGGAAAAAAATGAGCAGAGAGTTAAAGGAGGCACTGGATATCCTTGAAAAGGAAAAGAGTATCAGCAAAGATACTTTGCTTGAGGCAATTGAGCAGTCTCTGATCCAGGCCTGCAAAAACCATTTTGGAAAAGCTGACAATGTACATGTAACTATTAATCCGGAAACCTGCGATTTTTCAGTGTATGCAGACAGAAGTATCGTAGAATACGTAGAGGATCCTGCAATGGAGATTTCTCTGGCAGATGCTTTGAAGATCACATCAAGAGCTGAGATCGGAGGCATGATACAGGTTCCGATCCAGTCTAAGGAATTCGGACGTATTGCGACACAGAATGCAAAGAACGTTATCCTGCAGAAAATCCGTGAGGAAGAACGTAAAGTGCTGTATGATGAATACTATGGAAAAGAAAAAGAAGTAGTAACCGGTATTGTACAGCGTGTGATGGGCAAGAATGTAAGCATCAATCTTGGTAAGGCAGATGCAGTATTAAGTGAGAATGAACAGGTGAAAGGGGAAACCTTCCAGCCGACAGAGAGAATAAAGGTGTATATTCTTGAAGTCAAGGATACCCCGAAGGGACCTCGTATTCTGGTATCCAGAACTCATCCGGGACTTGTGAAACGTCTCTTTGAGTCAGAAGTTGCAGAAGTAAAAGACGGAACTGTTGAGATCAAGAGCATCGCACGTGAGGCCGGTTCCCGTACAAAGATCGCTGTATGGAGCAACGATCCGGATGTAGATGCAGTTGGTGCATGCGTAGGTATGAACGGTGCACGTGTCAATGCAGTAGTTGAGGAACTTCGCGGTGAGAAGATCGATATCATCAACTGGGATGAGAATCCTGCGATCCTGATCGAGAATGCATTGAGCCCTGCAAAGGTTATCGCAGTTATGGCAGATCCTGATGAGAAGACAGCTCTGGTAGTTGTTCCTGATTATCAGCTGTCCCTTGCAATCGGTAAAGAAGGTCAGAATGCACGTCTTGCTGCAAGACTTACAGGATTTAAGATTGACATCAAGAGTGAGACTCAGGCAAAAGAAGCCGGTGATTTCTATGATTATGATGATGACGAGACTGCAGAAGATGCAGCTGAGGCATCAGCAGAGGAAACTTCAGCAGAAGATTCCCTGACAGAAGAAACCGAAGCAGAAGAAGTTTCAGAGGAAGTTCCTGTAGAAGAAGAGCCACAGGCTCAGGAAGCAGGAGAGAATGAAGACGAAGAATAAGATTCCCATGCGCCAGTGTACCGGCTGCAGGGAAATGAAAAGCAAGAAAGAGATGCTCAGAGTTCTTAAGACTACAGAAGATGAGATCGTGCTTGATACTACCGGTAAGAAAAACGGCAGAGGCGCATATCTGTGTCTTTCCAGAGAATGTCTGGATAAAGCGATTAAAAATCATGGACTTGAGCGTTCACTGAAAACTGCGGTTCCGGATGAGGTATACGAACGACTTAAGAAGGAGCTGGAAGATATTGAAAAATAACAGAGTACTGTCGCTGATAGGGCTGGCTACCAAAGCAGGCAAGACCGTAAGCGGAGAATTTTCCACAGAGAAATCTGTAAAGACCGGAAAAGGACTGCTTGTGATCGTTGCTGAGGATGCCTCCGAGAATACAAAGAAGAAATTCAGGAATATGTGCAGTTTTTATGAAGTTCCGATTTTCTTCTTCTCAGATAAAGAGAGCTTAGGCAGAGCAATGGGAAAGGAGTACCGCGCCTGTCTGGCTGTCCAGGATGAGAACTTTGCGAAAGCAATCATGAAGGAGGTATAGCGATTGTCAAAATTAAGAGTACATGAGCTGGCCAGAGAGCTTGGACGACAGAACAGAGAAGTAATCGAGTTTCTGAAATCAAAAGGCGTTGATGTGAGAAGCCATATGAGTATGGTGGATGAGCCTGCGGTTTCGGAAGTAAAGAATAGATTCAGAAAAGACAATAATAACAGGGGAAAGGAGCATATTGCGAAATTGGAGACTCCCAAGACAGAAGAAAAGGTTGTAACAGCAAAATTAGAAGGAGATAAAACTGAAACACCTAAAAAGAAAAAAAATATTATCCGCGTTTTTCATGCACAGAATGCAAGTGACGGAGGAAAAACAAGAAAGAAACCTGTGAAAGCTGAAGGCGAGAGAACAGGTTCACCAAGAAATGCAGAAGGAAGAAATTCCGACAGTTCAAGAACAGACGGTGACAGACCAAGAAGAAATAATAATGACCGCCCAGGTACAGGCAACAGAAGACCGGACGGACAGAACCGTCAGGGAAGACCTCAGGGTGAAGGAAGATCCCAGGGAGATAACCGCCAGGGAGGACGTTTTGGCCAGGGAAGAAACCAGGGCGAAGGAAACCGTCAGGGAAGACCTCAGGGCGAGGGAAGATCCCAGGGAGATAACCGCCAGGGAGGACGTTTCGGCCAGGGAAGATCCCAGGGCGATGGTCAGGGCCGTCCGGGCGGAAGATTCCAGGGCGATGGAAATCGTCAGGGAGGACGTTTCGGACAGGGAAGACCACAGGGAGATGGAAACCGTCAGGGAGGAAGACCGCAGGGCAATGGCCAGGGTCGTCCGGACGGAAACAGAAGTGAAGGACGTGACGGACGCTTCGGCGGCAGTCAGGGACGTCAGGGACAGCGCCAGAATACAAGAAAGAATGACGATATGGCATTTGCACCGGAACTGACAAAGACTTCCAAAGACAGCAAGAGAGAAAGAGACAGAGAGAACAAAAACAAGAAAAAAGATTTTGATAAGACACAGAGTGGCGGACGCAGACCAAATCAGGGTGGATTCAATAAGAATTCCAGAATCCCGAAAGCTCTGCAGAAACCGGCTCCGCAGCCAAAACAGGAAGAGAAGAAACCTGAGGTTAAGGAAATCACACTTCCGGAGAAGATGACGATCCGCGAACTGGCAGAAGCTATGAAAATGCAGCCGTCAGTAATTGTGAAGAAGCTCTTTATGCAGGGTATGATGGTTACCGTAAACCATGAGATCGATTTTGAGAAAGCTCAGGAGATTGCTCTGGAATATGATATCATCGCAGAACCGGAAGAGAAGGTAGACGTTATCGAAGAACTCCTCAAAGAGGATGAAGAAGACGAAAAAGATATGGTTTCAAGACCACCTGTAGTCTGTGTTATGGGGCACGTTGACCATGGTAAAACATCTCTTCTGGATGCAATCCGTAAGACAAATGTAACACGTGGAGAAGCCGGCGGTATCACACAGCACATCGGTGCTTCTGTAGTAGAGGTTGGCGGACAGAAGATCACATTCCTGGATACACCTGGACATGAAGCTTTCACAGCTATGCGTATGCGTGGTGCCAACTCCACAGATATCGCAGTTCTGGTTGTAGCAGCTGATGATGGTGTGATGCCTCAGACAGTAGAGGCTATCAGCCATGCGAAGGCGGCAGGCGTTGAGATCATAGTTGCAATCAACAAGATTGATAAGCCAAGTGCTAATATTGAGCGTGTAAAACAGGAACTTTCTGAATATGAACTGATCCCGGAAGACTGGGGCGGAAGTACGATTTTTTGTTCCTGTATCCGCACATACAGGAGAGGGAATCGATACTCTTCTTGAGATGATCCTTCTTACAGCCGAGGTATGTGAATTAAAGGCAAATCCGAACCGTTCCGCAAGAGGTCTTGTAATCGAGGCTCAGCTTGATAAAGGTAAAGGTCCGGTTGCCACGATCCTTGTCCAGAAAGGTACTCTTCATGTGGGAGACTTTATTGCAGCAGGAGCATGCAATGGTAAGGTTCGTGCCATGATGGATGATAAGGGACGCAGGATTAAAGAAGCAGGTCCTTCTACTCCTGTAGAAATCCTGGGACTTGGTGATGTGCCGAATGCAGGTGAAATTCTTCTTGCATTTGACAGTGATAAGGAAGCCAAGAACTTTGCAGGTGCATTTGTATCTGAGAACAAGAACCGTCTTCTTGAGGAGACTAAGGGCAAATTATCTCTGGATAATCTCTTTGATCAGATTCAGGCAAGCGATCTGAAGGAACTTCCGCTCATTGTCAAAGCAGATGTACAGGGATCTGTGGAAGCTGTAAAACAGAGTCTGACCAAACTTTCCAACGAAGAAGTGGTTGTAAAGGTGATCCATGGCGGTGTTGGTGCGATCAATGAGTCTGACGTAAGTCTTGCGGCTACATCAAATGCGATCATTATCGGCTTTAATGTCCGTCCGGATGCAACCGCAAAACAGCTTGCTGAGCAGGAAGGTGTAGATCTTCGTCTGTATAGAGTTATTTATCAGGCAATCGAAGATGTAGAAGCTGCCATGAAGGGTATGCTTGATCCTATATTTGAGGAGAAAGTTATCGGTCATGCGGAAGTGCGTCAGCTGTTCAAGGCATCCGGTATTGGTACGATTGCAGGAAGCTATATTCTGGATGGTATCTTCCAGAGAAACTGCAAGGTTCGTATTTCCAGAGAAGGCGAGCAGATATTTGAAGGTGAGCTTGCATCCCTGAAGAGATTCAAAGACGATGTTAAGGAAGTTAAGGCAGGATACGAATGTGGCCTTGTATTTGACGGATTTAACGATGTGAAAGAGGAAGATAAAGTAGAAGCTTATATCATGGTAGAAGTACCGAGATAGTAATGGTTTATAAAGGTAGGGTGCGCGATTCATAGTGTCAGGTACAGTGTGGTGCGCACCTTGACTTGATTGTGGTAATTCAGAAAATAATGTGATCAGGATAGTCGATGATCCGGATTGCTCACAGTATTTGACAGAATTGCCGGATATATAGGAGTAAAACTTAAAATGAGAAAAAACAGTATTAAGAATACCCGGATCAATGGGGAAGTCCAGAAGGAACTCAGCACCATTATCCGCAACGAGATCAAGGACCCGCGTATTCATCCGATGACTTCTGTCATGGCTGTAGAAGTGGCTCCTGATCTGAAAACCTGCAGAGCATATATCAGTGTGCTGGGTGAAAAAGAAGCAAAGGAAGCGACGATCAAAGGTCTGAACAGTGCAGAAGGCTACATCAGACGCCAGCTGGCGCGTAATTTAAACCTGAGAAATACACCGGAGATCCGTTTTATCTTGGACGAATCTATTGAGTATGGTGTAAATATGTCAAAGCTTATTGATGATGTTACCAAGAAAGACAGCAACTCCCACAGACAGGATGAGGAGCAGGATGAGAATTAAAAGAGGATGAGAACATGGAAAATATTGCGGAAATACTGGAAGGTGTGAAAACAATGGGAATCGGCGGACATATCCGTCCGGATGGTGACTGCGTTGGTTCCTGTATGGCGTTATATTTATATGTAAAAACCTATTATCCGGAAATTCAGGCAGATGTGTACCTGGATAATCCCAAACCTGTTTTCGGACATATTGACTGTATGGATGAGATTAAAACAGAGTTGGACGGTGACAAAGAGTATGACCTTTTTGTTACCTGTGATGTAAGTGCAAGAGACAGACTTGCCATTGCAGGTCCATACTTTGACACTGCAAAAAGAACAGCATGTATTGATCATCATATCAGTAACTCTGGATTTGCACAGGTGAATCATATCAGGGGAGAGGTAAGCTCTGCCTGTGAAGTTCTCTATGGGCTTTTTGATCCTGAGAAAGTGGTCCGTACCATTGCAGTGCCGATCTATACGGGAATGGTTCATGACACAGGGGTATTTCAGTACTCTTCAACTTCACCGGAGACCATGCGTATTGCCGGGGAACTGATGAAGACAGGATTCAATTTCAGTAAGATCATTGATGAATCTTTCTATCAGAAAACTTATGTGCAGAATCAGGTAATGGGGCGTGTCCTTGCTGAGAGTATCCTGCTTCTGGATGGAAAATGTATTATCGGATATCTTAAAAAAAGGAGACATGGAGTTCTATGGTGTGGATGGCAAGGATCTGGATGGTATCGTCAGTCAGCTTCGTCTTACAGCGGGAGTGGAAGTTGCCATGTTTATCTATGAAGTGGAAACTCAGTCTTTCAAAGTTTCCCTGCGTTCCAACGGAAATGTGGATGTAAGTAAGATTGCAGTATATTTTGGCGGCGGCGGTCATATGAGAGCAGCAGGATGTGATCTTCAGGGTTCTGTGTATGATGTGATCAACAATGTGACAGAACAGATCTGCAAACAGTTTCAGGAGCAGGAAGTCTGATGGATGGAGTAATTGTAATCCGTAAGGAAAAAGGATTCACTTCTCATGATGTGGTGGCAAAGCTTCGGGGAATCCTTCATATGAAGAAAATCGGACATACCGGAACTCTTGATCCGGATGCAGAAGGAGTGCTCCCGGTGGCTCTGGGAAAAGCAACCCGTCTGGTGGATATGATCACAGATAAAGAGAAAACCTATGAGGCAGTGATGCGTCTGGGTGTTGTTACGGATACCCAGGATATGAGCGGAACTGTTCTCTCACAGACTACAGAGCTTTCCGTTACAGAAGAAGAGCTTTGCACAGTGGTCAGTTCTTTTGTGGGAGACTATATGCAGGTGCCGCCAATGTATTCAGCACTGAAAGTCAATGGAAAGAAACTCTATGAACTTGCCAGAGAGGGCAAGACTGTGGAGCGTAAACCAAGACCTGTACATTTTTATGAGATAGAAATTCTGGATATCAGTTTTCCGCTGGTGCGTTTTCGTGTGACCTGCAGCAAGGGAACCTATATCCGTACTCTGTGCCATGATATAGGGGAAAAGCTGGGCTGTGGAGCTGCCATGGAAAGTCTTTTGCGGACAAAGGTGGGCAGATTTACACTGGATGATGCCATTACCCTGGCGCAGACAGAAGAGGCAGTGCAGGAAGGAACCATAGAGAGTAAAATCCTCGGTATTGAGGAGATTCTTGCAGAGTATCCAAGGGTATGCTGTACAAAAGAAGGGGACAGACTTCTGGCTAATGGAAATCCTCTTGTACAGGCACTGGTTGATGCACAGGAGAAAAAAGGATGGATCCGTATGTGCAGCAGTGAAGGCAGTTTTGCCGGAGTTTACCAGTGGGACGAGAAAAGAAACAGGTATTTCCCTGTAAAAATGTTTTAGGAGACATGATGGAATATTTAAGGATTGAGAATGATTTTCCCAGAATTTCACACAGTGCGGTAACACTTGGGAAGTTTGACGGCATACACCGCGGACATCAGAAACTGGTTGAGAAAATTATTGAGCAGAAACAGGAAGGTGCACAGGCGGTTGTACTTGCGCTTGGAACTGCCTCAAGAACAATCCTCACAAAGGAAGAGAGATGTCGTATATTGGAAGAAATGGGAGTGGATATACTGTTGGAATGTCCGCTCACAGAGAAAATACGGCACATGAAAGCAGAGAATTTTATAAAAGAAATACTGATAGGAGATCTGCAGGTTTCCTATGTGGCAGTTGGAGAGGATTTCCGTTTTGGCTATGAGCGGAAAGGAACTCCTGCCATGCTCAAAGAGTTCGGAAAGAAATATGGATTTCATACGGAAGTCCTGCCAAAAGAAATGGACGGACGCCGTAAGATTAGTAGTACCTTTGTCAGGGAAGAACTGAACAGAGGGAATATGGAAAAATTCCGTTTCCTTATGGGAACAGATTTCTCAGTAGAAGGAATCGTTGAACATGGACGTGGAATGGGACATAAATATCTGCTTCCGACCACCAACCTGATCCCTCCGGTAGAGAAACTGATGCCTCCAAACGGGGTTTATATCACAGTATCCCATTTCAGAGACAGAAGTTATCAGGGAATTACCAATGTAGGTCATAAGCCTACTGTTGGCGGCGAGAAGTTTATTGGTGTGGAAACATATCTGTTTGACTGCAATGAAGATCTGTATGGGGAATACTGCAAGGTGGATTTCAAAAAATTCCTCAGACCTGAACAGAAGTTTTCTTCGCTGGAGGCACTGAAGGCACAGCTGGAGAGGGATGCTGTGAAGGGACAGGAATATTTTGAAACTTTGTAAAAAAGGAGGTTTACACGCCAGAATCAATGTGCTATACTAACCAAGGTGAATTTAGCCCATGTTCAGGGACCGGATGCTCCGACCATCTCTTAATGTGTGGCGGTCAATCAATAATAATTATAGAATACAGGAGGAAATCACAATGATTTCAAAAGAAAAGAAAGCAGCGATCATGAAAGAATATGCAAGAACTGAAGGCGATACAGGATCACCGGAAGTACAGGTAGCAGTTCTTACAGCAAGAATTCAGGAACTTACAGAGCATTTACAGAGCAACCATAAAGATCATCACTCCAGACGTGGTCTTCTGAAAATGGTAGGTCAGAGACGTGGACTGTTAGCTTACCTGAAGAAAACAGACATCGAAAGATACCGTGCACTGATTGAAAAAATTAGGCTTAAGAAAATAATAGCCTTTTAGTATGCGGAAGGGGGCGGATTTCCATCCGCCTCCCTTTTATGCAAGTGGAATTGTTGTTTTAATGTGTATGCAATGCGTATTCAGAAACTATGAAACGCAGCAGGAGTTATTTCCGAGACTACTGAAAAGATTATTTTGCAAAATAACTGAAAAAGTAGGTTTTTTCAGTTGTTTCGGACTCCTGTTTTAATGTGACATTGTAATACCATGTAAATTTGAAAATTGCCGTCTGATACAGGAATATCTGTCCTGATTGGGGGAAGGCAAAAATTCACAGAAAGATTTGTAAAAAATAATAACCAGAATATGGAAAAAAGGAGAATGAACATATGTACAAAAGTTATTCCATGGAATTAGCCGGAAGAACCTTGACAGTAGATATCAACCGCGTTGCAAAACAGGCAAACGGTGCAGCATTAATGCATTATGGTGATACTACAGTATTATCTACAGCAACAGCATCTAAAGAGCCAAGAGAAGGAATCGATTTCTTCCCGTTAAGTGTTGAATATGAAGAGAAAATGTATGCAGTAGGCAAAATCCCGGGAGGATTTAACAAGAGAGAGGGAAAAGCAAGCGAGCATGCAATCCTTACTTCCCGCGTGATCGACAGACCGATGCGTCCTCTGTTCCCAAAGGATTACAGAAATGATGTAACATTGGTAAACATGGTTATGTCTGTTGATCCGGAATGTAATCCGGAGATTCCGGCTATGCTGGGTTCTGCTATTGCAACCTGCATTTCCGATATCCCCTTTGACGGTCCATGTGCAACCACACAGGTTGGTCTGATCAATGGTGAATATATCATCAACCCTACCATGGCACAGAAAGATGTATCTGACCTTCAGCTTACAGTAGCTTCCACAAGAGAGAAAGTAATCATGATCGAAGCCGGCGCAAAAGAAGTTCCGGAAGACAAGATGATCGAAGCTATCTATAAAGCTCATGAAGTAAACCAGGAGATCATCAAATTTATCGATAAGATCGTAGAAGAATGCGGAAAACCGAAACACAGCTACGAATCATGTGCAGTTCCGGAAGAACTCTTCGCAGCGATCAAAGAAATCGTACCTCCGGCAGAAATGGAAGTTGCCGTATTCTCTGACGATAAACAGACAAGAGAAGAAAATATCCGTCAGGTAACAGAGAAACTGAAAGAAGCTTTTGCTGACAAGGAAGAGTGGCTTGCAGTTCTGGGCGAGGCTGTATATCAGTACCAGAAGAAGACTGTCCGCAAGATGATCTTAAAAGACCACAAACGTCCTGATGGTCGTGCCATTACTCAGATCCGTCCTCTGGCAGCAGAGACAGATATTATCCCCAGAGTACATGGTTCTGCTATGTTCACACGTGGACAGACACAGATCTGTACCATCACAACTCTGGCTCCTCTTGCAGAAGCACAGAAGCTTGACGGACTTGACGAATTTGAAACTTCAAAGAGATATATGCATCACTACAATTTCCCGTCCTACTCTGTAGGTGAGACAAAACCATCCAGAGGACCGGGACGTCGTGAGATCGGACATGGTGCACTTGCTGAGAGAGCATTAGTTCCTGTACTTCCAAGCGAAGAGGAATTCCCATATGCGATCCGTACTGTATCTGAGACATTTGAATCCAATGGTTCTACTTCTCAGGCAAGTATCTGTGCATCCACAATGTCTCTGATGGCAGCCGGTGTACCGATCAAAAAACCGGTAGCAGGTATTTCCTGTGGCCTGGTAACAGGCGATACAGATGATGATTACATTGTTCTCACAGATATCCAGGGACTTGAAGACTTCTTCGGAGATATGGACTTCAAGGTAGCCGGAACTCATGACGGTATCACAGCAATCCAGATGGATATCAAGATCCATGGACTGACAAGACCGATCGTAGAAGAAGCAATCAGACGTACAAAAGAAGCAAGAGAATATATCCTGACAGAAGTTATGGAGAAATGTATTGCAGCTCCACGTACATCTGTAGGCGAATATGCTCCGAAGATCATTCAGATCCAGATCGATCCTCAGAAGATCGGTGATGTTGTAGGTCAGAGAGGAAAGACTATCAATACGATCATCGAGCGTACAGGTGTTAAGATCGATATCACAGACGAAGGTGCGGTATCTATCTGTGGAGTTGATCAGAAGAGCATGGATGAGGCAGCTAACATGGTTAAGATCATTGCAACTGATTTTGAAGCAGGACAGATCTTTACAGGTAAAGTTGTCAGCATCAAAGAGTTTGGTGCATTCGTTGAATTTGCACCGGGTAAAGAGGGAATGGTACACATTTCCAAGATCTGTAAAGAAAGAATCAATCGTGTTGAGGATGTTCTCACACTTGGTGATAAAGTTAAGGTTGTCTGCCTTGGCAAAGACAAGATGGGAAGAATCAGCTTCAGCATGAAGGATGTACCGGAAGAAGCGTAAAAATTATGAGATATCACAATATTACCAAGGACGATATGCTTAATGGCGACGGACTTCGTGTAGTGCTCTGGGTGGCAGGATGCAATCACTGCTGTCCGGAGTGCCAGAATCCTGTCACCTGGGATCCAAACGGCGGACTGCCTTTCGGTGAGGCAGAACGCAAGGAGATTTTTGCGGAACTGGATAAGGATTATGTGAGCGGAATTACCTTTTCAGGTGGAGATCCACTGCACCCGGCAAATATCACTGAGGTAACAGCCTTTGCGAAGGAGATCAGAAGGAGATATCCTGGCAAAACAATCTGGCTTTATACAGGTTTCCTCTGGGAGGAGATCTGCAAAGAAGAGATTGTGCGTTATCTGGATGTCTGCGTAGACGGTGAATTTGAGGTGGACAAGAAAGAACTTTCCCTTAAATGGAAAGGTTCCAGCAATCAGAGAGTGATCGATGTTCCCAAAACTCTTCATGAAGGAAAAGTCGTATTGCATAAATAAGAAATATACAGGCAGTTCAAGTATACGTCAGGTGTACCTGAACTGCTTTTTTACTGAATCAGTCAGTGATGATCACAAATATTGTTACTGTTCACTCCGTTTACAGTAACGTAGCCAAAATTCATTCCAGATTGCCTGCGGCAATGGAATTTTGGCTCGTATGTCTCGGGATTTTGGCATATTCATGCCAAAACACCTCGCGGGATAGTGGTGTGTGAACAGTAACCAAATATTCAGCTATGAGTGTACTGCGAAGCAGGTGTGTTAGCTTTGCATGACCAGACAGGAGGAAAAACAGATGAAACGAATCGCAAAATTTCACAAAGTAAGTAAAGAACGCTTTACAGCAGACTGGATGGATACGTTTGCACAGTCTCAGGAAGAAGCAGAGAAAGTATACGAAGCCATCCGTCTGCCAAAGCGGGCAACAGCAGGCAGCGCAGGCTATGATTTCTTTGCACCTGCTGAATTTACTCTGAAACCGGGTGAGACAGTGAAGATTCCTACAGGCATCCGGGTAGAAATGCAGCCGGAATGGGTGCTGAAATGTTATCCGAGAAGCGGACTTGGGTTCAAATACCGTCTTCAGCTCAACAACACCGTTGGTATTATTGACAGTGATTATTTCTATTCAGATAACGAAGGGCATATTTTCTCAAAGATCACAAATGATTCCAATGAAAACAAAACTCTGACAATCCCGGCAGATACAGGATTCATGCAGGGAATCTTTGTAGAGTATGGAATCACAGTAGATGATGATGCTACAGAAATCCGTAACGGAGGATTTGGAAGTACTACTGCGAAATAGTGAGAAAAAGAAATGTAATGTTCTGGCGGAGCATATTTCACAAAGTTTATAGATGAAATCAGAGCCAGAATGTAAAAAAAGTAGAACATAGGGATGAATCTGAGATTTTTACTTTACGTTCTGCTTTTTCTTTGCTATAATATTTTGAGATTCAAAATATTTGCAATACATACAATTCAAGCGTATATACTGCGGAACAGTTATTCGATTATGAACAAGTAACGAAGCGGATGATTTTATCCGCTTGACTAAAAAATATCAGGCAAAGAAATAAATTCAGGGAGAAAAGTTATGATCATCGAGCCAAAAGTAAGAGAATATATCTGCACAACCGCACATCCGCAGGGATGTGCAGAGAGTGTGCGCAATCAGGCAGATTACGCCTGTAAACAGGGAATGGTAAACGGAACAAAAAAAGCACTGATCATCGGATGTTCTACAGGCTACGGCCTCGCATCACGAATCTGCGCACTGGAAAACTGTGGTGCGGACACCCTTGGGATTATGTTTGAACGTCAGGCAAATGGCAGAAGAACAGCGACACCGGGATGGTACAACACTGCGGAATTTCATCGCCTGGCAGCAGAAAAAGGTGCCTATGCCAAGACTGTCAACGGAGATGCTTTTTCAAAAGAAATAAAAGATAAAGCAATTGAGCTGATCAAAAAAGATCTGGGAAAGGTGGATCTGGTAGTTTACAGTCTGGCAGCGCCAAGACGTACAGATTCTGAAGGAAAAATCTGGTCCTCCTGCCTGAAGACTACAGGTGAGGCTTTCACAGAAAAGAGTCTTGATCTGCGAAACAATGAGATTACAGAGAAAACAGTAGAACCGGCTACTGAAGAAGAGGTTTTAAACACAGTCAAAGTTATGGGCGGCGAAGACTGGGCAGACTGGATTGATGCGCTGAAAGCAGCAGATGTACTGACTGAGAATGCAGTAACCGTAGCATATTCCTATATCGGACCGGAACTTACTTATCCAATTTACTATCACGGAACCATCGGAACTGCCAAACAGCATTTACAGAAAACAATGTCTGAGATCAACCAGGCACACCCGGATGTCTGTGCGGTAATATCAGTAAATAAAGGTCTTGTAACTCAGGCAAGTGCAGCAATTCCGGTTGTGCCGCTGTATTTTGCAATCCTCTATAAAGTAATGAAGAAAGCCGGAAATCATGAAAACTGCATTCAGCAGATTGCCAGACTATTTACACAGAAACTCTACACACCAACAGGCTTCCAGACAGATGAGAATGGTTTCATTCGTATGGATGATTACGAACTGACGCCGGAGATTCAGGAAGAAGTGAAAAAAATGCTGGAAAGCTGTTACTACAGACACTGTAAAGGAATATTGCGATATTGATGGTTACTGGGAAGATTTCTATCATATGTTTGGATTCCGATATGAAGATATCGACTATACTCAGGATGTGGATGCTGATATAGAAATTGATGGAGTTGTAATGTAATCAAAAAATTCTCTCTTAACAAATGATCATGAAGTATATTGGTTCATAAATGTTAAGAGAGAAATTTTTTATTTTGCCTTATGCACCGGATCTGCCGGGTATCCGCTGCGAAGTTTCTGCATTCCACGCTGGAGCGCATCTTTGGAGTTTTTCCAGTCAGCATCCTTATTTCTGTAATCAAACTTATCTGACAGCCATACCAGATCTTCTTCCATACGCTGGAAGTTTTCATCCATCAGCCTGAACATGGCAGGATAAAACTCAGCCTTTTCTTTATCATTCAGATATTTATCTGCACCGTTGCACAGAATCCCGAAGTGATGCAGACAGAAGCCTTTACTGCGCAGAATTTTATTTTTAAATTCATTATCCTGCCGATACAGCCAGAAAAAAGTTTCCATATACCGTTTAAATGTATCCTCAATATTCTGACAGATAAAACAGCTGCAATCCTTAAAAGCAGTCCATGTAGCAATCGGATTCTTATCTGCGCTGGAATCTGAAAGGCGGAAACGCGCGAGGACCGAGGATTTTCCGGGTGAAAAAGAATCAAACTGCTTTCTCATCTCTTCCCGAAGTTTATGATAATGAGTCTGAAGAATCAATGCATTCCCAAGAGTATTCCCATAATCAAACATTTTCTTCATATGTACCCTGCAAAATCCCGCCTTATCCGTCTGATCCCGGATGTCACTTTCCATATAAGAAGAACTGTTACCCAGTACAAAATCCAGCGAGTTCTGCTCCAGTTCCCGCTCAATAAAACAGAAAGGACACTCGTCACTGGCATTTACCGCATCATTAAGTGGAATGGTATATAACTTTTCTTTCATTTCTATATACTCCATACATCATAGTTTCTGTTCCCTTTATTGTGCATAGAATTTCCGGGAATGTCAAGCAAAAGATTTCCTGTTACTGTGAACGGAGTGAACAGTAATGATTTCTTTTGCAGAGTTGATTTAGAAAAGGGCAGTATGATATTATATATAGTTGAATGCAAAACATATGTAAAAAATAATCAAAGAGGGATAAGACAAATGATAAAATTACAGCTTCATGAAAACTGGCAGTTGTGCAATATCAGACAACTGGACTGGATTCCGGCACAGATTCCGGGGGATATTTATGCGGCACTTCTTAAGACCGGAAAGATGCCGGATCCGTTCTTTGGGGATAATGAATATCAGGCGAAAGCACTGATGGAGGAGGATTATGAATACAGAACGGTATTTAATTATGAAGAAGCGCAGTTTAAAGATTGTCAGGAAGTGATCCTGAGATTTGACGGGATTGATACGATTGCGGACATCTATCTGAATGGATGTTGTCTTGGAAAAGTTGATAACATGCACAGAATCTGGGAATTCCCGGTAGGAGAGCTGCTTGAAAACGGCAAAAATACCTTACGCGTTATCATTCGCTCTCCGTTGAAGTTCATGGCAGAGGCATTTAAGAAATATAAAAACAGGGGAAATGAAGACACAATTGAGGGTTTTATGCATCTGCGCAAAGCTCACTATATGTGCGGCTGGGACTGGGGTGCATGTCTGCCGGATGGAGGTATCTTCCGTCCTGTAACACTTCTGGGAATTGAAACTGCCAGACTGGACAGCGTGTATATCCGTCAGGTACATAAGGATGGCAAAGTCCTGCTGGTTCCGGAAGTAGATGTGGAGACTGTTGATGAGGAAGAGAGCGAAGCAGATGGGTATGAAGGTGCACAGGCACTGGAATATCAGGTGACTGTAACTGCACCGAATGGAACAAAAACCATATGGGATGACTGTCCGGATGAAATGGAGATTGAAAATCCGCAGCTCTGGTGGCCAAATGGACTGGGAGAACAGCCGTTATATCAGGTGCAGGTAGACCTGAAAGCCGGAGATAAGATTGTAGACACCTGGTGCAGAAAAATCGGTCTCCGTGCGCTGACCATGCATAGAGAGAAAGACCAGTGGGGCGAGAGCTTTGCTCATGAAGTAAACGGTTATCAGGTCTTTGCCATAGGTGCTGACTATATCCCTGAGGACAATCTTCTGCAGAGAACATCCAGAGAACGTACCAGAGAATTACTTCTTCAGTGCAAGAGAGCGAACTTTAATACAGTACGTGTCTGGGGCGGCGGCTATTATCCTGAGGACTGGTTCTTTGATCTCTGTGATGAACTGGGGCTGATGGTATGGCAGGACTTTATGTTTGCATGCTCTGTCTATGAATTGACACCGGAGTTTGAGGCAAATATCCGTCAGGAATTTATTGATAATATCAAACGCCTCCGTCATCATGCATCCCTTGCCCTGTGGTGCGGAAACAATGAGATGGAAATGTTTGTAAAGCAGGGCACCTGGGTGACAAAGCCGACAGAAATGAGAGATTATCTGTTTATGTATGAGCGCATTATTCCGGAAGTTCTCAGCGAATACGACCCGGATACCTTCTACTGGCCTGCAAGCCCGTCATCAGGCGGTTCCTTTGATGAACCCAATGATCCGAACCGTGGAGATGTGCATTATTGGGAAGTATGGCATGGCAATAAGCCATTTTCAGAATATCGTAAATATTTCTTCAGATATGCATCTGAGTTTGGTTTTCAGTCATTCCCGTCTGTAAAAACGCTTGAAACAGTAACAGATGATCCGAAAGAATTGAATCCATTTTCTTATGTGATGGAGAAACATCAGAGAAATTACGGAGGAAATGGAAAAATTGCCAAATACATGCAGGCAGCATACCGTTATCCTGAGAACTTCAGCGATTTTGTTTATGCATCTCAGCTTCTCCAGGCAGATGGAATCCGATATGGAGTCGAGCATTACCGCAGAAACCGGGGACGTTGTATGGGTGCAATCTACTGGCAGTTAAATGACTGTTGGCCGGTTATTTCCTGGTCATCCATTGATTATTACGGACGCTGGAAAGCGCTTCATTATTATGCGAAGAGATTCTTTGCGCCTGTAATGCTTTCCTGTGAAGAACAGAGCTGGATGACAGTGGAAGCGGATATGAACCGTCAGCATTTTGAATTTGAAAAATCCATCCGTCTGAATGTGACCAATGAAACGCTGGATGCTCACAGGGTTCTGGTGAAATGGGCAGTGCGAAAGAAAGATGCCACAATTCTGAGGGAGGAAGAACAGTGGCTGGAAGTACCGGCATTGTCTGCTGTATGGATGGATAAGGTCGAACTTCCCCAGATTGACTGTTTTAATGAATATGTAAGTTATGAGGCATGGGAAAATGATCAGATTATTTCTCAGGGAACTGTGATTTTTTTCCTATCCGAAATACTTTCACTATCTGAATCCCGGACTGGTTGTGCGCGTAGACGGAGATGAGATAGTTGTTAAGGCAGAAGCATATGCAAAGAGTGTGGAAATCCGGAATGAGAATGATGATCTGATTCTTGAAGATAATTATTTTGACATGAATGCAGGAGAATACAGAGTGAAGATACTCGATGGAAAGCCGGATGGACTGAAAGTGCGCAGTGTTTATGATATATAACCTTTATTCATAGTAGTATTTATGGCAGTTTGCGACGAAATTCTGTATAGTAATCCTCTTATATTTACTGCAAACAATCCAGTCCATCATAGCGTGAAGTCCTGTGTCAGATATCTTTGCCGTGCGTCAGCACGCCTGCAGGTATCTTCCTTGTCCTTCGCACTCTGCTGAACTGTCTTGATTGCATTATTTTATGGAATTACTATAGAAAATCATGGCCGGTTGATGAAGGAGTTCCATCCCGGTAATAGGTATATTTTCTTATAGACATGATATAGTATGAGTGCTATAATAAAAATAATTTTTTATGGCATTTATTGGCAAACCGGTTGAAAAGCCGGAGCGCAAAGCCAGAAGGAGCTAAAGTCAGACTGAAATCTGATCATGCCAACCGGTTGCATCATGCCTCAGTAATAAAAAAAAGGTAAATGTTAAATGGGCATTATGGAAAAAGTTCCTGTAAAATTTTTTACAAGGAACTTTTTTGTGTCTTCAAGCGGATATTCTCAACCTCCGCAGGGGACTTACCTGATTCGGTTAAATTTGAGGGAAAATAGAGAAGAACAGCAGGAATGGAGAAAAGATGAAAGGAAAAAGAGCGATTGCAGGCATTCTGCTTGTGGGAATTTTAGCAACTGCCCTGGCAGGGTGCAAAAATGCAGATGTTACTAAAAAAGAAAGAGAAAAGCCCGTTATCACCCTGGGCAGTGACAGTTATCCGCCATACAATTATCTGAATGAAGATGGAATCCCCACAGGAATTGATGTGGAATTGGCTACAGAAGCTTTCAGAAGAATGGGGTATCAGGTGGATGTTGTCCAGATCAACTGGGAGAAGAAAAAAGAACTGGTAGAAAGCGGAGAGATCGACTGTATTATGGGCTGTTTTTCCATGGAAGGACGCCTTGACGATTACCGCTGGGCAGGGCCCTACATAGCAAGCCGCCAGGTAGTTGCTGTAAATGAGAGCAGTGATATCTATAAACTAAGTGACCTGGAGGGAAAGAACCTTGCCGTCCAGTCCACAACCAAACCGGAAGGTATCTTTCTGAACCGGACAGATGAGAGAATCCCCAAACTGGGAAATCTGATCAGTCTTGGGCACAGGGAACTGATCTATACCTTTCTGGGGAAAGGATATGTGGATGCAGTTGCTGCACATGAGGAATCCATTGTCCAGTACATGAAAGATTATGACGCAAGCTTCCGTATCCTGGAAGAGCCACTGATGGTCGTCGGGATAGGTGTTGCTTTTGCAAAAGAGGATGACAGGGGAATCTGTGAGCAGATGGATCAGACGCTGGAAGAAATGCGTCAGGATGGCACCTCCCTGAAAATCATTAAAAAATATCTGGATGATCCCCAGAAGTATCTGGAGGTGGATGATCTTGGATATTAAGAGAAAGAAAAAATGAAAAAACGAATCCAGCTGTTCGGTGGTCTGATTGGAATCTGTGTGGCATTAGTTTCTCTGTTTTATTTCTTTCATGCGGAGAAAGCGGAAGCAGAGAAAAGAATGGTAGAGATTGTAAATTATGTCAAAGTGCAGTGTTCCACCTACACCCATTATAATGAATCTTCGGAATCCAAAAGTCTCCTCCGTGCGATTGAAAGTGCCAGACAGATGAGTACGAATATCGATATGGAAATAGAAAACGGCGGTCATCTGAGCCAGGAGTTCCTAAAAGAAAATCTTCAGACTCTCTGGGTGGATGGTATCCTTGTGCTGGATGCAGTTGGAAAGACGGACTGCGAATACAGCATGGATGAGTCTCTGACCGGTGAGATTACGGCATATCTGCAAAAGGACATTATCATGGATTTTGCCGGATATGAAGAAAGATCTTATTCGGAACGGTTTACCAGGGAAGACGGATCCTATATTGATATTGCAGCCTGTGCCAGAAAAGATGCACCGGGTATTGTGGCAATCTACTATTACACACCTCCTGAATTTGCCAGAAACTATACACTGACGATACAAGGGCTTTTAAATGGTTATAGTATCCAGAAAGATGGAACGGTTATTGTTGCAGACGATGGGATTGTTGTTGCCAGCAATGATGAGAGTCTGCTGGGGCAGAATACAGCCGACAACGAAGTTGTTCAGGCAATGAAAAAGCATACAGACAGTCAGCATATCTATCATTTGAGGAAGGAAGGAACCGGATGTTATGGAATCATGCTTAAGCAGCGTGATTATTATATCTACGCATATCTTCCGGATACAGAAGTATTCCGTAACCTGCCGCTAAGTGTAACAGCTGTCGTTTTTCTTTATTTACTCATATTCGGTATATTCTGCTTCTGGGGATACAGAGCGGATCTGGCACACCGGAAACAGGAACAGGAAAAAGATGAAAAATATAAAGCAGAACTTCTGAGAGCAGCAAAAAAAGCAGAAGCAGCCAATGAGGCAAAAACCGAGTTTCTACAGCGAATGAGCCATGATATCCGGACACCGATCAATGGAATCTGCGGCATGATCGATGTGGCAGACCATTATGCAGAGGATATGAAGAAACAGACGGAATGCAGGGCAAAGATCAAAGAGGCATCCCATCTGTTGCTGGAACTGATAAACGAGGTTCTGGACATGAGCAAACTGGAGTCAGATGAAGTGATTCTGGAAGAAATCCCATTTAATCTGAACAGTATTTCTGAGGAAATACTGGGTGTGATCGAACATATGGCTGCAGAGCAGAATATCCGGATCCTTTGGGAAAAGAAAGAAGTTACACACTGGAATCTTATTGGAAGTCCGGTGCATGTGAAACGGATTCTGATGAATATTTTGTCCAATGCGGTGAAATATAACAAAGAAAACGGATATGTCTATATCAGCTGTCGGGAAATCCCATCGAAACAGACAGCAATGACCACATTGGAATTTGTCTGCAGAGATACCGGGATCGGAATGGCAGAGGCATTCCAGAAACGCATTTTTGAACCATTTGCACAGGAACATGCAGGAAGCCGCACAAAATTCGCCGGAACAGGACTGGGAATGCCAATTACAAAAAAAGCTGGTGGTGAAAATGGGCGGAACCATTTCCTTTGAAAGTAAAGAAGGCACAGGGACTACATTTGTGATCCGGATTCCATTCCAGATTGATGCAGATATGAAGGACAGGACTGAAACGGAAGAAAAAATAGAAACTTCTATCCAGGGGCTCCATGTTCTTCTGACAGAGGATAATGAGCTGAATATGGAGATTGCAGAATTTGTGCTTCAGAATGAAGGCGCTGTGGTGACAAAAGCATGGAATGGACAGAAGGCTGTTGACATATTCAGAAAAAAGCAGACCTGGAGAATTTGATGTTATTCTTATGGATATTATGATGCCTGTCATGAATGGATATGAAGCAGCAAAGATGATCCGCTCTCTGGACAGAGAGGATGCAAAAGTGATACCGATCATTGCCATGACAGCAAACGCGTTCACTGAGGACAAAATGAGAGCAAAGGAAGCAGGAATGGATGAACATATTGCCAAGCCTGTTGATGGGAAATTATTAGTAAAAGTGATCAATGAGTTAGTAAAACGCAATCAGAGGGAGAAGTTATAATGAAAAAGAAAAAATGGAACAAGTTAGTTTCTGTACTTTTGGTGATGGTGACAGTCATGTCACTTCTGTCTGGCTGCGGCAGGAAAAGTACGGAAAAAGAAGACGCGGAAACTATCACAGTGTATCTATGGACTACAAATCTGTATGAAAAATACGCATCATACATCCAGGAACAGCTTCCGGATATCAACATTGAATTTGTAGTAGGCAATAATGATCTGGATTTCTATCGTTTTCTGAACGAAAACGGTGGATTGCCGGATATTATAACCTGCTGCCGGTTTTCCCTCCATGATGCAAGTCCTCTGAAAGACAGTCTGATGGATCTTTCCACAACCAATGCTGCAGGTGCTGTCTATGATACATACCTTAACAGTTTCAGAAATCAGGATGGCAGCGTAAATTGGCTTCCTGTGTGTGCAGATGCCCATGGCTTTGTAGTGAACAAAGATCTTTTTGAAAAGTATGATATTCCTCTTCCAACGGATTATGAAAGCTTCGTTTCTGCCTGCCAGGCATTTGATGAGGTGGGTATCCGTGGGTTTACTGCAGACTATTACTATGATTATACCTGTATGGAAACACTCCAGGGTCTGTCTGCATCAGAGCTGTCTTCTGGGGATGGACGTAAGTGGCGTACCATCTACAGTGACCCGGACAATACAAAGAGAGAAGGTCTGGACAGTACCGTCTGGCCGGAGGCTTTTGAACGTATGGAGCAGTTTATTCAGGATACAGGGCTGAGCCAGGATGATCTGGATATGAATTATGATGATGTGGTTGAGATGTACAAAAGTGGTAAGCTTGCCATGTATTTCGGCAGTTCTGCCGGTGTAAAAATGTTCCAGGATCAGGGCATTAACACAACATTCCTGCCATTCTTTCAGCAGAACGGCGAAAAGTGGCTGATGACTACACCATATTTCCAGATAGCTTTAAACCGTGACCTGACAAAGGATGAAACACGTCGGCAGAAAGCAATGAAGGTACTGAACACAATGCTTTCAGAGGATGCGCAGAACCGGATCATTTATGATGGGCAGGATCTGTTAAGCTATAGCCAGGATGTGGATTTCCGGCTTACGAAATATCTGAAGGATGTGAAACCTGTGATCGAAGAAAACCATATGTATATCCGTATTGCGTCAAATGACTTTTTTTCCATTTCCAGGGATGTGGTGTCTAAGATGATCTCAGGAGAATATAATGCAGAGCAGGCTTATCAGTCATTTAATTCCCAGCTTCTTGAAGAAAAATCCACTTCTGAGGATATTGTGTTGGATTCAAAGAAAACTTATTCCAATCGTTTCCATACCAGCGGAGGCAATGAAGCCTATTCTGTTATGGCAAACACTTTGCGCGGTATTTATGGGACGGATGTGCTGATTGCAACAGGAAACAGCTTTACAGGAAATGTACTGAAGGCCGGTTATACAGAAAAAATGGCAGGCAACATGATTATGCCAAACGAGCTTTCCGCTTACAGCAGTGAGATGAGCGGGACAGAACTGAAGGAAACGGTCAGAAACTTCGTAGAAGGCTACCAGCGAGGCTTTATCCCCTTTAACCGCGGCTCTCTGCCTGTGTTCAGCGGTATTTCTGTAGAAATCAGGGAAACGGATAATGGTTATACATTGAGTAAAGTTACAAAGAATGGAAAACAGATTCAGGACAAGGATACTTTTACTGTGACCTGCCTTGCAGCACCACAATATATGGAAGCTTATCCGGCAGAGGAAAATATTGTATTTGATGGAGGGGATACCTCTGTGGAAGATACCTGGACAACATATGTTTCAGATGGTAATGCCATTCTTGCAGAGCCTGAAGACTACATTACTCTGAGGTGAGAAGAATGGATGTTAAGAATCATAATACAAACAGAAAGAAACGGGTTGTGAGAAAACGATGGAATGCAGCAGTTCTTATTGCCCTATTTGTTGGAATCCTTTTGACTGTTTTCCAATATTTGGGGTTTGTATCGAAGACTGTTTATGAGGAAAGTGTTTCTCACCTGACAGAAATTTTTCATCAGTCTGATAATATGCTAAGTGAGCTGACAAATAAGAATCTGACTTATCTCCATATATGGGGGGAATATTTGCAGAACACTTCCGATGAAAGTGAAATTCGTGAGTATATAGAGAAAGCACAGGAAGATGCAGGCTTTTTAGATTTTTATTTCCTGTCAGCGGACGGGAACTATAAGATGGCAACAGGTGAAACCGGGTATCTGGGATTGCAGGAAAATATTGAAGATGAGATCCGGCAGGGAAATGATGTTATAACCAATGCAACGGTTCCCGGAAAATCCCAGCTCCTTGTTTTTGCTACTCCCAGGCCTCATGGAAGTTATCAGGGCTTTGAATATGATGCCATTGCCATTGCCTATGAAAACTCTGATATCGTAAATGTGCTGAATATTTCTGCTTTCAATGGAAATGCCCAGAGTTATGTGGTTCATCCGGATGGCCGTGTTGTTGTGGATCATTCTTCTGAGTCATGGGGAGAGGTGTATAATTTCTTTGGGATTCTGAGAGAACATTCCAATATGTCTGAAAAAGAGATCCTTAAACTCTCAGAAGAGTTTAAGGAGGGACATACAGATGCAATGCTGATAAATCTGGATGGAGAGGATTACTATCTGGTCTATGAGAAATCCAAACCTCAGGACTGGATCTTTCTGGGACTTGTCCAGGCTGATATCGTCAATGCAAGTATGAATGTTCTGCAGCGTAGCACTGTGCTGCTTGTAAGTGCAGTAGCGGTGTGTATTGCCGGCCTTTTTATTGGAATTATTCTCCGGAAAAAACAGGGTAAACCTGAAGAGAAAGGATACGGAGATCCTGTACAGGGACGAATTGTTTCAAAAGCTGTCAATGAATGTAGATGACGTTTTCCTGATGCTGGATGCAAAAACATATCAGGCAGATTACGTCAGTCCCAATGTGGAAAAACTGCTGGGAATTACAGTAGAACAGATTCGTAAAGATATTTGTGTCCTTGGGAAACTGCATCCCGGGGACGTTGAAGATCCGGAGAAGAAGTATCTGGAAGAAATCCAGGTTCATGAGCAGCAGGAATGGGATCTTGAATATGTTCATCAGAAAACAGGAGAACACCGCTGGTTTCATAACGTTGCAATGGGCAGCGAGGTAAACGGAAAAAAGAAATATATCCTGGTTCTGTCAGATCGTACCTCTGATAGAAAAATGAATCAGGCCCTTTCTGAGGCGGTCCGCGCTGCGGAGACTGCAAACAAGGCAAAGAGCACCTTCCTTTCCAATATGTCTCACGATATCCGTACACCAATGAATGCGATCATTGGTTTTACCACACTGGCTGTAAGCAACATTGATGATAAAGAAAGGGTTCGGGATTATCTGGGTAAGATTCTTTCCTCCAGTAATCATCTGCTCTCACTGATCAATGATATCCTGGATATGAGCCGTATTGAGAGCGGGAAAATCCATCTGGAAGAGACGGAAGTCAGTCTGTCAGAGGTTCTTCATGATCTGAAAACCATTATCAGCGGACAAATCCATGCGAAACAGTTAGAGCTTTACATGGATGTCATGGATGTTACCAATGAGGATGTTTATTGTGACAAGACCAGGCTGAATCAGGTACTGCTGAATCTTTTGTCCAATGCGATCAAGTTTACTCCTGCAGGCGGAACCGTTTCTGTCCGGCTGAGAGAGTATCCGGGTACACAGAGAGGCTGTGAACTGTACGAAATCCGGGTAAAGGATAACGGAATCGGCATGAGTCAAAAATTTGTACAGAAGATCTTTTCTCCTTTTGAGAGAGAGCGGACTTCCACTGTAAGCAGGACTCAGGGTACAGGACTGGGCATGGCTATCACCAAGAACATCGTGGATATGATGGGCGGAACCATTGAGGTTCAGACAGAACAGGGCAAAGGTACTGAATTTATTATCCGTCTGCCATTGCGGATCCAGCCTGAGAATCACCGTATAGAGAAAATCGCAGAACTGGAAGGTCTGAAGGCATTGGTAGTAGACGATGATTTCAATACCTGTGACGGTGTGACTAAGATGCTTGTAAAGGTTGGAATGCGTTCGGAATGGACACTTTCTGGCAAGGAGGCTGTTCTCCGTGCACGACAGTCTATGGAAATGGGGGATGCATTCCATGCTTATATTATTGACTGGCGTCTGCCTGATATGAACGGCATTGAAGTTACCCGTCAGATCCGCAGTCTTGGTGATGATACGCCGATCATTATCCTGACTGCTTACGACTGGTCAGATATTGAAGTGGAAGCCAGGGCAGCAGGGGTGACTGCATTCTGCTCCAAGCCTATGTTTATGTCAGATATCAGAGAGACTCTGATGGCTGCAATCGGCCAGAAGCAGGCTGAGGCAGATGATAATATCCTTCCGGCAGCAGATTCAGATTTCAGAGGCAGGCACATACTGCTTGTGGAAGATAATGAACTGAACAGAGAAATTGCAGTAGCACTCCTTAGTGAATATGGTTTTCAGGTTGATACAGCGGAAGATGGAGCAGAGGCTGTGGAGAAGGTTAAGAATTCAAGACCAGGTGATTATGATCTGGTGCTTATGGATGTGCAGATGCCTGTAATGAACGGATATGAGGCTACTGAGCAGATCCGTTCACTGGATGATCCGGCACTGGCGGGAATTACGATCCTTGCCATGACTGCCAATGCTTTTGACGAAGACAGAAAGAAAGCACTGGCATGTGGTATGGATGGATTTCTATCCAAACCAATTGTTATAGAGGAACTGATCAGTACATTACAAAACAGTCTAGAGCGTGTCTGAAAAAGGCTTTCTGCAAGATGTGCGTCACAATTTGTGGGATATTTTGCCCGGATGAGGGCGCCGTAGCGGGCTACGGCAACTGAATTTGGGTGAAATATCCCGCAAAGTGGGGCGTGCAGATTGCGGGAATGATTTTTCAGACACACTCTAGGGTAAGTTTAACTGAATCAGGTAAGTTTTTTGTTTGAACTGTGATAATGGGATATGAAAAGTGGTTTGATGAAAGTAAGGAGGAGCAACGAATGATTTGTGGAATGACGTATTTTCAGATATGTCTGTATTTTCTTATTTATTCTTTTGGCGGCTGGGTTGTTGAAGTTATTTTTCATGCAGTAGCTCTGGGAAAAGTTATAAACAGAGGTTTCCTGAATGGACCGGTTTGCCCGGTATATGGATTTGGGGTGCTTTCTGTTTTTGCTTTGCTCAATACAATTCAGGGCAGCGGGCGTCAGATGAGTGATGGAATGATTTTTGTGTTTGGAATTGTTCTGGCAACTGCGGTGGAACTGGTTGCAGGCTGGCTGCTGGATGTGTGTTTCCACGCAAGATGGTGGGATTATTCAGATAAACCCTTCAATTTTCATGGCTACATTTGCCTGGAGTTTTCTCTGATCTGGGGACTGGCTATCGTTATGGTAGTAAAAGTTTTCCAGAAATATGTAGAGGCACATGCGTTACATACACCTGCAACCTGGGAATGGATTGTGATAGCAGTTTTGTATGCTGTGTATCTGACAGATTTTATTGTGACGGTAGCAGTGATCCAGGGACTGAATAAAAAGCTTACCAGACTGGATAAGGTTCGCTCAGATCTGAGAATTGTAAGTGATAAACTGAGTGATACACTGGCTACGACTACGATTGGCACAGCACAGAAAGTGGGAGAAGGAAAGGTTCAGGCAACTCTTGCAGCAGCAGAACTGCGTGATGCAACTGCCGCACAGCGAGAAAAATCTATCGAAATGCTTCGTATAAAAAGAGCGGAGCTTCAGGCTCAGTTTGAGGAACTGTCCAGTTCTATTACCAATCATACCGTTGTCGGTCAGGGGCGTATCATCAAGGCATTTCCGAAGATGCAGCACAGAGACTATTCCGAACTGATTCAGGAGCTGAAAAAGAGATTAAAATAGATTAAAATGCAGAGGGAGGCTTCAGGTGAACAGACAGGCAGTACAAACCTTAAAGACTTATTTTGGATATGATACATTCAGAGAAGGGCAGGAGAGTGTTGTGGAGTCCATTCTGGAACACCGGGATGTGCTTGCAATCATGCCGACAGGAGCCGGAAAATCCATCTGTTATCAGGTACCGGCACTGATGCTGTCAGGAATTACGATTGTAATTTCTCCTCTGATCTCACTGATGCAGGATCAGGTAAAGGCTTTGAATGAAGCGGGAACACATGCCGCATTTATCAATTCTTCACTGTCGGAAAGTCAGATTAGCAAGGCGTTGTACCTGACAGCAGGAGGAAGATACAAAATTATTTATGTTGCACCGGAACGTCTGGAAAATTATGAGTTTCTGGAATTCGCCAGACAGGTGGAGATTTCCATGGTGACAGTGGATGAGGCACATTGTATTTCACAGTGGGGCCAGGATTTCAGACCAAGCTATGTCAAAATCGTAGACTTTGTAAAAAATCTTCCCGGTCGTCCGATCGTCAGTGCTTTTACCGCAACTGCAACAGAGGAAGTAAAGAACGACATTCTCTGTACTTTAAATCTGGAAGATCCGAAAGTAGTGATCACCGGGTTTGACAGAAAGAATTTATATTACAGCGTGGAAAATATCCGGCGAAAAGACGATTTTGTGATGGATTACATAGACAGACATCCAACAGAGAGCGGGATTATTTACTGCTCTACAAGAAAAAATGTGGACAATCTTTTTGAACTGCTTTTCCAAAAAGGAGTTGCTGTTACCAGATATCATGCAGGACTGAATAATGAAACCAGAAAAAAGGAATCAGGATGATTTCATTTACGACAGAACCCCCGTTATTATTGCAACAAATGCATTTGGAATGGGGATTGATAAATCCAATGTGAGATATGTGATCCATTACAATATGCCACAGAGTATGGAGAATTATTATCAGGAGGCAGGACGTGCAGGGCGTGACGGAGAGAATTCCCAGTGCGTTCTATTGTTTTCTGCACAGGATGTTATAATCGACCGAATGCTTCTGGATAACAAAGATTTTTCCGATGTGGATGAAGAGGATGAATTTCTCATTCGTCAGCGGGATATACGAAGGCTTCAGATCATGGAAGGATATTGTAAAACAACAGGATGTCTGCGAAATTATATTCTGGAGTATTTCGGTGAAAAGACCTTCGGTCCCTGTGATAATTGTGGAAATTGTCACAGAGAATACCATGAGACAGATATGACCAGAGAGGCGAAGTGGGTAGTGAACTGTGTAGCTGAGACGAGAGGAAGGTATGGACTGACAATTGTGATTGGTACTCTGCTGGGGGCTAAGAGAGCCCGGTTGAGGGAGCTTGGAGCAGATAAGTATAAATCTTATGGAGCATTGAATGATCACAGTGAGGCAGAACTCAGGGCACTGATCAGCCAGATGACTGAGATGGGATATCTCTATCAGACACAGGAACGTTACAGTGTGCTGAAACTGGGCGATATTTCTTCGCTAAGAGATGAAAATACTCACGTGATCATGCGTACTTACGAGGAAAAAGAACCGGATAAAAAGAAAAAGCCCCAGAAATCTGTCAGAAAACGCAGTACAGATGCGCTTACGGCAGCAGGTTACGATTTATTTGAAGCCCTGCGGAAACTTCGTCTGGAAATTGCAAAAGAGGAAGCCATGCCTCCATATATCGTGTTCAGTGATAAGACGCTGATAGATATGTGCATCAAATGTCCGTCAAATGAAGAAGAAATGCTGGAGGTTTCCGGTGTGGGCGAGAATAAGCTAAAGAAATACGGTCAGAGATTTCTGGAAGAGATACAGAAGTTCTGCCTGGAACGTCCGAATGCGGTTTTGAGTATGTCGGAAGATGAAAATGGTAATCCCTGAGAACAAAGGTTGGAAAACAGATGAATATAGAAAAATATACGGAAGAATTAATCACATTGAGACATTACTTTCATCAACATCCGGAGCTGGCACTTCAGGAAGTGGAGACGTCTGCATATATCCGGAAATATCTGGAGAAACTGGGATATGAGATTGTGCCGATAGAACCTACAGGATTGATCGCGGAACTTCCATCTCTGAGAAACAGGGAGAAACTGGTTGTACTCAGGGCGGAGATGGATGCATTGCCCATACAGGAGCAGACAAATCTACCATACGCATCAGTAAATCAGGGATGTATGCATGCCTGCGGTCACGATATGATCCTGGCAGCAGCATTGATCCTTGCAAAAATTGTGGCAGAAGAGCAAAGAATGCAGGAAAGTTTTCCGGTCAGACTCCGGTTCCTTTTTGAACCTGCAGAGGAGATTGGTGAAGGTGCAAAAAGAATGCTTCAGGCCGGAGCATTAGAGAATCCGAAAGCAGATGCATTTCTGATGTTTCATTACGCAGCGGACATGACATTTGGAATGGCAGTGCATCAGGGACAGGCATCTTCCATGATTAACAGTATGCAGATTCATGTTCATGGAAAATCCAGTCACTGGTGTGAAGCGGATAAGGGGATTGATGCAATTTATGCAGCTGCTCAAGTGATAAGTGCCATTCATGATCTGAATGAAAGTTTTGGAAAACAGCATCCGGATGCAGGAAAATATATTGTGGGTACGGGTACGATCCATGGCGGTGAATATACGAATATTATTGCAGACCATGTGGTATTAAACGGAAATATACGCGCAGTTCATGAAGAAACTTACATGGCACTTGAGCACGAGCTGGAGAGAAATCTGCAGGAAATTGAAAAGCAGACTGGCACACAGATCCGTATGGAATTTCCAAAAGATCCGGTATATGCGTTTGCCAATGATGAGGAACTTACAGAGACAGCAAAGGTAGTGGGGGCAGAAGTATTCGGAGATAAATTTGTTCTGGAAGGAGAAGATGAGTTGTTTCTTTCCGGTGACAACGCATACAGATATTTTAGAGAAACCAGAGGACTTTTCACAGTATTTCTTGCGGGAATACCAGGAGAAAATCATCCTCTGCATCATCCGAAATTTCAATTAGATGAGAGGATACTGCCGTACAGCGTGGAGACATTGTATAAGATTATAACTACATTATGAAAAAAATTACCAAAAGGACTTGAAAATTGGATTAAAATAGTATAATATAAAAACATAAACAAATTAAGAATGCATAGCAACTATAACTTATTAACGTTGAGTGACAGCAGATTGCTGAATAGTAACGGACAGACGATATACTATAAAGAAAGAATTGAGGGCAGAAATATGAAGATTACAGATACCATTAAATATGTCGGAGTTAATGACCATCAGGTAGATTTGTTTGAGGGACAGTATGCAGTGCCAAACGGAATGGCATATAATTCCTATGTGATTCTGGATGACAAGGTTGCAGTTATGGATACTGTAGATGCCAATTTCAAACATGAATGGCTGGATAATCTTGAACAGGCACTGGGCGGACGTAAGCCGGACTATCTGATCGTTCAGCATATGGAGCCTGACCATGCAGCAAATGTAGCGAACTTTCTGGAAGTATATCCCGGCACTACAGTAGTAGCCAATGCGAAGACATTTGTAATGATCAAGAATTTCTTCGGACTGGATCTGGAAGGGCAGAAACTGGAAGTAGAGAATGGTTCTACACTGAGTCTGGGAAATCACAATCTTACTTTTGTATTTGCGCCAATGGTACATTGGCCGGAGGTTATGGTGACTTATGACAGCACAGATAAAGTTCATTTTTTCAGCAGATGGATTTGGTAAGTTCGGTGCTCTGGATGTGGAAGAAAACTGGGATGATGAAGCAAGAAGATACTTTATCGGTATTGTTGGTAAATATGGCGCACAGGTACAGAGACTTCTGAAAGTAGCAGCTACTCTGGATATTCAGATCATCTGTCCGTTACATGGTCCGGTACTTACAGAAAATCTGGGACATTATATCAGCCTCTATGATACCTGGTCCTCTTACACACCGGAGGAAGAAGGAATCGTAGTTGCATATACTTCTGTATACGGACATACCAAAGAAGCAGTCAATCAGTTTGTGGAGAAATTAAAGAGCAAGGGATGTCCGAAAGTAGTTGTTTATGATCTGGCAAGAGATGATATGTCTCAGGCACTCAGCGATGCATTCCGCTACAGTAAGCTGGTACTGGCAACAACTACTTATAATGCAGGAATCTATCCGTTTATGAATGACTTTATTACCCGTCTGGCAGAGCATAATTTCCAGAACCGTACAGTAGGTCTTATTGAAAACGGTTCCTGGGCACCTCTGGCAGCAAAAGTAATGAAAAATATGCTTTCTGAATGTAAGAAGATCAACTGGCTGGACACCACAGTGAAGATCATGTCCGCAGTAAATCAGGAAAACAGAGATCAGATGGAAGCGATGGCTTCCGAGCTTTGTAAGGAATATATTGCAAAGAATGATGAACTGGCAAATAAAAATGACATGACAGCATTATTCCGCATTGGTTATGGTCTCTATGTAGTGACATCAAATGACGGTAAAAAGGATAACGGACTGATCGTTAATACAGTTACACAGCTGACAGACTCTCCGTTCCGCGTTGCAGTTAATATCAATAAGACAAATTATTCTCACCATGTTATCAAGCAGACAGGGGTGATGAATGTAAACTGTCTCTCTGTAGAAGCTCCGTTCTCTGTATTTGAACAGTTTGGTTTCCAGAGTGGAAGAAGCGTGGATAAATTTGCGGGACAGAAGGTGAATCGTTCTGATAACGGACTGATATTCCTGGACAAATATATCAACGCATTTATGTCCCTGAAAGTAGAGCAGTATGTAGATCTGGGAACTCACGGAATGTTCATCTGCAGTGTGACAGAAGCCCGCGTGGTAAGTGACCAGGAGACAATGAGCTACACCTATTATCAGAAAAATGTAAAACCGAAACCTGAAACAGAAGGTAAGAAAGGATTTGTATGTAAAGTCTGCGGATATATCTACGAAGGTGATGAACTTCCGGAAGATTATATCTGTCCATTGTGTAAACATGGAGCTGTAGACTTCGAGCCGATTGGATAATAATAAATAAAAATCCCTGACAGAAATTAAAAACTGATGATCAGTTAAAATTTCTGTCAGGATTTTTGTTATACATCACATGTTACACTTGATAAATAGAAACAAATATATACGTGTTTCAATACATAGCTATGTTATTCTTAATGAAGTTCCCAAATTCCATCGTTGTAAGCAAGTATCAATAGATTTGGATTTGTAACTGTAAAGGTGCTGAACAGTTACGAGTATTTTATTATAAATTAACAGATATTGCAAATAAATTTTTAGTAAAAATAAAAAGATTCAGCTTGATAAAACAGAACAAACGTGTTACTTTATAATTAAATAAACAAATATTTACGTTGAAAGAAATAGGAGGGTATTGTGGAGCAAAAACTAAATGTATATGAAATGAGAGTAAAGCTTTATCTGCTGCAGGATATTCCATTTAAGGAATTGCAGAATGCAGTAGCAAATTTTGTGGATTCAGCACTGTGTCAGAATGAGAGTTTAATTTCTTTTCATGAGACAAATTGTTACAAATTCTACAGTGTAGGGACTCTGTGGCCGTTGGAACGCGGCATGACATATCAAAAAAGACCAGATTTATACCTTAACTGTACGAACTGTAGAACCGATTCTTGCGAGATACTTTTCAGAGGTATTAAAAAAATCACTATACACAGAAAATGAAAGGCTTAACTGTTGAGAATCGTATTATTCCGCACAAAATGATAAGCGAAATATATACGCTGAGTCCGGTTATCATGAAGTCAGACGAAGGATACTGGAGAAGTTATATGAGTCTTGATGAATATGAAGAAAGATTGTTTTCTAATTTAGTGAAGAAGTATAATTCATTTACAGGAGAGCAGATTGAAGAAGATTTTCCCTTATATACAAATATTACATTTTTAAACAGACATCCAATTAGTTGCAAGTATAAACGTATTAGTTTGTTAGGTGATAAATTAAGTCTTCAGATTGCAGATGATGAGAAGAGTCAGAAACTTGCATATTTCATATTAGGTGTAGGACTTTGTGAATTAAACAGCAGAGGAGCTGGGTTTTGCAATTTCAGGTGGTTCTGATCAGTGCTTGCTGGAACTGACCTGTGGGATAGCCATATGATTTATGGTAATAATAAACTGCTATATAAAAAGTAAAGAGGGTGAGTATGTGCTGAAGGATTGTCTTGAAGTATTCAAAAGACAAATGCAACAGGTAAAAGAAAAAAGGCAGGGCAGAAGATGCTTTGATCCTGGATTCCTATATTCCGGCAGATGGGTGTTATATCAGTGTAAATTCTGATGGAATTATCGCATGCCAGATGGATTTGAAATTTAACAAGAAGGCAAAACAAATGGAGGGGATTTCGCAGAGATATTATGGGAAAATGTGCATTTTTTGATTATCACAGCAGGTTAGTAAGCATGGATAAACCTGTAGATCCAAAGAAAGTTATTCATTCAAATAATTACCTTTCATTTTGGGTGAAGCAGGAAAGTCTGGGTAACGGGAAATTAAATCAGGAGGCAATTGACCGATATTTTGATGTATTTAAAAAATCCAGAAAAGAAATATGCCAAGTCAAAAGACAGACAAATGTATGACTATATTGCTGCTCAGATTGACGAAATTAATGTAGAAAAACTGGAATGGTGTCGGGATTGGGTAAAGAAGCATATTTTTAGTTTGGAAGATATGGGAATTTCCCTGTCAGGAAAAAATTATCTGAAAATCTTCTTTGAAGATACAGAAGAACGATATATACAGGAAGAACAGAGATATCTGATCACGAAAATCTTTAATAAGAATGATTATAATCAGGAAATAGATGGGAAAATATGGGGACTTCCTAACGACAATCTGGGAATGAACCAGAAGAAACCATATATGGCACATAAAACAAGAAAGACAGAGCTGCCATATATGATTACTGCAGAAGATGCAGTTTTGCAGAGGAAAGTTTTTTGATTACCTGTACAATCAGGCGTCTGCAGGAAAAGTAAATATTTATATTGATCCGGAAAAAGGAGAAATCAGTGCTTTTTCAAAAGAAGAAAAGATGCAGAAAGATTTCACAGGCTATTATCTGTATGTGCAGAAAGGAAAAGAAGTGCAGATCATGCATCAGGATGTTATTGTAGATTACCGTTATCATCTGCGAAAGCGTTTTCAATATATAAATGTATTCGACAGAAAAACAGAGGAAGAACTCTACAGGGATTACGGAACTGTCGGACAGATGGAGAGTTTACTTAATGAAATCCTGTTTTCAAAATGGCTGGTTACGAATTATTTTACACCTGTTGATGAATTGCAGATTTCCGGTGAGACAGCACGAAATCTGATATGGTCAAGAGATGCAATTTTTGCATGGTTATATAAGAATGAAACACAGAATATTGCAGGAATTTTATCTAAAGTCAGTGTGAACATGATAAAAGATTCTATAAAAAACGGATATATTTCCAAGGCTGTGAAACAGTTTAATCTGAAGTGTTCACTGGAAGAATATTTTTCAGGAGGAGAGCCAATGAGTACGGATTATGAGTCAATACGAAAAGAATTAAGAAGAAAGATACAGAGTAAAGAGACAGAGCAGATTACAAGTGATGAAGAATATTATTATGCAGTCGGACAGCTTGTGAATTACTTTATTTCTCTCAGTAAGGCAAAGGATAAGAAACATTCTCTGGCGAATCCTTTCTTTAACATAAAGAATAATCAGGCTTTAAAAGATAAACTGCGCCAGTATTTTATAAAATATAATTACCAGCTGAATTGTTCAGGAACATGGTTTAATAATCTTTATGCAATGATCTGCAATTATACAAAAGCAGAAAAAAGCAGATCAGAATTCTATGATCGCGGGATATATTAATAATAACATTTTATATCAGAAAAAGAATATGGAGGAACAGGTAAATGAATAAACGAGTATATGGAGTATTAGGCATCTCTTCTATTATGGCAAACTGGAATGCAGATTTTTCCGGATATCCCAAAACAACATCTGATGGCCTGGTATTTGGAAGTGATAAGGCCTTGAAGTATCCGATGAAAAAAAGTGTGGGATAATGAAGGAAAAAAATGTTCTGTATATTAAATCAATGAAATTTGGCGGAAAAGATGCTTCATTGGTATCTTTGGTGCCACGTTCATTGGGAGAGCGTTATGAATATATCTTTGGAGAAAAGGTGGAAAAGAATCCACAGAAAACTTTAAAAAATCTGTTCTCAGCAGTAGATGTAAAAAACTTTGGTGCAACTTTTGCAGAAGCAAAAAAGTAACATATCTATTACGGGTGCTGTTCAATTTGGTCAGGGATTCAATAAATATGCAGATACCTGTTCGGAAGAGCAGAATATATTGTCACCGTTCAGGGATTCAAGTAAAGATGATAAGAAGGATGAAGAAGCAAAAAACTCAACGCTTGGAACTAAAATCACCAGCAATGAAGCGCATTATTTTTATCCATTTGTGATTAATCCTCTGGCATATAAAGAGTTTAAGGAGCTGGGAGTTACAGATGGGTACACAGAGGAAGATTACCAGAATTTTAAAAGAACAGCATTAGTATCTGCCACAGCATTTGCCACAAATGCAAAAGAAGGATGTGAAAATGAGTTTGCACTTTTTGTTGAAACAGAATCAGACTTATATCTTCCGAATCTGACAGAATATATTTCTTTTGATAAAGGAGAAGGAAAAAAACATAATTAATCTGGAACAGTGTGCTGAGCTTTTACAGGTGCTTAAAACAAGGATTAAAAATGTAGAAATTTATTATAATCCGTATACAACAAAACTTGAAGGAGAAATTGAAGGGGCGAAGATATTTAATATTATTACACAAGAAGAGGTGTGATTTATGCGGGCTTTGAAATTTACTCTCAGTGGAAAAATGACCTTTTTAAAAGCCGGAAGTGAATGCTTACTTTTATTTTACATATGGACAAATCCATAGAGTTGCGCTTTTAGGCATACTTGGAGCTATTGTAGGGTACAAAGGTTATGGCTGTACAGGAACGTATCCGGAGTTTTATGAAAAATTAAAAGATTTGAAAGTTTCTGTTGTACCGCGAAACTCTCAGGGATATATACAGAAGAAAGTACAGATGTTTAATAACACAGTAGGATATGCATCCCAGGAACTGGGAGGAAATCTGATCGTAAGAGAGCAGTGGCTGGAGAATCCGGTATGGGATATCTATATTCTTTTAGATTCCCGGGAAGCGGATAAGATTGCAGAGATGATTCTGAATAAGAAATGCGTATATATCCCATATATGGGAAAAAATGACCATCTGGCGGATATCTGTGCTGCAAAAGTTGTGGAACTGGATGTAGTAACATGCGAAAATGTAGTTTTATCTTGCCTTTATGAGAAAAAAGATGGAAAACTGGGAATTGCTGATGACGAAGAGGAAGAGTATGAAGATGAAGAGGAAGTTCCGGAGTTAAATATGAAGAAAAGCTTCCGTCGGAATAGACAGCCATTTGAATTTGTATCAGTATGAAACGTTTTGTTTTACAAATATGAAAGTGACTTTGAAAGGAAAAAAAAGTTTTTAAAAACCAGAAGATCGTATGCTTGTATTTTATTAGACAGAATCCCGCAGCATTTTTTGCGGGATTCTGTCGTAAAGGGGGATTTCTTTGAATATTGAATTTATTGATTTAACAGAAGTACAGAAAGATGTTGTGCATTGTTATGCACATAGAACTGGCAATGAAAAGAAGAGCATGGAGCAAAGACAGAAAGAAACACTAATAGAGCATACAGAATTATGCCAGCAATATTATGAGAAAATAGTAGAGCACAAACAGATACAGGTAGTCTTTGAGCAGTTTGAAAAATTGTATTTTTCCGAGATGAGTCGGGAAGGAATCCATTTTTTTGAAACAATGAGAGACAATGTTATCACTTTTCATGATATCGGAAAAATTAATCCAAGATTCCAGGAAAAAAATATGGGAAATTATGAATTGAAAGGAAAGGCAAGGCCGGATAACAGTGTAGGAAGTAAACATTCTATTTTGTCTTCAGTTTTGTATCTGGATTATTTCCTTGATCGAGTTTCTCAAATAGAAAATCTGGAAGAAAGAAAAAGTTTAAGAGATCTTGCATATATTCACTCATTTTTAATAGCAAAACATCATGGGGCACTTACTGATTTTCAGACATATCTGGACAGCTTTGCAAGTCTGAATGATACAGAGGGTACAGTATTAGGGTGGCATGCACAGCAATGGCTGAAAAAGTGGAAAGAAGAAAATGAAAATCAGAAAGTAAGAAAGAAGGTGTATCTGAAAAAAGATAAACAGGAGGATATGTTTGAAAGAATATCAGGAGACGATGCTTCCCGTCAGGTATATTTATTTGGATATACCAGACTGCTGTTTTCACTTTTGGTAGCTGTTGACTATTATGCCACATCAGACTATATGAACGGGATAAAATTGAAAGCTTTTGGACAACTGGATGATATTTCAAATATTATACAGGCATATGAAAAAACGGGAACACAACAAAGTATTCGGGAGTATGAAAAAATCAAAATATCCACAGAGAAGAGAAAGGCTGGTGAAAAAGAAAAAACGCGGATGTAATCAATGATTTAAGAACAGAAATGTTTCTGGATGCGGAAAATACATTAAAAGAACATATCAATGACCACATATTTTATCTGGAAGAACCTACAGGTGCAGGGAAAAGCAATACTGCATTGAACCTCAGCTTTCAGATTATAAAGAAAGTAAAGAATATCAATAAAATTTTCTACATTTATCCGTTTAACACGCTTGTAGATCAGAATATTGAAAATCTGGGGAAAATATTTGGAAATCAGAAAGATATTATGAACCAGATTGCTGTGGTAAATTCACTGGTACCTATGAAAGAAGAGAAAGATGAGTATGAGGATAAGACAAAAAAATTTCTATCAGAAAGTTCTTCTTGACAGACAGTTTTTGAACTATCCAATTGTTTTATCTACACATGTGACTTGGTTTAAAACTTTATTTGGGCATGAGAAAGAGGATGTATTTGCTTTTCATCAGTTATGCAATTCAGTAATTGTGCTGGATGAGATACAAAGTTATAAAAATGCTCTCTGGAGTGAAATCATAACTTTTTTGAAAGGGTATGCGAAATTGCTTAATATGAAAATCATTATCATGTCAGCAACTTTGCCAAATCTGGAAGCACTGACAGATGATAAGGAAGATGCTGTCAATCTGATTCCACAAAAATGAAAGCTACTTTAAACATCCTGTTTTTGCGGAAAGAGTCATACCTGATTATAGTTTACTGAAACAGAAGATGACATTGGAAATTTTGTGTGAACATGTGCAAAAACAGGTACTGCGAAAGAAGAAAATATTGATAGAATTTATCAGCAAAAAGAGTGCAGAAAAATTTTACGGTATGTTAACGGATACAAAAATAGACTGTGAAACGCTGTTTATGAGTGGAGACAGCAGTATCTGGGAAAGACAGAAAATAATTGAAAAACTTTCGAAGCTGAAATCTGTTATTCTGGTGGCAACTCAGGTGATAGAGGCGGGTGTCGATATTGATATGGATATAGGATATAAAGACTGTTCAAAGCTGGACAGTGAAGAGCAGTTTATGGGGCGTATTAATCGTTCCTGTAAAGGGGAAGGAATTGTTTATTTCTTTAATCTTGATTCTGCAAGAATGGTGTATAAAGATGGAGATATTCGTGTTGACACAGAATTTACTGTCATGAAAACAGATATGCAGGAAATTTTGAGAACCAAAAATTTTTCCGATTATTATGGAGAAATTCTGGAGATAGAGAGAAATAACAAAAAAAGCGAAAACGAAATAATATAGTGCATTTTTTCAAAAAGAAGTTGGTCAGCTTGCTTATCCAAAAGTTTCAGACAAAATGCATCTGATAGATGAACAGCGAGAAATGATGAATGTATTTCTTTCCAGGACACTTACATTATCTGCTACTGAAAAAACTATGCGGAGACGAGATTTGGCAGGAGTATGAATCGTTGTTACATGATCAGGGCATGGATTACAGCGAACAGCGTGTCAGACTTCATGAGATAAAATGTAAAATGAAAATGTTTGTGTATCAGATAGAAAAAGGAAATACATTCGCATGGGATGAATATGAAGCAATTGGTGATATATATTTCATAAAAGACGGTGATTCCTATTTTGAAAATGGAGTTTTAAACAGAGCAAAAATTTGGAACAGGCGGAGAGATGATTTTTCTGACAGATGTGGGAGGAATGAAATGAAGATAAATGGAACCTTGATGAATTACTACTTTCATTGTAAACGACAATGTTATTTGTGTGGTAATCGTTTGAATCTGGAAGATAACAGTGAACAGGTGAAAAATTGGAAAAGCAATGCATGAAGAGAAAGCGTCAGATGGGGAAAAAATACGGAAATTTCAATAGATAATATACGACTGGATAAGCTGACAAAAAGAATATCTGACGGAGATAAAGAAATCAGATGCAGATGTAGAAGCAGCACGATGGCAGCTTTTGTATTATCTAAAAGTGTTGAAAGAAAAGGAATTGTCAGAAAAGGAAGACTTGAGTTTATAGTAAAAAAATAAGAGTGATAAAAAAGTGATTTATGTGGAACTTACAGAGGAAAATGAAAAACAACTGGAGGTTTATATACAGAAAATAGATGAACTTATCCAACAGGAAAAAGTTCCGGAATGTCTGGCCAAAACAC
>ENA-OQES01000053-OQES01000053.1-human-gut-metagenome-genome-assembly--contig:-NODE-53-length-45709-cov-4.120771_pt1 | contig 45709 bp, 42 predicted proteins | sample MGYA00242798_ERZ504641 | MGnify/ENA primary metagenome ERZ504641 (study PRJEB26092, sample SAMD00036327) | human gut metagenome | host: Homo sapiens | study: EMG produced TPA metagenomics assembly of...
CATACAAGCAAAAATGCCATCACCGAAGGTGACTTTTTTATGCAATTTTGGCTCGTAACTGTGAAGGTACTGAACAGTTACGTTTTATTTTATCAAAAAGGGTCTGCAAATTCGAAATTTTCTTCTTTGCAGACCCATTTTTCAGATACTTAGAATTCTACTTTTACGGCTCCCTGCGGACGGATATGCATAACATATGCAGAACCTTCTCCCAGTGCCTTGTCGATATATTTTGTAAATCCTTCTGTTTCTTCTTTTGGAAGAAATGCAGCAATAACGCCGGCAAATCCTCCTCCGTGAACACGGCACACGCCACGACCAATCTTATCCAGATACAGTTTGGTCAGAGCCAGAGCAACCGTGATGGACTGCTCATCCGGAGTCTCGTTGCAGTAGCAGTTCTGCAGCCATTTCCAGGAAGAATCACCGGACTCTGTGATTTTGTTAAAGAAGGTGGCGAAATCTTTCTTTTCCAGTGCTTCTACTTCTGCATCCACACGTTTGTTTTCTTCAAAGAAGTGGAATGCACGCAGAACCGCACGGTCACCGGCGAATTCACGAATAGCTTTTACATTCTCAATCACATCATCTTCCTTGCACTGTTCCAGAACTTCTTTTCCGAAGTATTCTGCTACTTTTTTCATTTCATTCGGAACTGCAGAATACTCTGCACTCAGATCTGCATGACCTTTTCCGGTGTTGATGATAACCAGATCATGGCCCATCTCATCAAAATCACATTTGATCTCACGGATGGCCGGATTTTCAATATCTGCAAAATCGATGGTAATCATACCGCCAACAGCGCATGCCAGCTGATCCAGAAGACCTGAGCCTTTCAGCCAGTATTTATTTTCTGCATACTGCCCTGCTTTTGCATAAGTAACAACACCAATCTTTCCTTCGTTAAACAGGTGATCCACAATGACACATACCAGCATCTCAAAAGATGCGGAAGAGCTTACCCCTGCCCCACCGATCACATTGGAAGTTACATAAGCATCAAATCCTTCTACTTTACATCCTTTTTCCAGCAATCCTGCAAAGATACCCTTTAACAGCGGTTCGGTTCCCGTTGTTTTTTCTGTCGGGGCCAGGTCATCCAGATCGATCACCAGATGCTGGTTATAGGTTTCACTGATCAGGTTTACGGTATGGGTTCCGTTGGGTGCAGCGGCTGCCACGCAATCCAGATGCACACTTCCTGCCAGGACTTTTCCGTGGTTATGATCGGTATGGTTTCCACCGATCTCTGTTCTTCCCGGTGCTGAGAAGAATTCGAACTCTTTATCTCCGAATTCTTTTGTAAATCCATCCGCTACCAGCTGATATCTTGCTGCATTTTCCTCTGCTCTGTTCTCCCCGTACATCTGTTTTAACAGGGCAACTGCATGTTCACTTTTTACTGCTTCTGCTACATTTGCTGTTTTCATGTTTCTTCTCCTTTTTTATTTCACATACTGATATTGACTATCTGCTAATTATCATTATAATGAGAATCATATAGCATCACAATAACTATATTAGCTTACTTTATAAATATATTGAGGTTTTTTTGCATGCAATTTACAGTTAGACAACAACAAAAAGGGCAATTTAAAGTCTCACGGAACCTATGCTTTCCCGGTCAATCGTAAGCTACGAACAGCTTTCCCGCTATGAAAGAAAGTCTTTTCTCTGGCACTGGCATAAAGAAATTGAGCTGACGATTCTCCTTCAGGGCGAGATGCAATATCAGGTCAACGATACCATCTATCACCTGCAGGCCGGTGAGGGGCTTTTCTGCAACAGCAACCGTCTGCATACCGGTTCTTCCTGTCATGATTCCGATTGTATCTATATTTCCACAACCTTTCATCCCGCTTTCTTTACGGATATGAAGACAGCGTGATCCAGAATAAATATCTGAACACTATTACAAAGCATCCCGGACTGCATAGTCTGGCAATTTTCTCCTGACATTCCCTGGCAAAAGGAGGTGTTGGATGAACTGTCTGCCATCTGGAGCTTTCCAAACAGGCCCTCCGCCACTTATGAGATGGAATTGCAATGGCGAATCACCCATATCTGGATGTTTCTATGGAACCACCTTTCCCCATCAGACTAGCAGTTCCGGGAAACAGTGAATCTAAGCATACCGATCGTCTGGAAAAATATTCTGATGTACATTCAGGAACATTACGCGGCAAAAAATCACTCTGGCTGATATTGCTGCAACTGCAAATATCTGTCAGAGTGAGTGTTGTCGCATTTTTCCAAAAAACATATGAATGAATCTTTATTTGATTATCTTCTTTCCTTCCGGATTGAGAAAAGCCTTCCTCTGTTGGTTGACCAGCAGCTGTCTATTACTGAAATCAGTAATCTATGCGGGTTTTCCAGTTCTTCTTATTATACCAAAGTATTTCGGGAACATATGGGATGCACACCAACCGCATACCAGGCCGGACACTTCGTCTGATCAGACGACATCAGCGGAACAAACAATACCGTAACACCTGAAAGATCCGTATCTATGCCGCAACTATCATCCAGGACAGCAACACAGATACGGATCTGTTTTAATTTTTTCAGGTCATCTTTAATAATGTTTTCTACTTCTTTGGCTTCCTCGCGGATATTTTGAATATTCTTGCGAATCTCCTGCTCTTCTTCCAGGATCCGGGGATGTTCTTCCAGTTCTTCTTTGATAAACATCAGGAGGAATCCCACGAAAAGCAATCCACAGGAAACCCATATGGTTCGTTCATGTAGCAGGAGGATCAGATGGCCTCCGACAGCGGCACCTACTGCAAACATTCCGATGATTCCAAGATAATGACCGGCTTTGTACAGTTTTTCTTTATCCTTTGTCTTTCCATAGACACACAGAGATTCCATGCCGCTTCGGATATTGCCGATACACATGGTGCTGGCAAATGCATAGCCATTGACTTTACGGAAGGTCTGCACCTGCATGGCACAGGCAAAGGATACCATGGCATTGGCCAGAAGGTTGCATGCTGTTGGAAGGAATCCGACCACAAGCAGTAAAAGCATTTCCATCAGTAAAACCAACTGTCTCCAGTGAATCCTCTGTACAATTTTTATAATTTTTTGCCGGATACCTTCTGCCGCTACGATTCCCATGGCAAAAAATCCCAATGGGATCAGGTAATGAATCACCGTGGACCATTTTCGTTCCACAAGGCTCTGACTTAAGAGCACAATGTTTCCTGTCTGTGCATTGGCAAATACCTCGCCTCTGCATATATAGGTATAGGCATCCTGCAAACCGCCGGATATAGATAAAAAAGCTGCTGTCAGAAAGGATTCTGACATCTGTCTTCGTGAATTTTGTTTCAATGATTTTCCCTCATTTCTACACAACCTTCTGTCTTATTCTCCCAGTTGTTTTATTTTTCCAGCGGTAAAGTATACTCTGTCAAAAACGGTATTTCAAGCTTTTTTATTTTATACATTACTGTTTTTTCCAGCATTGATCCTGGGTCTGGATTTCTTTTCCTTCCTTCGCCGCTTCATCCATCATCAGAAACAGATAGGTGTCCTGCAGTGCCTCTTCCAGCGGATACACTTCCTTTCCTGTCTCTACATATGTTTTCATGCCTTCCATCATCTGGGCAACAGCGATTTCCTCGTCTGTCAGACGAAGATCTCTGTCTGCATATGGATTTCTATACAGAATCTCTCCGTTCAGCCTCAGACTTCTCATTCCGTAGCCTTCCAGGTTAGAATACTGTCCCAGTTCGTCTCTCTGGATGCTTCCCCGGACCGGATAACCGTCCTGACCAAGCCAGGCTGCCTGTTGATCATGAACTTCTCCGCAATCTCCCTGAAGGGTCAGATGACGGGTACGGAAATAGTTAAAATACTGCTCACCGGCAAAATCAAAGAACCCAACCTTTCCATCCGGGAAGACAAATTCTGCACGTTTTCTTGTGTCCACGATGGTTTTTTCCCCCTTATGAAGGCCCTCTCTTCCGCAGTGATAATTCACCGGAAAATCATAGGTTCTGGCTGTGATCCTGCAGTTTTCCATACCTGTGCCGAGTAATCGTCGCATCACGCTCATGCCATGGTAATCATGGGCCTGGGAAATATCCAGATTGCTGATCGTTCCCAGTTTACCCTGGTCGATCATATGAATCAGTGCCTGATAATAAGGCTGGAAGCAATACTGTTCTGCCACCTGTACTTTTCCGTTGTATTTTTCTTTTGCCTGATACCAGGCCTGTAATTCCTCTACTGTTGCTGCCGGCGGTGTCTCACACAGAACCGGAATTCCCTGTTCCATGGCTTTCTCGGCAAATGGAAGTGCAGCACCGTATTTTAACATAAAGACTACACAGTCCGGCTTTGTTGCCAGAAATTCGTCATAGTCTGTATGCACCTTCCCCGGGAAATTTTTCTCTTCCCGCTCCCTGCTGGACTCTGAATGCACATACACTGCCGATACTTCAAATTCTTCTCCCAGCGCTTTCATTACACGCACATACATCTGTGCTCTCCATCCTGTTCCTGCTAATCCTACTTTCATGTAAAAATCCTCCGTCATTGTATAATTTTATGTAGTAATCAAATTGGTATCTGTTCAATATTCCCGGGAATACCGGACAGCAACTGACTTTTCTCCATTATATCACACTTTACATTTTATTGTGTATTTTTATACAATATACAGATCAAAAAAGCACTCTCTTTTTCTATGACCCCAAGTAAAATCTGCAAAGATTTCTTTCGACAATAATATTTTCTTCGTAACTGTTCAGCAGCTTCACAGTTACGAGCAAAAATGCCTCGCGGAATACTACCAACTGAATAGTTACTTTTCTTCATACAAACCATCGAGTGAAACATCACTTTTCAGGATATATATCAGGTACAATACCGAAAAGTCCTGTCCGTAAATATCCTTGCAAAAATAAGTCCCAGAGGCAGTGCCACTACAATCAATATTGCCGCAGCCAGCCAGGAGACCGCTTCATTTAGGGACATGACTCCAAGGTTATAAAATCCTCGATAAAAATACAATCCCGGCACCATAATAACAATTGAAGGAACTGTAAGTGAAATTCTTGGATATCCGTTGATTTTTTTTGATCAGCGACGCCAGCAGTCCAGCTGCCAGTGCCCCGGTGAATGCAGCTACAGCCGCCGGCATCCCGGTAAAATCAATCAGGGACAACCGCAGAGTATTGGCTACTGCTCCGATCATCGCTGCCGTGGAGGCCATGGGAATAGAACTGTTAAACATAATAGAAAATCCAAGAACACCGCAAAAGCTGGCGCATAGACGAAAAAAATCAGCCTGGATGCCGTTCCCAGGTGTACTGCTATAAAATCCTCCGGCTGTAATTTCAGGATCATTGCCGTGATCCAGGCTCCCATGGTTGCCACCAGTATGATGATCAACGCATAGGTCAGTCTTTCCAGACCGGAACGCAAATCCAGTTTCGCCATGTCGATTCCGCTGGTGATAAAAGGAAATCCCGGAATGATAAATAACATGGAGCAGATATACCCTGCCTCATGAGCCGCCGATATATGGAGCAGGCTTTCCGCCAGATTAAGACAGATTGCATAGATCAGACATGCCGCTGATACGGAAACTGCAATATTTAAGAATAAGGTATAATGATGCTTTATCATCCTGGTACGGATGAAATTACCGATACCTGCGGCAATAAAGGCCAACAGCATCTCCACCGGTCCTCCGCCGAGAAGAAACGTAAAAGCGCCACACGCCAGCGCTGCAGCCACTCCCAGCTTCCAGGGCGAATAGAGCGCATGAATCTGTTCTATTTCATCCAGACGTTTGTGGATCTCCTCTCCCGTCAGCTGTTTCTCGATCTTCGGAAAGTTTTCTACAAACTGCTCCATCCGATAAAGTTTGGATGTATTGACCCCCTGTATTGGGCTATACTTAAGGACTGGGAAACACAATCTGTCCCGTCGAAGCAGTTAAACCCGATGGACATCAGTCCAACATCTACGGTACAGGTCACTCCCAGCTCTTTGGACAATCGATTCATAGAGGTGCGTACACGCCAGGCACCGGTTCCACAGGAAAGCATCATAAGTCCTACCCTGCCGATCACAGATGCTTTTTCGATCAGATCCGCCTCTGCGATCAGCACATTGCTGTCTGCCTTGGCATAATCATGCCATGGAATTTCCATATGATTTTTTTCCATAATATCCGTATATTCCGATGTCTGTCTTACTACACTTTCTTTATCAGCCATAAAGAATCGCCTCCGCCTTCGCCACATGACGTTCCAGAGTTTTTTAAAAAAGTGAGAGTTTGGCAGGAAAAATACCGATCTCGTCATATGTTTTATTATTTTCCATCAATGTGTCCTGGCCGTAAAAAACAAAAGCCATGGGCAGATTCTTTTCCAGTCTTGCCATCAGATCCCAAACAGCTGCATATGCCTGAGCTTCTGTTTCTTTCTTTTTTACAGTATCCGGCAGTTCATGAATCAATAACACACCTGTATTTTTTTCCAAGAATCTGCTGTTCCACTTCCATATGGCTGTCATAACAATGACTGTATCGATAAGCCTTTGCAAAATACATTTTTCTTCCGGCTCCAGACGTTGATAGACCTCTTCGAAATGTCTGTACTCTTTTTCATGAGCTACACTACTGTATTCAAGAAGAAGTTTCCCCTGCCCGTCGGTCATGATCACGGGATTTTTGATTCCGTCTGCATCGAAACGATAGGGGATCAGACATGCATTTCGCAGAAGATCAAACATGGTATTCCGGCAGATTTCCATCAGGAATGCCGAGAGATCACGATTTCGATAAGCCGTAAATAAAGCTTTTGAAAATTGATCCGGCGAAAATACCTCATCTGTTTCTTCGCCACATAAACACGAATTGCAGAAGGTTTCCTGAAGTTTTTCGCAGGCCCATGGATCTTCCAGAATCTTTTGGAACAATATTTCCGTTTTTTCTTCTCTTGGAAAAATCATACTTTCTTTCATATTCGCTGCCTCACTTTTCTTGCTCTTTTTATTCCGAACAATTATACTATGGACACAATAATAAGTAAAAGCTATAATAGATATGTTATATATTAATTTTTTGATATATCAGAGGTACGCCCATGAACGTTAATTTTGAATACTATGAAAACTTTTTTATTATGTTGCCAAATATGGCAGTTTCACGAAGGCTGCCCGGGCACTGGGAAGCACGCAGCCAAATGTAACCCGGGCTATGAACTGTCTGGAACAGCAGCTGCACAACACTTTATTTATCCGCACCAATCGAGGGATACAGCTCACTCCGGAAGGCGAGCTGCTCTACACCCACGTTTCTGTTGCCATGGCTCAATTATTTATCGCTGAGGAGGAGTTATCTGACAGTGCTTCTCTGACCCACGGGAGCGTTACTATCGGAGCCACAGAGACGGCGCTGAATATTTTTCTGCTTTGTAAGCTGAAGGCTTTCCGTACCGCCTATCCGGGAATTCGACTGAAAATCTATAACTACTCTTCACCCCAGGCTATCGCAGCTGTAAAAAGCGGAAAAAATCGATTTTGCTGTTTTATCAACCCCCTATTCCTGCGGAACCGCCACTGCACCTTACTCCGCTGCAGTCCTTCCGGGAGATCCTTATCGGTGGACCTTCTTTTTCCGCTCTTTCCGAAAAGGAACTTTGTTTTTCAGATTTGAAGAAATATCCTTTCATCTGCCTGGGGAGAGAAACTGCCACTTTTCAGTTCTATAATCAGCTTTTTCTTTCCCAGGAGCTGGAACTCATACCTGATACTGAGGCTGCTACTACAGACCAGATCCTTCCTCTGGTAAAAAACAATCTGGGACTGGCATTTCTTCCGGAACCTATGGCTTTGGAATCTCTGGCAAAACAGGAGGTTCTTCAGATTGCAATATCCGAAAAGCTGCCTCTTCGCCACATATGCCTGGTTCATGATCATCAGCACCCTCTGAATTCCGGAGCAAGAGAGCTGGAAAAAAATAATCCTGGGTGAAAGGATGGATTAATATATACCTTCTCCCAGAATTATCTTTCAACCTGTAACTGTTCAGTATCTTCGCAGTAGCTTCTGAACAGTTACCCCAGATTCTTACTTGCCACCCAGCAGTTCCAGAATCTCTTCTCTGGAAAAACTGCCGCTTCCCATATCTGCTCCATTCAGGATCTGGTCAGCAAGGGCATGCTTCTTTTCCTGTAATTTTACAATATTTTCTTCAATCGTATCCTTAGCAATCAGTTTGTATACATTGACTACATTTTTCTGACCGATTCTGTGAGCCCGGTCAGTAGCCTGGTTCTGGACTGCCAGGTTCCACCAGGGATCATAGTGGATCACAATATCCGCTGCCGTCAGATTCAGACCGGTTCCTCCGGCTTTCAGGGAGATCAGAAAAACAGCTGTCGGGTTATCTTCTTTGTTAAATTCTTCCACCAGCTTTGCCCGCTTTTCCTTTCCGGTCGAACCGGTCAGCATATAGTACGCCGTTTCTTCGTTCTCCAGCCGGTCTGCCAGCCGGCTCAACATCGTGGTAAACTGGGAAAATACAAGAATCTTATGTCCGTTTTCCACCGCGTTTCGAATCAGATCCACACACATCTCAAGTTTTGCCGACTCTCCTTTATATTCTTCAAAAAGCAATGCCGGATCACAGCAGATCTGACGCAGTTTGGTCAGTTCGGATAAGATAACGATTTTGGAAGTATTGAATTCTTCCTCGCTCTGTTTATCTAACAGAAGTTTCATCCGTTTTACATGTGCATCATATAACTTCTGCTGTTCTCCTTCCAGACGGGTGTACATATTTTCTTCCAGCTTGTCCGGAAGATCACGCAGTACATCTTTCTTCAGTCTCCGCAGCACGAACGGGCGGATCATCTTTCGCAGTCTCTCACTGGCTTCCTCGCTCTCATGCTGGACAATCTGTACTTCCAGTTCCTCACGGAAGCGGGAATAGCTGTATAAAAATCCGGGCATCAGATAATCAAAGATGCTCCACAGTTCACTCAGCCGGTTCTCTACCGGTGTTCCGGTGAGAGCAAACCGGGTGTCTGCCTTGATCTTTTTCACAGCTTTTGCAGCCTGGGTGCTGTGGTTTTTTGATATACTGTGCTTCATCGATGATCTGACAGCGGAAACGGTACTTTTTATAGAAATCGATGTCTCTGCGGAGCAGATCATAGGAAGTTATCAGAATCTCTCCCTCATCTGCTGCTTCCAGAAGTGTGCGGCGCTGCGCAGCCGTTCCTACGATCATTCTTACTGCAAGCCGGGGAGCAAAACGTTCCAGTTCACTGTTCCAGTTATAGACCAGGGAAGCCGGGGCAACGATCAGCGCATTCCGCCGCAGCCGGTCATCTGAGCTCTTCTTTTCCCGCTGCCGTCCCTCATTCTCGATATCCTGCTCTTTTTCCACCGGCTCTTTCTTACAGTTTTCCTTTATTTCACGTTCCTGATACTCGGAAAGCAGATAGCAGATCACCTGCAACGTTTTTCCAAGTCCCATATCATCGGCGAGGATTCCGCCAAATCCATTCGCACTGAGCGTTTTTAACCACAGAAAACCTGTCTTCTGATATCCGCGCAGGATCGGTTCAAGTTCCGCCGGAATCTCAAAATCATTGTCTTCTACAGTTTTCATGTTACGGATCAGAGAACGAAAATTCTTATCCCTCACCGAAGAAATCACCGGATTGTCCCGCAATTGTTGATCTATATACAACGCCCGGTAGGTATCCACCGGAACGCTCTCCTGCATCAGTTGCTGATCTGTCAGCTGCAGCGTTTCCTTCAGATCTGCCAGTATATCCAGACCACTGTCTTCTTTCTGAACGAAGCTTCCATCCTTCAGACGATAATATTTTTTTCTTTTATTATAACGTGACAGAATATCGATCAGTTCCTCTTTTGACATTTCTCCGCTGTCATTTTCAGCTGCATCAGACCACTGTCAATCGATACTCCTACCGCAACTTTCGGTGACGGATGCACCTGCATTCCTTTCAGCGTATCTGATATATATACCTCCCCCAGCTGCTGAAATACCGGAATTCCTTCTGTCAGGAGATCATATATTTTATCCTCATCCGTGATCACCATAGCTTTCTGTCGTTCGTCATATGCTTCCCCGTACCGCTGAATCACTTCCCGTACTGCCGCTTCTTTTCCAAGATCCCGCAGCGCAAGGTCGGTTGTATCGTACAGACTGTATGTCTTTTTTCCCGTAGGTCACTTTGGGATTGCAGGTGATCATATCCGTTTGTGGGGCATCCAGATACACGGCAAATTCCGGCGGCGCAACGCCGTAGTCCTGTTCATCGAAATTCTCTTTTTCGCAGATAAAACACTGTTCCAGGCGCGGGAGCAATTCCGCACAAAACAGTGGAACATCTTTTTTTGCCACGAAAATCGTCCGTTCCGGAATCTCTTCCACACATTCCAGAAAATCCTGCACCGGTTTCAATTTTCCCCGGTCTTCCAGAAGAATCCGTCTATTCAGAAAGCAGATATTTTTCCGCCTTCCTTCCACACTGTTCAGACGATTGATGGAAACCTCGATGCCGTCCGGATTTCCAAAAATTTTCAGATGGCGCTCCGGTTCCTGATCGGAGATCTGCCAGTTTGACTCGGAAGTATAGAAAATATCCGCCGGAAGTTCTTTGCCCACAAAAGTTCCAGAAATTCTTCCAGTCCTTCCCAGGTCAGATCCAGCAGCTTATTTCTGGCACTGGTAAAGCCATGATGATACGGTGAATACCCGCTGTAGCCATAGCGATATTGATTCTTCTGCGCCCAGCGAAGAATAAAAGATACCAGCGGTCTGCTCTCCGGCGCAAAGCTTTCCATTGCATGGGTGAAAGAAAGATTTTTCCCGTATGCATACTCTTCCTGCCGTTCCACAGCCCGTGCAAATGCAAATACATCTTTCATCACATACATCCTGTCCACACCGATCTTAAAGTGCAACGCAGCACTTGGGTTTTCCACAATCAAGTGCGGTTCCAGCCGTACTTTTCCACAGATGTCTCCCTGGATCAGTGGAAGACTTTTGACAACGGCACTTTTTTTACAGAAGCTGACGGATGCCTTCCGTGGTTTTTCGCTCCGCTCCCTTTTTCACACCCGGAATCTGCAAAAGCTTTTCCCGTTTTCCTGCTCCAGCTTTTCCCGGTAAGCTTTCACGCGCGAATCGCTGTAATACTGTAACAGAACCGCCACACAATGCTTGCAGATCCCTTCATACTCCCGAAATGCCGGACATTCACAGTCTGCTTCCACCATTTCATCCCGTACAGTATCCCAGATCAGATAAACACTATAACGATTCTGTCCGCTCCCTTTTACCAGAGCCTCCAGAACCATTTCTTCCCGGTTATTTTCTTCCGCCTGAAAGCGCAGGATCTTCCCTTTATTATAAATTTCCAGCCCTCTGCTGTAAGCTTTACTGTTTGCCAGCTTTTTTGATCTGCTCTTTAAATGTCACGTTTTTTGTTCCTTCCGTCTTTTCCTTCTATTTTTGCAAGTTTTCGTTCTTGTTTTGATTGATTTCCTGCAATTTTTTTGTTTTTGATATTCTATGATTGATTGTAATACGGGGAGTGGGATTGCACAATGGATAATATCAAAAAAGGAACAGTAATAGTTGGCACTTCATAGCGCATATGCTATTCTAAATACAGACATATCTGGGAAACAATTCTAAAACCATTCGGTTATCTGATTCCCCATATGGAAAAGCGAAAAAAATAGACGAAAGAATGAAAAGTGATAGTATGGTTAAAAAACGATACCAAAGAAATCGATTTTGCCCGGAAGCATGAAGAAGATTTGCGGCGTCTCAGGGAACTGAGATTGCTGGATGATGATTTCATGCAAAAGGTATTCGAAGACAAGGCATGTACAGAACTTTTGCTTCAGATTATTTTGAAGCGAGCAGACCTGAAAGTGCTGCATGTAAAAGGACAGCAGGATATCAAGAATCTGCAGGGGCGTTCGGTAACTCTGGATATACTGGCTGTTGATACAGATAACAAAGTATACAATATTGAAATCCAGAGAAGTGATAAAGGTGCTGCGGTAAAACGGGCAAGATATAACAGCAGCCTTATTGATTCCAATGTAACGGAACCTGGTGAAAAATTATGAAAATTTTGTGTGAATCCTATATTATTTTTATCACGGAAAATGATATAATGAAAGAAGGGTTACCGATCTATCATGTCGACAGAACGGTAATAGAGACAGGTAAATTATTTGGTGATGAAGCGCATATCATATATGTGAACTCACAGATACACGATGAATCCGCGTTAGGAAAACTGATGTATGATTTTTACTGTACAGATGCCGGAAAAATGAATTATGAAATTCTGGCGGACCGGGTTCGGTATTTTAAAGAAGATGAGAAGGGGGTTGCAACTATGAGCAGAGTGATGGAAGAGATGAGAAATGAAACAGAACGTGCAAAAGCGATCAAAGATGCAAAAGGAATGCTGGAGTCCGGTAAACTGACATATGAAGAAATCGCTAAAATAGCAGAACTTACGATAGATGAGGTCAGGGCTTTGGATAAGAAAGTGACTGCTTAAATCAATAATTGGACCAACGGATCAATTATTGATATGTAATTCAAGAGAAAGGAACTTGTATGACTGTTTCAATTCAGGCATTGCAAGTTCCTTTTTATTCATGAATATCACATCTTAATCTTTAATCAGGACTTTCCATCCCATAATTTTATTTTTCTACCACAATCTCACCATTCGGCCGTAAGATCTGAACCGTAACATCCCCTTTTTCCAGAATCGTTGTCCAACTCATGCCCGGGAGTAGCTTTGGTATCCGGATCTCCTTCTTGTTTTCTTTGTCAAGAACCAGAAGACTGTATCCCTGAACTGTATATCTCGGTAAATTGTTTCTGCAGGTTATTTTTATCTGAGAGCCTTCTTTTTCAAGGATTACCGGTTTTGCTGTAATTGTCAGTTCCTTTATATATTGCTTTCCGGTTACCCAAAGTTCTACCGGACGAATTATTCCTCCATCGTTCGCCCAGTCAAAGCTTCGATTTACCGGAAGCATATCCGGCGAAAAACGATTATCTGCTTCTACCGTAATTATATTTTTTCCCTCTTTTATGTATTCGGAAATATTTACTGTAAAAGGTGTATATCCGGAATTCTTATGTTCTCCTGCCAGTTCGCCATTTACATATATTTTTGCATCATGATATACACTGTGAAAGTATAATCTTACACATCCGGAAAGCCATTCTTCCGGAACTTCAAGTTCCGTCTGATACCAGCCGATTCCCCAGTATTCCTCTGTTCCTCCTTCGATGTTCCATGTATGCGGAATCTGCACGATATGACTGTTTTCTAGGCACTCTTTCGTTTCGCCGACTGCAAACTTCCACTCAGAAAGCATTCTTTTTTCTATCTTCATCATTCTCATATTCCTTTCTTGTAACTATTCTGTACCTTCACAGTTACGAGCCCAAATGCATGTGAACTCACCTTCTGTGACGGCATTTTGTTTTGTGTTACACTCGCTTTCCGCCAATCAGCCTTTGACTGCCCCTGCTGCGATTCCTTGAATAAAGGTTCTTGAACACAGGCTGAAGATCACGATCATCGGAAGCACTGACAAGCCAAGGGCACACATAATGGCTCCATAATCACTTCGGAATGCATTGGACAGGTTGTTGACCATCAGCGGGATTGTAAACAGTTCCTGCTTATTGATCAAAATCAATGGTAATACGTAGTTATTCCAGGACCACAGGAACACCAGTGTAGCCAGTGTTACAAAACCAGATTTGATACATGGGATAACAATCTTAAAGAAAATCCCGGGTTCTGAGCAGCCATCCAGTCTGGCGGACTCCAGTAATTCATCCGGAATACCGTCACTGATAAACTGCATCATCAGAAATGCTCCCAAAGGGTGTGCTGCCCAGGTGAAAATCAATGGCAGTAAGGTATTGATCAGGTTTAATTTTCTCATCTCCAGCATATAACCGATCATGGAGATCTGTCCCGGAATCATCATGATTGCCATAACAAAAGCGAAAATAAATTTTTTACCTTTGAAATTGTATTTTGCAAGTGCAAAACCGATCATGGTAGATACCAGTACACTCAGAATTACAGATACTACGGATACCGTAATGGAATTAAAATATGCACTGAAATATCCTTTGGAAATTACCAGTTTCAGGTTGGTAAGAAAATAATCGCTGGGTAATATAGGAAGGCCTTTGAAAATATCCTCGCTATAATACGTTCCCATAACAAATACGATATACAGTGGAAAGAACATGATCAGTGTCATCACGATCAAAATAATCTGCTTTATTACAGCAGCCGCTCTTTTTTTGCTTTTTCATGATTCTTTCTCTCCTCTCCCTGTAATCTTAAATCCAATAATAGAAAACAGCATAATAATCATAAATAACGAGTAGGCAATTGCAGATCCGTATCCAAGCTTGGAATCCAGATTGAATGCATCGTTGTAGAATTTCCATACAACAGTCAGCGCTGTATTACCAGGACCTCCGGTCTGTGCGCCGCCAAGTGCTGCCCAGCCGCTGAATAACAGCTTCGGTTCTTCAAACATCTGCAGACCGCCGATCATGGAAGTGATAACCAGAAATACTGTGGTATGCCGCAGCATCGGAATCGTGATTCTTGTAAAGATTTTCAGATTGGAAGCGCCATCCACAGCCGCCGCCTCGTATACTTCCATCGGCATGGATGTCATCGCTGCAAGATAGATCGTCATATAATAACCAAGATAACGCCATACGATCATGATCACAATGATCACTTTGGAAGCAGTCTCGCTGTTCAGCCAGTAAAACGGCTCATCCAATATTCCGATGGATGTCAGCAGTTTATTCGCATATCCGGACTGCCAGTCAAACAGATAGGAAAAAATAAAACCGATTGCTACCGGAGTTGTGATATACGGGAAAAAGTTTACGGTCTGATACAGACGTTTTCCTCTGCTGATATCAAACAGTAGATAAGCCACTACCAGTCCCAGAAATACAGTGATCGGCGTAGAGAAAGCCATCAGGATCACTGTGTTTTTTTAATGCTTTCCAGAAAAGCGGATCTTTTGTAAATAATGTGATATAGTTCTGTAAACCAACAAAAGTTTTCGTGCCGATTCCGTTCCAGTCAAAGAAGCTCAACTGCAGCGAATAAAGCATCGGATATAAACTGAACAATGCGTATGCTGCAATAAACGGAAGGCAAAACAAATACGGCCATTTATTTTTCTTACCCATAGTATGATCCTCCATGTTTTTAATAGTAAGACAGGCTGCCGGAACAACCGGCAGCCTGTATCCTTTTCAACTGTTCTATTTGATTTCTGCCTCAGGAATTAATGTCAGTACTTCAGTTTTTAAGATCTCCATCGCTTCATCTGTTGTCATAGACGGATTCGCTGCCATCTGAGATACGGTATTTCCAATAGCAGATTTTACATTTGCTTCGTTTTTGGTCTGTACCTGTCCTACGGTGTTGATCGCGATATCGTTGATAAAGTAATCTGCCAGTTTCTGTCCACCGAAGAACTCATCATACTGTCCTTCTTCTGTGAAGAAATAAGAATTCTCATCCTCGTATGGAGCTGTGAATCCTGTCATAAAGCCAAACTGTTCATAAGCTTCTTTCACGCCGTCACCGGTGCAGTATACATCCTGAACATAATCCCATGCTGCATCTTTATGTTCGCTTCCGGAATAGATACTTACAGATGTTCCACCATAGGTAAATCCGTTTTCCGGTGCTTTTGTCAGCCCCCAGTTTCCTGTTCCATCCGGATCATTAGTTGCTTCTTCCCATTTTGCAGACCACGGTGCACATGGATAGAAGATAACTTCTCCTGCCGCAAAGCTGGAGTTGTATGCCGGTGTGTTTACTTCCTGTTTTCCAAGAACGCCTGCCTGGTTGAATTTTGTTGCGATATCCAGAGCTTTTGTATAACGATCTGTAAGGTCGATCTTATTTCCATCAATATAATCGCTTACGGTCTGTGTACACAGAATATTCTGGAATAATGCGCTGATACCCGGCAGAGCCGTTACCTTTCCGTCACTCTTTTCTTTTACCTGTGTTGCCACATCAAACATCTTATCCCAGTCAGAGATCATATCCGCGATCTCATCCGGATCATCGGTTCCCAGATATTCTTTTGCAAGATCACGACGATATGCAAAACCACTCGGGCAGATCTGCTGTTCTACACCGTACAGTTCTCCGTTTGGTCCGGAACCAAGGGAAGTAGCAAAATCAAACATATCTTCTTTCTTTACATTGTATGGATCCTTGGACAGATCTTCTGTGATACCAAGATCCCACACTTTTCCACGATAACTCATCTCACTGAGAATAATGTCCGGCACACCGCTTCCGCTTGCCAGTGCACTCTGCAGTTTCTGCATATAATCAGCTGTAGAAACTACCAGTGTATCAAAATTAATATTTGGATGCTTCTCATGATACCACTCTGTCATATGGGTCAGATGTGCTTCATCCCAATCCCAGATAGTCAGTGTGATTTCTTCACCATCCCCACTACTCTCTGTAGATGCACTCTCTTCTGTTTTGCTTCCTGTATCTGTTGATCCGCTTTCCGATGTACTGCCTCCACATCCACTGATGGATGGAACTACCATAATCGCTGCCAGTGCCAGTGCTAATACTTTTCTCTTCATACGCTTCTCCTTTTCCTTCCAACTCTCCGTATACACCTTTTTCCTTATGCATTTTCACCCTGTTTGTTCGGTCGACCATTTGTTTTTTGTAACTATAGTATAATATTTCTGCTATAGAAACAAAATGCTATATCTATTATTTTGATGGACTATTTTCCTCTCTTGCATATTTTCGTGTATTTTTCCTTTATCTGGTTTTCTTTATCTGATTTTTACTTTACAAGCTCCTGGATTTCTTTCACAGTAATCTCTTCTTCCGGACTGAATTCTTCCGTAGTCATGTACTGGTAAATAGCATCCAGCAGTGCTCTGCCCTCCGGATATTCCTGCAGATTCTGCAGTCCCATAGATGATACGATCAACTTTCCACCACCGCACCGGAATTCTGCCAGCTGGATCATCGGACGCATATAGGCATAGCTGTCCATCTCCGTCACGATCGCTTTTACCGGATGCGGGAATATGATCGCTCTCTGGGAAGCCATCGGCCACCACTGCCAGTTTGTGTGAAATTCCGTTGGGAAATTCTTAAAAATCGGATGACTGACATCGATCAGCTGTCCCATGCCACCTTCCTGTGCGGCAAATGTACCGACCGACCAGAAATCCGTAGTGAACTGTGTCTGGATCGAGGATGGCAGGTGTCCTTTGTCTGCATCCGGTGACAGGTACACCTTCCCACCTTCTTGCAGAACCTGAACTGCTTTTTCATCCAGTACTCCGATCTCATACACTTCAGCCGGGCAGACCGGTCTGACCGCCGGATATACCCAGATCGGATACTGATTGCAGATACCGGCCTGTTCCACGGTAAGATCCAGTCGCACAGCCTGTGCTATCTGATCCAGAGCGATACGGATCTTTCCAGCTGCTGTGATTCCTCCTGCCGGACACGTAACTGCCGAAAGTTCTCCACACTGTTTCACATCCGCTCCTTCCAGACGATAAGTAACCGGTCCGGACAGATCCTCTTTTCCATAATTTGCGATCCGTACTTCTGCTTCCAGCGTTTCTCCCACCTCATATGTATATTTCGGAAGTGCCACAAGTGGAAGCTGTGCCCGGAAGAATGAAGCAAAATGCTCCGGTTTTGCGAAGTCAAATGGTTTCGATTCCATATGGGAATTGATCATACCTACCAGTGCGGTACCCTGTCCCGGAAAATCCTGCAGACCGAGAAGTGAGATTCCGGACATATCTTCTGTCCGCATCGCCGCTTCCACCTCTTCCCGGTATCCGATCCTTGAGATCTCTCCGGTAGCTTCCACGTATCTTTTCCACTGTTTCATAAGTCCCAGTTTTCTGCCTTTTCCTGAATCAGCCGCAGGTTGGCCGGGTCGGAGATTCCATGAAACTCTTCCAGCTCATCAAAGTCCGGCAGCACCTCAAACTGTCCCACTTCAAAACTGAAAACCGGTTTTGCATACGTTTCCCGCAGATGCTTCATGCTCTCATCATAGTTCACAGCTGCTGACGGATAGCGGTTATTAATATAGCCCTGGATTCTCTGATCTCCCGGCATAGCTGCAAAAAAGTTCCCCTCAGATCATCCGTAAAATATTTCTGTGATGTATAGAAATCACTTTTCGCATCACACCCGATCGTTCCGTAATATGCATTTGATCCATTGGCATACATACGAGTAAGATCCAGACTATGTGCCAGTTCTATCATGGCATCCATCCGCTGCCGTCCAAGATCTCCGGTCCACAATTCGTTGCCAAAGGTCATCATCACAAAAGATGGATGATTTGCCAGCCAGAGGATGGTCTGTTTCAGTTCCTTCTGGTAATAAGCATAGCTGTCCTCCGCCTCAAACGCATTCTTCGGATTCCAGTGAGAAAGTTCCGGCTGCATCAACATTCCCATCCGGTCCGCTGCGATAAATGCTGCTTCCGGTGGAATGTGAGAATGAAAGCGCATACAGTTTACACCATAAGACTGATACAGATGCAGGATCTTATCCCATTCTTCGACCGTCATCGGCGGATGACCGGTCTCCGGGAACTCACAGCAGTTGGCCTCACTGCGAAGGAAGATTCTTCTGCCGTTCAGTGCCAGATGGCCTTTTCCGTCATCTCCGAAGTCACGGACACCGAATGTTACCGTTTTGCAGTCACCGTCCCGGAGCTCTGCGGTCAGTTCATACAGATTGCCTTCCCTCGTCCCATTTTTCACATCTGCTTTCAATTTCAGATCTCTCAGCCAGATCGTGTGTATTCCGGCAGGCACATTTACTTCCTGTTCCGCTGCTTTCTCCAGTGCCGCAGACTGGATTCTAAGAATACCTTTGACTGGAACACTTCCATCTATGATAACCTGGACATGAACCTGTCTTTTTCCGGATAGACTCTTACTGCAGACAGGAACACTTCCCTTTCTGTTCTCAGCCGTACATACCCCAGCAATCCGTTCCAGTTAGTCTGCGTCTCATCGGTTGCCGCGGAAGAAAACACGATCGCGTCATGGGGCAGACCTGGATAACTGTTATCGGAACGCAGTGTGATTCGGTGCTCTCCGTCCAGCAGATCTGTCACCTCAAAAATATGCGGGGTACTGATGGATGGTTCCACATAATCCGGAACCTCTTTTCCATCAATCTCCAGTTTCAGGCATCTTGCTCTCTCCACTTCCAGAAATACTCGTTTTTCTTCTTCCGGAATATACGAGATGGTTCTGCTGATACCTGCTTCTCCCTCGTAAGTGTGTTTTCTTGTATAACGGGTTGCGATCGGTGCATCCGGATCAAAGCCTTTCTCTGCATTTCCAAGATCTGCATCCGGATGCCACTGATTTGCTCCCAGATCTTTCCCCCCGATCTGGTTTTCGTCCAGTGTACCCGGTATCTGCATCGGATAAGTGCTTCCATCTTTTAGTTTCGCTTCCCATTTTCCAGCCAATGACAAATATTCCATAAGCCCTCTTCTCCTTTATCTTTTCTGTGCCAGTGCTCCCTGATAATCCCCCTGTTTTTCCAGAATCTGTGTCAGCAGTCCCTCTGCTTTTTCTTTCTCACCCAGTCCCAGATGACCAAGCGCCCGCAGATAATTGCAGTACTGTACATTGCGCAGTGTAAGATCTTCCTGGAAGACTTCGATCTCCGGAAGAGATACTGCAAAGTAATCGTACTCTACCAGATCAAACAGATGCTGTTCTCCAAACGTCTGTAACTGATGGAAGGATTTCTTCGCTGCGTGATCCATACCCAGTTCCTGGTTTGCCAGTCCCTGATAATAGATAAAATCCGATGGCTGATCGTTATAGTACAGCACGCTTCCCGGCTCCTGCGGACCGGATGACGCCAGACGGAAATATTCTTCCGCTTTCTTTGTATCACCAAGCTGACGGTACGCAAGTCCCATATAATAATGAGCCTCATTATCCGGTACATTCGGAAGCTTTCCTTCTCCCAGATTCTCCGGATAAGAAAGGGTTGCTTCCAGAAGTTCCAGCGCTTCCTGTGGTTCTTTCTCTTCCAGTTTTTCCATAGCCAGATGGATCAGTGCATATTTGTACTGGGTGCTTACTTTTCCTTCCCCGCCTTCCCATGGATGGAACTGACGGGAACAAAGACCATCCAGTGCTTCCTGGTAACGTCCCACATCATTTAACAGCGTGAGATAACGCAGATACAGATCATCTCTTCCTGCCGTAACCGCCGGATGTGATTCCATCACTTCCAGACGTTTCATCACCGGAAGATTCATACGGGCTGCCAGCTGATCGTACTCCAGCCAGATTCGTGGATATTCCGGATCCAGCGTGCATGCCTTCTCCATGGCATCCATCGCTTTCCCATGATCATTTTCTTTATTGTAATAGAAGATCGCCAGATTTCGATATGCCGGTGACAGGTCTTTCTTTTCTTCTGTTGCTTTCTCCCAGTGTTCTGCTGCCTGGGTATACTGCTTTTTATCATACAGCAGGTTGCCAAGATAGTAATGCGCCATAGGTGCCTGTGGTAAGCCGGCAATCACAGTTTCCAGAATCCGGATCTCTTCTACCCTGTTCGGGAAGCAGTAATCCGGGCAGGCTGTCTCTCCATTTTTCAAACGCTTCGGTAGCCATTTTTGTTTTCTTCTTTCTGTGTATAAATATATCCCAGTGTATACCAGCAGATCGGATCTTTCTTCGGGCAGGCTTCCAGAATGTGAATCGCGTCTTCGTACAGCCCTGCTTCGATATATTCCTGTGCCAGTTCTTTGAAATTATGACTTTCTGTCCGCATGGTTTTCAGCCACAGCTCTTCGGATCCTTCTGCCATCGCCTGTTCATACAGACATCCCTGAGATAACGGATCGATCGCCAGACATTCTGCCACGAATGCGGAAGCATCTGCACCCAGTTTTCGTAACAGTGCTGCCTTCAGCGTACGCCCATTCATATTGTGCCAGTTGCGGATCAATGATTTTTCTACATATTCCAGTGCTTCTTCGTAATCTCCTCTCCGGCAGGCCAGTCTTGCCAGCCAGAAGAAACCTGCACTCTGCGTTTCTGCGCTCCAGGTAGACTTATAGAATGCATTAAAGGCTTTCTCTTCCTGACCATCCACTGCCAGTGCCAGTCCCAGATTAAAATAGCATTCTCCCTGGTAAGGATTCGGATTCTTCCAGGTCTGTTTTTTCACTGCCTGCCGGAAGTACCGGATACTCTCTTTGATTCTTCCCCGTCGATACAGCAACAGACCGTATCCGTTATTCAGACGAATATCCGTACCATCCAGTTCCAGGCCATGCAGATAATAGTCTGCCGGTTCTCTGGTTGCATGGCGATATTGTTCCAGATGGGTAGCTGCCAGATACAGCTCTTCTGTTGTCTTCAGTTTCTCCGGTGCCGGAATGGCATCCGCCGGTTTGGGAACCGGTTCCAGCTTTGGTTTATATACTTTATAAGATACCAGGATCTGTGCACCCTGCATCACGGTTACAACACAGTCTTCCAGATTCTCTCCGACAGCGAATTCTGTCTCGAAGCACTGCTCCGGTGACAGATCGATACAGGTCTCATAGAGCGTCGCATCTTTACGTTTTACTGTGATCTTACTGTTTTCACGCACACCTGTCGTATATACCTTCAAAACTGCTTTTCCATCTTCCAGTGCAGTCAGACTGACGGCAGCTTCTTTCGTGGCATTTCCCACTCTTCCCACACCTTTATACGGCATAAAGTACTGTACAAAAGTTTTCTCTTCCTGTGGTTTTAACCAGGTGAAATCCGGCTGGTTATCGGTAAATACACCGGTCATCAGTTCAATATACGGTCCGTCTGTCTCTGTCAGGTTACGATCCCAGCTGCGTCCGAAGTCACCGTTTCCCCAGGTCCACTGTTTCTTTCCCGGAGAGATATGATGGTCTGCCACATGAAGCAGTCCTGCTTCCACACCTTCGTCGTAGTTGCCGATAAAATTATAATCCGAATGGGCTGCCATATAAGAGGTCGGCACTTTTACGTTTTTATATCTGGAAATATCCACACCGGCGGAATAATCTGCCTTGTAGTATTCTCCCGTTGCGATCGGGAAGGTGGATACCGCACGTTTTCCGTGATCCATAACAGCGTTAACATCCGGCGGAAATACCGAATAGGTATGGTCATTCACCGGAACTGCCGGATTCGCCCACCACAGGAAAGTCTGTGGCAAGTCTGTCGGATTATACAGCTGACCTTTGATCTCAATATAAGCCTTTCCCGGGTACAGAGAAATCGCTGCCATTCCTTTGGTCCCATACATTTTATCCGTTTCTCCCACATAGACCGTGCAGGAGCCATCCGGATTCTCAGACAGGCGGTAGTCTACCGGTGAATAAGTCGACGGGCGGTGATGCTGGGGCCAGTTAAACTCGATACCTCCCGAGATCCACGGTCCGGTCAGTCCTACCAGTGCCGGTTTGATTACATGATTATAATACACAAAATCATAACCGTTAGTCTTATCGTATGCTCTCTGAATCCTTCCACCGATTTCCGGCAGGATCATCACTTTCAGGTATTCATTTTCCAGGAAAACCGCTCTGTATGTCACATCTTCTTTTGTATCCGAGATCTTTTCTGTAACCGGCAAGGGATATACTTTACCCGTGCTTCCCTGATAGGCACGCTTTTCAATGAATAATGGATTTTTTTGCAGGCGGGTACACTTTGTAGGTAGGGATCACATAGTCCTCTTCCCACATGCTTACTTTCATGATTTCCATAGGCTCCTCCTTATGTCCTCTATCTTTTTCCTCTGTGCAGAGGATTCTTTTTATTTTCTGAGAACATTGTATAATGCGGTATCTCAAATGGAAATGGCTTATCAAGGTAAATGATGGACTATCTTACTGTAAATATAAAATTCTTTTCTGAATATCTGCAGAACGAGAATCTTCATGTTATATACATAAAAACAGGATAAGAAAATCCTCTTTCTCCAGGGATTTTCTTATCCTGTCTCCTTTTTCATTATTCCTTAAAATGAATCCAGTCGCTCTCTCTATATTCTTTCGGTGACATCCCCACCACTTTTTTGAATATTCTCGAAAAATAATACTGATCCGTATAGCCAAGTCTCTGTGCCACTTCATAGATATAGCAAATCCGAGCCCGCAGCAGCTGGCAGGCCCGTTTCATCTTTAGCGATATGAAAAAATCCATCGGCGCATGCTGGGTATATTTCTGAAAGATCAGCATTCAGATAGCTCTTTGACAGCTCAAACTCCTCTACTACATGCTCCAGCGTCAGATTTTCATGCAGATGCTTGTACATATATCGAATCACGTTGGTTACGTGTTTATTCTGTTCCTGGGTGGTGTTGTGTTTTTCTCTGTAATAAGTTTCCGACAGAATCATCTCCAGCACCTGGGAAATATAAATGAAATTACCCAGTGTATAGTTGCTCTCCAATACCCGGAACAAAAGTTCAAACAGAAACTGCATCCGGTTTGTCGCATTCTGTGAATTAAAATTAATCAGCCGGCATTCTTCCAGTGGGTAATATTCCGTATCTGTTCCCTTAAAGTGTACCCAGAGAATGCTCCACGGATCCTTTTCGCTGGCATAATACCGATGGCCGCGAAAACGTGGAATGCAAAAGGCCTGGTTTGCATGGAGCATATATTTTTCTCCATCCACCTCGATCGTTCCGCTCCCCTCCATACAGTACATATAAATATATTCTTCGATTCCGTCTTTTCGTTCTCTGAAATGATGTTCCGCACGGGGAAAGAATCCCACGTCGGTCAGATACAGCCGTTTTACCAGTGGGTGCTCCACATAGTCCAGAAAGGATTCCGTAGGCAGCACGATCATTGTCTCCCCACGAAATCCGTCCCTTTTCAGATATTGTAATTCATCCATCTTTGTCACCATACTTTCCAGACATTTTCTCCGGACACCGGTTCTCCTTTGTCTGTCTTTGCGTCATCCCGATGTCGTTACTGCTCCGTATAATCTTCCACCTGTCCCACCACATCCAGAATCGGGTGGGACATCAAAAACCGGTAAAATTCCAGTGCTTCGTCCGCGCTCATATGTACTTCCCGGCTGGTCAGCCAGTATTTTAAGCCATTGACTACCGTAAGTGTATGAAATTCCAGAAAGATATTGATATCTCTCAGACCTTCCAATTTCTGAAGTGTGATCTTATGATTTTTCATCATCTGTCTGATCAGCTTGCGAAGCTTGCCTGCCAGAATCTCTTCAAACCCGTTCTGTCCCGTCACCTCAAAAGCTTTCTGATAATACAGCTGATCTTTCTCCATTCTCCGAAATAACAGATAAATTGCTTCCCGTTCCATCCCGTCTTCCACCATCTCAAAAATCCGGTCGGAAGACTTCTTCTTCCAAAAGCCACTCCATCACTTCGTATTTGTCCTGAAAATAGTTATAAAAGTAGGCCGGATCACTCCCGCCTGCTCTGTTATCATCCGAATGGTAATTTTATCAAATGAGCCTTTCAACATCAGTTCTTTAAAGCTTTCCGCCAGCTGATGTTTCGTTGCTTCTCCTTTTCGTTCCATAGACGTCTCTCCCCGTGTTATCCTTTCGGCTTATTCTAACACAAAAAGAGCGTCTATGGAAATTTTTACTTAGTTTTTTCTTGTAATTGCTGTAGCCTTTGTGAACATACGGGTGCTCTTCCCACAGTTTATCTGCGGTTTCTTTCCACTGACAGGCGTAGTCCGCACACTTTCCGCAGAGATGTTCCACAGTCTCCGGGGACTGCAGATCGGTGGATTTTGCTCCGGTCTGTTCTACCATCTCCTGCAGGATCTCCGGATTCTCCAGCATCGGACATGGGCGTAGGTGATTGTTATTAAATGGCTGATGATCCCGGTACGCCATAAATAACGGCTGTTTCAGTGCCTCTAACAGAGATACTTCTTTAATGTTGGCAGAAGAATAGTGGATAAATACACACGGTTCCACATCACCATTCGCATTGATATGGCAGTAGTTTCTTCCTCCGGCGATGCAGCCGCCAACGAATTCTCCATCGTTCTGGAAATCCATCGCATAGATCGGTTTTCCGCCGGTCGCACCACGGATCTCACGGACTCTGTGATACATATATTTTCTCTGTTCTTTGGTCGGAAGCAGATCCACAGCGGCTTCATTTCCAACCGGCATATAATGGAAATACCAGGTGAAACGACATCCTTTGTCGATGATCATATCCAGGAATTCATCAGAAGTTACTGTCTCAATATTTTTGCTTGTATAGCAGATCGATGTTCCGAAGATCAGTCCGTGGCTCTTTAATTTGTCCATAGCTGCCATAACTTTATCGTAAACACCCACTCCTCTTCTGAGGTCGTTGACTTCCTCAAAACCTTCCAGGCTGATCGACAGAGACAGGTTTCCTACCCGCTGCATCTCCTCACAGAAGGCGTCATCTACCAGGGTACCGTTGGTAAATGCATGGAATTCACAGTCGTAATGTTTTTCACACAATTTAATGATATCCGCTTTCCGCACCAGAGGCTCGCCGCCTGTATACATATAAAAATAAATACCCAGTTCTTTTCCCTGTGTGATAATCCGGTCCAGATCTTCGTAGGATAGGTTCAGTTTGTGACCGTACTCTGCTGCCCAACAGCCGGTACAATGCAGGTTACAGGCGCTGGTCGGATCCATCAGGATCAGCCACGGAATATTGCACTGATGTGTCTCTCGCATCGCACGGATCGTTTTTGTTCCATGAAATGCCGCTTCAAAACCAAGATTCAATGCCGTCTGTTTGATCACGTTAGGATGGATCTCATCCAGTGCACGGTTCACATACTGCATCCACTTGGACTCCGGATCCCGAATCAGGTTTCTTGCTCCTTCATATGATTCTGATGGGAAATTATCTCCCATGAATTTTTCTGTCAGATCTACCAGCTGTAAAAGCCCTTTTTCTCTGTCTTTTTCCACATGTTTCAGTGTCAGATCAATCGCTTTTCCAAATGCCGCTCTCGCCGCTTTATGTGTTAATTCTCCCATACTTTTCTCCTCCTCTGCGTTTCTGAACGCTTCCGGTTTTCTATTATTTATCTTTCTGCGGTACAAATAAAAATCTTCATTTTCTCAAAAATTGTTTTATTTTTAACGACATTTTCCGACTTTTGTTGCATTATTCTATGCAAGAAAAAAACTGCTGTCGGAACACTTTTTTTCGTGTTCCGACAGCAGTCCATATGTTTTAATGCCTGTTTTGCGTCTCGTTCTTTATCTAATTTTACATTTCTAAAGTAAAGAAGTATGTCGATCGTAATTTCAGCTATATTTAGAAAATAGAAGAACCATGCAAGATAAAACAGCCAACTGGTCTCTACGCCCATGCCGAGTTGCATGAATTTGCGAGCGATACCGAATACATAACCGATCCAGATAAAGCACTCAAAGAAAAGGCTCTTTCCTTTCGCAGTTCTGGAAACCCATGATTTCCGGATGGAAATCGGCCAGGACAGTCCAAAGCAAAGAATCATCACGGCTTCCATCAGGTCAGTAATCATTTCCATATCCATCGTAGTATTTCTCCATTTCTTTTGCGTTATTTAATTAGTTCTTTTTTGCCTTTCAGATATTCCGCTCTTCCCTCTTCGTACAGGTTGTTTCCTTCACTGTCGATGATAACAACCAGCGGCATATCTTCCACATACAGTTTACGCAGTGCTTCTGCGCCCAGATCTTCGTATGCGATCAGTTCTGCTTTTTTGATACATTTTGCCAGAAGAGCTCCTGCTCCTCCGATGGCACCAAAGTATACTCCACTGTATTTTTTGCATTGCTTCCACAACTTCCGGAAGACGGGCACCCTTACCAATCATTCCACGGGCACCTACGGACATCATCGTCGGTGCATAAGCATCCATACGGCCACTGGTTGTAGGTCCGGCAGATCCGATAACCTGACCTGGTTTTGCAGGTGTCGGTCCTACATAGTAGATGGTAGCATCTGTGGGATCAAAAGGAATCTTCTCTCCTTTTGCCAGTGCTTCACACATTCTCTTGTGTCCTGCATCACGGGAGGTATAGATTGTACCTGTTAACAGTACCTGATCTCCTGCGTGAAGTGTTTTTTGCCAGTTCCTCTGTAAGAGGCAGTGTTATCTTCTTAGCCATATTAGATCACCTCCGTTTTGTGACGGGTTACGTGACAGTTGATATTGATAGCACATGGCATACCTGCAATATGTGTAGGCAGTGTTTCAATATTCAGTCCGATTGCTGTTGTTTTTCCGCCAAATCCCTGTGGTCCGATACCCAGTTCATTGATTTTCTCCAGCATTTCTTTTTCCAGATCAGCATAGAACGGATCCGGGTTGGAGGAATCCAGTGGTCTCATCAGAGCTTTCTTAGCCAGAAGGGCTGCTTTATCAAAAGTTCCGCCGATACCAACACCAACTACCATCGGCGGGCATGGGTTAGGACCTGCTGTCTCTACGGTCTCGATGATGAAATCTTTGATTCCCTGCAGACCGTGAGAAGGTTTGAACATACGGATCGCACTCATGTTTTCACTTCCGAAACCTTTTGGACCAACTGTGATTTTGATATTTTCTCCCGGAACGATCTCTGTGTAGATCATAGCCGGTGTATTGTCACCGGTATTTCCACGGCGAACAGGATCTTTTACAACAGATTTTCTCAGGTATCCTTTGTCATATCCACGGCGAACACCTTCATTGACAGCATCTGCCAGATCTCCGCCTACCATATGAACATCCTGTCCAATCTCCAGAAATACGCAAGCCATACCGGTATCCTGACAGATCGGTACGCATTCTTTGTCTGCGATCTCGAAGTTCTCAATAATGTTATCCAGAACACCTTTGGCAATCTCGCCATCTTCGCAGGCACGACAGTTTCTGATCGCACATTTTACATCTTCCGGAAGATGTTCATTTGCTGCGATACAAAGCTTTTCCACTACATCTGTGATCTGCTTTACGTCTATCTCTCGCATTCCACTCTACTCCTTTTTATGTAAACTTGAGTTTCCGAAAAATTTTCTTTTGAGCCGTCATTCATGTGTCCACTCCTTACAGCAGGAAGTTTTCTGTTTTTTCGGTCACTCTATATTTGTAACCAGGCAAGAGTTACCTCCCGCCCGGTACACCTTCACTTTTTATTATACACAACTTTGACCCAGCGTGCACGAATCTTATCTTTCGTGTCTTGCATAGTGTGGAAGCAGTAACGGAGAAACGTGATCTGTTTCAACACCGGCTGCTTTCAATTCCTCATCATACGCTTTTACGTGATCCAGGTTCATCTCACCCAGTTCAACATCTTTGCATTTTGCTGCTGCTTTCTTACCTGCGTTTCTACCGAATACGATAACATCCAGAAGGGAGTTACCCATCAGTCGGTTTCTTCCGTGGATTCCGCCGGCTGCTTCACCTGCAACTAACAGGTTCGGGATTTCTTTGGTAAATCCATCTCCTGTGATTTCCAGACCACCGTTCTGATAATGCAGTGTCGGGTAGATCAGGATCGGAACTTTTCTCATATCGATACCGTAGTTCATATACATACGGAACATAGCCGGGATTCTCTTCTCAATGGTGCCTTCACCACCAAGGATCTCGATCATAGGAGTATCCAGCCATACACCTTTTGCTCCTCCCGGAACATCTACGCCACGGCCTTCTTCACACTCACGGATAACACCGGATGCATTGACATCACGAGTCTCCAGCGGATGGATATAAGCTTCACCGTTTGCATTAACCAGCTGTGCACCAACGGAACGAACTTTTTCAGTTACCAGTGCACCAAGGATCTGTGACGGGTAGATTGCTCCTGTCGGATGATACTGGATAGAATCCTGATATAACAGGGCAGCACCTGCTCTGTATCCCAGAACCAGACCATCGGCAGTTGCACCGTAATGGTTGGATGTCGGGAATCCCTGATAATGCATTCTTCCTGCACCACCGGTTGCGATAACTACTGTTTTTGCTCTTGCAACAGAGTAGTCACCTGTTTCCATGTTCAGAAGAACAGCTCCTGCAACCTGACCTTTTTCATCTTTGATCAGTTCTACTGCTGATGTAAATTCAACAACCGGGATTGCACGGTTGATCACTTCATCACGCAGAGTACGCATGATCTCTGCTCCGGAGTAGTCCTTTGCAGCATGCATTCTCTTTCTGGAAGTTCCGCCACCATGGGTAGTTACCATAGTTCCGTCTGCCTGTTTGTCAAATTCAACACCCAGCTCGTTCAGCCATTTGATCGCATCCGGAGCTTCCATAACCAGTCTTTTTACCAGTTCTGGTTTTGCAGCAAAATGTCCGCCACCGAAACAGTCCAGATAATGCTGTACCGGTGAGTCATTTTCTTTGTCTGCTGCCTGGATTCCGCCTTCAGCCATCATGGTGTTGGCATCACCGATACGCAGTTTTGTAACGATCATTACGTTTGCACCTGCTTTGTGTGCTTCGATGGCACAGGAAGAACCTGCTCCACCACCACCGATAACAAGTACATCTACATCGTAGTCTACTTTTGTAAGATCTACATTGTCAGTCATCAGGCGGCTTGTGGAATGAAGCATATCAGCCAGCTCCAGAGGAGCTTTCTGACCTTTGTTCGGTCCAACTTTGATCTCAGCAAATGCGTCTGGGTTATAATCTGGATGGAATTTTTTCCAAAAGAGCGTCTTTTTCGTCTGCTGTCAGACGTCTTGGCTCTGTTGCCATACGCTGTGCTCTTGTAGCCTCTACCTTTTTTGATAGATTCCATCATATTTTCCGGATATGGTGCATACATATTTTACGCCCTCCTATTTCTCAATATCTCTGTTGTTGTAAAGTTCTTCCATTTCTGTGATCGGTTTCTGCATGATCTTCTCGATCAGGTCATCGTAAGCACCTTCGTGGATCTCTTCCACTCTCTTTGTCAGATGTTTTGCTTCCGGTGCGATATATTTTCCTGTGAGACGTCTTGCCAGAAGACCTACCATCGGATGAGAAATACCAGCCGGGCATCTTACGGAACAGCATCCGCAGCTTACACAGTCAAAGGATTCTTCTGCACATTTCTCCAGTTCACCTCTCTGTGCGTATGCGATATACTGCATAACGTTCAGATCCTGGGTACATGCTTTTGTACATGCGTTACATCCGATACAGCTGTAGATTTCCGGGTACAGTTCCATCATGATCTGAGCGTTCGGTTTGATCTCTTCGATATCGTATGTTCTCTTATCGGTCGGGAAGAATGGGATACTTGCCACATACATACCTTCCTGAACCTGTGTCTGACAGGCCAGACAGGTTTTCAGCTCGTTGTCACCCTTGATTCTGTAGATTGTTGCACAGGCTCCGCAGAAACCGTGACGGCATCCACATCCTCTTTTCAGAGTGTAACCGGCATACTCCATAGCTGTCATAATTGTCAGTTCTGCAGGCACACTATATTTTTTGACCGAAAAAAGTATACATTTACCATTTTTTCCATTTGTCGGTACCAGTCCTTTCTTAATACTCGTTAGGTAATTCGTCGATTTCATCAAAGCGGAATACCGGGCCGTCTTTACATACGTACTTGGATCCGATATTACAACGTCCGCATTTACCAACACCACATTTCATACGAAGCTCCAGGGTTGTGTACACCTGTTCTTTGGTGAATCCCATTTCCTGAAGACCAGCCAGAACGAATTTGATCATGATCGGCGGTCCACAGACCAGAGCTACTTTGTCAGTGTCGAATCCGATCTCTTTCAGATAAGTCGGAACAAATCCCACATGACCGTCCCAGCCTTCCTGTTCCCGGTCGATGGTCAGATATACGTTTACGCCTTCTGCTTTCATCCACACTTCCTGGATTTCTTTTAACTGAACCAGATCGTCAGCGGAACGGGATCCGTAAAGAATGTCTACCGTTCCATAATTCTCACGATTATCCAGCACATAGTTGATTACAGAACGAAGTGGTGCCAGACCGATACCGCCGGCGATAAACAGCAGGTTTTTACCCTTTAATTCGGTTTCTACCGGAAAATGGTTTCCGTACGGTCCGCGGACTGTGATCTCATCACCTACCTGCAGGCTGTGCAGGTAGTCAGTAAGCATACCACATTTCTTAATACTGAATTCCTGGTACTCTTTATTGGTCGGTGAAGAAGTAATGGAAAACATACCTTCACTTACACCCGGTGCACATACCATGGCACACTGTCCCGGCATATGTTCAAATAATTTTCCTCCGTCCGGTGCATTGACACGGAATGTCTTTACATCCGGTGTCTCCTGACGGATATCTGTGATGATACCAACTTTAGGGATCAGGGTATCCAGCGTGTAATTTTTTATGACAGGTACATTCGCTCATTATTTGTCACCTCCCTGTTTTTTCAAATGCTTTGATAACTTTTACAATATTTAAGGATGCCGGACATTTTTCCACGCAGCGGCCACATCCCACACAGGAGTACATGCCGTTGTTGTTTGCCGGGTAATATACCAGTTTGTGCATGAATCTCTGACGGAATCTCTGCAGCTGGCTGGTACGGTTATTTCCATGAGCCATCATGGTGAAATCGGAGTACATACAGGAATCCCAGCAGCGGTATCTCTTTACACCATGTCCGGTGTCATAATCTTTGATATCGTAACACTGGCAAGTCGGACATACGAAGGTACAGGTACCACATGCCAGACATGGTTTATACAGTTCTTCCCATACAGGGGAGTTGAACTTTTCTGTCAGTGCATCTCCGTTCCATCCTTCCAGAGACAGATCGGAATATGGCAGCTTTTTCTACGATCGCACGAATAGCAGATTTTTTCTGTTTCCAGATTTTTCTGCATCTGTGCCGTCAGCTTCTGTCAGGAGGCTTTCTACTGCTTTGGTCAGTGCCTCACCCTTGTCAGTCAGGGCTTTCCAGTACAGTTCGCCGTCTACCATCCAGGTAGCTACATCTGCTGCAGGTTCTGCACAGTCGATGCCGAATACTTTACAGAAGCAGGATTCTTCCGGCTCATGACATGCCATGGCAACGATGGTTCCGTGTTCTCTTCTTGCAGCGTAGAAGCTGTCGACAGGATCACTTAAGAATACGTTATCCAGAACTTTCACGCCCTGGATATCGCAGGCTTTCATACCAAATACTACAAAATTCTGCTCTTTCAGCGCTTCCGGCTGGATGCTCAGTTTCTTTCCGTCTCTCTGTACAGTATACAGATTTTCACTCTGTGGGAAGAATGCATCTTTTGGAGATTTTACAGTTTTCAGAGTCTCCAGAGATACTTTCGCATCCGGAGTCCATGCTTTATAGTTCACCTGTCCGCTTACTTCTACCGGCAGATATAATTCCTGATTCTCGGCAATACTCTGGAATAATGCCGACAGATTTTCTTTTGCTATCTTATACATACATTATCCCCTTTCTGTTACGATACTCGGTTCCGCATCGTCAAATGTGAAGTTTGTCAGCGGTCCTTTGGAATCGGTATCTTCACCGGCCTGATATTCTCCATACAGTTCATCGATATCTTTGATAAATTTGCGGTTGAACAGGTGAAGCGGGATACCCTGTGGACATACTCTGCTGCACTCACCACAGTCTGTACATCTTCCGGCTACATGGAAAGCACGGATGATATGGAACATCTTCTCTTCAAAAGAGTCCACATTTGCTTTCTGGGAACTGTCAAATTTATTGCTGTCAAAAACACATTTTCTGCAGCTGCATGCCGGACATACATTTCTGCAGGCGTTACAACGGATACATTTGCTCAGCTCGCTCTGGAAGAAAGCAAATTTTTCTTCAGGGCTCATAGCTTCGATTCTTCTTACTTCATCAAAACGATCTGCATCTTTGGTGTCCTTGGACTCGCCGATGATCTCGTCATAGATCTGATGTTCTTTGCCTTTACATACATGACATCTCTCCAGCATACCGTCTTTGTAAGCACATGTCTTCTCACCGTAGATAGTCTGGATTGTCAGTGTCTCGGCATCGTCTGTGATCTCGGCACCCTGGATGGACTGAATACCTTTGATTCCCTGTTTTTTGATCTTTTCGATATCCAGTTTTCCTTTACATCCCACACCAACGATGTAAGCTTTGTCTCTGTCTACTCTGTGCTCTTTGATCAGCTGGTTGAAGCTGTAAGTATCACAGGGTTTCAGACATACCATGGTCTTTCCTTCCAATTTGGAAGCTTCGATCATATATTTGCTTAAGTTTGCTCCGCAGAATCCGTTGTATACGAAATCTTTCAGAGATTCTTCTGTCTCAAAGTACGCAGGTTCCGGATTGTAAGGCAGGTCTCCGGCTTTCCAGCCAAGAACCCGGGCTACTGTTCCGTCTGCCAGCAGTTCTTTCGCACGGTTGATTAATTCCTGCATCTTATATCCTCCAATCTAACGTTCTTACCAAGGGAATGGATCTTTTCCACGAACTCGTTCATGGTTGTGGAGAATTTTTACACCCTCTGCTGCTGATACCCATTCTACGCGGGTACGTCCGTTTTCCACACCGATATAGTCGAGCATGGAGAACAGCAGTGTCATACGTCTTCTTGCGTAATAGTTACCGGTGCTGTAATGGCAGTCTCCTGGATGACATCCACACATGATCACGCCGTCTGCACCTTTTTCGAAGGCACGAAGGATGAACATCGGGTTGACACGGCAGGAACATGGAACACGGATGATCTTTACATCTGCCGGGTAACCAAGACGGCTGCTTCCAGCCAGATCGGCTCCTGCATAACTGCACCAGTTACAGCAGAACGCTACAATTTTCGGTCTGAATTCTTCTTTTGCTTCTATCGACATATTGCATCTACCTCCGCTATAATCTGTCTGTTAGAGAATCCCTGCAGATCCATCGCTCCGGATGGGCAGGCTACGGTACATGCACCACAACCCTGGCACAGTGCGCTGTTGACCTGAGCCACACGGCGGGTTTCACGGATACCGTGGTCATTAATTTCTTTCTCTTCGTATGTGATTGCTCCGTAAGGGCACACATTTGCACAGGTGGAACATCCGTTACACAGAAGTTCATCCGGTTTTGCGGTACATGGGTTGGTCATCAGTTTGTCTTTTGCCAGCAGTCCGATGGCTTTGACAGCTGCTGCACCTGCCTGTGCTACAGTTTCCGGGATATCTTTCGGTCCCTGGCATACACCGGACAGGAAGATACCTGCGGTCGGGGACTCTACCGGACGGAGTTTTGCATGTGCTTCTGTCAGGAAGTTGTTGGTATCGATACTTGCTGTCAGCATGGTTGCGATCTTACGAACACCCGGGTTCGGCTCGATGGCAGCTGCCAGAACAACCATATCTGCTTCTTTCAGGATCTGTTTGTTATCTAACAGATCGGATCCCTGTACCAGCAGTTTTCCGTTTGGCTGCGGAATCACTTTTCCTACCTGACCTTTGATATAATTTACTCCATACTGTTCTACGGCTCTGCGGTAGAACTCATCGAAGTTCTTACCAGGAGTACGCACATCAATATAGAAGACAGTTACATTGACATCTGGATATTTATCACGGATCAGCATCGCATGTTTTGCGGTGTACATACAACAGATCTTGGAGCAGTAGCTCTTTCCTCTGTCATCGGAACAACGGCTTCCCACACACTGGATAAATACCATTTCCTTCGGAGGTTTTCCGTCGGAGAGACGTTCCAGATGGCCGCTTGTCGGACCTGCTGCGTTCATGATACGTTCCAGTTCCAGAGAGGTGATGACATCTTTGCTCTGGCTGTATGCATACTCATCGTAGTTGTCCAGTTTGATGATATCAAATCCGGTGGCAACGACGATTGCGCCGTATTTTTCTGTTACGATCTCGTCTTTCTGATCGTAGTCGATCGCACCTGCCTGACATACTTTGGAACATACACCACATTTTCCGGTTTTGAACTTGATACAGTGTTCACGGTCGATCACCGGTACGTTCGGGATTGCCTGAGCAAATGGTGTGTAGATCGCGCTTCTGTTGTTCAGACCGCGGTTGAATTCGCTCGGTGCTTTCTTGGATGGACATTTTTCCTGACATACGCCACATCCGGTACATTTGTCCATGTTGACGCTTCTTGCTTTTTTCCGGATATCTACGGTAAAGTCACCAACGAAACCAGATACTTTTTCTACTTCACTGTATGTATAAATATGAATTTTTTCGTGAGCTGCAGCTTCCACCATCTTTGGTGTCAGGATACATGCAGAACAGTCCAGAGTCGGGAAGGTTTTGTCCAGCTGGGACATTCTTCCGCCGATACTTGGCTCTTTCTCAACGATATCTACTTCATAACCTGCATCTGCAATATCCAGAGCTGTCTGGATACCTGCGATACCGCCACCGATAACCAGTGCACGTTTTGTTACAAGGCTTTCGCCCGGCTGCAATGGTGTGTTCAGGTTTACTTTTGCTACTGCTGCTCTCATCAGGATCACAGCTTTTTTTCGTTGCCTCTTCCATATCTTTATGGATCCAGGAACAATGTTCTCGGATGTTGGCAATTTCTACCATGTATGGGTTCAGTCCGGCTCTCTCAGCTGCTTTCCGGAATGTTGCCTCATGCATACGTGGGGAACAGGAACAGATTACCAGTCCTGTCAGCTGTTTTTCTTCGATCGCTTTTGCGATCAGGGCCTGTCCGGCTTCGGAACACATATACTGATAGTCTTCTGCATGAACAACACCCGGCTCCATAAGAGCCATCTCTGCTACTCTTTTCACGTCTACCGTTGCTGCGATATTACTTCCGCAATGACAGACAAATACTCCTATTCTCTGCACCAGGGTTACCTCCTATATCTTCTGAATGCACTGACTAACAACTGCTGCGGCAGTTCCGGATCCAGTAACTCCGGAATCTCATCCGGTGTCAGATAATTCTGACCTTTCTGGCGTACTACCAGCTGTCTTGCTGCGTCGATCAGTTTACCCGGTTTTACATCTCTCGGACAACGCTCTACACAGGCAAAGCAGGAGAGACATTTCCACAGTGATTTAGAATTGACCAGTTCTTCGATGTTCTCATTGGCTACATAAGATACGAACTGATGTGGTTTGATATCCATCTCGTTAAAAGACGGGCAGGAAGCAGAACATTTACCGCATTTCATGCATTTCAGGGGATTCACACCACTGATCTCTTTGATCAGTTCTGCCTGTTTTTTTCTCGGTACTCATTATTCAGCCACCTCCTTGTCGGATGTCAGTGTCTGCAGAGCTTCCTCTTTTTACTCCGAGAGCTTCTGCCAGAAGTTCTGTGAAGTAGTGAACCGGCAGTTTGCCGTTTCCGCTCTTGTTCAGGTTGTACAGACACAGTGGACAGGCGGTGATCAGCATCTCTGCACCAAATCCTGCTGCGCTGTCCATGATATTGTTGCACATGTTTTTGGACATGTCTTTTTCTTTCAGAGAAATGTATCCTCCGCAGCATTCGTTCCGGTATGGATACACAACCGGTTCAGCACCGATGGCACGGATAAAATCTTCGATAATGGTTGGATTCTCCGGATTATCAAATGCCATGATCTTGCCCGGACGAAGAAGCAGGCAGCCATAGTAAGCGCCGATTTTCTTTCCGGTTAACGGATTCACTACTTTTTTCTTTAATTCATCAAACCCGATACGGTCACGGAGCACTTCCAGAAAATGGAGCACTTCAGTCTCGCCTTCATATGGCTCTGCCAGTTTCATGTAGTTGTTTGCTCTGGTACGGATATCTTCTACATTCTTCATATCATCATTGACACGTTTGATTACGTGATGACAGGCAGAACAAAGAGTTACCAGATCCTGACCTTTTTCTTTGGCCTCATTCAGAGCACGGACGGAAGAAAGTTTTGTGGCAATCTCATCAGAACCAAGTGGATATACACCACCGCAGCACTGCCAGTTGTCGATTTCTTCCAGTTCAAATCCCAGTGCCCTTGCAGATACTCTGGCATATGCATCCAGATCTCTTGCTTTTGTTCTCAGGGTACAACCCGGAAAATAACTGTACTTCATAGTTCCTGTATCCTTTCTTTATGTAAGTTTCCTGCCTGTCGGTCACCGGTTGCAGCCAACAGACATTCGTTACTGTCTGCTTAATCCAGATCGATCTGTGCGATGACTGCTTTCAGCGCATCGGCACTCTTATGTAACTGTTCGATCTCTTTTTTGTTCATACGCATCGGCACTTTACCCTGAATACCGTTTGGTCCAACCAGTGTCAGTGTGCTTAAGCATACATCGTCAATTCCGTATTCTCCATGCATCATGGAAGATACAGTTGTGATGGAATCAGAAGAAGCTGACAGGATAGAGCAGAGTTTGCATACGGAAGCAGATACTGCGTAGAAAGTAGCTCCTTTTCTCTTGATGATCTGTCCGCCAGATTTCTGTACGTATTCGAGCATCGCATCTTTGTCCACTTCTTTTACTTCTTTTCCCATGCTCTTTGCAATATCGTAATATTCATCCAGGCTTACACCGGATACATATGCGCCGGTCCACGGAATAAAGGATGTGTCTCCATGCTCACCAAATACATAGGCATGAATGTTGTTCTGTGCTACATTGAGATGTTCGGAAAGTCCGCAACGAAGACGAGCAGAATCCAGAATAGTTCCGGATCCGATGATCTGATTTTCCGGAAGTCCAGAAATCTTGGTAAATACATAGGTCATGATATCTACAGGATTACTTACAATGATATATAAAGCATGCGGAGCCACTTTTACAATCTCCGGTGTGATAGATTTCAGGATATTTACATTGGTCTGTGTCAGTTCGATTCTTGTCTGACCAGGTTTACGTGCGATACCGGAGGTGATAATTACGATGTCAGAGTCTTTCGCATCTTCGTATTCACCGGCAATGATGGAGATCGGGTCTCTGAAGCAGGTTCCCTGTGCGATATCCATGACTTCGCCTTCTACTTTTTCTTTGTTAATGTCGATCAGGACAATCTCTGATGCAACATTCTGATTAGATAAGGTATACGCAATTGTGGAACCAACACTTCCGGCTCCTATAACTGTAATTTTGCTGCTCATAGTGTCTCCTTCTTCCTTTCTATTTGTCTATTTTTTAACAATTGTGGCAAAAAAATATGAAATCTTCGCTTTCTATCAATTAGCTTTTTTGGATTTTCTCATAAAAATATAAGAGTTCACACTTCTCCCTCCGCTAAGATAAGTATCAGCTCGATTCCATTTGGATATATTATAACGTATTGATAAGATTTTAACAAGTGTTTTTGCAAAATTTTATCAATTTTGTTTATGGGTTTGAATGGCGGTTCTATGGGAAAGAGGGGAAACGGGTGGGGAGGATGGCTGGTATGGGGACGTAATATGATATCGCTGGAATAGCTGATATGGGGGACGCAGGAGGAGGGAAGGCGGTCCGGGGGCGTGGACGTGGGCAGGGCAACTTTAAGCTAGCCGCTAACTTCGACTATATTTGCGAGGGTCAGCTGACCCTCGCAAAAGTCTGCGTAAGCGTCGGATCTTAAAGCTTGCCCTAACCGCCCACAAAGTGTCCACGCCCCCGGACCGCCTTCCCTCCTCCCGCTGAGTTTCAATGTCAATCAGCAATATGTATTTATTCTTGCCAACCAAATGAATATAAAATGTGCCTCAAAATGGGATCTGCAGATTATTGGCATAAGTTTTCAAGCATTTTCCGGAACACTTTTCCTGTCTCTGATGATTTGTTCTTTCAAAACCTGCACATCTAGAGCGTGTTTGAAAAAGGCTTTCTGCAAGATGTGCGTCACAGTTTGTGGGAGATTTTGCCTGAATGAGGGCGGCGTAGCGGGCTACGTCAACCGAATGAAGGTAAAATATGCCGCAAAGTGGGGCGTGCAGATTGCAGGAATGATTTTTCAAACACGCTCTAGAACACATATTCATCTACCGGCAGGTTCATCAGTTTCCATTCGGCTCCTTCTTTGCAGTAGCTTGCGACGAAATAGATTTCATTATCCTCTTCTTCTATTTCGTTCCAGTAGTTGATGTAGTTTTCTTTTCTCTGTGCTGTTCCTCGCAGGTCTATCTCGGTTCCTGTAGGGGATGAGTCCAGGGCTGTGTTGATGTTACTGATGGCTAGTCCTGTGATCTTGGCGGATCCGTTGCCTTTTACCTTGTTAGTCAGGTTTTCATAGTAATTTTTAATGTAACCATCTTCCAGAGCACCGGAAGAAAATACGTCCTTTACTTCTTCGAATGATTTTCCCTGTAAGGCACTTTCTATAAGAAATTTGATGTCATTTCCCGCCTGTTCGCCTAATGCTTTCAAGGTTTCGTCTGTTGGAATCAGACCGATGTTTCCTTCTTCTGTTCCATACGGTGTTATACTTGTATTTTTGCAATAAGGTTTCATTCCATCTTCTGTTACCTGCAGCTGATAGTCACCGGTGAACAGGTAGGGGATCGTAATTATTTTCCAGCCGTCATCAATAACAGCTGCGCTGTCATCTATGGTTTCTCCATTTAGCTGCAGTGTAGCTCCTTCCGGTATGCTATATGTGACATTGCCTGCCCAGCTTTCTACATCTGCCACTTTCCACTCATCCCAGAACAGCCATTTTTTATTTTCTGTTTCTGTCAGTGTGATGTATTCTACCGATTTGCTGGCAGCACCTTTTTCTATATATTCCACACGATATACTTTCAGATCATCATCTTCTAATTCGTCTTCCAGATCATCCAGATAATCATCATAGTCGTCACCGTCTGCATCTAACATAGAAGCGAGATTTCCCAGCTGATTTACTGTCTCCGAAGTGAGCTGTCTGACATCTTTGATCGTTACCGACTGGTACTCCAGCGGCTCTGTCTGATCTGCTTTGGATTGTACATACATTTTCTTTGTCAGCAGATCGCTGTTTGGGAAATTACAATAATCATATGCCTGAGACCAGTCACGATCTGCTTTGGCTTCCCAGTAATCCATCGCAACTTTTTCCGGTGAAAAGCGGTCTGATGTGATCTTATAGGCACCTGCAAATAATGCCACTGCTGCTATAGCTTCAATCGCCACAAAAATCGCAAGCTTCGAAACCGGTTTTTTCTGTTTGGGTGGCTGATGATGTCTCTGATCCGCTGTTCCCGGATAGCGACCTCCTCCCTGAGGTTGTGAACTGTTCGGAGCGCTGCCGGTAAAATACGGCCGCCCCCGACCGGCTAAGTTGACCGGATTGGCATTTTCCATAGTTTTGACCGTAATCGTTTTGTCCTCCCGGATTTCCATTTCTGCGAATATCTGACGGATTTTCGTTTTGGTTTCCCATATTTTGATTCCTGGTATCCTGATTTTTGTTATTCGGATTTTCATTATTCTGACTTCCGCTTTGCCGATTTTTCGGAATATCGGCATCTGTCACAGTTCTTCCTTCCGGGCTGCATTCGGTGTAGGTTTCCTGAATTGCGGGGAGCTGCATTTTTAGGACGGTATCCTTTTTTAACGAGTTCCACATTCCATACAAAACAGGGATTCATCCTCATTTTTTGTTCCACAGTTTGGACAATACATTTTTCACGCCTCCTTCCCTAATCCCAGTCTTTCGAATCTTCATATGCCTGAAGAGCTTCCACGTTCTTCTTTTCTACCGAAGAGAATTCAGATGCCACGATACTCATATCGGTTTCTTTCGGCATATTCCGGTACCAGTCATATTGATTGAAATAATCGGTATTTTCCTGTTTGGAGAACTGGTAGCCGTGACGTGCATAAATCTCATTAACCGCCCGCCGGCAAAGGCTTCTGGTCTTGAGTGTTGCTTTCATTTGCGTTTTCGTGATAATTGTCGTATCACTGTCTGGGAAGACGAAACCTGCATACGGATCGTCGCTTGTATCGATGGTATCGTCATCGTCCTCTGTCAAATTCTCTGTATCGGATGTGTCATTCGTATCCGGAGCATCTCCTATAATCGCTGTACCCCCAGTAAGCTACCGTCGCGGTTGATGGATAATTCTCCGTCCTGTCCACGTCATAATATTCTTGATCGTTTTCCTGGAAGTCTGCGGAAAGTTCTGCTTTTACGGTTTCTCCTTTTGCCGGAGAGATCAAAACACCGGCCAGCAGCAATGCAAATGCCGCCACATCCACAACACCAAGAAGTACCGCTGCAACGATCAGACCTGTTGACTGTTTTTTCCTTCTTTTTCATCCTATCTTTACTCCTATTGTATCATCGGCAGCGGATAACACACCTTTTGGGTGAATCCGCTGCCGATCAAGTTTCTGGCTGACTTTTTCATATCTTATTCATTTTTTTGCAGAAGTCTGTTGTCATTGTACATGTAATTTTCAGAAATCTGTATCTTCTGGTTATCTCAAACTTCTAAAATCCTATCGTTAAAGATGAATTTTCAACATACTCCTGATTCATTCTACTACTTTTACAGCATATTAAAAACATCTCCCAGACTGTTGATCAGTCCGCCGGCCATACTGTTCAATGTGCTTCTCACCAGCAGGTACACAACCAGTCCTGCAATAATCGTGAAACATAATTTCGCGATAAAGTATGCATACGGATTTTTTATCTTCGTCAATATCTGCCACTGCACGATACTGTGCAAACTGAATATAGGTTACCAGAGGTGCCAGAATCCCGAAAAATACCAGTGCAATTTCCGGTGCGATTCCGATCAGAATTCCTTCTATAATGATAATAAATATAGCGAACATATCCGTAGCACCAACAACATCAATATATGCCTGAAAGCTTGCTTTTGCACCGAACAGAGCTGTAATTACTTTCAGAAGCAATGCATCGATCACATCAATACCGGCAGTTGCCAGAATCACACACAGGATACTCTTAAGATACGGGATTTTTATATCTATGTAAGAACTGTAACCTGATACGGCCCCTCTTATCTTCAACAATGCAATTAGTAAAAAGAGAAGGCATACCACCATTTTCGTTGCAATAAATTCAATGCCGACCGCCGGATTATTGCTGTCTGCAATTTCTTTTACTCTGGTTACCGGTGCTTTCAGAATTGGCAGAATCTCAGAAAACATGTTTTTTCGTTCCCGCCACCAGCTGATCTTTCTTGTTATACAGCCATTCTGCCTCTTTGGTTCTCTGCTGCTGATACTGTCCATTCCCCTGATAATACTGACCCTGGTTGTTGTATGGACCCTGCTGATTCTGATTGTAATACTGACCCTGCTGGCTCTGATTATAATACGGATTCTGCTGGTTGGGATCGTAATACTGGCCACCCTGCTGCTCCTGGTTATAGTACTGACTCTGCTGGTTGGGATCGTAATACCGGCCACCCTGCTGCCCCCGGTTATAGTACTGACTCTGCTGGTTGGGATCGTAATACTGGCCACCCTGCTGCTCCTGGTTATAGTACTGGTTTTGTTGATTGGGATCGTAATACTGACCGCCCTGCTGGCTCTGATTGTAATACTGGTTCTGCTGATTTGGATTGTAATACTGGCCTTGCTGTCGGCTCTGATCCTGTCGCTGTCCTTCCGTCGATCCGGCCATTGATCCATACTCCTCCGTTTGTGGCGGCTGTGCATAAATCTGCTGCGGCGGCTCCTGATTTGCCGATGTACAGGTACAAACCTCGCCTTCCTCTAATTTTCTCCCGCATTTAGTACAAAATTTCGCCATATACTTTCCCTCCCTGTTTCCTTTTTTCACCAAATTCATCTTTCGCTTGCCTTGCGTTTATTAAATTTTTATAAACTGGTAATTTAATTTAAGTATAGGTACTGACTTATTTTCTGTCAATCAAATTTGCACCGTCAAAGGCAATTTTTATTGTACACAAACCCGGCCACAAGACACATTACAAAAAAGGTCACCTGCGCAGGCTGCTGCACAGATGACTCTTTTTCATCTCTTATTATTTTTTACATAAATGATCTCCAGTATCCGATCTGGCGTTCGTTAATTTCTTTGATGATTTCCGGTTCAACTTTGAAGTTTCTTTCCATATCCATCAGCCCGTTGATCTCCTGCTGTACGTCGCTGACCTGGGTGTAGCAGAAACCACAGCAGTATGGAATTTTCTTTACCGCGGTTGTGATATCATCAAACCGTCTGATAAAGTCCTCTTTGGTATTCACTTTATTGCCATAGCCCCATCCGGAATCATCGTTGTCAAAGGCAATTCCACCGTATTCGCTGATGATGATCGGCTGTCCCTTATATTCGTAGCCGTTGGCAAATGCAGATTTTGCGCTGCTGTGGTATACCTCTGTCGTCAGGATTTTCTCCCGGTATTCTGTGTAACGTTTATACAGGATTTCTCCCACTTCTTCATAATCGTGAAGTGTAATAATATCGGAGACTGTATGCTCCCATCCGTCATTGACAATAACCGGGCGCATGGTGTCGAAGCTCTTGGTCAGGTAGTAGATTGCCTCTGTGAAGTGCTGTTCTACCTGTCTGGTCTCAATCTTGCTTACACCCCAGGACTCGTTGAATGGTGTCCAGGTAATGATACACGGGTGGTTGTAGTTCTGACGTACGATTTCCATCCATTCCTTTGTAAATTCTTCTACTGCATAATCGGTATACTGGTAAGCAGCTGCCATCTCACTCCATACCAGCATTCCTTTTACATCACACCAGTACAGGAATCTTTCATCTTCGATCTTCTGATGTTTGCGAAGTCCATTATAACCAAGCGCATGAATCTTATCGATATCTTCAATCAGCGCTTCCTCACTCGGCGGTGTCAGGTGAGAATCTTTCCAATAACCCTGATCCAGGATCAGTCTCTGGTACAGTGGGTGACCGTTTAACAAGATGTTCGGTCCGTCGATGCGAATCTCTCGCATCGCAAAGTAAGATCCGATCGTATCCTGTACTTCATTTTTATATGTAACCGTAAAATCAATATCATACAGATCCGGCTGTGAAGGTGCCCAGGTACGCACGCCCCATTCCAGGCCCCATCCCTGTCCTATACCGCCACAGTAAGCCACATTCATGGTTGTTTCTATATGTTTCTGGTTGGCCATTATTGACTGACTGGTAATCGGGATTCCCTGAAAGCTTATCGCAGCTGTAATAACCAGATCTTCATTCAGAACTTCCTGTGCAGCGTCTACTTCATATTCCACTTTTAACGCTGCACTCTCCAGATCCGGTGTCATTTTCACAGATGCCAGACTGATGTTTGGCACATACTCGCTCCAGACCGTTTTCCAGATACCGGTAGTCTGTACATACCAGCATCCAAAGTTTTTTCTCTACCCAACGCTGCTTTCCTCTTGGCTGCTGTGGATCGTAAGAATCTTCTACTTTTACTGTCAGTTGATTTTCCCCATCGCAAACCAGCTCTGTGATATCAAAAGAAATTCTTGCATATCCGCCCCTGCGGCTTCCCGCATATGCACCGTTTACCCATACTTTTGTGATAAAATCGCTTCCTTCAAAGTGCAGGATATAACGGTTCTTTTCCATTTTTGCACCATCTACCGTGATTGTTCTGTGATACCAGATAAAATCGTGACGGTTTTCATCCTCAATACCACTTAATTTCGTTTCATAAGTAAACGGAACCTGAATCTTCTTATCTCCTTTAAATTCCTGATACCATTTTTCTTTTTCACCCACATTTGCATCATCGAACCCGAAATCCCAGGTTCCGTTCAGATTTTCCCAGTTGTTTCTTACAAACTGTGGTCTTGGATAGTCCTTGATGTAACATTTCAATTTTTGCTTTCCTCCACTTTTTTGCATTATTTATATGATTGAGATACCACATGATCAACATAAGCATCCCAAAAAATGTATAGGCATACATTTCACTGCGGAAACTAAAGCTAGAGCTCGCAAGTGCAAATATTAAAAGATTACTCATAAGAAGATAATACAACGAAGTCTTCCCTATCTCTTCAAAATAATGAGCAAATTTTTTCTATTATATAGAGATTCCTTTTCCGTTCCATCCCCACCGCTATCAGATAATATCCATATACCAGTACAAATCCCCCACAGATAAACCATACGGAAGGCGGAAAACGTTCCGGCAAAAAACCGGTTTTCAAAACAGTAATCAGGCATGGGATTCCTACAATTATTGTCAGCAGCAGTATCCGGAGATTCCATCTGATCTCCATTTTTACAAACCAGAATTCCAGCCGCAAAAACACACCATACTGTAGCACCGGGAAAGTAATATAATCTCTTGATCCGGTCAGCAATGCCAGCCAGGAGTTGTGTATCCTCTCATAAGGGATGTAACACGCAATACAGCTTATACAAGCCACCCCCAAAAACATTATCGTGTTCATCCGTCTTATGATCGGATACAGAAAAATCCCCACCAGTAATATTGCTGCAAAAGAAACCAAAAATTCCGACCAGCCCGGATATTTTTTCAGCATTACCACTTCCGCTACAAATTTCCAACGAAATATCTTTCCCTCTACCAATGCTACATAGGCGATGCCCGAAATATAAAATGCAATCAACATGCGGCATACGTTTTTCAGCATTTTTCCAAAACTGTTTTTCCACTCTTTCCGGTAATAAGCTATCTGATTGG
>ENA-OQES01000054-OQES01000054.1-human-gut-metagenome-genome-assembly--contig:-NODE-54-length-45689-cov-4.680721_pt1 | contig 45689 bp, 54 predicted proteins | sample MGYA00242798_ERZ504641 | MGnify/ENA primary metagenome ERZ504641 (study PRJEB26092, sample SAMD00036327) | human gut metagenome | host: Homo sapiens | study: EMG produced TPA metagenomics assembly of...
CGGCGGGAGACACACACTTTACAGGTCTACACCGGCCACCCCTCACCGCCTGCGGGCGGAGCTCCCCTCAAAGGGGAGCCTTTAAGAAATCTCAATTTCCGCCTTACTGCCCGCCCGCGTTTTGGTCACGTGGATCTGTCTCGTCAGGCGGTCCTGCAGCGCCTCGACGTGGGAGATGACGCCGATGAGCTTATCGACCCCCGGCCAGCCCAGCCAGCGTGTCCACGGCCTTTTCCAGGCTGTCGGAGTCCAGCGAGCCGAAGCCCTCGTCGATGAACAGCGTCTCGATGACGACGCCGCCTGCGTTCTGCTGGATCGTGTCGCTGATGCCCAGTGCCAGGCTCAGCGCGGCCATGAAGCTCTCGCCGCCGGACAGGCTGCCCACGGGGCGGGTCTTGCCGGTGTAGGCGTCGAACACGTCGAGGTCCAGCGCGGTCTTGCCGCCGACGGCCTCGCTCTTGCGGCGCAGCAATCGGTACTGGCCGTCGGTCATGCGGGTGAAGCGCAGGTTTGCGGCCTCGACCACGCCGTCAAAATAGAACGCCTGTACGTACTGTTCAAACGGAAGTTTGAATTTTTCCCGGTCAAATTACCGTTGATCGTTTTGGACAGATTGTCCCACATGGCACGCTTCTCGCGGGCGGCGGCGCTCTCCCGCATCGTCTTTTGCAGCGCGTCGATGGCGGCGCGGTTCGTGTGCAGACGGTGCACGGCGGCGTCCCGGGCGGCCATGGCGGCAGCGCGGTCCCGGCGCAGGCGGGCCAGCGCGTCCTGCAGCTGGGTCAGTGCGTCGGGGTTGTCGCGCTTGGGCATCGTCTCGCGCATCTGCTGCACGCGGGCGCTGGCGGCAGCGTGCCCGGCCTTGGCGTTGGCGGCGCGGCGGGTGGCCGCAAAGCGCTGCTTTTCCAAGTCTGCCAGCTGGCCGTTCAAAAGGTCGGCCTGCTTGGCCAGGCTGCGGGCGCGGTCCGTCTTTTGCTTCAGCTTCAGGTGGTCGGCCTGCAGGCCGCGCAGACCCTCGGTCAGGCTGGTCTGCTGGGCGGTCAGCGCAATTTTCAGCTCGTCGGGCGTCAGCTCGGCGGCGGGCTTACCGGTGTAGCGGTCCCCGCGGCGCGCGAAAAAATCCATCCGCGTCCCGCTGCAAAGCCGCCCGCAGCTCATGCGCGTGGGCGGCGGCGTCACAGGCGGTGCGGCTGGCCGCGGCAGTGCTGCGGCGCTGGGCCGTCAGCGCCTTCTCCCGCTCCTCCAACTGCTTTTCGGTGATGTGGTCCTTGGGCAGCGCGGCGATCTTCGGGTGCTTGGTGGAGCCGCAGACCGGGCAGGGCTTGCCCTTTTGCAGGTCCTTGGCCAGCAGGCCCGCGCGGTTGGCGTTTAATTGGCGCTGCATCGTGCTGTATTCTTCCTCGGCGCTGTCCAGTGCAGCCTGTGCGGCCACATACTCTGCCTGACGCGCGGCGGCGTCCTCGTCGGCCTTGTCGGCGTCCGCCAGATTTTGCAAGAGCTGCCTGCAGTCGGCGGAAAGCCCCTCGGCCAGCTCAATGCGGTGGTCGGTCTTGAGCAGGTCGGCCTCGGCCTGGCTCAGCGCGGCGCGGTCCGCCTCGTTTTTGGCAATATTTTCCTTCACGTTCGCCGTGCGCTTTTCCAGATCGGTCATAATGAGGTCGGTCTGGTGCTCCACATCGGCGGCGCGCTGCTCCTCGGCCACCAGCCCGGCCAGCTGGCGGCGGCGGGCGGCGCGTTCCTCGGCAATTTTCAGGCCGGCGTCACCGCGGGCGATCTTCTCGTCCAGCTCGTTCATAACGCTGGTCTGTCGTTTTTCGTTGGCGTCGTCGGCCTCCAGCAGCAGCCTGCCCAGCTCGGCGGCAGCTCCTGCGGCAAACGGGTCGCGCTCGGCCTGCATTTCGGCCAGGTCGGCGGCGGTCTCCTCGTCGGCGCCGTCACCGATCAACGTGCCGACGTGCATCAAAAGTACATCGTCCAGACGCTTGCATTCCTCGTCGGCCTTACGGGCGTGCTCGACGGCGGCCTGACCCAGGCGCTGGTGGTCGGCGGTGTCAAAAATGCGGCGCAGGATGGCGGCGCGGTCCGCGGACGGCGCGTTGAGCAGCCGGGTAAAGTCGTTCTGCGCCAGCATCGAAACCTGGGCAAACTGTTTGGCGTCGATGCCCAGCAGCTTGACCACGGCGTCGGTCACGGCTGACGCACCGCTGACCGGCTCGTCCGGCTCACGGATCAGCTCGGCCTTGGCGGGCACCTTGACCATGCCGCTGCCGCGCTTGGCGGCGCGCTGCTGGTCGGGCCAGCGGCGCACGGTGTAGCTGCGCCCGCGGTGGGTAAAGGCCAGCTCGACACTCGTCTCGGCGTCGGGGGCGGCAAAATCACTGCGCAGCATCGTTGTTTTTCGATTCTCACCGGAGGTCTCGCCGTAGAGCGCAAACGTGATGGCGTCAAACAGGGCGGTCTTGCCCGCGCCGGTGTCGCCGCCGATCAGAAACAGTCCGCTGCCGCCGAACGCCGAGAAGTCCAGCTCGGTGCGGCCCGCGTAGGGGCCGAAGGCGGTCAGGATCAGCTTTTGGGGTTTCATTCGCTTTTTGACGCCTCCTCGCGCAATCTTTTCACAGCCACGGTCTCCTCCACTGTCAGGGGGCGTCCGTTCATCTTGGTGAAAAAGTCCTGGAACAGCTCGACAAAGGGCTTGCCGCGCACGGCCTGGGTCATGTCCAGCGGGTGCGCGACCTCACCTTGGGGCAGGTAGTCGAGCCGCATGGCGTTGGGATAGGCGGCGCGCAGCTGCGCCATGGCGTCGGGCAGCGGCGTCGGGTCGGTCAGGGTCGCCCAGATGTAGTCCTCGGTGTCGGTTGGCCGGGCGGTCAGCCGGGCCAGCGGGCCGGTCAGGTGGCGCATGGCGCGGCGGGGCGTCAGCGGCAGCTGCTCGAATTTTTTCCACGCCGCGCTTGCCGACCCGCACGAGGGTGACGGATTTCTGCATCCCGCACTCGTCCAGATGGTAGCAGAGCGGCGCACCCGCGTAGCGCACGGCGTCGATGCCGACGCGCTGGGCGCGGTGGATATGGCCGAGCGCTGCATAGCAGAAGCCCGCAAACCGCGCTGCATCGATGGAATCCACCGTGCCGACAGTCAGGGGCGCGGTCTCGCTACCGGAGAGCTGCGGCGGGCAGACGCCGGAGACCACCATCTGGTGGGCGACGAGCACCCGGCGCGGGGCGGCGGGCTCACAGACGGCCAGCGCCGCGCCGACGGCGGAGTCGTAGTCGGTGATGTCGGCGTCGGGCAGGTAGTGGCGCACCGTGGCCGCCCGCACAAAGGGCAGCAGCGTGAACTCGATGGGGCCGTGGCGGTCATTGAGTACGACCTGCTTGGGGCAGCCGGTGAAACGCCCGGCAATGTGTACGTTTTGTTCGGCCAGCAGACTGCTGGCAAAGTCGAGCCGCTCGGCGCTGTCGTGGTTGCCGGAGACGGCCAGCACCGGGATGCGGCGTGCGGCCAGCTGGGTCAGGAACCAGTCCAGCAGCGTGCAGGCCGCGGCGGGCGGCACCGGCGTGTCGTAGATGTCGCCCGCGATGACGACGGCCTCGACGCCGTGTTTTTTCCACAGAGGGTCAGAATTTGTTCAAGGATGAACCGCTGATCCTCCAGCATATCAAACCCGTTGACCCGTTTGCCCAGGTGCAGGTCTGCAAGGTGCAGAAATTTCATGGTGTATCTCCAGATTTTGCGTTTACCGCCACAGCTTCTCCCAGGTCGTGATGTCCAGCGTGGTGCCGGGCAGGACCTCCACGGGGGCTGTCTCGGCCTTGCGGAAGCGGCACTTTTTGGCAAAGCCCTCGGCCTTCAGGTCGCGTGCCCACACCCGCATATACAGGCGGCTGCGGCCATCGCCCTCGGCCAGCTTCTGCGCATAAGCCACGATGCTGCGGCCAATGCCCTGCCCGCGGGCCTTTTCCTTTAAGAAAAGGCGGCTCAGGCACATGGCACCCGCGGGGCCGAGGTCGAGCGCGAAATAGCCCACCGGCTCGGTGCCGAGGTAAATTAAGAAGTAGTTGATGACACCGCTGTGGATCTCGTCGTCGGTCAGGATGTCGCTCTGGTACTTATCGGCCAGTGCAGCGGCGACCTTGGGCGTCAGCTTGGTGTAATGCTGGACGAAAATCTCCTGCGCCAGCTCGGAAACCAGCTGGACGTAGCGGGTCTTGGTTACTTGCTTGAATGTCGGGTTCATAGTAACTCCTTTTGTTAAACATATGCTGCCGTAGGGGCGCATTCTATATGCGCCCGTGCAGCTTACGGCAGGTGCCGCGGGCGGATATGGAATCCGCCCCTACATTTATTCAATGGTAACGCTTGCCTTCGCCGGCATGCACGCGGCCCAGTCGCCCTCGTTTTTCAGGGTGCCGAAGCCCTCGCACAGGTGGTCGGGGCAGGGGCTGTCTACAAAGGCGATGCCGCCGTTTTCCACCCGCAGGTGGATCGTGTACAGGCCGGTGTCAATGTCATATTCGGCGTTTTTACGCAGATCAATGCGCTGCTCGACCTGCGGGTCGCCGTAGCGCAGCACCGCCGTGCGGCCCGTGCCGCCGTGGTGGGCGGCCAGCCACAGCACCGCGGCCAGCGCCAGAATTACAGCGATAAACAGCAGATTTTTTCGTTTTTCGGTCATGGCTCTCTGTCAAATTCCAGTTCTTCGGTCAGGCCGTCATACCCGGCCACGGCGGCGGGGTACGCGGTGCGCGCGGCGGCCAGGCCCGGCGCGGGGTCGGTCACGGCGGCGCTGTAGTGGGTCAGCCAGAGGCGGCGCACGTTGGCCGCGGCGGCCAGTGCGCCGGTCTCCCGGCAGGTGGCGTGGCCGTACAGCTCCGCCTTGGGCAGGTCGGCGTCGTCGGCGTAGGTCGCGTCCATGCAGAGCAGGTCGGCGTCCCGGGCGGCGGCCTCCAGCGCGGCGCAGGGGCGGGTGTCGGTGGCGTAGACCACCTTCAGCCCGCGGCGCGGCGCACCCAGCACCTGCTCCGGCGTGCAGCCGCCGACGGGCTCGCCCCTTTGCAGCGTTTTCCAGTAGGGCATCGGGATGCCCGCAGCCCGCGCCCTTGCGGGGTCGAACCGCCCGGCGCGGGGCAGCGCAAGCACATAGCCGCAGCAGGGTACGCGGTGGGTCAGCGGGAACGGGGCGATTTTCAGCGTGTCTATGTGGAATGGTCCGTCTGCGACCTGCCAGCGCACCGGGTACGCCTGCGGCCCGGCCAGTGCCGTGACGGCCTGCGCCACAGGCTCGATGCCCTTGGGGCCGTAGATCATCAGCGGCTCGGTGCGGTTCAGGCTGCCCAAGGTCTGCAAAAGACCGGGCAGGCCCAGAATGTGGTCGCCGTGGTAGTGGGTCAGCAGCACCGCCGAAAGCCGATACGCGCTGACGCCGTACCGCCGCAGGCCGACCTGCGTGCCCTCGCCGCAGTCCAACAGCACGCTGCGCCCGCCCACCGTGACCGCGGCGGCGGCCAGTGCGCGGTCCGGCAGCGGCTGCGTGCCGCCCGTGCCCAGCAGGGTTACTTTCAGCATGTATGCACCTCTTTTCCAATACTTCCCCATTATCAAACGTATTATAGCACAAATCGGGCGGGCGGTAAAGGGGCGGTGCGGAAGCCTTCCCCGAGGGAGAAGCCAAAAAGTTGAAACACCCCGCCCAATTTTGTCGTATAATCTTTATGAAAGGGGGCGACGCCCATGACAGAGCACGAGTTGGACACCCTGCTGCGGGACTACGGCGGCGCGGTGCGGTCCGTCTGCCGGGCCATTCTGCCAGGCCACCCGCAGGACGCCGAGGAGGCCGAGGCCGACACGTTTTACAAGCTCTGGCGCGGGGCACACCTGCCCGCAGACGAGGCCCACCGGCGGCGGCTGGTGGTGCGGACGGCGCGGCAGTGCGCCATTGACCGCTACCGTGCGCTGCTGCGCCGGGGCGAGACGCTGCCGCTGGATGACCGCGACGACGCCGAGCTGGCCGTTGCGCTGGAAAGCGAGCTGGAAACCCGCGAGCTGATGGCGCAGGTCATAGCACTGCCGCCGCCCGACGGGGAGCTTTTTCTGCGCAGGTACGTGTATGGCGAGACCGCGGCCCAGCTGGGCGTACATTTCAACATGCCTGCCGCAACGGTGCGCACCCGGCTGCACCGCGCACGGCTGGCACTGCAAAAGCTATTGAAGGAGGGCTGACCTATGACCGAACTGGAACGCTGGATGAACGACCACCCGCCGCTGGCAGACGCCCTGACGGCGGAAGAAACCGCAGCACTGCGCCAAAAAGTGCTGGCCCGCCGCCCGAAGCCCCGGGTTTTGCGCGGCTGGCGGCTGGCAGCAGCGGCGGCAGCACTCTGCTTAGTGGCCGCGGGCGCGGTGGTGCTGGGGCTTTTCCACCCCATGAGCGCCGCCAACGAGACGAACGCACTGGTGCAGAAATACGGCGAGGTGCTGGACGAACCGCTGACCGCTGAAATCAACGGCCACACGGTCAGTGTAAAGGCGCTGCTGCGCGGGCAGTACACATTACGGATATTGTACGATGTGGATAATGCGCGCGGAATGGAAGGCGATGATTTGGTGTGGGACACCGCGAATTTTACGCTGTACAAGCCCAAAGGCGCCAGCGAGCGGAAGTGGGACTACGGCGCAAGCAACGTCGATGTCGGGCCGATCAGCGGCTATGCCGTCGGCCCGTGGGATGGCCGTTATGAAGCAAGCGAGAACGACACGCTATCCTGCTTTGTGGATATACCTCTTTTGTACGAGAAAGGCAACAATCGAACACTGTATATCGGCGACCTGACAAACTATAGCGCCAAGGCAAGCGTAAAAATCACGCTGCCGGATGCGCCCCCAACACTGACAGTGGATGTGAAGAAAACCATCGCGCTGAAGGGTGGACACTGGTTCCATTATGATATGACCGACGAAGAAGCCGAGCAATATCCCGACGCAACGTTTGACATTCAAGAGGTTCGTATTGAACCGCTGGCGGTCAGCGTCATCGGCATGAATCACGGCAGTCTGCCGCTGGGCGATACCTCGCGGTACGATGTGCAGTCCCGCGTAAAGCTGTTCCGCGCCGACGGCACCGAGTTGACCTACGGCTGGGACGGGGAATTTTACAAGGGTTCCTATGGCCGCGAGAACAAAAATTTCCGGACAGATGACCTTGCGTGTTGACAGCTACGACATCATCGACCCGGAGGCCGTGGCATGGGTCGAGATCGACGGGGAGAGGTTTGAGGTGGAATAAGTGGGAAAGGACGGTTACAGGAAACCACCGGGCCGGGCGGCATATATGCCGCCCCTACGAACCGGCGGATGATTTGCGGCATTCAGAGACAACGCGGAGGGTCAAGACCCTCCCTACAGGCCTCCAAAAGCCTTCCCCCTTGGGGGAAGGTGGCCCCGCAGGGCCGGATGAGGGGGGTAAACCGCCCGGCAGCAGCCGTTTGCCTATAATGTGCGGGCCGGGCGTGCCCGGCCCCTACGAACCGGCGGATGATTTGCGGCATTCAGAGGCAAACGCGGAGGGGTCAAGACCCCTCCCTACAGGCCTCCAAAAGCCTTTCCCCCTTTGGGGGAAGGTCGGCCCCGCAGGCCGGATGGAGGGAAACTGCCCGGCAGCAGCCGTTTGCTTATAACGTGCGGGCCGGGCGTGCCCGGCCCCTACGAACCGGCGGGGGCAAGCCCCCTCACAGAAACAAAAGCCAAAAAAGCACCCGCATGGCGCGCGCCATGCGGTGCTTACTTTTATGTCAGTATCAGCCGAACATGTTGATCAGGATACCAGCGGCAACGGCGGAGCCGATAACACCGGCAACGTTGGGGCCCATGGCGTGCATGAGCAGGTAGTTGCGGGGGTTGTACTCCTGGCCGACCTTCTGGGAAACACGGGCGGCCATGGGAACGGCGGAAACACCGGCGGAGCCGATGAGCGGGTTGATCTTGCCGTGGGTGACAACGCACATGACCTTGCCCAGGAGAACACCGCCGGCGGTGCCGACACCGAAGGCGACGATGCCCAGAACGATGATCTCAACGGTCTGGATGTTCAGGAAGGTGGCGGCGTTGGTGGTGCAGCCGACGGAGAAGCCGAGGAAGATCGTGATGATGTTCATCAGCTCATTGCCGGCGGTCTTGGTGATACGCTCAACAACGCCGGACTCCTTCATCAGGTTGCCCATCATCAGGCAGCCGACCAGAATGGCGGCGTCAGGCAGGGTCAGGGCAACGATGATGGTGACGATGATGGGGAACAGGATCTTCTCGGTCTTGGAGACACGGCGGGGGGCCTGTCATGACGATCTGACGCTCTTTTTCAGTGGTCAGGGCCTTCATGATGGGCGGCTGGATGACCGGCACCAGCGCCATGTAGCAGTACGCGGCAACCGCGATGGAGCCCAGCAGGTGCGGGGCCAGCTTGGTGGTAACGTAGATGGCGGTGGGGCCGTCCGCGCCGCCGATGATGCCGATAGCGCCGGCCTCCTGGTTCGTAAAGCCCAGGATCTTAGCGCCGACGAAGGTGAAGAAGATGCCCAGCTGTGCGGCAGCGCCCAGCAGCAGGCTGGACGGGCGGGCGATCAGCGGCTCAAAGTCGGTCATCGTGCCGATGCCGAGGAAAATCAGCGGCGGGTAGATGCCCAGCTTAACGCCTAAGTAGATATAGTCGACCATGCCGCCGGACGAGCCGAGCAGCGCCCAGTCGATGTGGTTGGTGGAGTTGATGAAGATGTCCATGTGGAAGATGCCGTCGAGGGGCAGGTTGGTCATCAGCATACCGAAGCCGATGGGCAGCAGCAGCAGAGGCTCAAACTGCTTGACGATGGCCAGATACAGCAGCACACAGGCCACTGCCAGCATGACGGCGTATTTCCAGCCGCCCTCGGTGAAGAAGATCTGTGCCCAGCCGGACTTTGCGAAGATCTCCGCAATATTGGTAAAAATAGCACCCATTTCCGTACCTCCTTACATAAAGGGCGTCGTGTGCTCACGCACACCGGCGTCGCCCCAGGCACCGCGGCGGGAACCGGCGGCAGGCTTGGAAACGCGCTTGATGCCGCGAATGACGGCATTGCCGCCGCACACGGAGGCCACGGCAGCGGAGATCGCGGCGATGATCTCGCCGGGAATGGAGCCGTTGTCAGCCTTGGCCGCAGGGGCGGCGGGCTTGGCAGCGGGGGCAGCCTTGGCAGCGGGGGCCTTCGGCGCGGCAGGCTTGCCGTTCTTCTTATTGTTGATGTTGTCGAAGATCTTGCCTTCCAGCGTGATGATGAGGCACAGGGCCACCAGCATCGCGAAAACCAGTGTGATGCTGGTCAGCACAACGGTACCGTCACTGGCTTCAAGGGCAAGAAGAGCTAGGTTGGGCATGGATGATCCTCCTTTGAATGGTAGCAGCCCCCGATAAAGGGCTATTTGATGATATTATAGCACAAAGAAAATTTTTTGGGTAGATTTTTTACAAAAAAATTGAATAAATTTAGGGAAATGTTCAGATGGTGCATGTAGGGGGCGGCAGGTTTCGGCGGGGTGAGGGCACCCCGCCCTACGCACGGGTTTGATGTGGGGGTGTAGGGCGGCCAGCCCTCTGGCCGCCGCGGCCGTCTGCGGCGGCGGGAGGGTGCCCGGGAGGGATGAATCCCTCCCCTACGGATTGAATCGTAAAAAGGATATGGCGGTAAGCTGCGGGCCGGGCATGCCCGGCCCCTACAGGATGCACAACTTTTTCAGCGGTATTTTCGGCTGGTTGTACAGCATTTTCTACAAATATGAATAAAATATGTCCCCGCCCTCTTGACTAGGCCGCAACTCTGTGATAGCATAAGCGCAATGAAAGAACGGCAAAGGCGCCGGACAGTGTGATTCTGTCCGGCGCCTTTCTGTTTTGCAAAGTAAGAGAGGGGTTCTGTTCTATGTACAATTCCGCAGACGTTACATGGACACTGGTTGGAGCGTTTCTGGTGTTCTTCATGCAAGCGGGCTTTGCCTTGTGCGAGGCTGGCCTGACCCGTGCGAAAAAATACCGGCAATATTCTGATGAAGAATATGATGGACTTTTTGTATCGGTACGCCGTGCTACTGGCTCGTCGGCTTCGGCATCATGTTTGCCGGTTCCGGTGCGCTCATCGGCGGGTTTGATCCGTTCATCCGCGGCAGCTATGACTTCGGCACGCTGCCGGTCTGGGTCTACGCGGTGTTCCAGACTGTGTTCTGCGCCACTGCCGCGACCATCGTCTCCGGCTCGATGGCCGAGCGCACGAAGTTCAGCGCCTACTGCTGCTACTCCGCCGCCATCAGCCTGATCGTCTACCCCATCTCCGGCCACTGGATCTGGGGCGGCGGCTGGCTGGCACAGCTCGGCTTCCATGATTTTGCCGGCTCCACCGCAGTCCACTTCGTCGGCGGCGTCACGGCCTGCCTGGGCGCCTGGATGCTCGGCCCCCGCATCGGCAAATACAACAAGGCCGGTAAGGCCCGCGCTATCCCCGGCCACAACCTGACCGCGATGGCTCTGGGCGTTTTCATCCTGTGGTTCTGCTGGTTCGGCTTCAACGGCGGCTCCACCGTCAGCATGACCGGCGATGACACGATGGTTTCCGCAGGTCTGATCTGCTTCAACACCAACCTGGCCGCCGCGCTGGCTACCGTTGCGGCGCTGATCGTCTCCTGGGTGCGCTACGGCAAGCCCGATGTCTCCCTGACCTTCAACGGTGCGCTGGCCGGTCTGGTCGCCATCACCGCGGGTTGCGACGTCGTTGACCCGTTCGGCGCGGCCATCATCGGCATCGTCGCCGGTGTGCTCTGCATCTTCTCGGTTGAGTTCTTCGACAACGTTGCCAAGATCGATGACCCCGTCGGCGCTGTCTCGGTGCACTGCATGAACGGTGCGTGGGGCACCATCGCCGTCGGCCTGTTTGCCACCGAGGGCGGCCTGTTCTACGGCGGCGGCTTTGCCAAGCTGGGCATCCAGCTGCTGGGCATTGTCAGCGTGGCGGCCTGGGTGCTGGCCACGATGTTCATCATCTTCACGGTCATCAAAAATACCATCGGCCTGCGCGTCTCCGAGAAGGAGGAGATCGACGGCCTGGATTACCACGAGCACGGCCTGGCCAGCGCCTATGCAGGCTTCGCCATCAATGATCCGACCTACGCCGAGCTGGACGTGAACGAGAACACCGATCTGGGCGAGGACGACATCACCAAGGCCAGCCCCGAGAAGGTCGCCGCCGCGGTCAAGGTCGTCAAGGACGCCCCGCTGCCCGCCGAGCTGAATTCCGGCATGCACAAGGTTTCCATCATCGTGCAGCTGGCCAAGTTTGAGACCCTGAAGAAGGCGCTGAACGACATTGGTGTAACCGGCATGACGGTGACCCAGGTCATGGGCTGCGGCCTGCAGAAGGGCAGCGGCGAGAAGTACCGCGGCGCCGAGGTTGACGCCACGCTCCTGCCGAAGGTCAAGGTCGAGGTCGTCGTGAGCAAGATTCCCGTGGATAAGATCATCGACACGGCCACGAAGGCCCTGTACACCGGCCATATCGGCGACGGCAAGATCTTTGTCTACAATGTGGCAAAGGTCGTAAAGGTCCGCACCGGCGAACAGGATTACGCCGCGCTGCAGGACGTAGAGTAAACATCTCCCTATTATAATAAGGTATAAAGGTCAGTAAAGCCAGCCCCTTCCGAAGTGGGATTCGGAAGGGGCTGGCTGTTTTGTGGCTAGGATCGCGGCGGCGGGAGGTGGACGGCGGGGGATGAATTTTTCCCTGCGGGCGGAACATTGACGGGATTTAACGTGAAGCGGCGGAGGGGTCAACGCTTGGCGGCGCACAACGAGCGCCGCCAGTTTGCTTCGCAAACACGCTCGTGCGGTTGTTTGCCCCGCAGGGGCAAACATTGCTCACACCCCGGTTTCGCTCCGCTCAACCGTGGCCCCTGTTCGCAACCCCGCAACCCCTCCCTACGATGTAAAAGATAAAAGGGATGCAAAACGAAACCGGGAGCTGACGCAAGGCTGCGGGCCGGGCATGCCCGGCCCCTACGGGGTGGCGTGGACGGGTGGCGGACGAGAGGGGCGAGGGAGGGCGGCAGCCCGCCCCTACGGTTGGCGGAAGGTTCGCGGCCAAGGATGTAGGGGGCGGCGTCCTCGACGCCCCGCGGAGGGGCTCAAGACCCCTCCCTACGATGCAAAAGATAAAGGGGCGGCAATGGCAAGGCTGCGGGCCGGGCATGCCCGGCCCCTACGGACTGCTGTTTCCGGCATCGGGGGTTCGGGGAACACCCGAATTTCAAATCGGAGCAGAGGGCGCGGGCGTTAAGCGCGAACAGTAATACTGCGTTCGCGTAGCCCGCGCACTCTGCGACCTCCGCTTTGGGGTTCCAAGGGGGCGTGCAGCCCCTTTGGTCGCGGGTCCGCTGCGTCGAAACAGCGGCAGTTTTCTTTGGTTCTTCTTTGCTGCCAAAAGAAAGAACAACCTCCCGGGAGGCTGCCGTTCATCCTTCAGCCGCTCACTTTCCCCCTCGCTGACTGAATATACTGCCGCGGCGTCTGGTTGTATTCCGCCCGGAATGCGCGGTAAAAGTTTGCGTAATCGCCAAAACCGCAGTATTGGCAGACTTCATTCGGCGGGACGCCGCCGGCTAAAAGCTGCTTCGCGTTTAATAGCCGCTTCTGCAAAATATAGCGATGCACCGTCGTGCCGACCTGTGCATCGAACTTCCGCAGAAGATGATACTTGCTGATGAAGAACTTCTCCGACAGCTGGTCCAGCGTCAGGGCCTCGCTGTAGTGCTCGTTGATGTAGTGCAGCACCGCGTCCACGACCTGGTCACTCGTGCCGGTGGGGCGGGCGTCGCCGCGCTCGGCTGCGGCACGGTTCAGGCCGACCAAAAAGCTCCACCAGCGCACTCTGGGCCAAAAGGTCGCTGCCGTACGCCTTGTCCGCCTTTAACGCGCACAGCTTATCCACCGTTGTGCGCAGCGGCGCGCCGGTGGCCCCGGGCAGCCGCAGCAGGTTCGTGTGGCCGGGGACTGTCGTGTCAAAGCAGCGGGTCAGACTTGTGCGCGGGGTGGACAAGCCCTCCAGATAGGGCCGCGCGATCCAGAGCACGATGCGCTCATAGGCGTCGGCGTCGGTGGCAATGCGCGCCTGGTGCAGCTCCAGCGGGCTGCACAGCATCCAGTCGCCGGGGCGCACGCGGTAGAGCTGGTTCTCGACGATGTACTCCACCCGCCCGCGCAGCAGCAGGTAGATCTCATAGAAGTCGTGGTGGTGCAGCTCGACCTCGTTCATGTAGGTCGAGCGATAGCGGTAGACCTCATAATCCGGCGCGATCATCGTCTGGCGCTTGGTGTAGGGATTGTAGTTTGACATAGGTGACTCCCAAAAAGCCTTCCCCTCCGGGACAGACTTCCCCCGGTACCGGGGGAGGTGGCGCATAGCGCCAGAAGGGGAGTAGGTGTCTGAGCGAAGCGAAGCCGGATGAGGGCCGACCTTGCCGCTGCCGCCCTGCAAGCGGGATTTGCGGCCAGCTCTCCCCTCATCAGCCGCCTGCGGCGGTCAGCTTCTGCCCCCAGGGGAGAAGCCTTTTCTGCGTGCTACTTGATTTTACCGCAAGTTTCGCAACTTTTTCAAGCAATCAGCGTTATTTTCTTGCGAAAAAATCACGCGGTATACTATAGACATCGCGGGCGGTCGTATGCCGCCCAGCCCCCCACAGCAACCAAAAGGAGCAAATCATTATGCAGATGAATGCGTCTTCCATCGTCAACCAGAAAGCCGAGTCGGGAAAAGCTGGGCGTCAAGCTGCCCGCCTTTGACCACGCTGCCATGACTGCCGCCACCAAGGAGCACCCCATCTGGGTCCACTTCGGTGCGGGCAACATCTTCCGCGGCTTCATCGCCGCGCTGCAGCAGCGCCTGCTGAACGAGGGTGCCGCCGACCGCGGCATCATCGCAGCCGACACCTTCGACTACGACATCATCGACAAGATCTACACCCCGTATGACAACCTGACGATGAACGTCACCCTGAACCCGGACGGCACCACCAGCCGCGAGATCATCGGCTCTGTGGCCGAGGGCCTGCGCGCCAACTCTGCCGACGCGGAGATGATGGCCCGCTTCAAGCAGATCTTCACCGATCCCAGCCTGCAGATGATCTCCTTCACCATCACCGAGAAGGGCTACGCTCTGTACCGTCCCGACGGCAGCCTGATGCCCGTCGTGCAGGCTGACATCGACGAGGGCCCCGCCCACGCCCGCCACGCCATGAGCATGGTCGCCGCCCTGCTGCTGGAGCGTTTCCAGAACGGTGCCTATCCTCTGGCCGTCGTCAGCATGGACAACTGCTCCCACAACGGCGAGAAGCTGCAGGCCAGCGTTATGACCGTTGCCAAGGCATGGCTGGAGAAGGGCTTCGTCGGTCAGGACTTCATCGACTACCTGTCCGATGAGACCAAGATCACCTTCCCCTGGTCCATGATCGACAAGATCACCCCGCGCCCCCACAAGATCGTCGAGGAGTCTCTGGAGAAGGACGGCATCGAGGGCATGACCCCCATCGTCACCTCCAAGAACACCTTCATTGCCGCGTTCGTCAACGCCGAGCGCCCGCAGTATCTGGTCGTCGAGGACAAGTTCCCCAACGGCCGCCCCGCGCTGGAGAAGGCCGGTGTCTACATGACCGACCGCGAGACCGTCAACAAGACCGAGCGCATGAAGGTCACCACCTGCCTGAACCCGCTGCACACCGCCATGAGCGTGTACGGCTGCATGCTGGGCTATGACCTGATCTGCGCCGAGATGAAGGACGAGGACATCGTCGCCCTCATCAAGCGCCTGGGCTACGTCGAGGGCCTGCCCGTCGTCGTTGACCCGAAGATCCTTGACCCCAAGGCGTTCATTGACGAGGTTATTGAGCAGCGCCTGCCCAACCCCTTCATGCCCGACATGCCGCAGCGCATCGCTACCGACACGTCCCAGAAGGTCGGCATCCGCTTTGGCGAGACCATCAAGAGCTACGTCGCCGAGGGCCGCGACCTGAACAGCCTGGTCTCCATTCCTCTGGCCATCGCCGGTTGGCTGCGTTACCTGCTGGCCATCGACGACAACGGCAACGCCTTTGAGGTCAGTGCTGACCCGCTGAAGGACGAGCTGCAGGCCAAGCTCTCCGGCATCGAGTTCGGCAAGCCCGAGACCGTCACCGACCAGCTGGACGGCATCCTGTCCAATGCGTCCATCTTCGGCAGCGACCTGACCAAGACCGTCCTGGCCGACAAGATCAAGGCGTACTTCAAGGCCGAGATCGCCGGTGCCGGTGCCGTCCGCAAGACCCTGCACGAGGCCGTGAACGGCTAAGAGCAGCTTTCCTAAGGCTTCCCCCAAGGGGAAGCCTTTGCAGCTACGCTGTAAGGGCCGGACATGTCCGGCCCGCCACGTAAAATGTATAACCCGCTCACGGGTTCGCAACCGGAAACTTGCGGGCGAGGCATGCCTCGCCCCTACGCAAACGACTATACAAACAAAAGGAGCACCACATGTCTATGAAAAATGGGTTGGCGCTGGTATGGTGAGGGCAATGACCCCATCACCCTGAGCGACATTAAGCAGATCCCCGGTGTTGAGGAGATCGTCTGGGCCCTGCACAGCAAAATGCCCGGCGAGATCTGGGAGGAGGCTGAGATCAAGGAGGTCGTAGACCAGATTCATGCTGCCGGCTTTGACGCCACCGTCGTCGAGTCCGTCAACGTCCACGACGACATCAAGATCGGCCTGCCGACGCGCGACAAGTACATCGAGAACTACAAGCAGTGCATCCGCAACCTGTCCAAGTTCGGCGTCAAGACCATCTGCTACAACTTCATGCCCATCTTTGACTGGACCCGCACCGACCTGTTCCACCCCGTCGGCGACGGCTCCACCGCTCTGTTCTATCAGAAGGACCTGATCCAGGACGACTACAAGGGCATGGCAAACTACATTCTCGAATTCACCGAGAAGTACAACATGACCTTCCCCGGCTGGGAGCCGGAGCGCATGGCCAAGCTGGACGAGCTGTTCAAGGCCTACGCCCCCGTCACCAAGGAGAAGCTGTGGAATAACCTCAAGTACTTCCTCGAGGCCATCATGCCCACCTGCCGCGAGTGCGACATCAAGATGGCGATCCATCAGGACGATCCCCCGTGGGACATCTTCGGCCTGCCCCGTCTGCTGGTTGACGCCGAGAGCATTGACCGCTTCCTGACGATGGTCGATGACCCGTACAACTGCCTGACGCTCTGCTCCGGCAGCATGAACGCCAACCCCAACAACAACGTGGCCGCCATCGTGCGCAAGCACTGTGACCGCATCCCGTTTGCCCACGTGCGCAATATCCACCACTTCGAGAACGGTGACTTCTCCGAGGCTGCCCACCGCGACTGCTGCGGCGAGACCGGCATCATTGAGATCCTGCGCGCCTACCACGACTGCGGCTTTGACGGCTGCATCCGCCCCGACCATGGCCGCCAGCTGTGGGAGGAAGGCCCCGGCAACTGCCGCCCCGGTTACGGCAAGTATGACCGTGCCCTCGGCGTGCAGTACATGCTGGGTGTCTGGGACCTGCTGGACCGCCTGGACGAGGAAAAGTCCAAGTAATTTTCGCCATCCTCAAATTGCTGTATAACAAAAAGGACGCTGTAGCGATACAGCGTCCTTTTTTCGTTATGAGTTTTATTGTATGATGAGCCGCTTTGCCTCCTTGCTCCTACCCGACACCTTACCCTTTTCACCTCCCGGTAGGGGCCGGGCATGCCCGGCCCGCCACCTCACGGCTGCCGCCATTGAATCCTCCCTTTGTAGGGAGGGGTCTTGACCCTCCGCCGCACCTTGCCCCTACGCTGCTTTATCTTCCACGCCGGAGGGATTCCCGCAGCTTTGCCGTCTGCCTTCCTTACCCCTTCACCTCGTTCACCAGCTTCTCCCCTCTTGCAAACGCCCGCGCGTTCTCCATCGTCGTGATGGCAATGCTCTGCAATGCCGTCCGCGTGAAAAACGCCTGATGGCTCGTCACCACCACATTCGGGAAACTCATCAGAATCGGCACGACCTCGTTCTGCAAAACGTCGTCCGAGAAGTCCTCGAACACCTGCCCGTCCTCGGCCTCGTAGACATCCAGCCCCACGCCCGCAAATTTGCGGGCCCGCAGCGCGTCGATCAGCGCGTTGGTGTCGATCAGCCCACCGCGGCTCGTGTTGACAAGAATCGCGTTGTCACGCATCATTTTGATGGTGTCAGCGTTGATCATGTGGTAGGTTTCCGCTGTCAGCGGGCAGTGCAGACTGATAAGGTCTGCCGTGCGCAGCAGTTCATCCAGCTCCACATAGCGCACAATGCCGTCCAGCGCAGGGTTCCTGTACTGGTCGTAGGCCAGCACCGTCATGCCAAACCCGTGACAGATGCGCGCCATGGCCGCGCCGATGCGCCCCGTGCCCACAATGCCCGCCGACGAGCCGTACAGGTTGTACCCCAGCAGACCGTCCAGCGCAAAGTTGTTGTTGCGCACCTTGATATACGTCTTGCAGATGCGCCGGTTCGCGGCCTGCGCCAGTGCCATAGCGTGCTCGGCCACGGCCTCCGGGCTGTAGCCCGGCACGCGCAGCACCGTGATGCCGCATTTCTGCGCCGCGGCCAGGTCCACATTATTGTACCCCGCGCACCGCAGCAGCAAGCAGCGGATGCCCACCTGCGCCAGCTTTTCCAGCACCGGAGCCGAGCAATCCGCATTGACGAACGCGCACACAGCGTCCCCGCCCTGCGCCAGCGGCGCGGTGTCCGCATCGAGATTCGCCGTCAGAAACCTGATCTCGCAGCCATATTCCGAGTCCGCCGCCAGCACATCAAAATAGTAGTGGTCATATTCCCGCGTCCCGTAAAAGACGATCTTCATAGCAACCCCCCCGTCATAGCCAGTATTTGCTGTTTGCCCGCCTGCTATACCGCCCATATTTTATGCCTGTATGACAAAAAAGTACCCCCGCACGGCTTGCACCGTGCGGGGGTGTTGTTGTGTTGAATCACATGGGGCTTGGTGGATGCTAACGCGCCCAACCAGGAGCGGCAACATTGGGTACCGCTACCCTATGGGGAAACCACACACTTAGTCTTTCTTGCGCAGAACGAGGCCGTAAACGCCGTAGCCCATCAGCAGGGCAACAACTGCCAGGCTGCCGCCGATCAGCGGAGCAGCATTGGTAGCACCGGTCTTAGGCAGAACCTTGGTGGTGTTAGCCGGGGCAGCGGCAGCCTTGACGACCTGCTTCTGGCTGGCAGAAGTGTTGGTCGTGTTGCTGGCAGAAGTGTTGGTCGTGTTGCTGGAAGAGGAAGCGCTGGAGGAAGAAGAACCGTTGTTGGTCTTGGTCTTGCGGACCATGACCTTAGCGGAACCATTGCCAACGTAGAAGTCACCAACCTCGCACAGCTCATAGCCAGCGGGGACGCTCTTCAAGACATTGAAGTTCACAACGGTAGTACCCTGGTTGACAACCAGATCTTCGGTGCCGACTTCCTTATCGGTAGCCTCGTCAACATAGGAGATCTTGATGGTGGTGGTGGGAACCTTACGGACAGCAGCGTAAACGTAGCCGTCACGGATGGGCAGGTCGCCAGCCAGAACCAGCTCGTAGCCTGCGGGAGCGGTCAGCTTGCTGGTGTTGACATAGGTAGCATCAGCAGGAACAGTCATCTCGACCTCAGCGATCTGCTTCTCCTCTTCCTCAGAGTAGTAGTTGATCTTGATGGTCTTGGTGGCAACCTTGCGGACCTCAGCGTAAACATAGCCATCACGGATGGGCATGTCGCCGACTTCGGCCAGCTCGTAGCCAGCGGGAACCAGAGCGGCGTAAGCGCTGGAGTTGACGCAAGTAGCATCAGCGTTCACAACGACGGTGGGCTCAGCAACCTGCTTCTTCTCCTCGGGGCAGTAGAAGTTGATCTTAACTTCCTTGGTGGAGACCTTACGGACCGCAGCGTAAACGTAGCCGTCACGGATGGGCAGGTCGCCAACCTCAACCAGCTCATAGCCAGTAGGAGCGGTCAGCTTGCTGGTGTTCACGCAAGTAGCATCGGGAGCAACAGTCAGCTCTTCTTCCTTGATCTGCTTCTCTTCAGCCTCAGAGTAGTAGTTGATCTTGACGGTCTTGGAGCCGATCTTGTTGACAGCGGCGTAAACGTAGCCGTCACGGATGGCCAGGTCACCGCTCAGGACCAGCTTGTAGCCCTCGGGAGCGGTCAGCTCGCTGGTGTTGACGTAAGTAGCGTCAGCAGCAACAGTCATATCAACCTCAGAGATCTGCTTCTCCTCAGCTTCGGAGTAGTAGTTGATCTTGATGGTCTTAGTGGTGGCAGGAGCCTTGACCTTGCGGACCATGACATTCTGAGAACCACTCTCGCTGGCAACGATGTCACCAGTCTCGCAGAGCTCGTAGCCTTCCGGCACGTTCTTCAGCAGAGAAGCCTTGAAGTTGTGAGCGTCAGCAGGGATAGTGATCTTCTCCTGCTCGCCAACTGCGTACTTGGTCTCTTCGTCGATGTAAGCAACCCAGATGTCCTTGGTCTTCACAATCTTGCGAACATTGACATTCTGAGAACCGCTCTCGCTGGCAACAATGTCGCCAGTCTCGCACAGTTCGTAACCTTCCGGCACATTCTTCAGCAGAGAAGCCTTGAAGTTGTGAGCGTCAGCAGGGATAGTGATCTTCTCCTGCTCGCCAACTGCCTGGGCGGTCTCCTCGTCGATGTAGGCAACCCAGATGTCCTTAACGCTACCATCTGCAAACGCTGCAAACGGCACGCACATGATAACCATGAACACAGCAGTCAGCAGAGCCAGCAGACGAGTTTTAAAAGACGTTTTCTGCATGTTAATTTTCTCCTATTCTTTAAAAATTTATCTAAAGCGTTTTGCAGGCAGATGCCCCAAGCGCACCCGCCTGCTTGCGCAGTAGATACGGACATATATCCAACACCCCCACTTGGGATGAGGGCGGTGAATCAGAGGTTATTATTTCCTTTGAAAAAGGAAATACAAAAAGCCTAGGGCTTTCGCCAAAATTTTTGACCTTATTTGCCGGCAGGCCAGCGGGCAGGGAGAAGCGGATTGCTGTTGATGTGTACCTCATCCGCCGCAGTGGTCTCGCCGTCCCGCAAGGGGCGTGCCAGAATGACCATACGCGCATCATCCATCTGGTAGGTGCAGGTGCTTAAAGTCAACAGACGCTCGGTGGGGTAGGCATAGTCACCGGTGGTATAAAACGCGCGCTTGGCCACCTCGTCCAAAAATGTCTGCTCGGTGGCATCATCCAGATTGATATACTGGTTGAAGTAGAACACATCGCCGTCACTCTCGCGCGAGGTTACGGCGTAAACCGCTACGATTTTGTAAATCTCACTTTTATATAAGGTATCCAACTGCAGGTAAGGGTGTGCTGTGTAGTAATCAGCATCGCGGTACTTTTGCAGATTGGAGAAGCGGTCGGTATTATTTACACCCATGTTATGCCCATAGATGATAAGGTGACGACCGTTTTGCATGTCGCACTCAAAATCTGCAAAGGGCATGCCGCGCTTATCATCGGCGCGATCCAGATCATGGTATAAGTAAAAGTAATTATCTGTCGTTTGCAGGATCGGCAGGTCAATGTCCACGCCCGGTATTTCGATCCACCCCGCAAAATCCGGGTTGCGGGCGATAAGGTCCGCATATTTAGTCCGCTGGGCAGCTTCCTCAGCGGCCGGGTCAGGGGTGGCCTCGGGCTCCTCTATAATAGGTGCAGCCGTTTCTACCGGCTTAATAGCTTCCATCTCATTTTTTCTGCTTGTAGGAGGGAAGCCAGAGGATCAGCCCGCCGACCAGCCCTGCAAAGGCCGCGCCGGAGATAACCCCCGCCAAAAGTGCTTTGGTGCGTTGTTTCATAAACTAAGGTCCACAAAGTAAGCGTCGGCATCACTGCCGTCTTCGTAAGTTTCCTGATAGGCAACCGTCAGGGTCGTGGTGTCCTGCGGGACAGCAACCAGAATGTTGCCTTCCAGCGTGGACCCCGGGCTAACCCCGGTAACCTCGGACAGCATATCATCGTCCACAGCGTCAAAGCCAACGCCAAAATCGCTGTCGCCATCGCCCCATTGGAGCTGGAAATCGTCTTTAAAAATGAGGAAACCACTATCACTGGTGTTGGTAACGGAAATGTGAAATTGTACCAGCTTGTCTCCCTCGGGGATGTCGATTCCGCTGTATGAATCAATCACTTTGGCTTGGCCGCAGGTGAAATCAAACAGCGCGGTATGCACGGTTTCATCGGCTTTTGCACGGGTAGATGTTGCCCCACCGCAACCCACTAGCAGCAGTGTGGCCGCTAAAGCCAATACACAAAGGACTGTTTTGTACAAATTAAATGTCGTTTTACTCAAAACCGTTATATCTCCAAAAGTAATTCTATTCCATCGCACATTTTCTACGATGATCTTAATAAATGATACAACAAATCCAAGAAAATTTCAAGAGTTACACACACTTTGTCCGCCGCTAAAATGCACAATTATTGTCCAAATTTTGCGGCAAATTGTGATTACCGCGTTTTAATAGTGTAATTTAGTGCGTTGTACCACAATTTATAGTGTTCGGTAAAAGTTTGGCAGGCAACAAATATTCCCGTAATTTCTTGCATCAGGCAGCGCTCCGCAAAACCTCACCTTTCAGCGCTTGCCCCTCCGCCCGCGCATTGCCTCCCCGGAAAACAGCAATAAAAAATACCCCGCAACTTCTTGCGAGGTATCTTTTTGGTGACCCGTGCGTCCATCTCCCGCGGACTAAAAAATCAATCCGCAGGATTGTTTTTTGCCGCCTGCGGGCGGCCGTCCTGTTCGATTCCTCGCACGGAAGCACCAAAAAAAGCTCCCCAGCCTAAGCTGGGGAGCATTTTTTGGTGACCCGAAGGTTTCAATATCCGAACCATTCCCTTTAGAAAGCGCGATGGGCTTGTCCCCATCGCGAAGGTTTAAGTTTACAATTAGTTTGTTTTCAAAGACATACACCGTGTTCACGAAGCACTCAATTACCTGCCGTTGTACCTTGGGATCGCGCAAGTCACGCTGTTTGAACGATTTTAGCCACTGTACAACATACTCTTTCGTCAGCTTGGGGTGGGAGGTTTCTTCCTCAAAGATACTGATTTGCAGTTCCTCGCGCTGGGCTTCCAATGCCGTCAGACGTTCTTTCGTCGTTTGGGTGACGATGCCCTCTTCTATCGCTGCGGCGATGTTGTCAATTTTCTTGTTGACCTTTTCCAGTTCTTCTTGCAGTGCGGGCAGATGTGTGTTCTCTCGTTTCTGGTTTTCTACAAGAGCATCCGCCAGCATTGCAATCACACTGTCTTGCAGCACATACCCAAGCGCACGTTTGACTACAAAGGATTCAATCAGTTCCTTGCGGAACGCCTTCATGTGGCATCGCTCGCCCTCTTTGCGCTTGCGATGCCCACATTTATAATAGTAGTAGGTTGCCCCTGTATGGCTTGTGCCGCTGTCGCCCACCATCAGCGCACCGCAGTTGCCGCATACCAGCTTGCCTGTCAGAATGAAGTCCTCGTCACTCTTCGATCTGGCAGGCGCCTTTTTTGTTCGCTTTCATACGAGCCCGCACCTTGTCAAATGTCTCTTGGTCGATCAGCGCCGGGAATGCGTTTTCCGTGACTATATCCCGATAGCGGTATTCGCCCAGATAGCGGCGGTTCCGCAGCATATTCTGGAAGCTGCTCTTTACAAATTTTCTGCCGTAGCCGGTTCGTATGCCGCGAGCATTCATGTCCGCGCAAAGTTCCTTGATAGACTCTCCCCCGGCGTAGCGCTCGAATACTTCTTTAACAATGGGACTCATCACCGGGTCAGGCTCGTAGTGGCGTTCCTCATTGATGCGATAGCCCAGCGGCACTGAACCGCCGTTGAACTTGCATTTCAGCGCATTGTCCGTATGACCGCGTGTCACTTTTTCCGCCAGTTCAGCCGAATAGTATTCAGCCATGCCCTCCAGCATACTTTCCAGCATGATGCCCTCTGGCGTGTTGGAGATTGGCTCTGTCGCGGAAATCACTTTTACGTTGTTCTTGGAAAGTGCGCGTTTATAATACGCGGAGTCAAAGCGGTTGCGGGAGAATCGGTCCAGCTTCCACACAAGGACAAATTGGAATCTGTGGGCGTTGCTGTCTTGGATCATCTTCTGGAACTGTGGCCGTGCATCCGTCTTGGCTGACAACGCACGGTCTATGTAGCTGCCGATGATTTTCATATCGTTTCGTTCAGCATACGCCCTGCACTCGCGCAGCTGGCCCTCGATGGATTCTTCACGCTGGTTATCACTGCTGTATCGGGCGTATATCACAACATTACTGCTTGGCATTTTTGCGCCTCCTCTCATTCCATTTTATTACTTTATACGCTTTGAATATGGAAAATCCCAACAGCAAAAGTAAATTTTTCTTATTTCATATATTAGCGCAAACTTTGCACTTTAATTGTCCTTTACAATTATGTCTGACACTTTGCCCCTTTTGATTTTCAATAGTAACTCTGCTTTTTCGCTATGAACACCTACTATATATTCTCCGTCTGTTCAAAAAGTGTTCATACACTTTTTCATACATAAAGCCGTAAGCAACCATATCAGTCGCCTACGGCTTTTCATATCCAATCTTCTTTTCCTATTGCTTACTGCCGCTGGCGAATCTGCTGCCTTGTCTCAAGATTATTTGTAATATAACCGCGTTCCCTTAATCCATTGACAACTTCTGAATAGATATCGTGTCCTTGTGCATCTCTAATTGTTATAATTAAAGCGAATTCTTGTGCAGTTACCACCAACCCATTTCTATGTGTCAGATTAATGCGGATTTTCCAGTTTTCTCCTGCTTTAATTCCTTTACTGCTTATTTTTTCGATAGTAAGATTTAATAGGACTCCACTTAAATCCATTTTTGAACAGCACCCCATTTGTTAGACAGTATGATATACTATCTAACAAGTGGGGTGTTTTGCTATGCCAAAAGGAGTACCAAACAAACGATATACGCCGGAATTCAAGAAAATGGTTGTAGAAACCATGAAAAAAGAACATCTGAGTATCTATGCAACGATGCAGGAATTCGGAATTAACGACCATAAAATTATAGAGCGTTGGGAACGCATTTATTTGGAAGAAGGGCCGGAAGGCTTGTCGGTTGAGCGACGGGGCCGCGGCAGCACTGGTCGGCCAAAGAAGCTGCCAAAAGAGGTAGAAGAAGATCTGCTGGCCGAAGTGCAGCGACTGCGTGCGGAGAACGATTACCTAAAAAACTTGCAAGCCTTGGTTTTGGAAGACGAGCGACGCCAGCACAAAAACGCTGGTAGTTCAGAAGCTAAGGCAAAAACACGCACTCAGTATTCTGCTCTCAATCGCTCAACTACCCCGTGCCACTTTCTACTATCATTTGAAGCAGATGCAGAAAGAAGACAAATATGCATCTGTTAAGGAAGAAATCACAACGATTTACCACGAAAACAGGGGCCGGTACGGCTATCGCCGGATCACGGCAGAACTTCGCAAGCGCAATTTCCTCCTGAACCACAAGACTGTCCGGCGGCTTATGAAAGAGTTGGGCTTAGTTTGCCGTGTCAGGATGAAGAAGTACCGCTCTTATAAGGGAGAAGTGGGCAAAATTGCGCCAAATCTGTTAAACCGGGACTTCCGCGCCGAAAAGCCGAACCAGAAGTGGGTCACCGATGTGACAGAGTTCAGTTTGTTTGGAGAGAAGCTCTATCTGTCCCCGATTCTCGATCTGCACAGCAGCGATCTGGTCAGCTATACCATCTCTGAGCATCCTGTTCTGAGTATGGTTACGACTATGCTGGACGAGGCGTTTGCAAAGATCCCGGCCGAAACAAACCTGATTCTCCATTCTGACCAGGGCTGGCAGTACCAACACAAACAATACCAACAGATGCTCCGGGAGAAAGGTGTTCGCCAGAGCATGAGCCGCAAGGGAAACTGTCTGGACAATGCTGTGATAGAAAATTTCTTCGGGCTGCTCAAAAGTGAGCTGTTGTATTTGCAGGAGTTCCGCTCCATGGAACACTTCAAACTGGAACTGATCGAATATCTAGATTACTACAACAACCGCAGGATCAAGGCAAAGCTAAAGGGCTTGCCGCCTGCAATTCACAGACAGCAAGCCCTTTCGGCTGCTTGAACAATTTTTACTTCAGAATATTGTCTAACTTTTTGGGGTCACTTCATTTTCTACCCGGGATTTTTCATATTTTTTATCCCACGTCGTTTCCAATGGTACACAACCTCTAAATTCTTGCATTCCAGCTTTCGATGTATAACACATTCCAAAACTTGCGTCTATGTTCGTTCGACAATACGCTCTTCCATAGCAAGGCAAGAAGCAGAAATACAATCCCTCCTATGGGCATCGGTGTGAAAAGAAGAGCGATACCCAGCACCGCCAGGATCACAGAGACAACCGTCAGCAGGACGGCACAAATATCAAACAGAAACACCAGCAGAGCCGCCAAAAGGGACAACGCTAAAGCAAAGGGAGTTAGCAATATTTTCAGCAGTATCTTCATCTTCAAAACCTCCTTTATCTATCCTTCCCACCTCTATTTTATCACGTCTGTCTGGGGACATAAATGTTGCGAAAGATAAGTGAATCCTGTCCTAAATCTATTTTCAAATAAAAACGGATGGTCTAATGAAACCATCCGTTTTTAAACATATTCTATTTTTCTGGTTTGATAGTTTGCTTAACCAATTCATCCTTTTTGTTTCTCAATTAGATTTGAGTAAACTGCATAAGCAACATTTTGAAAATAATCGATATACAAACTCTGGTCACTTGAAGGTAGGGGGGCTAAACGTTCTATGCCGTCATCTTCAAGCTGGTATGTTTTTACAATATTGATTTTCAAGTCGGTTTGCTTAAAATTCACATCGATTACTATTGTTATCGGGAGTGTCTTATGGGAGAACTTGTAACTCATACTTGAAAAAATAAAGCCTTGAGACATACATTCCTTTACAAAATCATTATTTCTTAACCCGTCACCTTTTAAAATCGCACTACTAATTCCAGAAAGGCGTCCGCTGGGTTCAGAAGCATCAATTTCGCCTGATGTAGTCACGTCATTTTCATCATCAATGCTTTTTTGCATCTTTGTTTACAGTAACATTAATAATGTCTGTTAGTTTCCATTCTTTGTGAGTGTACACGCCAAAATTCATCAAAGAAATCTACTTTGTGTGCCTTTAAAAGACTTGCTAAAGTTATTCTTTTAAGGCCAAATACAGCCTGCTCACTATCTTCTTGAATCATTTCATCCAGAAGCGTGACAAACTGTTTTGATTCAGACATTCCTTCGTGCCGTATGCTAACTTTATACTTCTGCGAATCATCTTCTAACGGGGAAATAGTAACATCTAAAGTCACTGTTCGCGTTTCAGCAATTTTAATACGGCCTTTTTGGGGTTTTTTATATATGTACTGCAATGTTACGCTGGTTTGATTTCTTGCAATGTTTTTTAATGTATACTTAGTATTCGAACTACGGCCTTTATTGACAAATTCATCTGCTATGCTCGTCAGAAAATCTTCTTTGGACTGTTCGCTTTTAGGAGAAATTATGACAACAGTAGACTTCAAGTTGTTTTGCTCAAAATTCATAACCTCTTGCATCTGAGTCATAGTTGCAGAGCCAAAAAAATGATGGTGTATCAAGTCAGAAAGAGCCTCTGAATTAGTACATACGGGAAGGATACCTTTTTGCCGTAAAACATATTTGACACTTTGAGCGTTAATTAGTTTATCGTCTATTAATTTTTTAAGGTCATCCCCCTTAACAAAGGATTGAACTGCCATTATTCTCGCCTCCCTTATGACTCATAATAGATTCTTGATAAACGACGATTGTCCATCAGATAATATTTAAAAGTATCTTTTCCTGCGAACATTTTTGAAAAAGAATCTTTAATGTGATCTATGTCTTTTTCTGTTTCAGGATAAAAATAGAAATGAACTTCTTGATAACGATCACTTCTCGATTCTAATTGTAATTCATTAATCATATCCTGCAAATACTTTAAAGAATCATCTGTAACGTGCTCAAAACAAAACAGGGCCTTTATATCAACCTTTGTTGTAACGCCTTGGTTGGTTGCACTTTTAATATAGGATGCCAAGATGTAATCGGAAAATAAATATGTTGGCGTGACTACAGGTGAACGATCCCAGGTAGAACCACCAATGGATGGATATATAATGCCAAAGCTATTTTCAATACTGTTTTGCTTAATTTTCGCAATTTCAGCATTAAAAGAATACCATTTTTCAAGCCTACTATTATCTGCAAGATAAATCATTAGAGGATGGCGACGTCTTGGAACCTTAATTTGGGAAATGCTTTTTAACGCACGTTCCATCTCGTATATGTTATCACTTGAATTATATAATAAAATCCCACCGATTAAAGTATATTCTTCTAAATATGTAGTTAAGGCAGGAGATGTTGAAGCACACTCAATAGTATTACACAATTCCTCAACCCATAATGACAAATTACTCGGAATAAAGTTAGACCATTCGCGATGTTTGCATTCTATAATAAAGGCCTCTTGGCGTTTAGTGAAAGGATTATAATACCCTGCTAATATATCTACACCATGCGTTTTTTTAGTCAGAAGATTTTGCGTTTTTATGTGCAGCTCTTATGCAGTCAATTTGAACATCTTGAGCTAAAATCTTCCATTCCAAATGCTCAAAAATAGAATTTCCATAGTGCTCTAATTTTTTCCCAATTCTTTGACTAAGTTCGCCCATCAATGTTCACCTCCATTCAGCAAAATTTGATGGAGAAACAATATTTCTTCATCGTCCATCGAGGAACGAGACTTATAAACGGTAACTCGCCCCTTTGCTGTAATCCGGAGTTTAATTGAACTATTATCACAGTAAAGAATAATAGTCATGCTTGAAATTTTACCATTATATTTCTGTAGGATAGAAAAAGCATCTCCATATGATGAAAGATCCACAGTAAAGTTACCAACAATATCCTCTGTAAAGAGAAAATCTTGAAAGCAGACTTTAGAGACTTTTAATTTATAACCTTTCAATTTTTCTAATAGAGTGTCAATCGTAACTTCGACACTATTAATGGAAATAGGCGCCAACAAATTTGATAGCTCAAACACTAATTTGTTTGCCGAAGATTTTGTTTCCCCAAATTTCCAAAAAGCCATCCGTAATGCTGAAAGAAATAACATTTGCTTTAGGAACAATACGATATTCAAAAAACTCTCTGCTCTGGGTTATAATAAGATTCTTGAACATTTTGGACAATGACATATTCTCCCAGTAGTTCATTGGCACTAATCATTTCCAAATTAAAATAGGTATTTTCATCTTCTGGATAACCTTTTAAGCATGAATATATTGATTCTACATTGATTTCTGATGGTGAACGCAATTCATATATAAAAATACTGCTGGAAGCCATCGAGTTACCTCCTTTAAAAATATTATCAGAATCTACAATTAATTTGATTGTACCACTATATAGAAAAGTTATCAATGTCATAGTAGGCAAAAGTTGTCATCAAAACGAAAAAGGACAGGCGACAGGCAAAACCTGCCGCCCTCGTCTTACTTTGCCACCAGCTCGGAGAGCTCTTGCAGCACCTTTGACGCCTCGCCCCACAGCTTTTCATAGTCCCGCTTCAATCCGTCGATTTTCTCCGGATACACGCCATAAGTATTGCAGACAACTATTTAATCAAAATTTTAAACCGACACCCATTTTGCAACACCCTATTTCACCCCTTCTGATCTGGCTTGTGCACTCCAAAAAGATTTACCACAACATCAACAATTACAGGCGCTATCACAAATCCCAGCTTCTGTAATGTTGGCATTGCTTCGTCGAGAGATATTATACCCAAAAAAAGCTCATTGCAATGAGTACACTACCCGAAAGTACTGCAAATGCCCTGTAGTTCAGCATTCGCTTTAGCAACCTTGTCAGTCTTTGTCCATCCCAATAGCGCTCAATGCGTTTCTGAATAAATTCTTCCTGCAAGCGGACATCCTCACAAAGCATCAAATAATGGCATTCCTGCACCAATTTATCTTCCATTTCCTTCAATGCATCATCTTTTGCAAGCTCCGCAACGTCCTTGATTTTGTATGATTCATCCTCAGATTTTTCATTGAATTTACCGTTCCATGCGTCAAACTTTTCTTTCAGTTCAATATCTCCAGAAGACCGCAGCGCTTCTTCTGTCGGGACAGTTGCTGCACGGATTGCGCCTATACTTTCCCCACGTAAAATTTTCTGTCGAACCTCAATTGCCGTATCAATAACTCTTTGCAACTGTGCGTGGCGCTCCCCCTTAGGCGCTTCAAACTCGGTAATTTCCTGTACGATTTTCTGGAATTCTTCATATGCTTGTGCATGGATTCCGGATGGCCGTTCGGTCAAATCCTGCCATATATCAGTCCGCATAGGTGGATTGTCCAAATGTAATTCTTTGGCTGTGATGTGTTCTTCCTTGCCCGCTATGCGATAAAGCACCATAGTAATCAGCCCTACCGCTTTACGATCGCCATCATTCTTTTCTTCGATAACAAGTTTGATTTTCCGCTTTGTCGGATTGTTCAGCGAAAACAGCAACTTACCGCGCCAATTCGGATCCAGTGTGGTGGAAACATTACCCAGTCCCATAGCACTGCACCGCACCTTAGAGTGAAATGTACCTGCAATATCACCATCCACGACCAGGTACTCGTGAGAAAGCGTCAATACCGTATCATGCGGGGCAATCTCAATGTACACCTCCCGGTCATTTTCTTTTACCTTGACAAGCCGCTTTTTTGTTGACCGAGTACACAAGCATCGATGCTGCCAGATTATAGCCCACGCCTTTTGCCTTGTTCTCGTCAAATGGTGCAATTACAATATCGCTCACTTCTTTACGCGCTTTGCGGTAATCTTCTGCTAGAAGAGGCCCGCCACCTGCTGTTTCGCTTTTGTTCATGTGTGTTCACCTGCACTTTCTTCATCCGACTCTTTACCGTTCTGCTGATTTTCTTCTTTTTGAGGTTTCTTTCCTGATTCAGTCTCCCCAATCTTGTGTCCGATCCAAAGCTCACGCTCATCTTTGATTGCCAGCAACGGTGTAAACAGCCTTGTGTACGCTGTGCCGATTGCTCCAGTAAACAGCACAAATTCTGGTCGGCTGGCGCGTGGGCCTGCACACAGCACATGGTCGTAGGAAATATCCGGGTACGGATCAACATAGTAAATTTTTAGAAATATTCAGATACCGCGCCTTTTTCCGCGCAGAGCACGCACGGGCTGGATGTTGTGAACAGATACCCTCCCTTTGCGCGCGATTTATCATCCCCAGACAAGTTCAGGAACGCTGTTTCCTCCGCATGGAGCGCCCGAGTATGCACCTGATTTTTCTCCTTTTTGATTTTGTTATAGAGGTCTTTAAAGCAGTAGCAGGCACCACGGCCGCATGCTTTCAAGGTACAGTCTTCACGGTTATACTCTTCTGCCAGTGGTTCAACTGCTTTCTGGAAAGAGTCTTTTCCCTCATCAGCATTTTCATAGTCGCTGTAACCATCCGGATCATATAGTGCGTGCAGTTCACACACATCCCGGTACAGGCAGGGCAACTGCTCCCGCGGCTGCTGGTTCCAGCCCAGGGACAAGATCTCATATTCATTGTCCGTGACCACCGCGCCCACCTGCCGCGATATGCAACCGGAGTTCGCCTTGCCCGCATATGCGACCTGCATACAGTGTTCCAGCCGAGTCGGTAGCACAAGCCCGGGATACATCATCAAACTGATATAACGCACCAGCGTGTATTTCAGATTCAGATGCGCGCTGTTGTCCCTTGAATTGTTGATGAAAATGTCGGCAGATTCCAGACAGCTGGACACATTCTGGATGATAAACGGCAGGACCTGCTCTAGTTCCTGATCCAGAATACGCTGGAAAAGGCGGGGCAGAATTTTCGACTCTTCACCTGTGTGCGGTTCTCCATTGATCGTTTTATTTTGCGAATTTTGTTTTTGTAATCGTCGTATTCTTTCTTGAATTTTTTCAGCTGCTCGACCCGGTCGATGGCCCGGATGTCTTCTACCGCGATCTTTTTATTGTTGAGCAGCCGCTCCTGCCGCTGCTTTTCGTCGGTATAAACGCCCATCAGGTAGTAGTTGCTGTAGCGCTGTTTGAGGTACATAGACTCAAACGGATTTTTAATGGAGTCGATCACCGCCAGCGCGCGAATGTGTATTTTCTCGTCGGCGGACTTAGCCTCTCGGCCCGTCAGTTCCGCCTTTTTGGTCATATACGCCCGCAGGATCTTGATCGAATGGTTCAGGTCCCGGGCAATCGTCACATAGGCATTCTCTTTCAATTCGTAATACTTACCATCCGGGTCTTTGTCCAGCGGTTCATTGCTGATGCGCAGATTATTGCCCAAAAGCTGCATGGCCACTGTCTCTTTTTGTCAAAACCCGGGACTTCGCTGCTCATTTTTTTCCCAGAATTTCCTTGTCTGCTCTGGCAAGAAGTGGTAGATATATTCTTCCAGTATCCAGTAATACAGCGAGTTGATGTTTCCCTTTTTGCGCTCTCTGCTGCGCTGATAGTAGTGAAACAGGCTGTAAAGATCATGATTTGTGATGCTGATGCGCCCTGACGCTGCATCTTCCACATGAATATGTATGTTGGTCGGCTCGCTGTCTTCCTCAGCGCCCGGCAATTCTACCTCGTAGTCGTTTTCTTGCAGACCTGTCAGGTCAACGATGGGACGCTGTTCCTGCTCTGCTTTCGGGTTCAGCAGGATTGCGTCATAATCATCCAGCGGATTTTCTCCGATTCCAAAGAATTCGTCGGTTTTGATGCCTGTATTCGGGAAATCTTTCTCCGTCCGTTTGAATTGCGTGTTGATCTCAAACGTCATCTTCGCATTGTACAGTTCATTCTCGACGATCTGTTTTATAGTATTTTTGCTTTCTTCTGCTTTACCGGATTTATCTACATTCACCAATTCGCACAGAAATTGGGTAAACGCATCCGCTGTCTTCCCCAAAACTCTGGCCGTGATCAAGGCGCGGGTCTTGACCAGATAAAAGCAGTTCCAATTCTTTTTGGCATAATTGTATAACAGGCGGTATTCATGTCGCTCATAGTCCGTCCATGCCGCCGGCGGTTCCGTATTCAGATGCAGTTCCTCAAACTCTTTATTCAAAATTTCCGCCGTGGTAGAGACACCCGACCCGGTTTTTCCGCAAAGACCTACCACAATAAAATCCTGTTGTCGATCAAACAGATCATTTATCACTTGGTAGCCACTGCCTCTAGACGGTGATGTGTTTTGCTCCCGGCCCATAACATTTCCTCTTTTCCTGCTCATCTCGCACTATTTTTTTGAGCACGATTCTTTTTATTTATATTACCATTTTATTTTACATATTGCAATATTTTTCGTGTATCTTGGTACATTCTCTACGTTTCCTTCCAATATTTTTACTATGTTTATTCAGGTTTCCTAATTGCCACATTTTTTAAGCAGGTTTTGGCCAAGATTTATCTTCTATCGTCATCCTTCGTTAAGCACGATTGTCTTTTTCACCGGATATAGCGAGAATACAATCTGTGTGCGTTCCGTTTCCAGCTTTGCAAACTCTTGTGTACTCCATGGCATCTCCAAAATTTGATAAGGGATCGTCAGTTCGATATCATGGCCAGGCAACATCACTCCGGCAGATGGTTTTTCTCCATTAAGTAATGGATATAATGGAATGTAACACATATAGCTGCACAAATAGTCTCCCATTTGTAGCAGCATCTGTCCCGCAAAATCAACATTCACATTATGATCCGAGACATTTTTTTGCGTACATCGTAAAAACAATGATTTTAGATTCCTGACCGCCTGCTTTCACATGAATAGGATCAATTTCGTATTCGTCGCAAAACTCATCTTGGGACAGCACTTTGTAGTCAGTCAAAGTGTACTCCACGCCATTATGCAAAACAGTATCGCCAAGACTATATTGCTCAACCTGAGCTGGTGGGCACGCCTTATTAACCGCTATATATCGCCACGCAAATATTACGATTGCCATTACGCCAACTATGATTCCAACTATGAGTTTCTTTCGATTTGCGAAGAGATGCCGCATATCTTTCCCTCCTCTATTGTTATAATCTGGTCGGCAAGACTTGTTAATTCCTCTGTGTCATGACACGCCAACACAATTAACGCACCGCGCTGTTTTTCTTCTTGCAGCGCTTCCCAGATTTTAGGAACGCCTTTTTCATCGATTGCATTAATTGGTTCATCCAGCAGAATCAAATCCGGACATTCCATCAGCGCACAGGCAATGCCCAAGCGCTGTTTCATTCCCAGTGAATATTTTCGATAAGTTCGTTTATCATTGGGGTCAAGCCCTACACGGCTCATAGTTTTCGCAATTTGGGTTCTGTCCGCTTTCCCTGTCAGGCCTGCCAACAATTCCAAATTTCGTTGTCCTGTGTATCCGGGAAGAAATGCCGGATTTTCTATCAAGATGCCTATGCTCCGGGGAGTTGCAATGTCTTTGTGCAAAATTTCTCCGTCTATACTGACCGTACCGCTGGTGGGATAAATGAGTCCCGCCATCATACGCATAAGCATTGTCTTTCCACAGCCATTCTTTCCTTTTAATCCATAGATTGTTCCAGACTCAAGCGTGAGCGATATATCTTCCAGCACTGTTACATCATTCAGTCTTTTCGATACATTTTTCAGTTCTACTTTCATGAGCGGCACCTCACCTTATCAGATCTTTTTTCGATAAATGTCTTGCGCCTACAATAACGCTGGTCACTGAAGTAATTCCTGTCCATAATATAGTTTGTCTTAGGGTGATTCCCTCTCCTGTAAATGCATACAAACGCTGCATCATTGCATGCCCACAAAACAGTATAGGCTCATCTAAAAAGGCTCCCGATACTACAAAAGCTATAGTAAGCAACAAACCAGCCGTATCACCTGCTACAAGTTCAAAAACTATTTGAAATAATGCAAGCGCTATGGTTGTCAGCAAAGGCAATAACAACAATGATACTACTTGCATATAGCCATCCCCCGGCCATGAAACGATCTCCGGAATTGCCAACCCAATATAGTCACAAATTGAAAATGATCCACCCACAACAAGGCAAAGCACCGCTATTGTCCCTGTTATGACCACCTGCTCTGCTACCGCTGCCATAACCGCCAACAAACAATGTGCCAGCCACCAAACTGTTCGTTTGGGAATGCGTGTGAATAATTCATATCCATAGGGTTCAAACACCGACACCGTCGTATTTCCCAATGCAAAAAGAAGTACTAAGTTCGTAATCAAATAGGCAATCGGCATTTCAAAAGATTCCTGTCTACTTGGCGTAAACGGTGGAATGCCGCAATAAAAAATAAGCAAGCTGATCCCAAAAGGATGGGATTATTTTATTGTCGAATGGAGCCTTTATATAATGCCAAACGTAGAACGATACACCCATTACAAGTGCCACTCCTACACCTGCTAATATTAAAAGCCCCAGCCTTTTACGGTTTATCATAACTTCCAGTCGAAGCATTCTAAAATACATCATGCTTCTTCACCGCACAGGTCATTGCCAGCAGAGCAGAAATCACTAGCAGAATACAAAGTTCAATTATCATAATCGGCAGAGAAAGATAAATATCTGAGTACGGCGGCAGGATACAACTGGGTTCCCACTGGGAAGCGCTAAAAGTATCAAAAAAGAATCCTATAAAGTAAAAACTATCGCTGTTGGACCTATAAGAGACACAAATGGGTTTCCCGTAAGCCATCCTAATGGAAGCGCCAGTGTTGCTATTCCTGCCAGATATACCGCATCATACAGATTATACAAAAGCAAGTACAAAAATGGGTGCACTGCATAAAACGAGTGGCCTACCTGCCCAACAGCCATCATCGGAAATGTATAAGATGCAATTTCAGGGGAAATTGTTGGAAGGAACATCATACTGAAAATCATCTGTCCAAAAGTTGCCGCCATTGCCAGCAGAAACGCCCCCACAAAAAATTGAGATGTACCTCGACAGAATCACGCTTTTCTGCTCTTTTCGAACTCTCAGATTTTTTATATATCCGCTTTTTGATATCCATTGCCATCGAAATCCCCGCCGGCAGTGTCACAAGCAGTGGAAATAGTGAAAACAACAATATTGAAGGAAGATAAAGTCCATCTGCTGCAATGCATGAGTTGTAAATAGAAGATGGATAGCTGTATGCAATCGTCTGGGTCTGCAGCGCCTCAATGTTGGCATAGTGTGCCTGCACATTCAGCACCAAATCCCAAACGCCAAGTACTACGCATATGCCCAATGCCAACTTGAACAAAACTCCATCAAACAATCGCTGAAAATCAAGTTTCAGAAGTTCACGCAAAGAACTCACCTACTTTCAAGTTCAGGCAGTTTTATCCATACCTCATGCATATCGCCTTCTACTGTATCTTCAAACATTCCTTTAGGAAAGCACTGCCAATTAAGGTAAATCGGATTATAGTCTGCAAATGTAGACTCTGCCTCAAATGCAATCGTGTAGGTTCCTTTTTCACCGGCAGCTAATCTGCACACAGCATAGTCGTGATTATGGGGAATCGGATCCGTGACATGATCTTGATACGTAAATTCGGCGCTTTGCACTTTATTGGATTTCGGAAATACCATTATAATTCCGTCATTAATATAGAATATATGTTCAACCGTATCCTTATTTTCCGCCTGCAAAGTCATAAAAATGTAAATAGGTTTTTCTACATACGAGCTCAATTCATAGTAGTTTTGTTGCATATTGTCCGTCGTTGTTTCATACCAAACATCTTGTAAAGTGTAGGTAATCCCGGTGTCCTCAAAAGTCGCGCCAAGACCATTAAGAACATATCCACCATTTATAGCATCCTGAGCTTTTTGCGTTGCCTCTTCCGGGAACATTTCAATTCCGTGCTCATCCACTGTACCATCTGCCGCACCATTAGCGACCTCCTCTATGGTATAGCAATTTGCATTGGCAGTTTCCACCTCTTCACTCGAATTTGTGCTTTCATTCGAAGAGGTGCTTTCCGAGTGCGTTTCTGTAGTTTCAGATGTGCGGGGTACTGAATCAACAGGTTTTGCAGTAGAGCATCCTGCAAGAACCAGAACCAGTGTCAAAATGATGCAGCAATATTTTTTCATAGTCATGTCCTTTCAACCTACTTATGCCGGGTGTGTTCTCTGCTTTCTGCGATGAAAACACACCCGGCAATATAGGTTCTACCGTTTTTTTATGTTATATCAGATCTGCGCTACACCGCTCTGATAAACGCTGTCAGGACTCCATACACCACGGAATATCGATGCTTTCGATGACGTAAAACTAAGCGTCACATACTTGAAGCCCGCTTCATAAACATTGTTGTAAATAAAGTAGCTTGTTCCAACATACATGACTCGTCCATTATTCATAGAGGAATTGCAAACAGGCCAGTTCGTAGAAGAAAGTGCATTTTCACCGCCTCTTACATTAACTTTTGCGGATTTTACTGTTCCTTCCGAGGACGTTTGAATCCAGCAATAGACTGACGAGCCATCTTCTTTCTTTTGCGCCGTCGGAATGCATACTTCATAGGCATTTCCTGTTGTTTGGAAATACAGCTTTTTGTCTTCACTTGATGCAAAAGACGGCAGCGCAGTGCCGATGGCCATAACTACCACCAATGCCGCTACCGCAAGCAGCTTGAAAAGACGACTTTTCTTGATAGACATACTCATTTGATGTACCTCCTTAAATTTACAATTTGCGAATATTGTAAAGCACCTGTGCACCGATACTTTATAATATCCAAAAGGCATTATTGCCTTTGTTGTTTACACTCTACCATACCTTTTTCTTGATTTCCAATTAAACGGCAAAACTGCGAAAAAAAGTGGTATAACTGCAAGAAGCGGGTGCTAACGCACCCGCTTCTTGCAGTTATTTCAAAAATTGTTCAATTAATCGAAAGACCAGTTCCTGCTGTTTGTTCGTAGGCTGTGTCTTCGTGGACGTATATCGCGCTTGGTTTTGCTTTTGCAATGCACCTATGAGTTCCACAATAAGTCTGATTTGCTCTTCTTTTAAGCCTTCTGTGCTAAGAGCCGATGCCTTTTCGCCACAGGCCAAATAGTCTATTGAAATTCCAAAATAATCTGCCAAGTATGCTGCCACCTGCAAATTTGGAACTGTACGTCCACTTTCATACTTTGCCAAGGCAGCTTCACTCAAAGGCTGCCCCAGATTCGTAATCTTTTGGGATAATGTTGCCTGAGAGTAACCTTTTTCAAGGCGAAGCTCGCGAAGTCTATCCGAAAAGTCGATAACCAACTGTATCAGCCTCCTATACATATATAGTGTACAGGTTGACTGCGGACAATAATTCATATATTATCATTATAATCAGTTGATTTGTCCGTTTTTAATTCTTACATATTGACAAGCAATGGGAGGCGCGTTATTTTGAGTACACCATTTAACAAAAAATTTCTAACAAAATCAGGAGAAAATATGCTGCATATTTTGATTTGTGATGATGACCGTACCTTTGCTGATTTTCTTTCTCAACAGATTACGTTGCTACCTGACTTTGACCGTCGATGTATGAAAATCACAACTCTCGATGATCCTCGTGCAATAGATAAATCCGTAATCGAAACATCCGACTTGATTTTCTTGGACATCGATATGGGTGACATTAACGGTCTGTCATTGGCCCGTAAGATGCGAAGCATAAGCAAAAGCTTCATTCTGATTTTTGTAACAAATTATGGCGAATACGCAGCTGAGGGCTACGAGGTAAACGCTTTCCGCTTCCTGCCCAAGCTGCAACTAAAAGTGAAATTGCCAGATTACTTTAGCAAGGCTCTGGCAGCCTGCCAAAGCAAAAATCGTACAATAAATGTTTTTTGTGAGGGTGAAAGTACCTCTGTTTTTCTGGATCAGCTTGTTTACGCAGAGACAGACGGACGTGCCGCGATTCTGCATATAAGCGATACTCCGCCTAAAACCTTGAAGGTTCGTATGCCACTTCGGAGTATGGAAGACAAATTGTGTGACGAAGGCTTTTTACGAATTCATAACAGTTATCTGGTAAATATGAACTATCTTTCTTCTCTCCAAACGTCTGGTGCCACTTTAACAACAGGTGAAACTCTCCCCTTGAGTCTTCATAATTACAGAGCTATAAAGTCAAAATACTTGGAATGGAAAGGTCGCACATAAGAATGGTTTATCTGCTAAGTTCTTTGCTGAACAGCATCCAGATGTTGTTATACATGTTCTTTATGAATGCCTTTTTCGTGCGCCGCCACAACTCCCGCTTGTTTTGGGGATATTGGCTTTTATGGGCACTTATCGCCACAGTCGCCACAAACGTATTTCCCAGCAGTATTCAATTAAATGGTCCTTTTGTTTTTCTTATGGAAATTGTCATTCTGTACGGAATGAATGTCACGCTCTATTATGGTCGTTGGGATCGTCGTTTGTTTACTGTCGTCACATCGTATGCCGCTATATATTCCATTAGTTCTTTGATGGAGACCTTACTGTTGCGCATTACTCACATGACACGCGCAGAATATCTAAACAACGCTCCTCTGTATATTCTTTTTTGCTTTATTCGTTTAGGTGTTCTTGGCATAATAGTTGCCCTTATCAACCGCTTTCACGCCCCGCTAAAGGAGCTTGGAAAGCCGCGTGTTTGGGTTCCGTTCGCAACATTTTTCCCCCTATGCACGCTGTTTGTTTTGCTCATTCTTCAGACCTCATCTTCCGAAAGCAGTTCTTGGACATTCTGTCTGTTTGTTATGTGCGTGGTGGATGTCGTTGCTCTATTTCTATTTGACAATATCGAAAGCACCGCACAAACTCGCGAAGCTCTTGCCGTCGCAAGGCAGCGTGCCGATGCACAGGCTGCCGGCATGCAGGCCCTTAGCGATTCCTATGCAGCTCAACGGAAAATGACACATGAATTCCGTGGTTATCTTTTTACTTTGTCTACGATGTTAGATCATGGAGAAATTTCTGCGGTCTCCGAATATCTTAAACATCTGCAGGTACAGCAGACCGAGCGAATTTTGTTGGTTAACAGCCATAATCCATCTGTTGATGCTGTTCTGAATCAAAAAGGATATGCAGCAAAAAATTCCGGCATTGATATACGTTTTGAAGTGAATGACCTGTCCGAGATAAAAGCCTCTCCTGTTGATTTGACTATCATTATTGGGAATTTGTTAGATAACGCCATTGAGGCCTGTGAAAAGCTGCCTACTGATCACCGTTGGATTACTGTTAAAGTAATTCGTGACGCTAATGCTTCTCCTACTTCCATTTTTCTTTCTGTTGAAAATTCCCAGTTTACCTGTAGCAATCGTCAATGACCACATTGCAACAACGAAGCAAGAACCAGAACTGCATGGCTTTGGACTTCACAATGTAATGGAAACTCTGCACAAATATGATGCCTTTCATCTAATGTCCTACAAAAACAGTTCATTTTTGTTTTGTGCTGAATGGTATGAAGAACGTACTGACTCAATAATTAAATCACTCAAATAATTGCAGTTATGCACGCCAAATTGCAGTTACGCCACTTTTTTGGACATTCTTGCTTCGTTATAGTAGTGTAATTGCAAAGAGGTGATGGACATGGAAAATTTGGCAGAAAAGATTGCCATTTTTCTTACAGCACACAACTACATAGCAGAAGATAAAAAATGATTGGTGTCATTATGTAGTTATTAAGTTTCTCATGTCCGCCCTTTCTCTTTGCCTCTTGATTCCTATCGGTTCGCTTGTCGTCGGATGGATTGGGTCCATCTTATATACTTTTCACATTCCGTTTTTTTCGCGTGCTCGTACCGGGGGGATATCACGCAAAGACACCTCATGGATGTCTGATTACATCTGTTATCCTTCAAATACTGTTTCTTTCCTTATCCATTTATATGCCGGATGCAAGTCTGTTTATATTTGTTGCAATTATATCCGGACTTTCTATTGTCTTAATCGGTCCGGTAAACCACCCCGAATTACATCTTTCCTCTGCTGAAATGTCCGCATTAAGGCCACGTATTTATTTGCGTGTTTCCTTTATTTTAATAACGTTTGCCCTCGTCCTTTTTGTAAATCCCATTTGGGCAGGATGTATCGCTTTTTCTATTTTTTCCGGTTGCGCTATTGCTGGCATTTTCCGCATATGGATTTGGCGTGCAATAATTTTGCTATATAAAGTCTATCATTTTAAAGGAGGCCTCTTCAATGGAAAAGAAAGAATCTGCCATTCACAAAATTGGTCGGCAGGCCCTTGATACTGCTATCCGCCACGAAATCGACGGTTGGCCGCCGTACTCTATCATGGGCATTTATCAGCCGCACCGCCCTGAAACGCAGCCGGACTCTCCGCAGCCACAGGAGAAGAATAATAAGTGATTTCTCGTAGTTACTGCCTCTGTTCACTTATTATCCTCGCCACATAAAACAGCTTTAGCGCTTTCTGCGCCGCTTGGATTTTTTCCCAGCGGCGCTTTTTTCTTTATATTTTAAAAAATCGTCTATTGTACGCCAGCTCTCATGCGAAAAAAGCAGCCGCACAAAATTCGCATAAAATTTGCAGCACCTATGTACTTTTTTCTTCACAGCAAACATGGTAAAGTAAATATGCGCACAAATGTTGTGCTTCCATCGGTGATTTTTACTCCGAATCGCACAACCTGATTTTAGGCCTTGAATCCTTGTTTCCTTCCGAACTTTTTAAAACAAACACGTAGTATAAGCTCAATGCGTATAGCAAACGTAATGTTTGCGTATTATCACTTTCTCCTGTCGGAAAATTATCTTAATACACATATTATACGCCTGCTTATACGTCATCACGGAGGTACTTTTGAATTCAGATACACTTTTAACTCATATCCGCTTGGAGCAGCGCTGTCTTATCGACATCGATAAGAAACTGCACGAATTGGAATGCCTACTCTCCTGTTCGGATCCTATTCGATTTTTTTGAAGTGGCCAAGAATATGGCTTTACTCAGTGAGCGCAGCACCGCCCAGCTTCGCAATTTTCTGTTTACCGTTTGCGGCGGGATGCCGCAGGACTACTATCTGCAAGCTGCCGAGATGCAGGGCATATGCGTTGATGTAACGGACAGTATTCTGTCCGTCAGGCTACCCGCACTGCTACCTAAAAAGACCCGCACCGAGGGCTTCAAATTTTTGCAGCCAGCGCTTCATGTGGCACTAAAGCAGTATGCCGAACAACAAAATCTTCCCCACTTCCGCGAATGTACCGTCTGCATCGAACATGTCTATGACCGCTGCCTGCCCATCAAAGCCGTACGCGATTATGACAATCTTGAAACGAAAGAAGTTCTCGACATTATCACGCTATACTGCATGACCGATGACACCGGCGCTCTGTGCGATCAGTTCCAGACAACACGGTTTGCAGATTCATCCTGTACCATCATTTCCGTCATGCAAAAAGAGAAATTTTCTGCATGGCTGGACATGAAAAATCCGGCAAAATCCGTAAAAAGCTGACCTCCATTTCGTCTGAAAATTCTTCAAAAAAATCTCTACTTGCACATTTTGGTGACTTTTCCGCGTCAGAATCGCTTTTTGGGCGTTCCTCACGAAAGCGTTGCACCGAGGATAATGTGCTTACGGTAGGAAAACGAGGTGATTCCTATTTCTTCACAGTCTCCAACTTTACCGTCTCACAACAGTCTCAATTATGAGCTGTTGTCGCTCACGGCCATCTGCGGCGAGGTTCCTTGCGCCTGTTCTTCCCACCTTACCGCGAGTGAAAGTTACCGCAAAAAAGTCGTCACGTCCTTGACACATGACAAGCTCCTTCGTATTTTTTCTCGTCAGCATCTTCGAGGCTATCGGCTCGGTGTTCGTGGCAAGCGTCTGTTATTGCAGCAAGAACCCGCACGCTTTGAATTTTATTTATCCGGATGCAGCGATACGAACGCCATCAAGTCAGAGGTCTCTCGCCGTATCCGGCTGCACCGTATTGCGCAAACCTATGTGACGATGCTGAATGCAGGCGCACTGATTTATCGTGACGAAAAACCGCCAATCTTCTCCCCATCCGCAAGAGGCCCGTTCTGCATCGAACAGCCCTGCTTTTATGACTCCCGCGAGATGAAAGAAGCCGAACTCGAAACGCTCAAGATTCGTGGTTCTCGTATGGCAGGCACGTTGTTCACGTCCAGCCGCGTTTTCGCCGTGTACAACAGCATGGAGTTTCTGCCGGTCTTTGAGCCGCAAGTCGAGCAACGTGCCAAAGCCATGTTGGAGCAAATTTATCGGAAAAAATGTTTCTTTCAATCCAAAAACAAGTGGTCTTTTACTCTCAGACAGTGTGGACACTCTTCGCACCCTGCTAGAGCGTTCCCAGACTCACAAACGCGACCACTTCCTGCTGCATGACGGCTACGAACATTTTTACTTTTTGACAAACGATTCCTATGGGGAGGCGCTCTTGCAGATGCTTTGCCTCCCCGAAATCGTCGAACAAGTAAACGCCATACTTCGACAGGAGCTTCAGCCGCCATCTTCCGGCAGTCACTTTGAACACGATGCCCTCACCGACTCAGGCGCGCCGGTTCTGTTCAGCTATCTGCCGGACATTCCACGCCTATTTCGTTTTATCTCTGCTATAAATTTTCTGAAATACAGCGGCATTATCGTCTGCTTCGATTTTCAGGCAGACGCGCTGCGGCCACTCTGCGGAGATTCCATCGAGTTGCAGATTATCAACTTCCGAGAATTTCAGGAAACATTTAATCTCTGAAAGGATTTTGGCCATGTCCGAAAGCCACAAATACTACTACATGAAGCTGAAAGAGACCTTCTTCAATGATTCTAAAATTCTGCTCTTAGAGCAAATGCAGGACGGTCCTTTATACATTCTCTTGCTGCTCAAATTCTACCTTATCTCTTTGCCCTATAATGGTCTCCTGTTGGTCAGTGAAAACATGCCGCATACATTCCAGACTCTTGCCATTGTCACGCGCTATCAGGTCGGCACCGTTGAACGTGCCATCAAGATTTTCTTAAATTCGGGCTTATAGAGATTCTTGCAAATCGCACCTACTATATGACCGATATTCAACTCTTTATCGGTCAATCTTCTACCGAGGCAGAACGCAAGCGTATGGAGCGGCTTCGTCTCCAACAACAGCTCCCATCTTCTACCGTAAGGGCGGACATTTGTCCACCAGAGATAGAGATTAGAGATAAAGAAAGAGATAGAGATAAAGTCAGAGTGAGAGAGAAAGAGGGACAGCCCATCCGCTCCGCATTCGGAGCCTATCAAAACGTCTTTCTTTCTGACAGCGAATTAGTTGAATTGCAAAATAAACTACCAACCTCATGGAAGCATTACATTGACAGGCTCTCCGAGTACATGACATCCAGTGGACGTCAATACCAAAATCACGCTGCGACGATTCGTCGTTGGGCCGCTGCTGATCAGAAGAAAAGCCATCAGCAGACGTACAGCCGTGATTACAGCGTGGAGGAGGGCGAAACTGTATGAAAGAGCTTTCTTCCGAGATTCACGTACTGCTCAACAGCGCTGCACAAAACATCGTGCTAGCCGCAGATGAGTACATCGACCCCGCCGATGGCCTGATTCACTGCAAGTCCTGCGGCGGGCAAAGACAGGCTGTAATTCCTATTCACGGTATTGCAGAGCACTTCACCCCTCGATGCCTTTGCCCCTGTCTGGCGATTGCAGAACAGCGCCGCAGAGAGACTGAAGAACAGAGAAAACGTATTGAGCGCATCCGGCGCAGACGTGAGCAAGGCCTGCAAGACCGTCACCTATACAATTACACCTTTGCCAACGACAATGGGCAAAATCCATTGATGGAAAAGGCCCGTGCTTACGTTGATGGCTGGGATAAGGCCTACACTTCAAATACCGGCTTACTTCTTTTCGGGGATGTTGGCACAGGAAAATCCCTTTTTTGCCGGGTGCATTGCCAATGCACTGCTGGACAGGGATGTTTCCGTGATGATGACAAACTTTCCCACCATCTTATCCCGCCTGACGGGGATGTTTCCCGAAGAGCGAATTGACTACATAGATTCCATCGGACGTTACGATTTACTGATTCTTGACGATTTGGGTGTGGAACGCAACACCTCTTACGCTATGGAACAGATGTTCCAAGTCGTTGACCGCCGCTACCGCAGCTGTAAGCCACTGATCGTCACAACCAACCTGTCGTTAGAGCAGATGAAAAACGCTCCCGATGTCGAGCATTCGCGTATTTATGGTCGTATTTTGGAATACTGTGCGCCCATCCTCTTTTCCGGCAAAGATATGAGGAAAAACAATGCGGATACAACCAAAACTACTGCCAGAGAGATTTTATCCACTAAAACCACACTTTAATTTTTGATAAAAAGAAGGAGCTTTTGCATTGAACAATCAAAAGAAAGACGTTTCTAAATATTTTCACGATACTCTGACGCTTATGAAAAACTACCGGGATGCACTATGGAATGTAGAAGTTGCAGAACGAAATTTGCATGCCGAGTTTCACGCCGCCTATGGAGCTTCTAATAGGGCATCTTTTGACGATTTAGCTCTCCCAAATCCGCACCTTGAAGGGTACGCACAATCCATATCACGCAGTAAAAAGATGTTGTCTGTTATAGATTCATCCGTTAATCTGATGCGGGAAAAGCACAAGAAAGGTGAGCTCTACTATTGGATTCTCTATTATTCATATCTTTCTCCACAGCGCTATGAAAACGCTAATGAGATTCTGTACGCCCTAGATGGAAAAGGCTTCACACTTTCCATACGCACCTATTACAGCCGCCGCGAAGAAGCTCTAAGCATTCTCAGTTCCGTTCTATGGGGTTACACTTCCGTGAAATGTAATGATATTCTCGACTTATTTATGGTTGACTAAAAGGAGTTCTATTTGCCGCAAAAGTCTTCTGATAATGCATCTATTGACGCTCAGATCATCCCCACCATCAAAGACCCGCAGATTGATTCTGCCTACATAAATCAATTTGCAAAGTTTATTCTCCCCTATATCCAGCAGGACTACGAGCGCGAGCTATCTCAAAAGGATATGCCAAAAGAATCCAATTAGCCCTTTATATGCAATCCGGGCGGCAGTCACATCGACTGCCGCCCGGATTTTTTTAGCGCTATTTCGTATATAAATCACTGATACAAAAACACAATCCGAACCCATTCTCATAAAGAATTAAGTTCGGATTATGCTGTCTTGGTGACCCGTGCGGGAATCGAACCCACGTTAACGGCGTGAGAGGCCGCTGTCTTAACCGCTTGACCAACGGGCCATAATAAAAAAGAGAAGCCGGCATCTACCTATTTTCACAGGCCGTTTCCAGCCAACTATCTTCGGCACAAGTGAGCTTAACTTCTGTGTTCGGAATGGGAACAGGTGGAACCTCACCGTCATCGACACCGGCCA
>ENA-OQES01000055-OQES01000055.1-human-gut-metagenome-genome-assembly--contig:-NODE-55-length-45599-cov-3.818834_pt1 | contig 45599 bp, 63 predicted proteins | sample MGYA00242798_ERZ504641 | MGnify/ENA primary metagenome ERZ504641 (study PRJEB26092, sample SAMD00036327) | human gut metagenome | host: Homo sapiens | study: EMG produced TPA metagenomics assembly of...
GTAACCTTGTGATTGGACAGCTCAAAGCTGGCCTGCACAGGGGAATTCGATTCCATGACTACATTGAGCAGCTTTTTGAAGGCTGCTTTGAGGTTTTATCGAAAAATAAGAACGACCCTCTCCGCCAATGCTCCGCATTGCCACCTCTCCCAAAGGGAGAGGCAATTGCAGCTTCGAGGTAAGATTCTGCCAAATCAGCAGTTTTCTTCCTGTCAGATGCGTTCGCTGCCCCTTCGGGGAGCTGGCACGCGTCAGCGTGACTGAGAGGTCGTTTTATGTTACAGCAGAATACAGATCAATCCGGTGCAGCCATCGTTGATGACCTGTTCCAGCGTTTCCTGCAGGCGGGTGCGGGCTTCCTGCGGCATGTGGAGGAGCTTGTTCTGCAGTCCCTCATTCACCAGTTCATGCAGGCTCTTGCCAAAGATGTTCGATTCCCACAGCCTCTCCGGGTCGGCTTCAAAATCACCCAGCAGGCTCTGAACCAGATCCTCGCTCTGCTTCTCGGTGCCCACAATGGGGCTGATCTCGGTGTGGATGACGGCTTTCATCATATGGATGGAGGGTGCGCTGGCTTCCAGCCGGACACCGTACCGCCCGCCCTGCCGTACGATCTCCGGTTCCTCCAGCGAGAGCTCCTCAATGCTGGGCATCACAATGCCGTAGCCGGTGGCTTCCACCTGTTCCAGTGCACTGCGGATCTTCTCGTACTCCCGTTTTGCCCGGGAAAGCTCAATGATGCAGGGCATCAGGCCCGCTTCGTCGCCAATTTCCAGCCCCGTCTGCTCACTGAGGACGCGGTAGAACACCTCTGGCTTCAACAGAACGGTCACCCGCACCACGCCGTCGGAAAGGTTCATGCCGCTCAGGGCGGACTCCTGCACCGAATCCCCGGCCAGCGTCCCGGCACTGTTCTGGGCCGGAACATCCTTCATCCGGCTGATCTTCTCTGAAAACTGGAGCGCCGCCGTGTAGATCTCGTTCTGGAGCCAGTGGCCCTTTTCCAGCATCGTCACCCAGCGGGGGATGGCAAAATCCAGCTCCCGCACCGGGAATTCGTAGAGGACACGCTGCAGGATGGACAGCAGGTCGTCTCTCTGCAGATCCAGACAGCTCACCGGCAGGACCGTGCGTCCGTATGCCTGTTCCAGCTCTGCAGCCAGAGCCTTTGTCTCCGGAGCATCCGGGCGGGTGCTGTTGAGCAGGATGACAAAGGGTTTGGCCCAGCGCTTCCAGCTCTTCCACCACCCGCTTTTCGGCGGGCAGGTAGTTTTCCCGGGGGATCTCGCTGATGGAGCCATCGGTGGTGACCACGATACCGATGGTGGAGTGATTCCGGATGACCTTGCGTGTACCGGTTTCAGCGGCAAGGTCAAAGGGGATCTCTTCCTCGAACCAGGGGCCTTTTGACCATGCGGGGCTTCTCGTCCTCCTCGTGGCCCATAGCTCCCTCCACCATATAGCCCACACAGTCGATGAGCCGGATGCGGCACTCCCCGCCGCCCTCCAGTTGGAGCGGCACTGCCTGTTCCGGGATGAACTTCGGCTCTGTGGTCATGATCGTTCGCCCTGCCGCCGACTGCGGCAGTTCATCCCGGGCCCGGAGCTTTGCGTCTGCCGGGCCGATGGCGGGCAGCACCAGCTGCTCCATAAACTGCTTGATGAGGGTGCTCTTGCCGGTGCGCACCGGCCCCACCACCCCGATCAGAATCTCCCCGCCGGTGCGTGCCCCGATCTCCCGGCAGACAGTGGCTTCCAAACGCTCCTGTTTTTCCAAATCGCTCTCTCCTCTCTCCCGTCCGCACCGGGCGGCAAGGCCGCACCTTCTGCGTCTGCTTCTCGGAAACAGTCTATTCGGACAGGCGGCAGGATATGAGCGGCACCTGGCGAAAAAGCGTCGGTTGACGGGAAAAATCCCTCTGCGCTACAATAGAGAAAAATTGAGCAGAAAGGTGGAGCGCAGATGGAGTGGAAGGTTTATTTTGAGGACAATCCGGGCTGTCACCGCCCGCATCGGGGCCGCCCCGGGCAGGAAGTGTCCTGCGGGGCACACTCGGTGTGGGGCGGGCAGCATTTCATCATCCCGGCGATTTACCTTTGTGGAAAAGGGCTGGTTGTAGACATCTGCCGCCGGGTGGAGCGTGAAGCGATCGAAGCACATTACCAGAAGTTGGCCGCTTATGAAGGGATGGATATTGACGAATGCCCGCCGGAAGTTGTCGAACTGGCCGAAGCCGAGGACCCGTTTGGTTCTTTTGACTATCTGCCAAGTGCAGCCATCAACGGCAAAACCGTGGAGTACAGCCGCGGTGCCGAGGAATACTATAACCCCCTCCGCTCCGAAGAGGAGATCGTTTGCAGCGGTGAACAGGCCGCGCGGGACATCGTGAAGCACTACGGGCTTGACCCGGAACAAGGCTGGGATCTCCGGCAGTGGAGCTTTCCCTGGGCGACAAAGCGCAGGCCTGCCCACATCACCAGCCTGACACTGACCCTCACCCAGCGGGAACAGCCTGCCGAAGCGGTGCAGTTCACGGCAGCGCCCGGAAAGGTCGTGGAGTTTGCCCACCCCGTCACCGGTGTACCCTGCGTGCTGACGATCAAAGGACCTGAAACTCGGCCCGGATGCCGGAGAGTGACCTCCCCACATGGGACCGCCCATGGAATGGCCCCGGGAATTTGTGGAAATGACTTACACCCTGACCCCCGCCGTGACCACCGGCTGGGTGCAGGATGAACGACTGCGCCTCTAGTGATAATCGCCCATCCGGAAAAAGCCGACGCACCCACGGAAGATGGAGCCATTGGCATCATCGGCGGGGCAGACGGCCCGACCGCAATCTTTGTGAGCGGAAAGCAGCAGAGTGATACCCGCACCGCCTGTTCCTCGCTCCACTTTGCGCCGGTGGAACCGGAAAATATCCGGTGGAAGGTGACCTACTACCAGAAGCAGTTCCCGGATGAAACTATAGCGCTCTTATAACGAAAAGACAGGCGGCTCCAACCAAAGTTGGATGCCGCCTGTTTTACTGTTCAGATCAGCTTGATGGCCACCGCCTCGCTGGTGCGGTCCTGGGCTTCGTTGGTATGCTCGGGGTCATCCAGCATATAGCGGAGCAGAAGCACCTCGCCCACATAAAGCACCGCCACCTTGATGGGGATGCTGCCGGAATCCAGTGGGCTTTCCTGCGCGCCGCACCGCAGCACCACATCTGCCATGGCTGCGCCGGGCGAATCCTCATAATGGGTGAGCAGAATGATCTTTGCGCCGGATGCCTTGGCCGTGCGCAGCGTTTCCAGCATATCGCGGGTCGCGCCGGAATAGGAGATGAAGAGCACCACATCCTCCGGGCCCATCAGGCTGGCAGCCAGGATCTGCAGATGACTGTCCCCTGCGGTGCGGAACTTGTTGGACAGGCTGGAAAAGCGGGCGCAGATATCGTTTGCCAGCAGCATGCTGCCGCCTTGACCCAGGCAGAACACCTGCCGCGCCGCACGCATCAGATCCACGGCCTGTTCCACAGCTTCGGGCGAAAGAGAATTCTGGGTGCCGTTGATGGCCGTGAGAAACAGGCCGCTGGCGTGCTCACACAGGCTGGCGGTGGTAGCGCCCGGCTCCGGCTCATGCTGGTTGACCAGCGCACCGGTGGCGTTGGCCTGCGCCAGCGAAATGCGCATCTCATGGTAGCCCTCAAAGCCCAATGCCCGGCAGAAGCGGAACACCGTTGCCTCTGCCACCTTGCATTCCCGCGCAAGGGAGGAAATGGAAAGGTACTGTGCCTCATCGGCATGGTGGACAAGGTAATCTGCCACAGCACGGCCGGATTTTGTCAGTTCATCCTGCCTTTGCTGCAGCAGCTCCCAGAAGTTTGTGGTCGTAGACATGATGGTCTCCGTTTTTCCTGCTCCATTTCCCGCCGGAAGGGCCGGCCGCACACGCCAACACCATTGTCGGGAAGTTTTCCTTTAAGGAAAGTATAAAAGAATCCCGCCGCTTGGCAAGAGGGGCTTTGACTACAAATTCGCGATCGTTTCTGTGCAGAGCGCCCAAATCCGCCGCATTAGTATGACTTATTTGTGGAAATCCTTTTCAATTGCCGGATTTCCCACCCTTTTTGAGTGAAAACTATTTTCACCGGCAAAAAGTGTGGTTTTTCTATAATGGTTACAAAATAGCTACAACTTTCAAAATTTCCGTAAATCCTGCCCAAAAGGCCAGTCTTTTCACTAAAATTGTGCGACATCCACAAGAAAAGTCTTTCATTATTGGGCAGACAGCCGATAGACAAAATGAAAATATTTTTCTATAATAAGGCCAATAGAAGCGGTTCCCGCACGAGGGCCGCAGAGCAGAATCGCACTACATCAATGAGTAAGGAGAAGTTTCTTATGAAAAACAGTATCTCTCGCCGCTCTTTCCTGAAGGCCGTGGGTGCCCTGAGTGCAGCCGGTGCACTGGCCGCATGCGGCGGCAGCTCCTCCAGCAGCACTGCTGCTTCCTCCACTGCAGCTTCTGCAGCGGCAAGCACCGCAGCTGGCGCAAACATCAAGCTGTGGACATACCCCATCGGCGGCTGGGGCAAGGACGAGACTGTGCAGGAGCTGATCTCCAGCTTCAACGCAAAATATCCCGACATCAAGGTCACCGTTGAGTACCTGGATTACACCAATGGTGATGACCAGGTCAACACCGCCATTGAGGGCGGCAGCGCACCCGACCTGATCATGGAAGGCCCCGAGCGTCTGGTTGCCAACTGGGGCAAAAAGGGCGTTATGGCTCCCCTGAACGACCTGTGGACCGACGATGCCAAGAAGGACATCTACGCTTCCGTTGAGTCCGCCTGCAGGAACGATGCCGGCGACTACTATGAGTATCCCCTGTGCATGACCGCACACTGCATGGCCGTGAACATGACCAAGGTCAAGGAAGTGGGCGCAGACCAGTACATTGATACTGATAAGCACACCTGGAGCACCGACGGCTTCCTCAAGACCGTTGACGCACTGTACAATGGCGGTTACGAGAATGTTGCAGCCATCTACTGCAGCGGCCAGGGCGGCGACCAGGGCACCCGTGCAATCATCAACAATATGTACGGCGGCACCTTCACCGATGCTGAGCACACCAAGTACACCGCTGACTCCCCCGAGAACATCAAGGCCATCCAGGCTCTGTACGATGCCAAGGGCGTGAACTTTGATGCTTCCATCAACGGCGGCGAGGAGATCACCCTGTTCCGCAACGGTACCCTGCAGATGGCATTCTGCTGGAACATTGCACAGCAGCTGAACTCCGACAACAACGATGCCGGCCTGACCAACAGCGGCGACGAGATCTTCCCCATGGCCTTCCCCACCGAGAGCGGCGATCCCAAGCTGTGCGGCGGCATCTGGGGCTTTGGCATCTTCGACAACGGCGACGAGGCCAAGATCGAAGCAGCCAAGACCTTTATCGACTTCATCGCTGCTGACCCCGATCAGGTTGGCGCAAGCGTTCTGGCTTCCACCTACTTCCCCGTTCGCGAGAGCGTTGGCGACATCTACGCCGGCAACGACATTATGAGCGAGTACACCAAGTTCATGGGCTTCCTGGGCGATTACTACCAGATCACCCCGGGCTGGGCAACTGCTCGTACTGAGTGGTGGAACATGCTGCAGCGCGTTGGCACCGGCGAGCCCGTTGAGCAGGCCGTTGCCACCTTTGTTGAGAACGCAAATGCTGCCGCTGCTGCCGAGGCATAAGCGCACCACCTGAGTTTTTCATCGTAACGTTATAAACCTTGCCCCTTCCTCGATAATCCCGGCGAGGGAGGGGCATTCTTTTTGGCAAGTTCCGTCGGGAGCCGGTCATTTTACCGGAGCTAAACGAAAGGTTTGGTGATTTTCTTGGCTGCTACCACCGTAAAAGTCAAAGAGCCAAAGCGCAGCCGCGCACTGGTCCGGCAGGAGACCATCGCATCCTATCTCTTCCTTCTGCCCAGCCTGATCTTCTTTCTGGGGTTCGTCATCTATCCCATGATCCTCTGCGTGGTCACGAGCTTCTTTGATTCCACCATGAACCGCGCCGATGTCTTTGTCGGCCTTGCAAACTACAAAGAGCTGTTCGCCGATAAGATCTTCCTGGGTGCTCTGAAGAACACCTTCATCATCGTCATCGTGTCGGTGCCTGTGACCTGCGCCTTCTCGCTGTGGGTCAGCTCCGCCATCGTGGATCTGCCCGAGTGGGCCACCAGCCTTTTCCGCTGCGTGTTCTACCTGCCCGTTGTCACCGGTTCCGTTGCCGTTACCGTTGTCTGGAAGTGGATGTACAACAACTACTACGGCATCTTCAACTATCTGGGCAAGACGCTGGGTCTGATCGACAAGAACATCAACTGGCTGGGCGATGAGCGGTTCGCTCTGGGCTGCATCATCCTCATCCTGCTGACCACCTCTGTGGGCCAGCCCATCGTTCTGTATGTTTCTGCCCTGGGCAACGTGGACCAGTCCATCGTGGAGGCTGCTGAAGTGGACGGCGCGACCGATTTCCAGTGCTTCTGGAAGATCAAGTGGCCCGCCATCATGCCCACCACCCTGTACATCCTGGTCATCACTACCATCAACTCCTTCCAGTGCTTTGCGCTGATCCAGCTGCTGACTTCCGGCGGCCCCAACCACAGCACCGATACCATCATGTACTACATCTACTACACCGCGTTCAAGCTGTACCGCTACGGCTACGGCAACGCCATGGGTGTTGTGCTTGCCATCATCATTGCCATCCTGTCTGCTATCCAGTTCAAGGTTGGCAACCAGAATAATTGAGGAGGTGCGTAACAATGAGTGCAACTGCTGCAACCGCAAAAAAGGCAAAAGCCCTTGAAGCGTCACCCCAGCAAGCTCAAGCAGGCCAGCGCCTATACCATCCTGACCCTGATCCTGATCAGCATCGTGGCCGTGACCTTTGCGTTCCCGCTGTACTGGATCATCACCGGTTCCTTCAAAACCGGTGCAGCCATCAACTCCACCACCCCCGAGTGGTGGCCCCATGAGTGGGTGCTGACCAACTACCAGAAGCTGTTTGCCGGAAAGAGCGCTCCGCTGTGGCAGCTGGCCATCCCCTTCAGTGCACGCTTCAGTACCGACGGCGATCCCATCTACTTCTCGGTCGGCCCCACCGCTCCTGCTGCCCTGCGCTGGATGATCAACACCGTGTTCATGGCTGTTGTCTCCATGATCCTGACCTGCATCACCGCCGCCATGGCCGGTTATGCACTGGCCAAGAAGCGCTTTGTGGGCCGTCAGCTCCTGTTCACCCTGATCGTGTGCGCAATGGCTCTGCCCAAGCAGGTCATTCTGATCCCCCTGCTGCGTGAGATGAGTGCCCTGAACCTCTACAACACCATCTGGGCCGTCATCTTCCCCATTGTCGGCTGGCCATTCGGTGTGTTCCTGATGAAACAGTTCAGCGAGGGCATCCCCACAGAAATGCTGGAGGCCGCCCGCATTGACGGCGCAAGTGAAGCCAAGACCTTTATCAGCATCGTGCTGCCCATGGTCAAGCCGGGCATCGGTGCTCTGGCCATCTTCACCTTTATCAACAGCTGGAACGATTACTTCATGCAGTTGATCATGCTGTCCAGCACCAGCAACCTGACCATTTCTCTGGGCATTGCAAAGCTGCAGGCGGAGAACAGCACCGATTTCGGTCTGATCATGGCAGGTGCCGCACTGGCTGCTGTGCCTATCATCATCATCTTCCTCATCTTCCAGAAGTACTTCACCAAGGGCATCGCAATGGGTGCCGTTAAGGGCTAAAATTGCGACCGCCGCCTGCGGCGGAAACAGGGAGCAATTTTTGGCGCAGCGGTCTGCAAGACGCGAGACCCGTCCAAGGGTCGAAGCGGATGCAGGGCACCGCAAGAGGGCATTGATGCAGTTGCCGGAACAGAAAGCGTTGGAGCTTGATGTTCAGGAAGCAATTTTTTGGCGCAGCGGTCTGCAAGACGCAAGGCCCGCACCAAGGGCCGAAGCGGATGCAGAGCACCGCAAGAGGGCGCTGATGCAGTGAACAGAACAAATAAGCATATAGGAGCTTAAGGAGACAAACCATGAAAGATATCACTAAGTACCAGGGCGTTATCCCCGCTTTCTACGCCTGCTACGACGCAGAGGGCAATATTTCCACTGAGGGTGTCAAGGCTCTCACCCGCCACCTGATCGCCAAGGGCGTTAAGGGCGTGTATGTCGGCGGTTCCTCCGGTGAGTGCATCTACCAGCATGTGGACGAGCGCAAGGCCGTGCTGGAGGCAGTGATGAGCGAAGCCAAAGGCAAGCTGACCGTCATTGCACATGTTGGCTGCAACAACACCGCCGACAGTGTGGAACTGGCCCGCCATGCCGAGAGCGTGGGTGTGGATGCCATCGCCTCCATCCCCCCCATCTACTTCCACCTGCCCGAGTATGCCATTGCAAAATACTGGAATGACATGTCCGCTGCTGCTCCCAATACCGAATTTGTCATCTACAACATTCCCCAGCTGGCTGGCACCGGCCTGACCATGAGCCTGCTGAAGGAGATGCTCAAGAACCCCAACGTGGTGGCTGTCAAGAACAGCTCCATGCCCACCCAGGACATCCAGATGTTCAAGGATGCCGGTATCGCTGCCCGCGGCGAAGGCAACTTTGTGGTCTTTAACGGCCCCGATGAGCAGTTCGTCTCCGGCCGCGTCATCGGCGCAGACGGCGGCATCGGCGGCACCTACGCCGTGATGCCTGAGCTGTATCTGGCCATGAACGAGCATATCAACAAGGGCGAGGTCAAGGAAGCACAGGCCCTCCAGTATGAGGCCGACCGCATCATCTACAAGATGTGTGAGGCCCACGGCAACCTGTACGCCGTGCAGAAGGAGATCCTGCGCCGGATGTACGGTCTGGAGCTGGGCGGCGTGCGTGAGCCCATGCCCAGCCTGGTCCCCGAGGATGAGGCCATCGTGGCCGAAGCACAGGCCATGATCGAAGCCGCCATCGCAAAACTGTAAGCTGAACAAGCGCCCCCTCTCCGTCTCTTTTCAGAGGGGAGGCGGGCGCTTCTTTTTTTGGAGGGAAAGCGTATGATCTGCGATACCCTGGATCAACTGCATCTGTATAAGGGATTCCACAAAAACCTCGACACGGCCATTGAGTTTCTGGCTGCACACCCGCTGGATTCCCTGCCGCTGGGCCGTACCGAAGTGGACGGCGACGAGGTGTTCATCAATGTGATGGATGCCGATCTCAAACCCCACACCGGTTCCCACGCCGAATATCACCGGCTCTACGCCGATCTGCAGATCGACCTGACGGCGGCGAGGGCTGGGGCTACGAGACCGCCCCCGGCACCGAGGTGGAGCCCTACCAGCCGGATATCGGCAAAAAGGACAGCGAGGATGCCGTTTTCGGCGCTCTGGGCGAAGGGCGGTTCGTCCTCTTCTTCCCCGGGTGAGCTGCACCGCCCCGGCGTGGAAATGCCCGGCTGCAATCGTGTCCGCAAAGCTGTTGTCAAGATCAAGATGGAGGATAAGTATCATGGATAAGGAAAACTGTTTGCTCAGATCAAGGGCGGGCTGATCGTCTCCTGCCAGGCATTGGAGCACGAGCCCCTGTACACCAAGGAGGGCGGCGTGATGCCCCTGATGGCCAAGGCTGCCGCCATGAGCGGTGCGGTGGGCATCCGTGCCAACACCGTGCCGGGACATCACCCAGATCAAGGAGGTCGTGGACCTGCCCGTGATCGGCATCATCGAAAAAAGGACTAGCCCCCGGCAACCCCCATGTACATCACTGTGACCATGAAGGAAGTGGACGAGCTGGTGGCCTGCGGCGTGGATATTCTGGCGGTGCAGGGCACGGGAGCCCTCCGCCCAGATGGTTCCACCTCCGCTGAGTTCATCCGCGCCATCAAGGCAAAGTACCCGGATCAGCTGGTGATGGCCGACTGCGACAACTTTGAAAACGCCATGGCCTGCGCCGAGGCCGGTGCCGACTTTGTGGGCACCACCATGCGCGGCTACACCCCTGAGACCCAGGGCATTGACGACATCGATTTTGATTTCGTCCACAAGCTGGCCACCGAGTGCCCCGCCAAAGTCATTGCCGAGGGCCACATCCACTACCCGGAGCAGGCCGTCAAGGCACTGGAAGCCGGTGCTTTTGCACTGGTGGTGGGCGGTGCCATCACCCGCCCTGCCGAGATCACGGCCCGCTTCACCGGTGCCATCAACGCCATGAACAAGTAAAACGGAGACACTGAGATGAAACAGTATCTTGCGATCGATATCGGCGGCACTGCCGTCAAGCTGGGCATCGTGGATGAGACCGGCGCGGTAGGCCCCAAGGCCGAGGAAAGTGTCAACTTTGACGGCTACCAGACCCCGGTGCTGACCACCGTGCTCAAAGCTGCCAAAGCCTTTGTGGAGACCCAGAACATCGACGTGAACACGCTGGAAGGCGTGGGCGTTTCGGCCACCGGCCAGATCGACAGCCGCAAAGGCATCGTGGCCGGTACCTGCGGCAACTTTCCCAACTACATCAACAGCCCCATCCAGGCCGAACTGGAACGGCTCTTCGGCCTGCCCGTCACCGTTGCCAACGATGCCAACTGCATGACGCTGGGCGAGGTCTGGGTCGGCGGCGCAAAGGGTTATACCGATGTCATCGGCGTGACCCTGGGCACCGGCGTGGGCGGCGGCATCCTGACCGGCGGCCGCCTTTTGGAGGGTGCCCGCGGACTGGGCGGTGAGCTGGGCCACTACCGCACCCATGCACTGGACGGTATCCCCTGCACCTGCGGTGCCACCGGCTGCTGGGAGTGCTATGCCGCCACCACTGCTCTGGTACGGGCCGCGCAGAAAAAGGACCCGGCCTGGAAAGACGGCCGCGCCATTTTTGCTGCCGCGGAGGCTGGCAACGAGACCGTTCTGGCCCTGCTGGATGCCTGGACGGATGAGATCGCACAGGGCCTTGCAGGCATGGTGCACATCTTCAACCCGCAGCTCATTCTCATCGGCGGCGGCGTGAGTGCCCAGCAGAAGCTGCTCATCGAGCCCATTGCCGCCAAAGTCAGGGCCTCCGTCATGCCCGCCTTTGCCGAGGGGCTGGAGATCCGCGCCGCCCAACTGCACAATGATGCCGGTATGGTAGGTGCAGTCTATTACTTCCGCCAGCAGCACGGCGAAGCCTGATCATCTGAACGATCAAAGGAGTATATTGAGATGAAAACACATATTCTCTGCCTGGGCGATTCCAACACCCACGGTTATTGTGCCGACCCCAAGGACAATGCCGATGGCGGCATCCGCTTCAACGAGGACGAGCGCTGGACCTGCCGCCTGCAGACTGCTCTGGGCGACAAGTATCTGGTAACCGAAGAGGGCCTTTCCGGCCGCACCACCGTTTTTGTAGACCCCATCCACGAGTCCATGGATGCTCTGAGCGTGGCCTATCCCCTGCTCAAGAGCCATGAAGTCATCGACCTGCTCATCATCATGCTGGGCACCAACGATGTGAAAGAGCGCTTCAACGCAAACGCCGCCTGCATTGGCGCTGGTATGGAGCGCCTGATCCAGAAGTGCAAGACCGTGGACTGCTGGGGCGGCAAGGAACCCAACATTCTTGTAGTTGCTCCTCCGCGCATCAAGGAGGGCTTCCACGATGAGGTCATGGGCGACGGCTGTGTGGAGAAGTCCAAGGGCGTTGCCGGCTGGTACAAGATCATCACAGAGCGCAACAACGTCCATTTCCTGGATGCTGAAGGCTGCGAGTTCAACCAGATCGACTTCATGCACCTGACCCGTAAGGGCCACGCACAGCTGGCTGAGAAGCTGGCTGAGCTGGTGCCGACGCTGCTCTGAGTCAAAAAGAACAACCCTCTCCGTCATTGCCTCGCAATGCCGCCTCACCCTTTCGAGGGAAGCAGGCAAAGCAAAAGGCTTTGACGGAGAGGGTTGTTTTCTTTTGTCAGATGTAATCCGAAATATACGGAATCTTATGGAAGAGCACGTCATCCAGCCGTTCCACAGCCTCTTCCCTGCCCTCGATGCGCTCCAGCTCATACAGACGCTCTGCGGTCTTGTAGCCCAGCAACAGGGTGGTAAAGGTGCCGATGCCCATTTTCAGGTGATACTCGGCGGGTTCACGGGTCATGGTGCAGTGCCCATCCGCAAAGCGAACGTTGAACGTCCGGTCGTTCCATGGCAGAAGCGAGTCCTCGATCTCTAACTCGATGCACAGGGTGCCGCCGTCCGGGTCACAGGGGTAATCGGCGAGGAAATCCTCCACGTCGATGATGCGTCCCATGGCATAGGGGCGGATGCTCTCCTTGATGTCGCCATCGTCCATCTCAAAGGCGATGGGCTCGCTGAAATAGGTGCTGCCGTGTACTTCATCGATCATGGAATCATGGGCATGGATATACTCCCACAGGCCTTTCTGGGCCTCGCGGTTGAGGTAGACCATCTCCTTGATGTGCATGATGTCGTTTTTGATGAGGTAGACCATGTAGCCGCAGGGCTTATCCTTGACGTTGTAGTAGACCGCAACATTGGTATCATCCTCGTCCCAGCGCCAGTATTCCTCCCAGGCCAGACTGTTGCGGAACAGACAGCCATGGGTGATGGACGCAAAGTGGGAGTGCAGCTCATGGAACTCGGTGTTATCCCAACTGACACGCCGGACATAGCCGGGAGCCTTGACTTTGGTGGGGATCTGCCGGTCCTTGATGTTGAACGAGATCTTGTTGGAAACGATCTCCCAGCCCAGGTGATGGTACAGCGGAATGCTGTACGGGTAGAGCAGGGCGAAGGATTTGCCCTCCTCGTGCATCTGGGTCAGGCCCTTGATCATCAGATGCTTCATAATGCCCTGCCCGGTGTACTCCGGGTAAGTGCAGACACTGGTGACAAAGCCCACATGGTAGACCGTATCGTAGATGTTCATTTTCAGCGGATAGACGGCGAACTGGGACACCAGCGTATCCCCATCAAAGCAGCCCAGTACATCGGCACGTTCCAGCACCGGGAACTTGGACTGTTTGATCTCGTCGTCCTTCCAGCCTGTGGCAGTCAGCTCTTCTTCCGTGACCTGAAAGGTATAGCGGAGCAGTGCATTGTACTGATCCAGATCCTTTGCTTCCAGATAACGGGTCAGATAATGGTCTGCGGCGTTCATACGAACACCCCGCCCTTACGGGGTCAGACGGTTGGGGCCGCGGAACAGGAACTCCGCGTCCTTGATGCTCTCGCCCACCAGCAGCATGGTCAGGCGGTCGATGCCCAGACCGAAGCCGCCGTGCGGGGGGCAGCCATACTGGAAGAATTCCAGATAGAACTTGACATCCTCAGCCAGACCCTTTTCCTCAGCCTGCTTCTTCAGCACCTCATAGCGGTGCTCGCGCTGGGCACCGGTGGTGATCTCCACACCGCGCCAGATCAGGTCGTAGCCCTGAGGCACGCCGTTCTCGTCACGCATGTGGTAGAAGGCGCGCTTCTCAGCATCGTAATCAGTGACGAAGAGGAACTCGTGGTTATAGTGCTTCTTCACCCAGTCGTAGCTCAGGCGCTCGGCCTCGGTGGTCAGGTCGCCCTTCTCGGAATCGTCCACCACATAGCCGAAGTCCTCTTCCAGACCCTTGTACAGGTCAGCCAGCTTGACCACGGGGAACGGAGTCTCGGGCACGATGACTTCCTTGCCGAACAGCTCCTGGATCTGGTCGCCGTATGCGTCCTTCACAGCCTGCAGGCCAGCCTTGAGCAGCTGCTCCTCCATGGCCATGACATCCTTGTAGGAGGTGATGTAGCTGAACTCCAGATCGAAGCCGGAGAACTCCGTGGCGTGCTTATTGGTATAGCTCTTCTCGGCGCGGAACACAGGGCCGGTCTCGAAAATGCGCTCAAAGCCTGCAGCCATTGCCATCTGCTTGTAGAACTGGGGGCTCTGTGCCAGATAGGCATTGCGGTCGAAGTAATCCACCTTGAACACCTCAGAGCCGCTCTCGCTGGCAGCAGCGATCAGCTTGGGGGTGTGGATCTCGATAAAGTTCTGGTCCAGCAGGAACTTGCGCATGGCGTTGACCATGCAGCTCTGGGCCTTGAACATCAGCTGGTTCTCGTCGGTGCGCAGATCGACCCAGCGGTAATCAATGCGCTGGTCGATGCTGGAACGCTCCACCGCCTTTTTCTTCTTGGTGGCGGCAATGGCCTTACGGGCAATAGGCAGTGCATCCGCAATGCTCTCCACCTCGATGGCCTCGGGGATCATCTCGATGCCGCCCATCTTGACGTAGTCGTTCTCGACCACCTTACCGGTGACAGTGATGACAGAATCAGGGGTCAGCTGATCGATGGTGCCCACCAGATCAGGATGATCTTCTTTTTTCAACCGTGATCTGCAGCTTGCCGGTGATATCCTTCAGTACGATAAAGGCCATATACTTGCTGTTGCGCAGGTTTTCAATAAAACCCTGTACCTTGACCGTATTGCCAATTTCCTTTTGTACCTCGCTGATATAGGTGCGATTCATGGAAATCCTCCTTTGATGTCTTATACCGTTTTATTATACGCTTTTCAGGGGATAAATCAAGTATTCTGCCCGGGCCAGTCTTACTTCTTGTGGTTTTCCTCTTCGTGCAAAGTGCCGGTGCCGCCCTCGACCACACCGTCGTGGTCGAGCACCGCCCTGATGGTGCCAAAGAAGCACTTTACGTCCATGCCAAAGCTCAGATGCTCCACATAGTAGCCGTCCAGCCGGGCCTTGTCCACGATCTCCAGCTCATCCCGCCCATGGATCTGGGCCCAGCCGGTCAGGCCGGGGCGGACATCGTTGGCACCGTACTTGTCCCGCTCGGCCAGAAGGTCATACTGGTTCCACAGCGCCGGGCGCGGACCGATGACTGCCATATCGCCCACAAAGATGTTCCAGAGCTGGGGCAGCTCGTCCAGACTGGTCTTGCGCAGGAAGTGCCCCACCCGGGTGATATACTGATCCGGGTCCTTGAGCATGTGGGTGGGCATATCGTGAGGGGTGTCGATGCGCATGGTGCGGAACTTGAGGATATTGAAATGCTGTTTGTGGATGCCCACCCGCTTCTGCCTGAAAAGATCGGCCCCGGGGAATCGATCTTGATGGCAAGGCAGAGGATGAGCAGCAGCGGCGAGAGCACGATCATGCCGCAGAGAGACAAAAGTGACCGCCAGCAGCCGCTTGATGCCGTTTCGATACATGGAAGATCCTCCCTTTCCAGAGTACCTTTTATTATAGCAAGCCCTTCGACAGTTTGCAATCCATTCCGTGCAGTTTCACGCCCGAGAGGCTCAGGCAGGTGCAGCAGAAGTATTGGCTGTTGCGCAGGCCACAAAACGCCTGTTTTGTTGTATTATTCATCCTGTTTTCTCTCTTGTTCCGGAACGATTTCTGCCGTATCATTATAGTAACAACTCTATCTGAAACAGGAGGTCTTTTCTGTGATCCAACGTTTTTCTTTCGGGCATCCTTTTCCCACCCAGAGCGTTGTGCTGTCTCTTCCCGCGGAAAGCGGCCCCATCCCCTTTCTGACTCCCGATGGCAGCGGCTGGCAGCTCACCCTCAGTGAGCAGGCTGCCGTCTACGGTCTGGGTGAAATGCCCCGCGGCATCAACAAGCGCGGCTGGCACTACATTGCCAACAACACCGATGAATCCCGCCACAGCGAGGACAAGCTTTCCTTCTATGGTGCGCACAATTTCCTGCTGGTGCGGGACGGCAGCACCTGCTTTGGCCTGTTCGTGGATTTCCCGGGCAAGGTTTATTACGACATCGGTTATTCCCGCCACGATCTTCTCTCTTTCCACACCGAGACCCCAGACTACGATCTGTATCTCCTCTCCGGCGGGAACGAAAATGCGATCTGCAGGGAGTTCCGTACCCTCATCGGCCGCAGCTACATCCCGCCCAGGTGGGCATTCGGTCTAGCACAGAGCCGCTGGGGCTACAAGACCGAGGAGGACGTACGGGAAGTTGCACGCCAGTACAAGGAGCACGACCTGCCGCTGGACATGATCTGTATGGACATCGAGTATATGCAGGACTATGCCGATTTCACCGTAAACAAGGAACGTTTTCCAGACCTTACAAAGCTCTCCGCAGACCTGAAAGCGCAGGGCATCCGGCTGGTGCCCATCATCGATGCCGGCGTGCGCGTCGAGCCCCAACGACTCCACCTGCACTGAGGGGCTGGAAAAGGGATACTTCTGCAAAAAGGCCGACGGAACTCCCTTTGTGGCGGCAGTCTGGCCCGGCAAGGCCTACTTTGCCGACTTCCTGCGCCCCGAGGTGCGGGAGTGGTTCGGCCACAAATACAAGGCCCTGACCGACTGCGGCATCGAGGGCTTCTGGAACGATATGAACGAGCCCTCCCTCTTCTACTCACCTGAGCGGCTGCGCGCTTTTCTGGACGATATGGCCGCCCTGCGGGAGAAGGACAACATTGAGCAGGAGGAGTTTTTCCCGCGCGTGGTGGGCGGTGCCATGGGCCTGATGAACAGCCCGGCAGACTACGCCAGTTTTTACCACGAGGTAGACGACCGGAAGGTACGTCACGATCAGGTTCACAACCTTTATGGCGGCAGCATGACCCGCGCCGCAGGAGAAGCCTTTGCCGACCTGCGTCCGGGCCAGCGCACCCTGCTTTACAGCCGTTCCAGCTTCATTGGCAGCCACCGCTACGGCGGCATCTGGCTGGGCGACAACAATTCCAGCTGGGCCCAGCTGCTGGCCAATATCCAAATGATGCCCAGTGTCCAGATGTGCGGTTTCCTGTACAGCGGTGCCGACCTCTGCGGCTTCTCCTGCGATACCACGCCGGATCTTGCCCTGCGCTGGCTTGAGTTCGGTCTGCTCACCCCGCTGATGCGCAACCACTCCGCGGTGGGCACCCGGATGCAGGAATACTACCGCTTCCCCGAGGTGCTGCCCGCTGTGCGTAATATGATCCGTCTGCGCTACGCCCTGCTGCCCTACCTGTACAGCGAATTTATGAAGGCTGCGCTGGAAAACACCAGCTACTTCCGGCCGTTGGCCTTCGACTACCCGGATGACCCCGATGCCCGGGAGGTGGAAGATCAGCTTTTGCTGGGCGAGGGCCTGATGGCCGCTCCCGTCTATGTCCAGAATGCCCACGGGCGGCATGTCTACCTGCCCGAGCCCATGAAGCTCCTGCGCCTGCGGGCTGTGGACGACTACGACGAAGAGATCCTGCCCGCCGGACACCACTATATCCGCTGTGCGCTGGACGAAATGCTGTTGTTCATCCGTCCGGGTCACATCATTCCCGTGGCACAGCCCGCCAACAACACCGCTGAGCTGGATGATGCCAGCCTGACCCTGTGGAGCTTCCTGCCCAACGGCGAATCTGCGGAGTACCGGATGTACCGGGACGACGGCGTGACAACGGAATACGAGAGGAAAGAGCACTGGAAAACGCTGCAGATCCATCATTCCTGATCAAAGCGCCCCAGAAAGGCAGGACCCCCCTGCCGCGCAGTCTTGTATTTTACAGAAAACTGTATTATAATATAGGTGTTCTTTACAAATTGCGTTGTGCCGCAAAACGGCACGGCGCATTTTTTGACGCTTTGATTTTGGTGCAAGAGTATGAGAGAAGTTTCAAAGGAGGCGGAGCTTTCATGGCACAAATGTCTCAAGCCGGTGATCTGACCAGCGGCCCGATGCTGCAAAAGATCATCCTGTTTTCCCTGCCGCTGGCGGCATCCAGCTTTTTGCAGCTGCTGTTCAATGCTGCCGATGTGGTCGTGGTGGGCCGATTCGCCGGCAGCGCCGCGCTGGCAGCAGTTGGTTCCAACGGTGCACTCATCAACCTGCTGGTCAACCTGTTTGTCGGCCTTGCGCTGGGTGCAAACGTTGTGGCGGCCCGCTGTTATGGTGCAAAGGATGACCAGGGCGTGCACGAAGCGGTGCAGACCGCTGTTACCCTGAGCCTTGTGGGCGGCGTTCTGATGGCTTTTGTGGGCTTTTTTGCGGCCCACGGCCTGCTGGAACTGATGTCCAGCCCCGAGGACGTTATTGACCTTGCCACACTTTACCTGAAGATCTACTTCATCGGAATGCCGATGACCATGCTGTACAACTTCAACGCTTCCCTGCTGCGTGCCGTGGGTGACACCCGCCGTCCGCTGGTCTGTCTGGCGGTGGCAGGTGTCATCAATGTGGTGCTGAACCTGCTGTTCGTCATCGTGTTCCAGATGAGCGTGGCGGGCGTTGCACTGGCCACCATCCTCAGCCAGACGGTATCCGCCATTATGGTCACGGTGCTTCTGGTCAGGGAAGAGGGTGCCATGCACCTTGACCTGCGGCATCTGGGCATCCACAAGAAAGCCATGCTGCAGATCATCCGGATCGGCCTGCCCGCCGGTCTGCAGAGCACCGTGTTCAGCCTGTCCAACGTGGTGATCCAGTCGGCCATCAATTCCTTTGGCTCCACGGTCGTGGCCGGAAACTCTGCCGCATCCAACCTCGAGGGCTTCATCTACACCGGCATGAATGCCTTTGCGCAGGCGGCCGTGACCTTTACCAGCCAGAACGTGGGTGCCCGCCGGTACGACAACCTCGACCGCGTCATGCGCAACTGCCTGCTCTGCGTCACTGTGGTGGGCCTGTTCCTGGGCTGCGGCGCTTACTTTGGCGGCGAGGTCCTGCTGCACTTCTACTCCACGGATGAAGCCGTGGTGGCCGCCGGCCTGTCCCGGATGCAGATCATCTGCACTGCCTACTTCCTGTGCGGCATAATGGACACTCTGGCCAGCTGCCTGCGCGGCCGCGGCTACTCGGTGATCCCCATGATCGTCAGTCTGGTGGGCAGCTGCCTGCTCCGTCTGGTCTGGATCGCAACCATCTTCCGGATGTTCCGCTCCACCGGCACGCTGTACATCAGCTACCCCATCAGCTGGGCCCTGACCGCAGGGGTGCATCTCATCTGCCTGCTGGTCGTGCGCAAAAAGATGAACGATCAGCTGAAGGAAGAGGCCCGCCTGGCCGCATAACAAAAAACGCTCTCCTGTGCTCAGCAGGAGGGCATTTTTTGTTTACAGCATCTTCTTTAACAGATATCGGTCATACCCGCCGTACATCTCACGGCGGTCGGCAATGACAAAACCGCAGGCAAGGGCATTGTTCAGGCTGTATTGATTCTCCGGGCTGACGGTGGCCCCGATGCCCACGATGCCGGGCCGGACAAGGGGCAGCGCCGCTTCCAGCAGCTTCCGCTGCAGGCCGTTGCCCCGCCAGTCCGGGTGGACCACTGCGCTGTCTGCATTGGCCCAGTGCTCCCACTCCTCCCGGGGCACCCCCAGAAAGGCCGCATAGTTGTGTGCGCTCCGGCCGCAGTAGCGCAGGATAAAGTACGCCCCCAGCCGTTCGCCGTCGTATGCCCCGATGCACAGGTCCTCCCTCAGGTAGGCCGTGATATTCTCCAGTGTGTCCGGCACAAACTGCTCCGGGTGAGGCATGGCGGCCCGCACTTCGTTCTGCAAAGCAAAGAATGCGGCGGCATCCGCAGGGCCGCACCGGCCCAGGCGAATGGGAAGCTGTGCAGGCCGGCCACACACTTTTTGGCAGTATCAGTTCCATTTTGTGAACCCTCCAAAAAATAAAATCATACTTTCTGCTGGATTCCAGTATAATTACCATTCAAAATTAAAGTCAAATCATGCTATAATGAAAGTAAGAAAATCTGTCCGGCGCAGCTTTTGGGATGCAGGGCAGGTTTTCCCAAGTCCAGGCGGGCACTGCCCCGCCCGCGAACCGGAGGAACAGCCCATGAAAGAATCCAGCTCTTCGTCATCCATCCGCCTGGGCGGTGCGGTCATCAGTGACCGTGTCGTCGCGGCGCTTCTGGAAGAACTGCGCACCGGCCGCTACGCCGATGCCGACCGCCTGCCCGCCGAGGTCGATCTGGCCGCGGAACTCGGGGTCAGCCGTACCGTGATCCGGGACGCGCTGAGCGAGATGGAGCGCGCCGGTTACATCGAGCGTGTGCGCGGCATTGGCACAGTGGTCAACCGCACCGTGCTCAGCCTGCGCAGCCGCCTTGACCAGAAGCTGGAATATTACCCGCTGATCCGCAGCTTTGGCAGCTACCCCCACGCCGATGGCATCCAGATCTATCCCATCCGCGCCGGGGCCGAGCTTGCCCGGGATCTTGCCATTGCACCGGGGGACGAGGTCATCTGCATCAAAAAACGCATCCTGGCCGACACCACCCCGGTCATCTACTCCATCGATTATCTGCCCCGCGCCCTCTTTGGCAGCCGGGACTACACCCGCATCGACCTGAGCGGCAGCGTGTTCGATATCCTGGAGCAGGAATGCAACCAGCAGATCTCCTCGAATGTGGCCCACCTCAAGGCCAGCTGCGGCGACGAGGCCATCCGGGCTGCCATGCGTCTTGCCCCCGGCGAGGCCATGCTGCTGCTGGATGAGATCTGCTTCAACCGTCTGTGCCACCCGGTCATGCGCTCACTGAGTTATTACACGAATTTCTTCGATTTTTCCATTCTACGAAAATTACTTTGACGGAGGTAAAATTCATGCGCCATCTCATCGATCCCTTGGATTTCAGCCAGGAGGAGATCACTTCCCTGCTGGATCTGGCCGACCGCATCCGCTCCGACCCTGCCGCTTACCAGGACGTTGCGGCTCACTAAAAAACTCGCCACTCTGTTCTATGAGCCGTCCACCCGCACCCGCCTTTCCTTTGAGGCGGCCATGCTGAACCTGGGCGGCCATGTGCTGGGCTTCCCGAGCGAGACCGTCTCCAGCGCTTCCAAGGGAGAAAGCGTTGCAGATACCATCCGTGTGGTCTCCTGCTATGCTGATATCGTGGCAATGCGCCACCCTAAGGAGGGTGCGCCGTTCCGCGCTTCCCGCTACTCCCGCATCCCGGTCATCAATGCCGGTGACGGCGGCCACCAGCACCCCACCCAGACCATGACCGATCTGATGACCATCCGCACCCGGATGGGTCGGCTGGATAACCTGACCATCGGCCTGTGCGGCGATCTGAAGTTCGGCCGCACCGTCCATTCTCTCATCAAGACCATGGCACGCTGCAAGAACATCCGCTTTGTGCTCATCAGCCCCGAGGAGCTGCGGGTGCCCGACTACATCATCAAGGATGTGCTGGAGGCCAACGGCATTGAGTACCGCGAGACCCGGAGCCTGGAGGAATCCATGCCTGAGCTGGATATCCTGTACATGACCCGTGTGCAGAAGGAGCGTTTCTTCAACGAGGAGGATTACATCCGCCTGAAGAACAGCTACATCCTGACCAGCGAAAAGATGGCCCTTGCCAAGCCTGAAATGGCAGTGCTGCATCCCCTGCCCCGCGTGAACGAGATCGCACTGGATGTGGACAACGACCCCCCGTGCTGCCTACTTTGAGCAGGTGCAGAACGGCGTATACATCCGCATGGCACTGATCATGACGCTGCTGGGTCTTGCCGACCCCAAGGCACCGAAGGAGGGCAACTGATATGCTGAATATTGACGAGATCCAGAACGGCATTGTGATCGACCACATCAAGGCAGGCACCGCTGTGGGCCTGATGGAGCTGCTGGGCATCACCGGCAACAAGACCGCCAACGTGGCACTGATCCAGAATGCGCGCTCCCACAAGACCGACTGCGGCCGCAAGGACATCATCAAGGTCGATGGGGGATGCCTCCTGGCTGAACCTGGACGTGCTGGCCTACCTTGACCCTGACATCAGCGTGACCGTGATCGAAAACGGCAAGGCTGTGCGCAAGGAAAAGCCGAAGGCCCCCCAAGCGTCTGGTGAACATTGTGCGGTGCCGCAATCCCCGCTGCATCTCCTCCATTGAAGAGGAATGCGACCAGATCTTTGAGATGAGCTCCAACGGCAAATACCGCTGCATCTACTGTGAGCAGGAGCTGCAGGTGAAGCCGGAATAATCGGTACAAAAGCAAAAGGCAGTGCGTCCCACGCGGCGCACTGCCATTTTTTTGTTTGTTACACGAAATCCTCCCGCATCGGAGTGAAGATATCCAGCAGGATGCCCGCTTCCGTACAGGTGCAGCCATGCTCCACACCGTCCTCCTTCCGGCCCGATCTCAAACAAAAAAAGCCCGACAAAGCTCCCTCCGGCAGCACCGCCCGGCATCCCATTCCCACATACGATGCCGTGCAGGTACAGTGCATTCAGAAGGTCTCTATCTGCAGCAATCCCCCAAGATCGCCATTCAGAGCTTCGTCAGACTTTTTATTCGTAAAGACGTTCCGGCCCACGCACACACGCCTGCGTTCCCGGATGTTCCTTCCTCTGTCGGCCGCAAACCATACAGCGGGGAGGCGCTCCTGCCTTTAACTTGATTTCATTGTAGCAGATTCCGATGAAACTTTCACCCCAAATGTCATATTCTGCAGGGTTTCATGTCATAACTTGCGGAGCGGGATGGTGCAGGTAAAGCGGAACCAGCATCCCCCGGCAGCTGATGGTATATTCGCCGCCGTACTTTTTTCAGCACATCCTGCACGTTCCACAGCCCGAAGCCGTGGCCCGCCCCTTTCTGAGAGATGCGGGGCAGCTGGCCGTCCACGAGGTTCAGGTCCTTTTTCACCCGGTTGCGTACAGAGAGCACCACCTCTTCCTCGCTCTTCCGCATCCGCACATAGATCTCCGGCGGATCAGCCTGCGCGGCGGCCTCAATGGCATTGTTGAGCAGGTTAGAGAGCACGATCACAAGGTCTGTCTGATCCATAGGCATATCCCGCAGATCGGGCAGATCAAAAAATGACCATGACCCCTTTTCGGCTGGCCTCCTCGTACTTTTTGCTGAGCAGGGCATCTAATAAAGGGTTGTGGGTGTTCATAATGGTGGTATTCGCCGCAATGGTCTTTGTGAGCGTGGAAAGGTAGGCCTTTGCGCCCTCGTAATCGCCCTGCTGGAGCAGCAGAGCCAGTGCATCGGTGTGGTTGGTGAACTCATGGGTCAGCCGCCGCTGGGTCTTGTAGGATTCCAGAAGAGCTTCTGCGCTCTTCTTCTGGCGCACAGCCTCCACCATCAGTGTCTGCTGCAGCAGCATCTGGTCGTTGACCATCTGCACGATCCCCAGATGGATCAGCACTGCTATGGTCAGACCAAAGGTCAGCATCATATTCATCATGCTGGGCACTTCGCTGCCGCCGGATACCATCAGCACGATGTTCAGCACCACAACGATGCCAGGAAAGAAGGACATGACCAGCATCTGCAGCGGGGTCAGCGCCTGCTCCCGCCGCCAGCGCCGGATAATGTAGGCTGCAAGCAGTCCAGCCCCCACAACAGCAGCTACCAGCAGGAACAGACAGCTGCGGTAGCGCCAGACCTCCCGGACCGGAATGTGCTTACACCAGGCAAAGGTGTAGCTGACCGTGTTTTCCGTCAGCAGGCACATGATGCCGTTGACAAGGCAGGCCGAGAGCTTCTGGTTCCAGCTTCCGCCGAAAAAGAGCACCGTGACCAACAGGTAGATGACGTTCAATATCACAGATCCGATATTGAAAAAAGCCAACATCATACCGGATCGAGGCCGCCAGAAAAACTGCTGCCAGCAGGGCTGCCCACAGGCAGGGGAAGCGGAATCTCCTGCCACGGCCCAGAAATGCATATTCCACCATGATAAAGGCCGCCCACTGGCCAATGCAGACCAGATGCCCCATCAGAAGCCAGAGCATTTCCTTAGTCATCCCCAAACTGCCCCTTCCATTCCAGATAGGTGCTGCGAATCTCAGCATAGCCGTTCCGGCTCACGCCCAGCTTGACCCCATTGCGCAGGGTGACCATATAGCTGCTGATCTGCCGGATGTACTTCATATTGACCACCGCGCTCCGCCCCACCCGCAGAAAGCCGTTCTCAAACAGGGCCTGCGGCAGCTCATTCAGCTTGCCATAGTAGGAGCACAGGGGCTGATGAGCCACATCTCCGTAAACGTTGATCTTGCGCAGGTCGCTTTCGAGGTAGTAGATGCTGTCGTAGGGCAGCTCGGTCTCGGTGCGGTTCTGCCGGATGGTCAGGGTCTTGGGAGCCCGGTGATCCTGCTCGTGCAGAACGGCATCCAGACAGCGGGGCAGCTGGCAGTCCAGATCGCGCTTGAGGATATAGCGGAACGCATTCACGGTGTAGCCCTCCGGGGCAAATTCCAGATAGGCCGACACATACACCAAGCAGATCTCCGGGCTGCACTGGCGCAGCTGCTTTCCCAGTGAGATGCCGTTCATGGTGTCCAGATCCACATCCAGCAGCGCCACCTGATATAGATCAAGATCCCGCCGGGCCAGTGTCTCTTCCCCGCTGTGGCAGACGGTGCATTCCACCTGCAAGCCCCGCAGCGCAAAGAAATCCCGGACGAGCGTTTCCACGCGGGCAGCAAACACCGCATCGTCATCACAGATCAAAATGTGCATTGTGTCCTCCAACAAAACGCCCTCTCCGTCAGTGCTTCGCACTGCCACCTCTCCCAAAGGGCGAGGCAATTGCTGCTCTGACTTCAGGCTGTGCAAGTTGCTTACCCATCAGATGCGTCGGCTTCCCCCTTGGGGAGCTGGCGAGCGAATGCGAGACTGAGAGGGTTTATTTCCTTATGCAAAGAACTTGTCGTAGATGCCAAAGGCGAAGATGAACAGCACGATCACGGGCAGACCGTAGGTCAGATAGCCGCGCATCCAATCCTGGATCTTCAGCCCCTCGCCGGTGTTGACTTCCTTCTTATAGTTGTCCCAGCCCCAGCCATAGCGGGAAACACAGAACAGCAGGTAGACCAGGCTGCCCAGCGGCAGGAACAGATTGCTGACAAGGAAATCCTCAAAGTCCAGCACTGCACCGCCAAACACGGCAAAGCCATCCCAAGCCCAGAGGTTATACCCCAGCACGCAGGGCATGGACAGCAGGATGATGAGGAACAGGTTGACCAGACTGGACTTTTTACGGGTGCAGCCGGTCAGCTCCATGCCGCAGCAGATGATGTTCTCGAACACTGCCAGCACGGTGGACAGGGCCGCAAAGGCCATGAATAGGAAGAACAGGCTGCCCCACAGCCGCCCCAGCGCCATGTTGGCAAAAATATTGGGCAGGGTGATGAAGATCAGACTGGGGCCTGCAGTCTGATCCACGCCAAAGGTGAAGCAGGCCGGGAAGATGATGAGACCGGCCGTGATGGCCACAAAGGTATCCAGCACCACCACACGGACGCTCTCGCCCAGCAGGGAGTGCTCCTTGCCGATGTAGCTGCCAAAAAGTGGACATGGCACCGATGCCCAGGCTCAGGGTGAAGAAGGCCTGATTCATAGCACCCACCAGGGTGTTGACGATGCCAACCTCCTTCATGCGGCCAAAGTCAGGCACCAGGAAGAAGGAAAGACCCTCCTTTGCGCCGTCCATGAAGAGGCTGTTCACGGCCAGAATGACCATGATGAGGAGCAGGGCGATCATCATGCCCTTGGTCACACGCTCCAGACCATTCTGCAGGCCCTTAGCGCAGACCAGAATGCCCAGAACGACCACGAACACCATCCAGAAGGTCATAATGCCGGGGCTTGCCAGCATCTCGGTGAACTTGCCCGCCACCTCGTCTGCGTTCAGGCCGGAGAGCTTTCCGGCGGCAGTCATATAGAAATAGTGCAGCATCCAGCCTGCAACGGTGGTGTAGAACATCATCAGCAGATAACAGCCGATCAGGGTAAAATAGCCGTGGATATGCCACTTCTGACCCGGCTTTTCCAGCACCTGATAGGCGCGCACCGGGCTTTTGCGGCTGGCACGGCCCACAGCAAATTCCATGGTCATAATGGGCAGACCCAGAATGACCAGGAACAGCAGGTAAAACAGTACAAAGGCTCCTCCGCCGCCCTGACCTGCCATATAAGGAAATTTCCACACGTTGCCAATGCCGATGGCACATCCTGCCGACAGCAGGATGAAGCCCAGCCGCGATTTCAGCGTTTCACGTTCCATAGTAAATTTGTCCCCTCCAATAATTTCAGCCGCCCGCCTTCCGCGCGAAAAACAGGCGAAATCAGTTTATTATATCACAAATTGGAAGAGAATGGAGTGCTTTTTCGTATTTTCCCTTGCAAATTTCTTTCATCTTATATAAAATAGACAAGATGAAATGTGTACAACACGGAAAGGAACAACAGGATGGTCTCAGACGAAACAGCCTACCGGAAGTATCTGGCCGGAGACGAGGCTGCCGCTCAGCTGTTGGTGGAGCGGTATGGCGACGCGCTGACCCTTTACATCAACGGCGTGCTGGGCGATATCCACGAGGCAGAGGATCTGATGATCGAAGCCTTTGGCCCATACTTTTTGCAAGAGAGCGGCCCATTCAGGATGGCTGCTTCAAGGCTTACCTCTATAAAACCGGGCGCAATCTCGCATTGCGCTGCAAGACCCGGCGGCGGATTTTTTCTGCCGCTGGAGGAACTGCCTTTTGAACTGCCGGACGAGGCACTGGCCGAAACAGGATCGCTCCAGAACGAACAGCACCAGCAGCTGTACGCCGCACTGGGCAAGCTCTAAAAAGGAATACCGGGAGACACGTTTTTCTGGTCTATTTTGAAGAACGAGCTACCGGCAGGCCGCACAGGTGCTGGGACGCACCGAGCAGCAGGTAACGAACCTTGTGTACCGGGGCAAGCAGCAGCTGAAACAACTTTTGGAACAGGAGGGATATCAGTATGAAAACTGATGCCGAACGGATGGCGCTGATCCGCCAGCGCACGGCCCAGCTGCAGCGTCAGGCGCGCGCACGGCAGATGCTGCTGATCGATGCAGGCTGTATGGCGGCCTGTTTGGCGCTGGTGGTCTGCCTGGGCCTTGCCATGCCCGGCTGGGCAGGCACATCGGTCGCGCTGCATGTTTGCCCCCACCGGCACCGCCGGGATGCTGAGTGAGCGCGGAGGCCGACGGTTATATCCTGGTGGGCGTACTCTCGTTCCTGCTGGGCTCCTGCGTGACCATCCTCCTCTACCGACTGCGCCGCAGCAGTGAAAAGAAGCACACGAGGGACGACGATGAGCTTTGAGATCATTGACAACACCTTTCAGGTGATCGTGCTGGCTGCGATGGCGCTCCTCGCCTTTATCCTCGCCTTCCGGCGCAGCAGCCGCTCCTGCCTGATCCTGGCGTTCGGCTACGCCAGCTTTATGATGGGCACTTTGTACTACCTGCTCCATCTGATCATTCTGGGCCATTGGGCCGCAGGTGTTTTATGTGGCCGAATGCTCCTGGATGGCCTCGTATTTCATTTTTTCTCTCGCTGGAGATCCTCTATTGGGAGGGCCTGCGTCCGCCGTTCTCGCCTTTTGCGCTGGCAGCTGGGGTGGTCTTTGCCGGAGTTGTCATGTGGGTGCAGGTGTTTGGCCCCTCTCCGCTGATGTCTGGTGCGCTGGCGCTCACCTTTGGTGCGTTGGCTTACCTCTGTTTTTCGGCCCTGCAAAAGGAAAAACGGCTCCGGCCTTATGAGATCGCACTTTTGTTTGAAATGTCCTTGCAGATCCTTCTGTTCGTTGCCTCCGGGTTCATCCGTGATTATACCCGGTTCAGCCTTTACTATGCTGTGGACATCCTGTTGACCCTCACGCTGGTCAGCTTCCTGCCCCGTATCCTGCAGGAGGAGCCCCATGACCTACATTGAAAACATCTTTTTGTGCCTGGCGCTTCCCATGCTGCTCTCCCTGCTGTTCACATCGGGCAGCCCCCGGCGCTTTACCCTGTTCGTGGTGCTGGGCATGGCCACCTGCCTGCTTTCGGCTTATGTCAGCAGCTTTTTCATGGGGCGGCATCAGTGCAGTGCCGTGACCACCGCCATAGAGATCGCACCTGTCTGCGAAGAGATCCTGAAGCTGCTGCCTCTGCTGCTCTACTTCTTGATCTTTGAGCCGGGTTCCCACAAGCTGACTCCTGCGGCCATTGGCATTGCCGTGGGCTTTGCCACCTTTGAAAACGTCTGCTACCTGACCGAAAACGGTGCAGGAAGTTTTGTTTTCCTGCTCATCCGCGGCATGTCCGCCGGGGCCCTGCATCTGGTCTGCGGCATCCTGACCGGTCTGGCACTGGCCTATGTGTTCCGCCGTCCATGGCTCACCTGCACCGGCACGGTGGGGATTCTGGGGGTCTGCATGGTGCTGCACGGCATCTACAATCTGCTGATCACCGCCGACGGCTTCTGGCAGATGGTCGGGTACTTCTTTCCTTCTGCCATCATCGTCACCCTGTTTGCGGCAAGGCTGCTCCACAGGGGCAGGCACACTGTTTTTTCGCTGACCTTTTCCCGCTCTTTTCCGGAGCGGGAAATTTTTTTGAACTTTTTTCAAATTTGGGTGAAAGGAATCGGCGCGAACTGTATTATAGGAGATAGAGAGGACGGAAAGCAGCCGCTCTGATGATCTCTCAAAAGGAGGGACTGTCCATGACCCAGAAGGCGAGTGTTCGTATGGAGGAAATTCGCCGCCGCACACGCAGGCTTCGTCAAAGGCGGGCACATCGAATCAACTGCGCTCTCTCCGCAGTTTGTCTGTTTTTGACAGTCGGCATTGCGTCCCTGCTGTATCAGGAGCATGTTCCGGGTCTTTCCATCGTTCTGGCCGGGTACGGCTCGGTGCTGCTGCACAGTAGTGCTGATGCTTATATCGTGGTCAGCGTCGGCTCCTTTGTCACCGGCGTTGTATTCACGTTGCTCGGCATCCGGTACAGGCAGTACAAAGCACTGCACCGCCCCTTCTCCCCGGATGCTGCAGACAAGGCTTCCTCCCAAAGCCTCTCTGACGACCAGTAGCGCCCTCCATGCTCTTCTCCCACACACTTTTCTCCATACCCCGAAAAGGCTCTGCCGTTTCTCCCGGCAGAGCCTTTTCCCTTTTAACCAAAAAACAGCACTCCGAAACCGAACGGCGTGCTGTTCTTTCTGGTTCTATGGTTATCTGTCCCACTTGTCGCACAGGGCGTTGATCTGGTCGGCAAACTTGGCAAGATCCTTGTTGGCCCCGCCCTCGTTGTGCTCGATGACGCGGAGCAGCCGCTTGCCAGCGCTGACCAGCCGCTGGAACACTGTTGCGGCGCGGGACGCGCCCTCGCTGGGCTTGTGCTCCAGCCGGACACGGGAGCCTTCCTGCAGGCAGACCGCACCCTCAGCCCCAATGGCCCACTGCTCCCCATTATATGGCGCACAGGCGGTAAAGCCCTGCTCGGTCAGGGTCTGGGCAAAGATGTTCTCCACCTCGTCCTCGCCATGGATGATGAACACCCGCTTAGGCTTGGGGCTGAACGCGTTCACCCAGGCCAGCAGGCCCTCGCGGTCGGCATGGCCCGAAAGGCCCGTCAGCTGACAGATCTCTGCCTGCACGTCGATGGTCTCACCGAACAGCTTGACATTGACGGCACCATCGATCAGGGTGCGGCCCAGCGTTCCCACGGCCTGATAGCCCACAAAAAGGGATCGTGCACTCCGGCCGCCACAGATTGTGCTTGAGGTGGTGGCGGATGCGGCCGGCCTCACACATGCCGCTGGCCGAGATGATGACCTTGGGCACCCGGTCGGCGTTGATCATCCGGGACTCATCGCTGGTCACGCTGACCTGCAGCCCCGGGAACTGGATGGGGTCGATGCCCTGGGCCAGCAGCGCCCGGGTATCCTCGTCAAAGCAGTCGGGGTCGGTATCTTTGAAGATGCGGGTCGCCTCAATGGCAAGGGGGCTGTCGATGTAGACCGGGAAATTGCCGTGGCCGGTGACCAGCCCCTCTTTTTTTGATCTCACGGATAAAGTAGAGCAGCTCCTGGGTACGTCCCACCGCAAAGCTGGGGATGACCACATTGCCGCCCCGGTCAAAGGTGCGCTGCAGGATCCTGCTCAGTTCCCCCCACATAGTCCGGGCGGGGACCATGGCTGCGGTCGCCGTACGTAGACTCCATAAACACATAGTCCGCGTCCCGGATCGTTGTCGGGTCCTTGATGATGGGCTGATGCTGGTTGCCAATGTCCCCGGAAAAGACCAGCTTGGTGGTGGTGCCGCTCTCGGTGACCCAGATCTCGATGCTGGAAGAACCCAGCAGATGGCCCACATCGATGAAGCGGATCACAAGGCCCGGGGCCAGCTCGATCTTTGTGTTATACTCCATGCCCCGGAACAGCTGCATGGCCGCCTCGGCATCCTGCACGGTGTACATCGGCTCCACCGGCTCGGCACCGGCACGCTTCGCCTTGCGGTTCTTCCATTCAGCTTCAAACTCCTGAATGTGGGCAGAGTCCCGCAGCATGATGCTGCACAGCTGGGTCGTGGGCTTGGTGGCATAGATCCTGCCCCGGAAGCCGTTGCGCACCAGCAGCGGCAGCTGGCCTGTATGGTCGATATGCGCATGGGTCACCAGCACGCCGTCAATTTCACCCGGTGCCACAGGGAGGGGCTGGTTTTCGTAGACATTCTTGCCCTGCTCCATACCGCAGTCGATGAGGTAGCGCTGCCCAGCTGCTTCCAGCAGAGTGCAGCTGCCCGTGACCTCGTGGTTGGCTCCCAAAAATGTGAGCTTCATAGATACACCTCCCGGTTCAGTTTTGCACCCTTAGTATAGCACAACTCGCTGCATCCATCTGCCCAAATCGTGTGAAGAGTTATCGGGCAAAGCGCCGAAATTTTGAAAAAGTTTTTTATACAATCTTGACAAACCACCCCCAACTGAGATAAACTTTATTCGTATGACGTAACTTCTACAGAGATTCAAAATAGAGAGGTAGTTATTTATGGTTCGTAACGATTTGCGCAACGTCGCCATTATCGCTCACGTTGACCACGGCAAGACCACGCTGGTGGATGCCATGCTGCGTCAGAGCGGCGCTTTCCGCGACAATCAGGTCGTGGCAGAGCGTGTCATGGACAGCGGCGATATCGAGCGTGAGCGCGGTATCACCATTCTGGCCAAGAACTGCTCCTGCACCTACAAGGGTGTCAAGATCAACATCGTTGATACCCCGGGCCACGCCGACTTTGGCGGCGAGGTCGAGCGCGTGCTGAAGATGGTCAACGGCGTGCTGCTGCTGGTGGACGCTGCTGAGGGCTGCATGCCCCAGACCCGTTTTGTTCTGCAGAAGGCTCTGCAGCAGAACCTGAGCCTGGTGGTTGCCATCAACAAGATTGACCGCCCCGATGCCCGCATCAAGGAAGTCATCGATGAGGTGCTTTACCTGCTGATGGATCTGGGCGCTTCCGATGAGCAGCTGGAATGCCCCATCCTGTTCTGCTGCGGCCGTCAGGGCACCGCAAGCCTGGACCCCGATGTGCCCGGCACCGACCTGATTCCCCTGTTCGACACCCTGCTGGACACCATCCAGCCTCCTCAGGGTGACCCCGAGGCTCCCTTCCAGATGCTGGTCTCCTCTGTTGACTACAACGAGTTCGTTGGCCGCATCGGCATTGGCCGCATCCAGAACGGCGTTGCCAAGGTCGGCGAGGAAGTGGTCGTGTGCGATTGGCACAACCCCGACCTGAAGATGCGCGGCCGCCTGACCAAGCTGTACGATTTCCAGGCCAATGGCCGCCAGCCCTGCGACAACATCACCGCAGGCGATATCGTTGCATTCTCCGGCCTGCCCGATGTCACCATCGGCAACACGCTGTGTGCTCCCTCTCAGGTTGAGCCGCTGCCCTTCGTGAAGATCAACGACCCCACCGTGGAGATGACCTTCTCCGTCAACGACAGGCCCCCTGGCCGGCCGTGAGGGGCAAGTACGTCACCAGCCGCCAGATTCGTGACCGCCTGCAGAAAGAGCTGCTGAAGGACGTTGCTCTGAAAGTGGAGGATTCTCCCACCACCGATTCCTTCCGCGTTATGGGCCGTGGTGAGATGCACCTGTCCATCCTGATCGAGACCATGCGCCGTGAAGGTTACGAGCTGCAGGTCTCTCCCCCGCACGTTCTGACCAAGGTCATCGACGGCAAGACCTACGAGCCCATGGAGCACGTTGTCATCGACGTTCCCACCCAGTATCAGGGTGCTGTGATGACCGGCCTGGGCCAGCGCAAAGCCGTCCTGCAGCAGATGGAGTCCCTGGGCACCGACCGTGTCCGCCTGGAGTTCCGGATGCCCAGCCGCGGCCTGTTCGGCTACCGCAACCAGTTCCTGACCGATACCCACGGCGAAGGCATCCTCAACCAGATCTTTGATGGCTATGATGTCTGGGCCGGCATGATTGCCAACCGTTCCACCGGTTCTCTGGTCAGCTTTGAGACCGGCGAAGCCGTTACCTACGGCCTGTACAACGCGCAGCAGCGCGGCACCCTGCTGGTGGGCGCTGGCGAAAAGGTCTACGAGGGCATGGTCATCGGCTACACCGCTTCCGGCGAGGATGTGGATGTCAACGTCTGCAAGACCAAGCACCTGACCAATACCCGCGCTTCCGGTTCTGATGACGCTCTGCGCCTGATCCCCGTCAGCAAGCTGAGCCTGGAGGGCTGCCTGGAGTTCCTGGCACAGGATGAGCTGCTGGAGGTCACCCCTGAGAATCTGCGCATCCGCAAGCAGATCCTGAACCACGACCAGCGCAATGAAGGCAAAGAGCAAGCTGAAGTAAGCTGCTTCCCTTCCGATCAACATGAAAAAACGGCATCGCAAACCAATCGGTCTGCGATGCCGTTTTGCGTTTCGCTCTTTATTCAGCGCTGTATGCGCTGGCCCATAGTCCAGGAGTTGGAAGCCGAATACTTTGCGTGGTTGCGCAGGTAGGTGACCCAGGCACCATAGCCGTTTCCGGCCGAGAAGTGGACTCCATCCGGAGCCGCCAGCATCTCTTTCAAATTCCCATTCTCATCGGCAAAGGTCTCCCACAGGTCAAGGTAGACACAGCCCTTGTCTGCAGCCAGCTTTGCCAGCTGCTCGTTCACCGAGCGCAGGACATCGGACGCAAGACCGGGCTTTTCCGCAGCGGCCTGGGGCCGCACCGGCGGGATGGACTGGACATAGATGACGCAGCCGGGCAGGGCCTGCCTGAGCTGATCCAGCATCTGGCCATAGTAGGCCAGAAAGCGGTCTGCTGCCCCCAGCGTGGTCAGCGTGTTGGTGCCCAGCAGGATATAGAGCTTTTTCGGCTGGGCCGCTGTCAGCACATCCATTGCCACCTCTGAGCCGCGCACGCTGCTCTTGACCGCGCTGCGGTTCACGATGGCATCGGGGCCCACGCCGGTATAGCCGCAGATGAGCGCCCCGCCCAGGTTGATGCTGTAATCGGAAAAGCCCACGGTCAGGCTGTCGCCCAGCAGGGCCGCATCCGAAAAGTAACTCAGATCCACCTGCCCACAGCTGGGCTGACGGATCACGCTGCTGTCATACACCTTGACCTGATAGGCCCCCGCTGCCTGCCGGGCGGGGCCGAACTGTTCCAGCGTGACAGCCGACGCATCGGCGGCTCCACTGCCTTCCCCTGCCGTACCGCCGGCGCTGTCTGCCGCAGAGGCTCCCGTATCTCCCTGCATGGGCAGCGGAGCCAGGATATTGGCCGCTGTGCCCGCCGCCGGGCTTTGCTGGACAGCCTCGCTCTGCTTTTCGCCATTTTCCAGAATGGCCGTGACGGCCAGCGACAGCAGCAGGATTGCTGCAATGACCCCCGCCAGCCGCAGGCCGGTGCCTGCCTTGCTGCGCCGTCTCCGGCCATGGGTGGAATGATATTCGTGTGAGATTCCCATTCTCTTTCCCGCCTTTCCCTGTTTTCTTTTCTCTATCATTACGGTCAGTATCCCCGAAAAATTGCAGAGTTTGCATTCTGCACTCCGACCGACCCTATGTTTTTTGTAGGATACGCCAAATATTGTATCATAATTTTTTTGCCCGTGCAACCAATCAGGTCTTGCATACAACAGAGAAATAGTTTACAATAGTATTGTTGCAGGAATTGCACAGTTTTCATTGAATCAGATGCACATCCTGCATTCTTTTTGTACGACTTGCGGCGCGCATCCGCAATCTCCTTCCCCGGGCAGTGCAGGGCTCTGGGAGGACACAGAAGGACTTGCCGCGCTTTGCAGGACGTGAACTGTTGTTCTTTTGGATAAGGAGGACGTATGTCAAAAAAGTGTCATCATCGGCCAGAGCGGCGGCCCTACCGCCGTTATCAATTCCAGCCTGGCAGGCGTATACAAAGCTGCCTGCAGTCTGGGAGCCGATAAAGTCTACGGAATGAAGTACGGCATCGAGGGCCTTTTAAAGGAAGAGATGCTGGAACTGAACGTTCTGCTGGATGACCGCATGAGTATCGAGCTGCTCAAGCGCACCCCGTCCAGCTATCTGGGCAGCTGCCGCTACAAGCTGCCAGACCCGGATGTGGACTCTACCCCGTTCATCAAGCTGTTCACCCTGTTTGACAAGTACGATATCTGTGCGCTGTTCTACATCGGCGGCAATGACTCGATGGACACCATTGCAAAACTCTCCCGTTACGGTGCCCAGGTGGGCAGCAGCGTCCGGTTCATCGGTGTGCCCAAGACCATCGACAACGACCTCTGCCTGACCGACCACACCCCCGGCTACGGCTCTGCCGCCAAGTACATTGCCACCATCCTGAAGGAGGTCATCCGTGACTCCTCCGTTTACAACATCCGCAGCGTGACGGTGGCCGAGATCATGGGCCGCCACGCGGGCTGGCTGGCCGGTGCGGCTTGTCTGGCCGGCGGCGATGACTGCGAAGGCCCCGATCTCATCCTGCTGCCCGAAGTTCCCTTTGACCCGGACAGGTTCCTGACCCGGGTGGACGAGCTGCAGCGGGTCAAGCCCAATGTCATCATTGCAGCCAGCGAGGGCGTTAAGACAGCCGACGGCACCTATCTGTGCGATCTGGTCTCCACCGCCGGGCAGCTGGATGCCTTTGGCCACAAGGCCATCCTCAGCGGCACCAGCCGGTACCTTTCCGATCTCATCCACGACAATCTGAACTGCAAGAGCCGTGCCATTGAGTTCTCCACCCTGCAGCGCTGCGCCAGCCATCTGGCCAGCCGCACCGATGTGAACGAGGCCTACGCCGTGGGCGGCGCTGCCGCTTCCGCTGCCTTTGCGGGCGAGACCGGGCGGATGATCTCGCTCAAGCGCATTTCCGATTACCCCTACCAGTGCATCACCGAGTCGGTGGATGTCCAGCAGGTGGCAAACCTGGAGAAAAAAGGGTGCCGCTGGACTGGATCACCCCGGACGGAATGCAGGTGACGGCGGCGTTTGAGGAGTATGCCCGTCCGCTCATCCTGGACGAAGTGACACCGGTCTATGTCAACGGTACCCCGCGCCATATTTGCCTGTAAGTTTCATTTGCGCGCTTCCTCCCCCCATCGTGGTCTGTTTTCGTGCTCCTGCACGATAATATAAAAGCCGAAACAGAAGAAAAGGAGAAATCATCATGGGTAAAAATTGCAATCGTTGGTCAGTCTGGCGGCCCTACCTCCGTCATCAATGCAAGTCTGGCAGGCGTATTCGAGAGCTGCAAGAGCCGCGGCGCTGAGATCGTTTACGGCATGTGCAACGGCGTTGCCGGTCTGCTGGAGGAGCGCGTGGTGGATCTTTCCACCGTGCTGACCGACGACCTGGATATCGAGCTGCTCAAGCGCACCCCGTCCAGCTTCCTGGGCAGCTGCCGCTATAAGCTGCCCGATTGGCACGATGACGAGACCGTTTACAAGAAGCTGTTCGCCATTCTGGAAAAGCTGAACATCGGCTACTTCTTCTACATCGGCGGCAACGACTCCATGGATACCATCGGCAAGCTGGCTGAATACGGCAACCGCATCCAGAGCGACATCCGCTTCATGGGCGTTCCCAAGACCATCGATAACGACCTGATGGTGACCGACCACACCCCCGGCTACGGCTCTGCGGCAAAGTACATCGGTGTGGTGATGAAGGAGATCATCCGCGATGCCACCGTTTACGGCACCAATTATGTCACCGTGGTCGAGATCATGGGCCGCAACGCCGGCTGGCTGACCGCTGCTGCTTCTCTGGCCAAGAGTGATGACTGCGAGGGCGTGGATATGATCTGCCTGCCCGAAGTCCCCTTCAACGTGGAGCACTTCATTGAGAAGGTCCGCGCCATGCAGGAGAAGAAGCCCAGCATCGTGATCGCTGTTTCCGAGGGTGTCAAGCTCGAGGACGGTCGTTATGTCTGTGAGCTGGCCGATGATGTGCACGCAGTGGACGCTTTCGGCCACAAGGCACTGACTGGTACTGCACGCTATCTGGCGAATGTGGTCGCCCGCAATCTGGATACCAAGACCCGCTGTATCGAGCTGTCTACCCTGCAGCGCTGCGCTGGTCACCTGACCAGCCGCACCGATATCACCGAGGCTTACCAGGTGGGCGGCGCTGCTGCCAAGGCTGCCTTTGAGGGTGTCACCGGTCAGATGGTCGCCCTGAAGCGCATCTCCAACAGCCCCTATCAGTACATCACCGAGCTGCACCCCATCAGTGAAGTTGCAAACCTCGAGAAGAAGGTTCCCCTGAGCTGGATGAACGAGAATCACACCCAGATGACCGAGGAATTCCTCGAGTATGCCCGCCCGCTGATCCAGGCTGAGCTGACTCCGCTGTACATTGCAGGTCTGCCCCACCACATCTACATGAAAAAGTAATTTCTCCTTTGAATCCTTCTAAGGCATAGCAAAACTCCCGCCCGGAGCCGGGCGGGAGTTTTGTTGCTGTATGGCTTATGAATTACTGTTTGCCCAGCTGCCAGAACGCCACGGCGCTGGCGGCGGCAACGTTCAGGGAATCGACCCCGTGGGACATGGGGATCTTGACTGTGTAATCGCAGGATGCGATGGTGGTATGGGAAAGGCCGTCTCCCTCCGTGCCCAGCACAATGGCAAGCTTCGGCTCCCGGGCAAGGGCTTCGTCATCAATGCTGACCGAACGGTCACTCAAGGCCATGGCAGCCGTCTTGAAGCCCAGGGCATTCAGCTGAGCAAGCCCCTTTTGCGGGCCAATCAGCAGGCGTTTCACCGATCTGCGCCCAGGGCACCTGAAACACCGTGCCCATGCTCACACGCACGGCGCGGCGGCAGAGCGGGTCACAGCAGGAGGGATTGACGAGAACTGCGTCCATGTTCAGCGCTGCCGCGCTGCGGAAGATGGCACCCACGTTGGTGGAATCCACAATGCCCTCCAGCACGGCCACCCGCCGGGCATTCCGGCAAAGCTCCTCCACGGTGCGGGGCTTCGGACGTTGAAAGGCGCAGAGCACACCCCGGGTCAGCTCGTAGCCTGTCAGTGCAGCCAGCAGCTCCCGGTCAGCAGTATAAATGGGTGCATCCCCGCAGCGGGTCAGGATCTCCGCCGCTGGGCCGGTGATCTGCCTGCGCTCCATCAGCAGGGAGACCGGCACAAAGCCTGCATCCAGTGCCCGGGAGATCACCTTGGGGCTCTCGGCAATGAAGATGCCTTTTTCGGGTTCCAGCCGACTGCGCAGCTGGTTCTGCGTCAGGCGGGCGTAGGGGTCCAGCTCCGGCGCGTGAAAATCCGTGATCTCGATGATATTGGGCATGGGGAGATTCTCCTTTTTCTGTATGAATGGTCTTATTGTAGCACAACCCGGATGCAATTGCAAAATACATGGCAGGCATATTCGTTTTACATAGTCAAAACCGCCAAAAAGTGCCTTTGCTTTTTGACAAATCCGTCAACCCGCGTTATAGTATAGGGGTAAAAAAATTCAGAGGGGGAATTTGCATGAATTCCAAGAAAAAGCGCCGCGGCCAGATGTCGGAAGCCTTCTGCACGGCAATGTTCCTTTCACTGTCCGGCGGCCTGCAGGACGTATACACCTATCTGTTCCGGGGCAAGGTGTTTGCCAACGCCCAGACCGGCAACATCGTGCTGATGGCTGTCCATGCCTTTGCCGGGGAGTGGGGCGTGTGCTGCATTATCTTGTGCCCCTGTGCTTCTTTGCGCTGGGCGTGTTCGCGGCAGAGCTGATGCACCAGAAGCTGCAGAATCTGCAGCGGCTCCACTGGCGGCAGCTGGTGGTGCTGTGTGAGATCGTGATGCTGTTCGTGGTGGGCTTTTTCCCGCAGGAGTGGAATCTTATGGCCAATGCGCTGGTCTCGTTTGCCTGTGCGATGCAGGTGCAGACCTTCCGCAAGGTGAACGGTTATGCCTTTGCCAGCACCATGTGCATCGGCAACATGCGCAGCGGCATGGACTCCCTCTGCAGCTGGGTGCTCAACCGCAATCCTGCCGCCCTGAAAAAATCCCTTTATTACTGGGGCATCATCCTCCTGTTTGCGCTGGGCGCGGGCCTGGGCAGCCTAGCGCTGGACCTCTGCGGCGCAAAGGCCATCTGGCTCTCCTGCCTGCTGCTGGCCGTCAGCTTCTGCCTGATGTTCCTGAAAGAAGATGTGGAAGAGATCAAAGAAGATCTTGAAGCACTGGAAGCAAAACATTAAATAAAACATTAAATCAAGGAGTTTCCCTCAGTTTCACGCTGTTTACCGCCATGCCAAAGGCTCCCCTGGTAGGGGAGCTGGCGAGCGCCAGCGAGACTGAGGGTTTATTTTTTTACCGAATCTATCCAACACTTCCCCGGTCTCCTTCGTCTTACAGGCAGAACGACGCAATGAAAGGAGGAAGCCCCATGTGGGAGCTGCTGTACGAGACCTTCTGGGACAGGCTGGAACACTTCTGTTTCAATCTCTGCCGGGACGAGGCCCGGGCAGAGGATCTGACCCAGGAAGTCTTTCTGCGGGCACTGCAGAACCGGAGCCTTATCAACAGCTTTACAGAGCGGCAGTGCAAGGCCTGGCTGTTTACCACAGCGCGGAATCTCTACTGCGACCAACTCCGCCGGGCGGCAAAGGAGGAGCAGCTGCTCAGCACCTTTTTTCCCGGAAGAGGACAGTGCCGAACCGGATTCCGCGCTGGACACGGTGGAAGCCGCCAGTCTGCTGGCTCTGCTCACCCCGGAAGAGCGGCGGCTGTTCACCCTACGCTATACAGCGGGCTACAATGCCAGCGAGATCGGTCAGCTGCTCTGTCTCCCGCCCGGCACGGTCCGCAGCCGCCTTGCCCAGATACGCCATCGCCTCAAAACTGAACTTACGGAGGACTAAATGATGAAAAAGAACCTGAATGTGGACGCTATGATCCTGGACCTGCGCAATGTGCAGGAGGATTTTCTTGACCGCTATGAGCAGATCAAGCTGGACTGCATGATCGCGCTGACCTCGCCCCGGGTGCAGACGCTCCTGAGCCAGCACAACATTTCTCTGGATTCGATGCTTTGCAAAAATGTCCCGGAGGAGGTCTCGGTGGGTGTGGTCAATGGCAAGGTCACGCTGAGCTCTGCCAGCCAGACCACCGCCGGGCAGGTACTGGTGGTCAACGGCAAGCTGATGATCACACCGGATGCTGCGGAGGTTTTACAGAAGTACGCCTGCATTCTGGTCAACGGTATGATCTACTGCCCGCAGTGCCTCTCGGCAGTGGTATCCGCCCGCTGCATCCTGAACGGAAAGCTGGCGGTCTACCCCGATGATGCAGTGCTCCTGCCGGGAAGCTCCATCAAGCTAGACAACACCTTCCTGCTGCGGGCACAAAGCCGCCTGTACTGGAATGAACATCGCTTCCTGGCGGTTGACCCCAGGCTCAACACTGCCGCACTGGCCGCCAAGGGCTGCCGCTTTTCCGCTCCAAAGGCCATCCTGTGCGCAAGCCTTGCGCCCGTTCTGGCCCCGCTCTTCCCGGATTCCACCGAGCTGATCATCGTGCCGGACGGCACCGCCGTGGTGGAGGACGACCTGGAACTGACCGCCTCTTCCCTGCGCCGGTATGGCACCCGTCTCTATGTGCTGGGTGATGCTGTTATCCCCGCAGAGAGCGCAGACCTGCTGGCTCAGATCGAATTCCTGCATGTTACCGGTGAAGTAGAGCTGCCTGATGCTCTGGAAGCGGCCTTCTTTGCCATCCCTGAGCTGGAATGCGGCAAAGTAGTCCACGAGGACGCTCTGCCCAAACAGACCCGCGCCAAAGCAAAGGATGAGGAGCCAGATCCGGATACCGTGACCCTCAGCGGCATCCAGCTGACCCTGTAATCCGCACTGTTCCTCCCTGCCCCGCTCTTTCCGGCAGAAGCGCTCTGCTGGAAGGAGCGGGACTTTTGTTGATTTTTTATTGCACCCGCTCCTCTGATATGATATACTAATTTTTGGTATTGTGTAATTCCCCGGGCACACTTCCGCTGTGGAACCCGCTGCCCGGGCAGGATATGGGAACCGAAATCAGGAAGAGGAGCAACGAATGAAAAAAGGATTTGACAACGACAAATACCTGCAGATGCAGTCGGAGCACATCCGGGAGCGGATCGCGCAGTTCGACAACAAGCTGTATCTGGAATTCGGCGGCAAGCTGTTCGACGACTACCACGCCTCCCGCGTGCTGCCCGGCTTCCAGCCCGATTCCAAGCTGCAGATGCTGCTGCAGCTGAAGGATCAGGCCGAGGTCGTTATCGTCATCAACGCTGAGGACATCGTCAGCAGCAAGGTGCGCGGTGACTATGGCATTACCTATGATCTGGACGTTCTGCGTCTCATCGATGCATTCCAGGAGCGCGGCCTGTTTGTGGGCAGTGTATGCGTGACCATGTACACCGCTGCCCCCGAGGTGGAAGCCTTTGAGAAGCGGCTGAACAGCCTGGGCATCCGCACCTTCCGGCACTATCAAGATCCCCGGCTACCCCCAACGACGTTGCCCGCATCGTGAGCGACGAGGGCTATGGCCGCAACGAGTACATTGAGACCCAGCGCCCGCTGGTGGTTATCACGGCTCCCGGCCCCGGCAGCGGCAAGATGGCCACCTGCCTGTCCCAGCTGTACCACGAATACAAGCGGGGCGTGAAGGCCGGTTATGCCAAGTTTGAGACCTTCCCCATCTGGAACATCCCCTGAAGCACCCGGTCAACCTGGCTTACGAGGCTGCCACCGCCGACCTGAACGATGTGAACATGATCGACCCGTTCCATCTGGAGGCCTATGGCAAGACCGCGGTCAACTACAACCGCGACATTGAGATTTTCCCCGTGGTCAACGCCATGTTTGAGCTGATCGCAGGCAAGAGCCCCTACACTCCCCCACCGACATGGGCGTGAACATGGCCGGCAACTGCATCGTGGATGATGCGGCCTGCTGCGAGGCTTCCCGCAACGAGATCGTCCGCCGCTACTTCAAGGCCCTGTGCGACCTCAAGAACGGCGCACAGATCCAGAGCGAGGTCTACAAGCTGGAGCTGCTGATGAATCAGGCCGGGCTGACCCAGGGCAGCCGCCCGGTGGAGCAGGCCGCCCATGCAGTCTCTGAAAAGACCGGCGGTGCCCCCGCCGCTGCCATTGAGCTGCCGGACGGCACCGTTGTCACCGGCAAGACCGGCCCCCTGCTGGGTGCCGCTTCCTCCGCTCTGCTCAACGCGCTGAAAAAGCTGGCCGGCATCGACCAGGAGCTCGACCTCGTTTCTGCCGCCGCCATCGAGCCCATCCAGACCCTCAAGACCAACTATCTGGGCAGCAAAAAACCCCCGTCTGCACACCGACGAGATCCTGATTGCCCTGTCCAGCTCGGCCGCGCAGAATCCCACTGCTGCAGCCGCCCTCAAGCAGCTCTCCCACCTGAAGGGCTGCGATATGCACTCCACCGTCATCCTGTCCAGCGTGGATATGGATACCGTGAAGAAGCTGGGCATGTATCTGACCTGCGAGCCCACCTATGAGGAAGCAGACCGGATGTACCACAAGAAGTAAAAAATAATGACCCTCTCTGTCATTGCTTTGCACTGCCGTCTTTCCCCCAAGGCTAGGCGGCCGCATCTGCGCGACGGAGAGGGTCATTTTTATTTCCGGGTCTGTTCCCAGTAGGCTCCCATGCTCTGGCCGGGCTGGTCTGTGACATCATCGTTCAGATAGTCTGCAAGGCCAAAGGCTTCCGGCTTCCAGCTGCGGGCGGCATCCACGGTGGGGTATTCCACCTCAGCGTACCAGAACGCAGTGGGCTGGCCCTCATCCACATAGTTCACCTCCAGCACAAGGCCATCGGGCAGGGCGTAGCTTCTGCGGATCTTCCCGATCAGGGGCTTACCGATGATCTTTGTTTCCAGTTCATCAAACAGTTTCTTGTCGATGGGGCGCTCGATCTCCTCCCGTGCAAGCCCGCTTCCGGACTTGAAGCAGAGGATATAGGCCGTCTCGCCGCCTTTGAGCGCCTCCTCCCGGATGCGCACGGTGGGCCGCACGCTGATATATCCCTGCCGCATGGCAAACTCTTCCTTGAGCGGCAGAGCCGGGAGGTTTTCGCCCTCCGGCCAGCCGTTCACCATCCATTTGCGTTCGATCTCCATGACGTTTTCCTCGTTTCTGTGTTTTTGTATTTATTCTAGCACGTTTTTATGTTAGAATAAATATCAGTATGAAATTTTAGCATCCTCACCCTCTCAGTCAATGCCTGACGGCATTGCCAGCTCCCCCAAAGGGGGAGCCAAGAGCCGCTCTGTATTCAAGCTTGATGAGACTGAATCGAAAATCGCCAAAGGCTCTCCCTTTGGGAGAGCTGGCGAGCGGAGCGAGACTGAGAGGGCGAGCCAGTTATAACAGGAGCAACTATGAAATCTTCTCGCAATTACCCCGTTTACACCGTCAACAAACACGCCGAGGGCCTGCTGGTGGGCGGCCACCCCTGGGTGTACGAAAACGACATCCTGGGTTCCCCGGAAGCAGAGCCTGAAAACGGCACGCTGGTCGATGTGGTCAGCACAAAGGGTGCCTATCTTGGCACCGGTTTTCTCTCGCTGAAAAGCAAGATCCGGGTGCGGCTCATCTCCCGCAACGCCAACGACACCTTTGATGCCGCTTTCTGGAAGCGCCGTGTCGAATACGCCTGGGCCTACCGCAAGACTGTGCTGGAGCCCGCCGACCTGACCGCCTGCCGTGTCATCTTTGGCGAGGCTGACCAGTTCCCGGGCCTGACTGTGGACCGGTTCAGCAATATCCTTGTCACCCAGACCCTGAGCGTGGGCATGGAAAAGCTCAAGCCCATCCTCTTCCCCCTGCTGGCAGAAGTCCTGCGCGCTGACGGCCAGACCATTGAGGGCATCTACGAGCGCAACGATGAGGCTCTGCGGGCCAAGGAGGGCCTGGCACAGAACAAGGGCTGGTTTGACCTGCCCGGCGAGACGCACCCCGACAGCACCCAGACTGAGATCTGCGAGAACGGCGTGTTCTACCACGTCGATTTTGAGAACGGCCAGAAAACCGGCTTTTTCCTCGACCAGAAATACAACCGCCGGGCTGTGGCCCGCATTGCTGCCGGTCACACTGTGCTGGACTGCTTTACCCACACCGGCAGCTTTGCGCTGAACGCCGCCAAGGGCGGGGCTGCCCGGGTCACCGCCGCTGACATCAGCGCCGAGGCCATTGCCATGGCCCAGCGGAACGCCCAGCGCAACAACCTGACCAACATGGATTTTCTCTGCGAGGACACCTTTGAACTGCTGCCCCGACTGGAAAAGGAGGGCCACCCCTACGACTTTATCATCCTTGACCCGCCGGCCTTTACCAAGGCCCGCCGCACGGTGGAGAACGCCATGCGCGGCTATAAGGAGATCAACTACCGCGCCATGAAGCTGCTGCCCCGGGGCGGCTATCTGGCCACGGCCAGCTGCTCTCACTTTGCCACCGAGGAGCTGTTCATCAAGATGCTGCACGCCGCCGCAAAGGATGCCCACCGGCAGCTGCGGCAGATCGAGGTGAAGCAGCAGGCCCCGGATCACCCCATCCTGTGGGGCGTGCCCGAGACCAATTACCTGAAGTTCTTCCTGTTCCAGGTGATCTAAAAGTAATACCAAATACGATATCTCCCAAAAAACGAGAACGTGTTTGTGCAGAATCGTTAGTTTTGTCAATTGCCTTTTGAGCCGTTCCGGGATATAATCAAACCATAGACAGCAACGGCGCTGTGGGTCACCTCCTGACTCGCAGCGCCATTTTTTGTTAAAAAGCTTTTCGCTGTTTCCGGGCCGCAGTTCGGCGGCGGGAGACAGTTTCGGAAGGGACAGACATAAGATCAAGTAAGGAGTAGGATTTATGGCAGCAAATGTTATGGAAATCTACGGCAGCAAGGTCTTTAACGAACATGTAATGAAAGAGCGCCTGCCGAGCGCTACTTACAAGAGCCTGGAGCGCACCCTGCACAAGGGCGCACCCTTGGATATCGAGGTGGCAAACGTTGTGGCCAGCGTGATGAAGCGCTGGGCCATGGAGCTGGGTGCCACCCACTACACCCACTGGTTCCAGCCGCTGACCGGCATCACCAGTGAAAAGCATGATGGCTTTGTGAGCCCCGTGGGCGATGGTACCGCCATCATGGAGTTCTCCGGCAAGGAGCTGGTGCGCGGCGAACCCGATGCTTCCTCCTTCCCCTCCGGCGGCCTGCGTGCCACCTGCGAGGCCCGCGGCTACACCGCATGGGACCCCACCAGCTACGCTTTCGTGAAGGATGACGTGCTGTGCATCCCCACCGCATTCGTCAGCTACACCGGCGAGGCACTGGACAAAAGACTCCGCTGCTGCTGCGCTCCATGAACGCACTGTCCGGTCAGGCCATCCGCATCCTGAAGCTGTTTGGCAAGGATGTCGATTACGTCTCCACCACCGTCGGCCCCGAGCAGGAGTACTTCCTTGTCAAGAAGGAGGATTACGAGGCACGTCAGGACCTGATCCTTACCGGCCGCACCCTGTTCGGTGCCCCCTCCGCCAAGGGTCAGGAGCTGGAGGAGCATTACTTCGGTGTCATCCGTCCCGAGGTCTCCGAATTTATGAAGGAGCTGGACGAGGAGCTGTGGAAGCTGGGCATTCCCGCCAAGACCAAGCACAACGAAGTTGCTCCCTGTCAGCATGAGCTGGCTCCCATCTTCGACACCACCAACGTTGCCATCGACCACAACCTGCTGACGATGGAGATGATGAAGAAGATCGCTCCCAAGTACGGTCTGGTCTGCCTGCAGCATGAGAAGCCGTTCGAGGGCGTCAACGGCAGCGGCAAGCACAACAACTGGTCCATGTCCACCACCCACGAGAACCTGCTCGACCCGGGCGACACCCCCTATGGAGAACTGCAGTTCCTGGTGTTCCTGGCTGCTGTCATCAAGGCTGTTGACGAGTACGCCGATCTGCTGCGCACCTCCGTTGCCACTCCCGGCAACGATCACCGTCTGGGTGCCAATGAGGCACCTCCGGCTATCATTTCCATCTTCGTGGGCGAAGAGCTGGAAGCTGTCATCGATGCTATCGCATCCGATTCCCCCTATGCCGGCCCCGTCAAGATGAAGATGGATCTGGGCGTTGATGTCCTGCCCAAGTTCAGCAAGGATACCACCGACCGCAACCGTACCTCTCCCTTTTGCCTTCACCGGCAACAAGTTCGAGTTCCGTATGCCCGGTTCCGCGAGAACCTGAGTGATGCCACACCATCCTGAACACCGCCGTTTTGCAAAGGAAACTGAAGGGGCTACGCCGACGAGCTGGAGGGCGTGA
>ENA-OQES01000056-OQES01000056.1-human-gut-metagenome-genome-assembly--contig:-NODE-56-length-45407-cov-3.346400_pt1 | contig 45407 bp, 47 predicted proteins | sample MGYA00242798_ERZ504641 | MGnify/ENA primary metagenome ERZ504641 (study PRJEB26092, sample SAMD00036327) | human gut metagenome | host: Homo sapiens | study: EMG produced TPA metagenomics assembly of...
CTCGGTGGCGTTGCGGCACACGCAGACCACACCCTTGGCGTTGTGGTTGCCGATGCCGACACCGGCCAGCAGGGAATCGCCGACCATGTGGACCTTGATCATGTTGGTGGTGCCGGAGATGCCGACGGGAACACCGGCGGTGACGACGACGAGGTCGCCGTCCTGCACAAGGCCCGCGGTCTTGGCCTTCGCAACCGACATACTGATGAGCTCATCCGTGGAGGTCGCGTAGTCCATCAGCAACGGGGTAACGCCGCGGTAGACGTTCAGCTGGCAGCGGGTAGTTTCATCAAGCACACAGGCGATAATTTGGGTGTCAGGACGGAAGCGGCTCAACAGGCGGGCGGTCTCACCGCTCTTGGAAGCCGTGATGATGGCGGAAGCGCCGATGTCTGTAGCGGTGGTGCAGGCGGCATGGCCGACGGCAGCGCTGATGTTCAGGCGGCTGTTGTCCGTACCGGAGTGGTGGACCAGACTGTCAAAGCTGGAGTCTGCCTCGGTGGTCTCGGCAATCGTAGCCATGGCCTTCAGCGCCTCGACGGGGTACTTGCCCGCGGCGGTTTCACCGGAGAGCATGACCGCGCCGGTGCCGTCGTAGATGGCGTTGGCCACGTCGGTGATCTCGGCACGGGTCGGGTCGGGGGGATTTGACGATCATGGAATCCAGCATCTGGGTAGCAGTAATGCAAATCTTACCGGCGCTCATGGCGCGGTCGATCAGGTGCTTCTGGATGGCCGGGATCTCGGCAAAGTCGATCTCAACGCCCATATCGCCGCGGGCAACCATGATGCCGTCAGCCACGGTCAGAATCTCGTCGATGTTGTCGATGCCCTCCTGGTTCTCGATCTTCGCGATGATGCGGATCTTGGAGTTGTGCTCGTCCAGGATGTGGCGGATATCCATAATGTCCTGCGCGTTGCGGGCAAAGCTGGCGGAGATCAGGTCAAAGCCCTGCTCGACACCAAACAGAATATCGCTCGTGTCGCGCTGGCTCATATACGGCATGGACAGATGCACGCCGGGAACGTTGACGCCCTTCTTGGTCTTGATGATGCCGTCATTGCAGACCGTGCAGACAATGTCGGTGTCGCCGACCTCGTCAATGCGCAGCTCGATCAGACCGTCGTCCAGCATGATCCGGCCACCGGGCTTGACGTCGTGGGGCAGCTCCTTGTAAGTGACGGAGCAGATTTCGTTCGTGCCCTCTACGCTGCGGGAGGTCAGGGTGAACTTCTGGCCGGTGGTCAGCTTCTCCACACCGTTCTTGAACTCACCCAGACGAATCTCGGGACCCTTGGTGTCCAGCATACAGGCAATGGGCAGGTCCAGCTCCTTGGACAGTGCGCGTACCTTGTCATAGCGGCCCTTGTGCTCCTCGTAGTCGCCATGAGAAAAGTTGAAACGCGCGACGTTCATGCCGTTCTCCATCAGCTGGCGCAGAATGCCCGGCTTATCGGTGGACGGACCCATAGTACAGACGATCTTGGTTTTACGCATAAAGTTTATCCTCCGTTTTACATTTCTACCTATTTATATACTTTAGCAAACCTCAGCGGTATTATACTACAAGTCCGCCGTGGGAGACAAGAGGGAAACGGCTTTCGTCTGAAAAAAAGCCGCACAAAAATTGTTTCCTTTCTGCCCGTTAATTTTTGACACAATTTCAACTCGTTCCGTGCAAATTCTGCCACTGCCCGGGTACAGTCCGACTTACAGGCCATCGGCGTTCTTCTGTGCCCGGCGGGTCCGATTTGCAAGCATGGATTGCATGTTTACATTTTTGCGGTGTTTACGGTATAATAAAGCCATGAATAGTCCTTTACCACTTACTATACAGGAGAAGCATCATGGCAAAACGTGTATTTCTGATTGTGCTCGACAGCTTCGGCGTCGGAGCAGAGCCGGACGCACCCCTTTTCGGCGATGTCGGCACCAACACACTGGGGGCCATTGCAGGGCATCCCAATTTCAGGGGTGATAACCTTGCCAAGCTCGGCATGTTCAATCTGGACGGCGTGACCTGCGGCAACCCCCGCAGCCGCCCCCATCGGCAGCTATGCCCGCCTGCGTGAAGCCAGTGCCGGCAAGGATACGACCATCGGCCACTGGGAAATTGCGGGTCTGCTGAGTGCCGAACCGCTGCCCACCTTCCCGGACGGTTTCCCGCAGGAGCTGCTGGATGCGTTCACCGCCAAAACCGGCTATAAGGTTCTGTGCAACAAGCCCTATTCCGGCACCGACGTCATCCGCGACTACGGCGAGGAGCACATGAAAACCGGCGCACTCATCGTCTACACCTCCGCCGACAGTGTGTTCCAGATCGCTGCGAACGAGGCCATCGTCCCTGTGGAAAAGCTGTACGAGATCTGCGCACAGGCGCGGGAGCTGCTGACCGGCAAATACGGCGTGGGCCGCGTCATTGCCAGGCCGTTCGTGGGCGACTGCGCCGCCAACTTCACCCGCACGCCGCGCCGCCATGACTACAGTCTGGTCCCGCCGCACGACACGATGCTCGACGCCATCCTGACCGCAGGCAAGCAGACCATCGGTGTCGGCAAGATCCACGACATCTTTGCGGGCAAGGGCATCGGCGAGACCATCCGCACCTCCGGCAACACCGAGGGTCTGCAGGTCACGCTGGAGCTGGCGGACCGCGATTTTGAGGGTCTGGCCTTCGTCAACCTCGTCGACTTTGATATGCTCTACGGCCACCGCCGCAACATTGCGGGCTACGCCGCCGCCGCTGCCGAGTTCAACGACTGGCTGCCCGGCTTTATGGCAAAAAGTGCGCCCGGGTGACATCCTGATGGTCACGGCGGATCACGGCTGCGACCCCAGCTACACCAAGACCACCGACCACACCCGTGAGCACGTGCCGTTCCTAATTTACGGCGACGAGGTCAAGCCCGGCGTCAACCTGCACACCCGCTACAGCTTCGCCACGATTGCCGACACTGTCTGCAAGGCGCTGGGCGTTGACTACTGCCCGGCGGGCTGCGGTGTTTATGATGAAATTGCCCGCTAAGGTGGGCGTTCTTGTGCTGGACCTGCTGGCCGCAGTGCTGGTCCTCTATTCGGTTTCGCTGATTTTTCTGTCCAACTTCAACATGGGCAACCTGATGGTCTGGCTGCTGACGGCCTGCGTGGCCGGGTACGCCGTGTTCCGCCGCCCGCTCAGCCTGTGGTTTTCCGCGGGCGCAGGACGGGTCGTTTTCTGGGTGCTGGCCGTTCTGGCCGGGGTATATCTGACGCTGATCGCCTTTGTGTCGGTCAGCGGCTATATGAACCCGCCCACGGGGGACGAAAGGGTCATCATCGTGCTGGGGGCCGGGCTGCATAAGGATAAGCCCAGCAAGCTCCTGCAATGCCGCCTGAATAAGGCGTATGACTACGCCGCCGCCCACCCGGACACACTGGTCATCACCAGCGGCGGGCAGGGCCGCGACGAATGGCTGCCCGAGGGCGACGCCATGCGGGACTACCTGATTGCCAAAGGACTGCCTGCGGACCGCGTGCTTGCCGAATCCGGCTCGACCTCCACCGAGGAAAACTTTGCCTTCTCACTGACCATCCTGCGGGAGCATGGCTTTGATGAGACAACGCCCATCGTCTACGTTTCCAATGCGTTCCACTGCTACCGCGCCGGGAAATACGCCGCCCTGGCGGGCTTCACCAAAGCCACGGCGCTGCCCGCCGCAACGCCGCTGCGCAGTGTGCTGCCATGCTATCTGCGGGAGGCACTGGCACTGCTCTACTACTGGGTATTCAAACGTCCGCCAGCGGACCGATGCATGCGATGGTCGGCCTGCTGGAGCTGAATAAAATTTCTTTATAAATTGGAGGGGACTGCCATGCAGATCCGCTATTACAAGGAGTACAGCCGGTTTCTGAACCGTTTTATGGAGTTTAAGGTCTACGGCCATGCCGGACGCCCCATCGTCATTTTCCCGTGCCAGAGTGGTCGCTTCTTCGACTGGGAGGACCGTAATATGTGCAACGCGGCGGCCCCCTGGATCGACAGCGGCAAGCTGCAGATCTTCACCGTCGACAGCATCGACCCCGAGAGCTGGGACAATAACGGCCCCGAACGCCCGCGCATCGAGATGCAGGAGCGCTGGTACAACTATATCTGTGAGGAGTTCGTCCCCCGTCTGCTGGAGATCAACCGTGAGCAGGGCGAGGACCACACAGGCTGCATCCTGACCGGCGGTGCCAGCATGGGCGGCGGCCACGCCGTCAACTTCTACCTGCGCCGCCCCGACATCTTTAACGGCACGATTGCCCTGAGCGGCCTGTACTCCTCCGGCATGTTCTTCGGCAGCTACATGGACGACCTTGTCTACCGCAATTCTCCCTGCGATTACATGCGCAACTTCCCGACGACTCACCCCTACATGAAGCTGTTTGAGAAGGCCGACAAGTTCATTATGTGCTGCGGCCAGGGCGCGTGGGAAGCTGACCTGCTGGCCTCCACGAAGGAGCTGCAGGCCATTCTCGAGAGCAAGGGCATCCATCCCATCGTGGACATCTGGGGCCAGGATGTCTCCCACGACTGGTACTGGTGGGAGAAGCAGTGGGTCTACTTCCTGCAGATGACCCTGGGCGACGCATAACGAATACAGTAAGGAACACGATTCTATGGATTTTTTGGCACGATGCAGCGGCGCAAAAGCGCTGGCTGCGCCGCTTTGCGCTGCTGACGGGCGTGCTGCTGCTGCCCGTGCTGGTGCTGGCGGTCTTTGCGCGCCCCTCGGCAGATGATTTCATCTACGCCGCCCGCACCCATGCCGTGGTGCAGCAGTACGGCCTTGACCTGCCGCGTCTGCTGCGGGCCGCGTGGGACACCAACGTCTACTACTATGAGAACTGGCAGGGACTCTACGTTTCCGGCTTTACGCTGGCGTTTCAGCCCGCCATCTTCGGCAACAAATATTATGGTGCCACGCTGGTCTGCGTGCTGCTGCCGCTGTTTTTCCTGCCTGTATGGGCTGGCACGGTGCGTGGTGCTGCGTCTGGACCCGGCGCAAAAGCGTCTGCCCTGGGCACTGGCGCTGCTGCTGACCTTCGCCTTTATCGAGGGCATGCCCGCCCCCGTGGAGGGATTGTACTGGTTCAACGGTGCCATGAACTACCTGCCCTACTTTTCGCTGGCCGTGCTGAACGCCGGGCTGGCGTTTGCGCTCTGCTTTGCCGATAATCTGCCGACCCGCCGCAAATTTTTCTATGCGGCAGCAGGCTGTGTGTGCAGTCTTGTCATCGGCGGCGGGCATCAGGTGGCCGGCTGCTGACGTGCTGGTCCTGCTGTTGGCCGCGGCGCTCTGCGCTGTGCGCCGCCGTAAGTTTCTGGCAGGTCCCCGCGCTGGCCGCGGCCATGGCGGGGCTGCTTTTGAATGTGTTGGCCCCCGGCACGCAGGTGCGTACTGCAGGCTTTGCCGGTGCGGGCTTTGCGGAGGCTGTCGTCAAGAGCTTTATCCTCGCCGCCATGGAGTGGATTCGCTGGCTGGATGTGCCGCTGCTCTGTCTGCTGGCACTGCTTGTACTGCCGCTTTTGCATCTGACCCGCTGCGCCGTGCTTTCGGACCGGGTGTTCCGCCATCCGTGGCTCGGCGCGGCGGTCACCTTCGTGCTGATGTGGGCCATGATCTTTCTGCCGTCCTACACAATGGGCGGCATCGGTGCCGGGCGGCTTTTGAACGTTGTCTGGATGACCTTTGTGCTGGGTCTGGCTGCCACCGAGTTTTTGCTGCTCGGCTGGCTCGAGCGCGTGCGCGGCTTTTCTCTGCATGGTGCAGAGCAGTTCTGCCGCTGCCAGGCCCGCCGTCTGCCGCTGCTTGCCGCTGCTATGCTCCTCTGCATGGCCTGCATCGGCAGCCACACCGTAAAGGAGGGCCAGGACAGCTACTTCGCCACCAGTCTCGAGGCCGCTTATGAGTTGGCCAATGGCAGCGCCAGGCGCTACGCCGACGCCCTCGACGCGCGGGAGGCACTGCTGAACGACACCGCCCAGCCGGATGTTTCCATCCGCCCGCTGAACGATGACGAACGCCCGTGGCTGCTGTTCTATACCGATGTTGCGCCCGGCCCCGATATGTGGGGGCTGACGCCGTACTTTGGCAAGCAGTCTGTCACAATTTCGGATTTTGAATGACACAAACCCTGCCGTGCCGCAGGGGTTTTGCATGAATTCAATTCCTATTGAGCAGGTAGGAAACCGCACCTGCCATACTGATTCTATAAAGAGGCTTCCGCATGATCTATCTTGACTATACTGCCAACACCCCGGCAGACCCCGACGTTCTGGACGCATACCTTGCGGCGGAGCGCCGATATATCGCCAACCCCAACTCTACCCACATTGCCGGGCAGGAGGCCCGCGCCGAGATGGAGCGGGTGACCCAATCCATTGCGCAGCACCTTGGCGTGCAGCCTGCCGAGATCATCTACACCTCGGGCGCGAGCGAGGCGAACAACCTTGCCCTCAAGGGCATTGCCCATGCGTCGCGGCACATCGGCAAGCACATCATCTCCACCCAGCTGGAGCACTCCTCGGTGGGCGCGTCGCTGTCGGCTTTGCAGCAGCAGGGGTACGAGATCGACCTGCTGGACATTGGCCGTGACGGCAGGGTAGACCTGGACCAGCTGCGGGAGCTGATGCGCGACGATACGATCCTGGTCGCCGTCTGCGCTGTGGACAGTGAGCTTGGCACGATCCAGCCCATCCGGGAGATTGCCGAAATCGTCAAGCCGTACCCCGGCTGTCGCCTGCACGTCGACGCCACCCAAGCCGTCGGCAAGACCGACCTCTGGCTTGACGGCGTCGATACGATGAGCTTCACTGCCCACAAGTTCTACGGCCCCAACGGCATCGGCGCGCTGTACAAGCGCCGCGGCCTCGTCATTGAGCCGCAGATTTCCGGCGGTGCCAGCACCACGATTTACCGCAGCGGCACGCCGACGCTGGGTCTTGCCGTCAGCCTGGACGCCGCACTGATCAAAGCACTGGCCGGGCAGGACGCCCGCAACGCCCATGTACAAAAGCTGCATAACCGCCTGCTGGCGAGCTTGCAGCAATACAGCCTTGTGCGCGTCAACAGCCCCGCGCATGCTGTGCCGCATATCGTCAATGTCAGCGTGACCGGCGTTAAGGGCACGCGGTTTCAGCAGGCGCTGAGCGAACAGGGCGTCTGCGTGTCGGTCAAATCGGCCTGCTCGTCGGACGGTCTGCCGTCCAAGGCCGTGTTCGCCGTCAGCCGGGATCGCCGCAACGCGCTGTCCAGCTGGCGCATCAGCATCAGCCACCTGACCACCGACGCGGAGATCGACGGCTTCCTGCAAGCCTTTGACACCTGCTACAAAACCCTGACGAATAAGGAGAATTGACCCTTGGAACGCCAATTAGAGACCTATCAAAAAATCGAGCGCAGCATTATCAAAAAATTCCGCAAGCAGCTTTGGACGCCCTTCATCGTGGCCGTCAAGCGGTACGAGCTGATCCAGGCCGGGGACAAGATCGCCGTCTGCATCTCCGGCGGCAAGGATTCAATGCTTATGGCCAAGCTCCTGCAGGAATTGCAGCGCCACAGCGAGGTTCCGTTTGAGCTCGTCTACCTCGTCATGGACCCCGGCTATAATGAAATCAACCGCCAGAAGATTGAGAGCAACGCCGCGCTGCTGCACATTCCCATCACAGTATTTGAGACGAACATCTTTGATGTCGCCAACAACAGTGATAAGTCGCCCTGCTACCTCTGCGCCCGCATGCGCCGCGGCCACCTGTACAAGAAAGCGCAGGAGCTTGGCTGCAATAAAATCGCGCTGGGACATCATTTTAATGATGTCATCGAGACGACAGTCATGAGCATGTTCTACGGCTCCCAGCTGCAGGCCATGCCGCCGAAGCTGCACAGCACGAACTTCCCGGGCATGACACTGATCCGCCCGATGTACTGCATCCGCGAGGATGACATCATCGCGTGGCGCCGCTACAATGAGCTGGAATTTATCCAGTGTGCCTGCCGTTTTACCGAGGCATGTACGATCTGCGACAACGGCGGAGGCGGCTCCAAGCGGCAGGAGGTCAAGGTCCTGCTGCGCCGCCTGATGCGCGACAACCCGAACATCGAAAACAGCATCTTCCGCAGCATCCACGCTGTGTCGCTCGACACAATGCCCGGCTACAAGTCCGAGGGTGTGGAGCATTCGTTCCTGGAGCGGTTTGACAGGGTCGAGGAAGAACTGAAAAGAAAAAAGGGCTTCCCCCGAGGGGGAAGCTGTCCGCGAAGCGGACTGATGAGGGCGGAGCTGCTGCGGCAGCCCGTTTACCGGGCAGCTTCGGCAGCTTGCCCCTCATCCGGTCTCGCTGCGCTCGTCCACCTTACCCCCACGGGGGAGGCTTTTTTTATTATCCTCACCACTGCCGCCGGTATTACCCCCCGGCGTCGTGCCCTCTACCTTTTTTAAATAAGCGGGAAAAATAATTTGCGTCGTTCAGCCCGCATTCCTGCGCAACGTTCTCCACGCTTTTGTCTGTGAACCGCAGCAGCCGCTTGGCCTGCGTAATGCGCAGCTGCGTCAGGTAGCTCGTCACCGAAAGTCCGAACTGCTCCTTGAACACCCGCGTCAGGTAAAACTTGTTGATGTAAAACCGCTCGGCCAGCGCGTCCAGCGTGATCTTCTCGGCAAAATGTAGGTCAAGATAGTCCTTGATTTCCTGCACATTCTGTCGCTTTGTGCCCGCAGTGCGCACAATTTCGGGGTGCCAGCTCTCCTGCATCAGAAGGGTCAGCAGGGCAAACAGCCCCTCGCAGATCTGCATATCCCGCACGTAATTGTCAGAGGCCGCCAGCGTGTACAGTGCTTCGAGACGGCGGGTGTAGGGTGCGGTATTTTCCGGGTGAAAGCTCGGCTGGCCGCCGCGCTCACGGTATTTTTTGTAGATGGCTGCCATATTCGGGCCGTAAAAATGCGCCCACCGCAGCTGCCACAAATCGTCGCCCGTATAATGGCGATAGGGGCGGCGGCAGTCGAGAAACACACAATCCCCGGCGCTTAGCACGCGGGTCTCGCCCTCATATTCCAGCGTGCCGCTGCCGCTTTCGACCACAAAAAACAGGTAGGAGGCCAGCCCCTGCCGGGATGCTGGCATGGGGGCTGCGTGCCTGCAGCTGCCCGACCTCCTGCAGATGCACAAGGTTCGATTTTGCAAACGCCGACGGCGTGTAGATCATGCGCCGGGCGTGCACAAGCTCTCCGTCAAACAGCGGGGTATCCATCCGCGTCACCTCCCGGAAACCAGTATACCAAAAAATGTCAATATAATGCTAGTCTTTTGCAAGATTCCCACTGCCCAAACATAAAATAATGCGGTACAATAACAAACAAGATACGAAAATCCGCGCAGTACGCTGCGCAAGATACAGATGAAAGGGTAGTAACCTATGAAAAAAGGCACTCATCACCGGTATCACCGGCCAGGACGGCAGCTATCTGGCTGAGTTCCTGCTGGAAAAGGGCTACGACGTCCACGGCGTCATCCGCCGCTCCTCCGTCGATTACCGCGAGCGCATCGCCCATCTGGAGGGTCACCCGCACTTCCACCTGCACTACGGCGATCTGAGCGACTCCATGAGCATCCTCTCCGTCGTCAGCACCGTGCGGCCCGACGAGATCTACAACCTCGCCGCCCAGAGCCATGTGCAGGTCAGCTTTGATGTGCCGGAGTTCACCGCCGACGTCGATGCCACCGGCGTGCTGCGCGTGCTGGAGGCTGTGCGCCTGTCCGGCCTCAAGGACACCTGCCGCATCTATCAGGCATCTACATCCGAGCTGTACGGCAAGGTCGAGGAGGTTCCCCAGAACGAGAACACGCCGTTCCACCCCTACAGCCCCTACGCCGTCGCCAAGCAGTACGGCTTCTGGATCGTGAAGGAGTACCGCGAGGCGTACAATATGTTCTGCTGCTCGGGCATCCTGTTCAACCACGAGTCCGAGCGCCGCGGCGAGACTTTTGTCACCCGCAAGATCACGCTGGCTGCCGCCCGCATTGCGCAGGGCAAGCAGGATAAGCTGTATCTGGGCAACCTGTCCAGCCTGCGCGACTGGGGCTATGCCAGGGACTACGTCGAGTGCATGTGGCTGATTTTGCAGAACGACAAGCCCGAGGACTTCGTCATCGCCACCGGTGAGCAGCACTCCGTCCGCGAGTTCTGCCAGCTGGCATTCCACGATGTGGGCATCGAGCTGGAATTTGTCGGCGAGGGCATGAACGAGAAGGGCATCGACAAGGCCACGGGCAAGACGGTCATCGAGGTCAGCCCCGACTTCTACCGCCCGACGGACGTCGTCAACCTCTGGGGTGACCCGTCCAAAGCAAAGCGCGAGCTGGGCTGGAACCCGACCAAGACCACGTTTGAGCAGCTCGTCAAGATCATGGTCGACCACGACATGAAGAAGGTTGCCGTCGAGCGCGCTGAGGAGCACATCAAGACGAACCTGGCTGAGTATCTCGAAAAGGGCGTTATCAAATAATTTATTCAAAAGAGGGTAACTTATTATGATGGACAAAAATGCAAAAATCTACGTTGCCGGGCACCGCGGCATGGTGGGCAGCGCCATCGTGCGTGAGCTGCAGCGCCAGGGCTACAACAATATCATCACCCGCACCCACAAGGAGCTTGACCTCTGCCGTCAGGAAAATGTCGAAAAGTTCTTTGCCGAGGAAAAGCCCGAGTACGTATTCCTTGCCGCGGCCAAGGTCGGCGGCATCGTCGCCAATCAGGAGGCGCTGGCCGATTTCATGTGGTTCAACATGACGCTCGAGATGAACGTCATCCACTCTGCCTGGCAGAACGGCTGCAAGAAGCTGGAGTTCCTCGGCTCGTCCTGCATCTATCCGCGCATGGCTCCGCAGCCGATGAAGGAAAGCTGCCTGCTGACTTCCGAACTGGAAAAGACGAACGAGGCTTACGCCCTCGCCAAAATCAGCGGCCTCAAATACTGCGAGTTCCTAAACCGCCAGTACGGCACGGACTATATTTCGGTCATGCCCACGAACCTGTACGGCCCCAACGATAACTACCACCCGACCCACAGCCATGTGGTTCCCGCACTGATCCGCCGCTTCCATGAGGCGAAGGTCAACGGCGTCGAGAGCGTCACCTGCTGGGGCGACGGCAGCCCGCTGCGCGAGTTTTTGTATGTGGATGACCTGGCGAACCTCTGCGTGTTCCTGATGAACCACTACTCCGGCAACGAGACAGTCAACGCGGGTACCGGCAAGGAGCTGACCATCAAGGAATTGACCGAGCTCGTTGCCAAGGTCGTCGGCTACACCGGCAAGATCGAGTGGGACACCTCCAAACCCAACGGCACGCCCCGCAAGCTGCTGGACGTCTCCAAGGCGACGAACCTCGGCTGGACCTACAAGACCGAGCTGGAGGACGGCCTGCGCCTGTCCTATGAGGACTTCCTGAACAACCCGATGCGCGCCGAGCGCTGAAAGGAAACGCTATGAATATCATCCTGCTGTCCGGCGGCTCCGGCAAGCGCCTGTGGCCGCTGTCGAACGACATTCGTTCCAAGCAGTTCATCAAAATCTTCAAGACCGCCGACGGGTACGAGTCGATGGTCCAGCGCGTCTACCGCCAGATCAAGGAGGTCGACGCCGACGCCAGCGTGACGATTGCCACTAGCAAGACGCAGGTATCGTCCATTCACAACCAGCTGGACAATTCGGTGGGCATCTGCGTCGAGCCGTGCCGCCGTGATACCTTCCCGGCCATCGCACTGGCGACAGCCTACCTGCACGATGTCAAGGGCGTCGGCCTTGATGAGGCTGTCGTCGTCTGCCCGGTAGACCCCTATGTCAACAATGACTATTTCGCCGCACTGAGAACCCTGTCCGAGCTGGCCGGGCAGGGGAATGCGAACCTATCCCTGATGGGCATTGAGCCGACCTACCCGAGCGAAAAGTACGGCTACATTATCCCGCAGAGTGCCGACGCCGTCAGCCCGGTCAAAACGTTTAAAGAGAAGCCCGACGCCGCCACCGCCGAAAAGTACATTGCCCAGGGTGCGCTCTGGAACGGCGGTGTGTTTGCCTACAAACTGCGCTACGTGCTGGACAAGGCCCACGAACTGATCGACTTCACCGATTACAAGGACCTGTTCGATAAGTATGGGACGCTGCAAAAAAATCAGCTTCGACTACGCCGTTGTCGAGAATGAGTTCCAAATTCAGGTAATGCGCTTTGCGGGCCAGTGGAAGGATATGGGCACCTGGAACACCCTGACCGAGGCCATGGAGGAGCCGAGCATCGGCAAGGCTATGCTGAACGACACCTGCCAAAACGTCCATGTACTGAACGAGCTGGACGTGCCCGTGCTCTGCATGGGGCTGAAGGACGTCGTCGTCTCGGCCAGCCCGGAGGGCATTTTGGTTTCTGACAAGGAGCAGTCCAGCTACATCAAGCCGTATGTGGACAGCATCCATCAGCAGATCATGTTTGCTGAAAAGTCCTGGGGTTCCTTCCGCGTGCTCGACGTCGAGGACGCGAGCATGACCATCAAGATCACGCTCACCCCCGGCCACGGCATGAACTACCACAGCCATGAGAACCGCGACGAGGTCTGGACCGTCATCTCCGGTACCGGCCATGCGATTCTGGACGGCGTGCGCCGCGACGTGAAGGCAGGGGATATCCTGACGATGCCAGCCGGCTGCCGCCATACGGTCTTTGCCGACAGCGAGCTAAAAATCATCGAGGTTCAGCTCGGTCCGGCCATCAGCGTGGAGGATAAGCAGAAGTATCCGCTGCCGCAGGCTTGACAGCCGGCGCAAACCGCGCTATACTAAATAAGTATTCGCAAAAACACAGCGACGGAGAAAGTATGCACAAGCTGCTTTAGGCAAGAGAGGGCGGTCACCGGCTGCAAGCCGCCTGTAAAGCGCTTATGCGGAAGTTCGCTTCCGAGTGGTGCGCGGGAAAGGCCAAGGCCGAGTAGTGCGCAACGGCTCTGCACCGTTACCGGCAGCAAAGAGTGCCGCGCTTTACAGTGCGGAACACGGGTGGTACCGCGGAGAATTGTATTTTGCAAGGCTTCGTCCCTGATTCAACACAGGGACGGAGCCTTTTTGTTTGCTCCGGCCCTACTTCAAGCAGAGGTGTACTATGGAAGAAAAAATTCAAGGAGCTGCGCGCCGCCATTGAGCAGGCCAGCGCAGACGTCACCGACAAAGCCCGGCTTTCTGACTTCTGGCAGAAATACCTGAGCAAGAACGGCGAGGTCGCGGGCCTGACCAAGAGTCTGCGCGATGTCCCCAAGGAGGACCGTCCCGCCGTCGGCAAGACCATCAATGAGTTCAAGCAGTGGGCCGAGGCACAGTATCAGGCCCTGTCCGAGCAGGTCGAAAAGGCCGCGCTCGAGGCCCGCAACGCCGCCGAGACCGTCGACATCACGATGCCCGCCAAGATTCGCCAAACCGGCAGCCTGCACCCGATCACCCTCGTCAAGAATGAGATCATCGACGTGTTCGCCGGTATGGGCTTTGAGATTTACGAGGGCCCCGAGATTGAGGACGACGACCACAACTTTACCCGCCTGAACGTGCCGAAGAACCATCCCGCCCGCGACATGCAGGATACATTCTACGTCGCAGACGACATCGTGCTGCGCACCCAGACCAGCGGCGGTCAGATCCGCGTCATGGACATGGAAAAGCCGCCCATCAAGGTGCTGGCCCCGGGCCGCGTGTTCCGTTCCGACTCCGATGCGACCCACTCCCCGATGTTCCACCAGATGGAAGGCCTCGTCGTTGACAAGGGCATCACGCTCTGCGACCTGCAGGGAATGCTCGACAAATTCGTCCAGGCGCTGTTCGGTGCAGACGTCAAGACCCGCCTGCGTCCGTCCTACTTCCCGTTCACCGAGCCGAGCGTCGAGGTCGACGTTTCCTGCTTCGAGTGCGGCGGCAAGGGCTGCCCGCTGTGCAAGCACACCGGCTGGATCGAGGTTCTCGGCGCCGGTGTCGTCCACCACAGCGTACTGGAAAACTGCGGCATTGACCCCAACGTCTACTCCGGCTTCGCATTCGGCATCGGCATTGAGCGTATCGCCATGCTGAAGTACGGCATCAACAACATCGGTCTGATGTTTGAAAAACGATCTGCGCTTCTTGAAGCAGTTCGAGGATTGACAGGGGAGGAGTACAGAGTATGAAAGTACCATTCAGCTGGTTGAAGCAATATGTTGACATCGACGTCACCGCGCAGGAGCTTGAGGACAAGCTCTTTGGCTGCGGCTTTGAGGTCGAGGAGCTGATCGACCTCGGCGGCGAGATTTCCAAGGTCGTTGTCGGTGTTGTGACCGAGTGTGTCCCGCAGGAGGGCACCCATCTGCACATCTGCAAGGTTGACTGCGGCGAGTACGGCCACGACATCCAGATTTCCACCGGCGCACCCAACGTCTACGCCGGTATGCACACCGCCGCCGCACTCGACGGCTCCACGCTGCCCGGCGGCGTAAAAATCAAGGCGAAGCCCCTGATGGGCGTCGAGTCCAACGGTATGCTGTGCAGCGGTGAGGAGCTGGGCCTGAACGAGGATCTGTACCCCGGTGCCGAGGTCTACGGCCTGCTCGAATTTGCCGAGGACACTGTCCCCGGCACGCCCATTCAGCAGGTCGTCGGCCTTGACGACTACACTTTTTGATATTTCCATCACGGCCAACCGCGCCGACTGCCAGAGTGTGCTCGGCATTGCGCGCGAGGTTGCAGCAGTGCTGAACAAGCCTCTCAAGATGCCCGCCACCGACTACACGGTCAGCGACTATGTGGATTCGCGCCTGTCCATCAGCGTCGAGGCCGAGGATCTCTGCCCGCGCTACATTGGCCATTATGTCCGCAACATCACGCCGGGCGAGTCCCCACGCTGGATGCGCCGTCAGCTGGCCCTGTGCGGTCTGCGCAGCATCTCCAATGTCGTTGACATCACGAACTATGTCATGCTGGAGATTGGCCAGCCCATGCACGCCTTCGACATGGACACGCTGGAAAGCTGCCAGATCCTCGTCCGCCGCGCCAAAGACGGCGAGAAGATCACAACGCTGGACGAAAAAGAGTTCACCCTGACGCCCAACAACCTCGTCATCTGCGACGGCTCCAAGCCCGTTGCGCTGGCGGGTGTCATGGGCGGCCTGAACAGTGAAATTAAAGGATACCACCACCCAGCTGCTGTTTGAGAGCGCCAAGTTCGCCCGCGACAACATCCGCAAGACGGCCCGCGGCCTCGGCCAGAACACCGATGCCTCCAGCCATTACGAGAAGGGTATCTCCGAGTACACCACCGAGCTTGGCATGGCCCGTGCCCTGCACCTGATTCAGGAGCTGGGCTGCGGCGAGGTCACCTCCACCCATTTTGACTGTTCCGCCGGTGCCCCGCGTGATGGCAAGCGTTTCACGGCCAAGGTCAGCGGCATCAATGCCATCCTCGGCATCACTGTGCCCACCGATGTGATTCTGGACATCCTGAACCGTCTGCAGTTCGAGGTCAAACTCGAAGCCGACGGCGCACGATGCAGGTCGTCGCGGCCCCGCTGGCGTGAGGACATCGAGGTCGGTGAGCCCGACCTGGCTGAGGAGGTCATCCGCGAGTACGGCTATGAGCACATCGTCCCCACCTTCCTGAAGGCTGCCACCGTCACCACCGGCGGCCTGACCGCCGAGCAGAAAGCGCAGGCCAAGGCCAAGCGCACCATGTGTGCCCAGGGCTTCTACGAGGCCGAGACGCTGGCCTTCTACGCCGACGCTGACCTCGACATGCTGCACATTGCCGCTGACGCGCCGGAGCGTAAGGTCATCCGTATCCTGAACCCCATTTCCTCCCATCTGACCATCATGCGCCCGCTGCTGGCACCGTCCCTGCTGAATGTCGTCGTCGACAACCTGCGCAAGGGCAACGCCGAGGGCCGCCTGTTCGAGATGTCCAACATCTACATCCCGAAGCAGCTGCCCGTCACCGAACTGCCCGAGGAGCGTCTGCATCTGGGCTTTGCTGCCTGGGGCAGTGAGGAGGACTTCTTCGCAGTCAAGGGTGCAGTCGAGAGCTTCGGCGCTGCGTTCGGCGTCGAGCTGACCGTCGAGCGCGCAACGGACGTTGCCTGGCTGCACCCCGGTATTGCCGCTTATATCCTGTGTAAGGGCGAGCGCGTCGGTGTCTTTGGCAAGCTGGCTAATGATGTGACAAGCGAGCTCAAGCTGCCCAAGGACAGCCGCGCCAACCTGAACATCTATCTGGGCGAGATCGACTGGGTCGCGTTCCACGCACTGGTCCCCGCCGCCATCCACTACCAGCCCATCCCCGAGTTTGCCCCGATCCAGCGTGATCTGGCGCTCGTCGCCCCCGAGAGCATGGAGTGCGGCACCCTCGTCACCGAGATGCAGCGCGCCTGCAAGCAGCTGACCAAGGTCGAGCTGTTCGACATCTACCGCGGCGAAAAGCTCGGCGCGGACAAGAAGAGCATGGCGTTCAGCCTGTCCTTCCAGCCCGCTGACAAGCCGCTGACCCCCGATGAGATCGACCTCTTCGTCAAGAAAATTCTCGGCAACCTGAAGTTCAAGCTCGGCATCGAGATCCGCGAGTAACCTGTTTTTGTTGTCCGTCCTGCGCCGCACGGTGCGGGACGGATAGTTTTTTACAGATTTTTGTGGCTACAGAATTTTTGTGTGATATTTCCCTTGTCATTTTTGCCGCGCAGGTCGTATAGTAAAAATAGTATTGTGTTACAGGAGAATCCATCATGGCAAAGATTCACCGCAGCGATGCACCGCTGCCGCAGGCTCCTTCCGTTCAGGTAAAGGCATCCTATACAGTCACCGATCTGCCGAAGGTTTCTCCGCAGGAACCTGCTGCCTTCTACGACCAGGACAACGACGAGGACTATCGCCGGCGCGAGACCGCGAAGTGCCAAAAAAAATCGCGGTAATCTGCTGTACACCCTCGCGATGATCGTTTTCGCCGCGATTTTCCTCATCAGCGGCGGCCTGCTGGTCAAGCGGTTCCTCGATGACCGCAAGACCGAGAGCGAGTTTGCCGACCTGCAGTCGATGATCGATACCGCGGCGCCCCCGGCCCCTGCAGGGGAGAATGTCAACCCCAACGGTGCCAGGTTTGCTGCCCTGCGCGACAAGAACAGCGACTTTATCGGTTGGATCTCCATCGACGGCACCAATCTGGATTTTCCGGTTATGTACGCGCCGGACAACAAGGACTTCTATCTGCGTCATGACTTCAACAAAGCCTACAGCGTCTACGGCGTACCGTACCTGGACGAGCAAACGACGCTCGGGGCCAACGCCGAGAGTGACAACCTGATCATCTACGGCCACAATATGAAAACCGGCACGATCTTCGGCTGCCTGACCGAGTACCGCAAGACCGACTACTATCAGGAGCACCCCTTCATTGAGTTTGACACCGTCTACGGGGACGCCAAGTATGAGGTGTTCGGTGCGTTCACTATCGATGTCGTCAACGACACCTCGTTTGTCTACAACCAGTACATCGACATGGACGAGGACACCTACAACCGCTATGTAGACCAGGTCATCTCCCGCAGCGACGTGGACAGCGGCATCCGCCCTGCCTACGGTGAGCAGCTGCTGACCCTCTCTACCTGCGAGTATTCGTCCGCCAACGGGCGCTATGTCGTCGTAGCGCGTCGGGTCAGTGACTAATTTCCGGAAGTAATTGCATCATGTACTTTAGATTCTTTTGCAAAGCGCGCAAAATGTTCTCTTGCTTGCAGATTGCACTTGCTATTCTTCCGGGAATGTGCTATGCTAATAAATGCGCGATAACTTTTGATTCGTTCTTATATGGTGTAAGAAACCGGAAAGGGAGAATGCGCGCAGCGGGCAGCCGTAGCCCTTGACGGCTGCCCGCTTTGTCTTTATTCTGCGCACATCTGTACAAAATCTGCGTAAAGCTATAGACATTTGTACCCAAATGGCATATACTGTAAAAGTATTTTGCTCTAATCCAATAAAATGGAAAGTATAGTTTCAACGCTGTAACAAAGGGAGGATACCTGTTATGTGTGGAATCGTAGGCTTTACCGGCGCGGCACAGGCCGCCCCCATTCTGCTGGACGGCTTGGCCAAGCTGGAATACCGCGGCTATGACTCTGCCGGTATGGCGGTGCAGAACGCCGCCGGCAAGATCGAGGTCGTCAAGGCCAAGGGCCGCCTAAAGGTCCTGAGCGAGATGACCGACGGCGGCAGCGCCGTGCCCGGCAGCTGCGGCATCGGCCATACCCGCTGGGCGACCCATGGCGAGCCGTCCGTCGTCAACGCACACCCGCATTATTCCCGTGACCAGAAGATTGCCGTCGTACACAACGGCATCATTGAAAACTATCAGGAGATCAAGGAGCGTCTGCTCAACAAGGGCTTCAACTTCGTCTCCCAGACCGACACCGAGGTCGTTGCCCAGCTGCTTGACTACTATTACATGGGTGAGTCCGCAGGCAACGCACTGGACGCCATCACCCGCATGATGCTGCATGTCCGCGGCTCCTACGCGCTGGGCGTGCTCTTTGCCGACGAACCCGGCGTCATCTACGCAGTGCGCAAGGACAGCCCGCTCATCGTCGGCAAGTGCGCGGACGGTGCCATCATCGCCTCCGACGTTCCTGCGCTGCTCAAGTACACCCGCACGGTCTACTACATTGACAATCTCGAGATTGCCCGCCTGACCCCCGACTCCATCGAGTTCTTCAACATCGACAAGGAACCCATCACCCGCGAGTCCACCACCATTGAGTGGGACGCCGAGGCCGCGGAGAAGGGCGGCTACGAGCACTTCATGATGAAGGAGATCTACGAGCAACCCGCCGCTGTCCGCGATACGATCTCCCCGCGCCTCAAGGACGGACAGATCGACCTGTCCGAGCTGGCCCTTGACGAGGAGGCCATCAGGAATGTCCATCGTCTCTACATCATCGGCTGCGGCTCCGCCTACCATGTCGGCATGGCCGCGCGCTATGTGTTTGAGAGCCTGGCCCGCATCCCCGTCGAGGTCGATGTCGCCAGCGAGTTCCGTTACCGCAATCCCGTGCTCGAAAAGGACGCACTCGCTATGGTCATCAGCCAGAGCGGTGAGACCGCCGACACGCTGGCCGCCCTGCGCCTGTGCAAGGAGCGCGGTGTGCGCACCATCGGCATTGTGAACGTCGTCGGCTCCAGCATTGCCCGTGAGGCCGACGCCACAATGTACACCTGGGCCGGCCCGGAAATCTCCGTCGCTACCACCAAAGCCTACAGCACCCAGCTGGCGGCCTGCTACCTGCTGGCTACCGAGTTTGCCCGTGTGCGCGGCACGCTGGCGGACGGCCGGTATGAGCACCTCGTCACCGAGCTGGAGGCTCTGCCCGAGAAGATCGAAAAGACCCTGGCCGACAAGGAGCGTATCCAGTGGTTTGCCAGCAAGTACGCAAACGCCAAGGATGCCTTCTTCATTGGCCGCGGCCTCGACTACGCCGTCGCGCTCGAGGGCAGTTTGAAATTTAAGGAGATCAGCTACATCCACTCCGAGGCGTTCGCCGCGGGCGAGATGAAGCACGGGCCGATTTCTCTGGTCGAGAAGGGAACGCTGGTCGTCGGCATCCTGACTCAGCCGGACCTGTTTGAAAAGAGCGTTTCCAACATGGTCGAGGTCAAGAGCCGCGGCGCCTTCCTGATGGGCCTGACCACCTACGGAAATTACAGCATCGAGGACACTGCGGGCTTCACGGTCTACGTGCCCAAGACCGACCCGCACTTTGCCACGAGCCTGTCGGTCATTCCGCTGCAGCTGCTGGCCTACTACGTCAGCTGCGCCAAGGGATTGGATGTCGATAAGCCGCGCAATCTGGCCAAGAGCGTGACCGTCGAGTAAATCGCTTTCGTCCGTTTTACCAAAAATTTACCACGATTTTTATACAACATTAGCCCCATTTGTCTGCCAAAAGTAGGACAAATGGGGCCTTTTTGTGTTATAATAGCATATATGACAATTTTGCCGGGCCGTATTGTGCCCGTTTTCAGATAGAAGAATGTATAGTAAGGATGGAATCGATGCAACAGGTCTCAAAACAACTGATAAACGGGCTTCCGCGCCGCATCGCACTGATGCTGCTGGACTGCGGGCTCATTGTACTTTGCTACTGGCTGGCCGTCATGCTGCGCTTTGACAGCGGCGACGCCTACCGCCGCGTGGAGATACTGCGCGCCATGGCCCCGATGCTCTTATACGTCCTGCCCATTTATATGATCGTGTTCTGGTTCGGCGGACTGTATGAGATCATGTGGGAGTACGCCGGTATGCGCGACCTTGCACGCCTGACCTGCCTTTCCGGGCTGGCGACGGGCATCATCATGCTGTTCGATCTGACCTACCACAGCCGCCCGATCTCCGGCGCGGTGCTGATCTTCGGCGCGGTATTCAACACGGCGGCCATAGCGGGCGTGCGCTTCCTGTGGCGGCTGGTCCTGACGATGCGCAACGCCAAGGCCAACAAGCCGGAGGACAACACGCCATTGCTCATTGTCGGCGCCGGCAACGCCGGTGCGTGGGCCGTCAACCTCTGCAAGACGAAAAATCAGAGCTTCGGCAACCCGGTCTGCATCGTTGACGACGACCTGACCAAAAAAGGCCTGCGCGTGCAGGGCGTACCGGTGCGCGGCACGATCTCCGACATACCGGAACTGGTGCGCAAATATCATATTCTCGAAATCGTCATCGCTATCACGACAGTCAAGGGTGACCGTTTGAGCGAGATCATCAACCTTTGCAACTCCACCCACTGCCGCGTGCGGATGATCAGTGACCCGCAGGCTGTTGACGAGAATGGCAATCCTGTGGCGGCGGGCTTCCGTGAGCTGAACACGGCGGACTTCCTCTCCCGCGACGAGATCCAGCTGAACAATGCCCAGATTTCCGAATACCTGCATGACAAGATCGTCCTCGTCACGGGCGGCGGAGGCTCCATCGGCAGCGAGCTTTGCCGTCAGATCATGCGCTACCAGCCCCGCCGTCTGCTGATTTTTGACATCTACGAGAACTGCGCCTATGAGCTGGAAACCGAGCTGAAAAACAAGTACGGCCCCGAGGCTCCTGTTATCACCCTCATCGGCTCCATCCGCGATAAAGCACGTCTGGACGAGGTGTTCGACACCTATCAACCGTCCGTCGTCTTTCACGCGGCGGCGCACAAGCATGTGCCGCTGATGGAGATCAGCCCCGCCGAGGCCGTCAAGAACAACGTCTTTGGCACCAAGAACCTGCTGACCTCCGCCGCTGAGCACGGCGTGGAGCGGTTCGTCCAGCTCTCTACAGACAAGGCTGTCAACCCGACGAACGTCATGGGCTGCACCAAGCGTCTGTGCGAGATGCTGATCCAGACCTTCTCCCAGGCCACGTCGATGACCTGCGTTGCGGTGCGCTTCGGCAACGTGCTGGGCAGCCACGGCAGCGTCATCCCGCTGTTTGAGGAGCAGATCAAGCGCGGCGGCCCTGTAACTATCACGCATCCCGATATTGTCCGCTACTTTATGACCATCACCGAGGCTGCGCAGCTCGTTCTGCAGGCCGGCGGTCTGGCGAAGGGCGGCAGCATCTACGTGCTGGACATGGGTGAGCCGGTCAAGATCATGGATCTGGCCAACCGCCTGATACGCTTCTACGGCTACGAGCCGGGCGTAAATATGCAGGTCAAGGTCACTGGTCTGCGCCCCGGCGAAAAGCTGTACGAGGAACTGCTCATGGACTCCGAGCAGGACAAGATGGCCAAAACCGCCCACAACAAAATCTTCATCGCGCCGCCCATGCAGATCGATCTGGAAAAATTCTACACCGACCTGCAGCGGCTCAAGGACTCTGCCAGGCACAACAACGACGAGGTCGTCGACGTTCTGCAGGAGATGGTCCCGACCTACCACCCCAACCGCCGCGTGCGCGCCGACCACACCGTTGTGGCCGCCACCGGCAACACCGCGCTTTTCTCCCAGGAGGAGATTGCGCAGAAGCTCCGGGAGACAGAGCATCCCGCCGAGGAGGGCTGATTTATGTACGAGCGTTACGGCAAGCGCCTGCTGGACATTATCCTTTCGCTGGCAGCCACGATCATTCTTGCAATTCCGATGGGGCTGGTCGCGCTGTGGATCAAGCTCGACTCCCCGGGGCCGGTCTTTTTCAAGCAGCGCCGCATCGGCAAGGGCAAAACGCACTTTAACATCTTGAAGTTCCGCACGATGCGCGGCGACACCCCGCACGACGTTCCCACGCACCTTTTGAAAGATGCGGACAGCTACATTACCGGGAGCGGTGCCTTCCTGCGCAAGACGAGCCTGGACGAGCTGCCGCAGATCTACAACATACTGGCAGGGCAGATGAGCGTCATCGGCCCGCGCCCTGCACTGTACAACCAGTACGACCTGATCGAGGCGCGCGACAAGGTCCGCGCCAACGACATCCGTCCGGGCCTGACCGGCTTAGCGCAGGTCAACGGACGCGACGAGCTGCCGATTGACGTCAAAGCCCGCTACGACGGTGAGTACGCCGCCCATGTGACGTTCTGGAATGATGTAAAGATTTTCTTCCGCAGCATCACCTATGTGTTCCAGCGCCGCGGCGTCGTCGAGGGCGGCACCGGTGCCATGAACCAGACAAAAGAGGAAAAATCGTCAAAATGACGGACGTTGTACCTGCCGGGAAAACACCGGCAGGTACATTTTTATGCTGATTTAAAAATGTACAAGAAAATCTTTCGATTTTCGTGAAAATATGTTGCAAAAGCCAAGCGGATTGTGTAAAATATACATTATGATGTTTTGGTTTTCAGGCAGATTACCAAACGGCAATTTTGCCAAACACGCATAGCCCGCACTGCACACCGGTGCAGACTGTCTAAATAACAGCTAAAAGGGGGGCAGTCACATATTATGGCAAACAGGGTATTCCAGAACGTGGTCTACCAGATGAAGGACGCAGTGGATCGTGTCGTCGGCGTGATTGATGAGACCGGCACCGTCATTTCCTGCTCTGAGCTGGGACAGATCGGTGAGGTGCGCGAGGGCGTGGCCGCTGTCCGCCAGACGGCCGGGGATGCTTTCGTGCGCGATGGGTATGCCTACCATCAGTTCTCCAACGCCAAGCACAATGACTACGCCGTCTTTGTCGAGGGCACTGACACTACCGCCGAGCAGTTCGCCGCCATGCTCTCCATCAGCCTGCAGAGCATCAAGCAGTACCACGACGAAAAATTTCGACAAGACGAACTTCATCAAGAACGTCGTGCTCGACAACATCCTGCCCGGCGACATCTACGCCAAGGCGCGGGAGCTGCACTTTGTCTCCGACGTGCAGCGCGTCGTACTGCTGATCCGCGTGACCTCCGGCAATGATATTTCCGCCTACGACGTCGTCAGCGGTCTTTTCCCGGACAAACAGAAGGACTTCGTCTTTAACATCAGCGAGACCGACACCGTCCTGGTCAAGGAGATCAAGCCCGACAACAACACCCGCGATATGGAAAAGCTGGCTGCCTCCATCGTCGATACGCTGCAGGGCGACCATTACATCAAGGCCGTCGTCGGCATCGGTACGCCCATCGGCAACATCAAGGACCTGGCCTCCAGCTTTAAGGAAGCCCAGATTGCTATGGAGGTCGGCAAGGTGTTTGACACCGAGCGTCAGGTCATCAGCTATGACCATCTGGGCATTGCGCGCCTGATCTACCAGCTGCCTACGACGCTCTGTGAGGCATTCCTGCGCGAGGTGTTCAAGCAGGAGAGCATCGACTCCCTCGATGCCGAGACGCTGTTCACGATCCAGCGCTTCTTTGAGAACAACCTGAACGTCTCTGAGACGAGCCGCGGTCTGTTCGTTCACCGCAACACGCTGGTCTACCGCCTTGAGAAGATCCGCAAGCTGACCGGCCTTGACCTGCGCAACTTCGATGATGCCATCGTCTTTAAGGTGGCGCTGATGGTCAAGAAATATCTGTCCGCCAACCCGGCCAAATATTGATTTTGAAAAAAACTTTCACAAATGGCGCTGCACGGCAAGGCAGCGCCATTTTCCTGCTTTTTATAACCGCAAAGCACCTTGACCGCAGAGGTCTGACATGGTATTCTATTATATGTATGACTGTAACCATAACAGCAAAGCCACACCACGGCAGGAGAACCCCGAATGATCGATTTTGAACATGTATATAAAACCTACGAGACCCACAACGATGAGAACGTCGCGCTGGAGGACATCAACATCCATATTGACGAGGGCGAGTTCGTCTTTATCCTCGGCCATTCCGGCGCGGGCAAATCCACGTTTTTAAAGCTCATCCAGATGGAGGAGAAGCCCACCGAGGGCAAGGTCTTTATCAATGGGCAGGATTTAACGCGCATCAAGCGCCGCAAGGTGCCCTACCTGCGCCGCCAGATGGGCGTTGTGTTCCAGGATTTCCGCCTGATCCCCACCATGACCGTCTATGAGAATGTCGCCTTCGCCATGCGCGTGACGAACATCTCGACCCAAAAAGATCAAGGACCGCGTACCGTTTGCACTCTCCCTTGTCGGTCTGGAGGACAAAATGGACCGCCTGCCGGATGAGCTCTCCGGCGGCGAGCAGCAGCGTGTGGCCGTTGCCCGCGCGCTGGCCCACGGCCCCAAGCTCATCATCGCGGACGAGCCCACCGGCAACATCGATCCTGAAATGTCGATGGACATCATGCAGCTGTTTGAGGCCATCAACAAGGTCAACATCACCGTTGTCGTCGTCACCCATGAGCACGAGCTCGTCCACAAGCTGGCCCGCAAGTACGGCAACCGCGTCATCACGCTGGCCAACGGCATGGTAGCCTCCGATACCGCTGACTCTGCTGCCGCGCGCCGCTACGCTGCCGCCATGGCCGAGCGCGAAGAGGATGACTACGAGTACGACGAGGATTGATTTGTAAGTAAGAGGGGACACCATGCGTTTTTCCAGTTTTATCTACTTAGTCGGCCAGGGCCTGCACAACCTGCGCGCCAACCGGCTGATGACCTTTGCCTCCATGGGCGTGCTGACCGTCTGCATGCTGCTGATCGGCGCAGCCTCGCTGCTGGGCATCAACATTGACCACATGGTCGAATACATCGGCAACCAGAACGAGACCGTCGTCTACATGGGCGGCACCGGCGAGAGCGAGGTCGCCACCGACGAGCAGATTGCCGCCGCCGACGCGGCCATCCGCAGCACGCCCCACGTTGTGAGCGTGACCTATATGTCGCCGGAGGACGTTCTGGCGACCTACAGCGATATGCTGAAGGATTACACAAACCTGCAGCAGGTCTTTGCCAATGACAACCCGTTCACTCCCAACTACCGCGTGACCGTGGACGACCCCGACAACATTGAGGAAGTCTCCGCCCAGCTCATGCAGATCGACGGCGTTTACAGTGTCAAAGCCCCGCTGGCTATGGCGGATACCTTCACGTCCCTGCAGAAGGTCATCAACTACGCCTGCTACGGCCTGGTCGCGGTGCTGGCCATCGTCTCCATCGTCGTCATCAACAACACGATCAAAATCACCGTCTTTAACCGCCGCAAGGAGATCGGCATTATGAAGCTCGTCGGCGCGACCAACGGCTTCATCCGCTTTCCGTTCTTTGTCGAGGGCGTCACCTCCGGCCTGATTTCGGCTGGCATTGCGTCCGGCATCGTCTGCGGCGCGTACTATGCACTCTGCCGCTGGTATGCCGAGAATCCGTCCAACCTCTCGCAGATGTTCGGCGGCACGCTTGTCCCGCTGGAAAGCGTCTGGTACTACATCGTCGGCGGCTTTGTGCTGCTGGGCTTCGTGCTCTGCGGCCTCGGCACCGCCACCAGCATCCGCAAGCATCTGAATGTATAACAGGGGATAAAGGGAACGTATAAGACCATGAAGCATGTAAAACACGGCAAAAAGCTGATTTCGCTTCTGCTGAGCGCGGCTGTCGCCATGAGCATGACGCTTTCCACCGTCATGACGCCGCTGGCCGCCTCCTCCAGCGTCAGCGACCTGCGCCAGAAGCTGCAGGAACTGCAGTCTGAGCAGGAAAAGGTCAACCAGCAGCTCAAGGACGCGCAGAGCAACAAGGCCGACGCTGAGGCTCTCAAAACGCAGCTTGAGCAGCAGAAGGCACTGATTTTGAGCCAGATCAGCAACCTGTCCGAGCAGATCGGTTCTTTGGATGAGGAAATCGTCAACAAGCAGGACGAGATTGACCGGAAGCAGCAGGAGGTCGACCAGAAGCAGGCCGAATACGACCAGCGCTGGGCGGACTTTAAAGATCGTATGCGTGCGATGCAGCGTCTGAATGACGGCGGCTCCATCGCACTGTTGTCCAGTGCCACCAACCTGTACCAGCTGCTGACCTTTGCCACCACATTGGATCAGATCGTTAATAAGGACGAGGACACCTGCCAGCAGCTTGAAAATGAGCACGCCGAGCTGGAGCAGCAGCGCGCCGAGCTGGAGCAGGCCAAGGCGGACCTGGAGGCCACGCAGGCCGATCTGGAGACCCAAAAGACCGCGCTGGACGGCAAGACGAATGAGCTTGCCCAGAATATCTCCCAGACCGACGCCAACATTTCCGCAGCGGATGCCGAGATCGAGGCCAACAAGGCGGCCCTGATCGAAGCCAACAAGGCCGTGGATAAGGCCGCTGCCGAGCTGGACGCCGCGCTGAACGCCGCCAACCAGGCTTACGGCAATGCGTCCATCCAGTGCTCGCTGGACTTTGGCCGCCCGCTGGCCACCTATAAGTACGTCTCCTGCTACTTCGGCGGCAACGGCCACCGCGGCACCGATTACGCCGCACCGGGCGGCACCGAAATCTACGCCGTCTCCGGCGGTGTCGTCACCGCTGCGGCCTACCACTGGAGCTGGGGCTACTACGTGCAGGTCTACCACGGCAAGGATGACAACGGCAATACTTATTCGACTCTGTACGCCCACATGAACAGCGCGCCCGTTGTCAGCGTGGGCCAGACCGTGGAAAAGGGCAAGGTCCTTGTTATGTCGGCTCCACCGGCAACTCCACAGGCAACCATCTGCACCTGGAAATGAAGGTCAACAACGTCCTGGTCCAATGTCATGAACTACCTCTCATAACGAAAGGGGAATCTGTATGAAGCCGCAGAAGCACAAAACCTCCGTGCGTATTTTCTGCCTTGTAGTCGCCGTTCTGATGATACTCAGCCTTTTCTCTACGGTATTTTTCTCACTAGCCTACTGGGGCATAACGCAAACACAGTAAGGAGCCATCAGACCCATGAGCAAAAAAATCAGTCTTGGCGTGGCGGCCACCATTGCCATCATTGCAATGGCCGTCACCTTCTCGCTGACCATGGTCGTGTCCATGAAGATGTTCAACACCACAGTGTCCAGCGTCAAAAACAAGGAGCGCCAGTACAACAAGCTGTCCGAAATTGATCGTTTTGTCCGCGCAGGGGAGTATTTCACCATCGACGAGGACACCTTGAATGACCGCTTGGCTGCGGGCTACATGAACGGCATCAACGACAAGTACGCCGTCTACTACACCGCCAAAGAATACAGCGAGAAGCAGTCTGTGGAGAAGGGCACACTGACCGGCATCGGCGTCGCTGTCGTCAATGACACATCCTCCGGCTACGCCCGCATCATCCGCCTGTATGACAACTCGCCCGCCGCAGAGGCCGGGATGCAGGTCGGCGGCTTCATCACCGCTATCAACGATGAGTCGACGCGCAACATCACCTCCACCGCACGCCTGACCTCCAAGCTGCTGGGTGAGGAGGGTACGACCACCACGATCACCTACCTGACGCCGGACCGCCAGGAGCAGCAGCTGAATCTTGTCCACTCCAACTACAAAAACACCCTCCATCTACACCCGTCAGATGGTCGCGGACACCTGCGGGTACATCCGCATTGACGCCTTCACCTCCGGCACGGCCAGCGAGTTCAAGGCTGCTGTGGATGAGTTGCTGCAGCAGGGAGCGAACAGCCTTGTCTTTGACCTGCGCGACAATACCGGCGAGAACCTGAACGCCGCCCTTGTGGCCGCGGATTACTGTGTGCCCTCCGGTGAGATCGCCAAGCAGCAGGACAGGGACGGCAATGTGACCGTGCTGCGCATGTCCGATGAGACCGAGATTAACGTTCCGATTGTCTGCCTTGTCAACGGCTCCACCGCGGGCAGCGCCGAGCTGTTCGCCAATGCCCTGCGCAAGATGGCCGGTGCGACGCTCGTCGGCACCAAAACTGCGGGTAAGGGCGTCGTTCTGAGCGACGCCCAGAGCTTCTCCGACGGCTCCGCCGCTTACATCACGGTGGGCTTGCTGCTCGATAACGAGGATCAGACCTGGAATGAGGAGGGCCTGCGCCCCGACATTGACGCCGCGCTCTCCGTCGACGAGCAGAACGCCTACTACGATTACACACTTGATACTGACCCGCAGATCAGCAAGGCCGTCAACGCGGCCACGGCACTGGCCGGGCAGAACTGATTTTTTATTGACTCGGAAAGGACGTCCACCGTGCCCACATTGACTGACCTGTCCACCATCCGTGACCTCTGCGCACGGTATGACTTTGCCCTGTCCAAGGGCTTCGGCCAGAATTTCATCATCAACCCCGGCATCTGCCCCCCGCATTGCTGAGGCCGCCGGTATCGGCCCCGGCTGGGGCGCACTTGAGGTCGGCCCCGGCATCGGCGTGCTGACCGAGCAGCTTTGCAAGCGTGCGGACAATGTCGTCTCCATCGAGGTCGACAAGCGTCTGCCGCCGCTGCTGGAAGAGACGATGGCCGACTACGACAACTTCAAGCTCATTCTGAACGACGTGTTGAAGGTCGATTTGAAGGCTCTGCTGGCCGAGGAGTTCGGCGGCAAGCCCGTCGCCGTCTGTGCCAACCTGCCGTACTACATCACCAGCCCGATTCTGATGCGTCTGCTGGAGGAAAATGCTGCCTATCCGGAACATCACCGTAATGGTGCAGAAGGAGGCCGCACAGCGCCTCTGCGCCGCCCCCAGGCACGCGGGATGCGGGTTGCAATCAGCTACGCCGTGGCCTATTATGCCGAGCCGAAGCTGCTGTTCAGCGTCCAACCCTGGCAGCTTTTGACCCCGCCCCCAAAGGTGACAAGCGCCGTCATCCGCCTGGATGTGAGGGAGAAGCCCGCCGTAACCGTGCCGAACGGCGACGAAGCCGCCTTCTTCGCGCTGATCCGCGCCGCCTTCTCCCAGCGCCGCAAGACCGCTGCCAACGCCATCGCCAATGGCCTGCACCTGCCCAAGGCGCAGGTCATCTCCGCCCTGCAGGCCGCCGGTCTTGATGAGCGTTCCCGCCCCGAGCAGCTGACACTGGAGAATTACTGCGCTCTGCAGACGGCACTGGCAAACACTTAAAACAGCAAAGTAAAACGCCCGGTAAGCATCACGCCTACCGGGCGTTTTTCAGGAGTATATAGAGTAGGGTGCAATAAGGAAAAGCTTCTCTAAATATTCCTCAAGAACAATCCATCAGCTTTATGTACAGCAGCATTCCTGAGTTCAACCCTGACTCCGCGTTATGCGATTCTACTGCGTTTACGACTTGTTTACGACCTGTTTTTTACTGTTTAGGGCGCAAAAAGACATACAAAAGCAAGAAAAAATGCGCGTAGCAAAGTAGATTTGCTAACGCGCTTTTTTAAGTGGAGCTAGTAACAGGAATCGAACCTGCAACCTGCTGATTACAAATCAGCTGCACTGCCAATTGTGCTATACTAGCGGGAACTCTAATATAATATCACAATCGGCAGGGGTTTGTCAAGGGTTACAGCAGATCCACGCCCGAATTCCTGCATGCCTGTACCGTAGCGTCATCCCACAGGCTGACCTGTACCTCGCCGACATGGGCCTTGCCCAGCAGCAGCATGCACAGGCGGCTCTGGCCAATGCCGCCGCCCATTGTCAGGGGCAGGGTTCCATCCAGCAGCAGTTTGTGGAAGGGCAGCTCCGCGCGCTGCGGGCAGCCTGCGGCGTCCAGCTGGCGGCGCAGGGCGTCGGCGTCAACGCGGATACCCATACTGGACAGCTCCAGTGCGCAGTCCAGCGGCTTGTGCCAGAACAGGATGTCGCAGTTCAGCGTCCAGTCATCATAGTCGGGCGCGCGCCCGTCGTGGGGCTGGCCGCTCTTGAGCCTGCCGCCGATCTGCATGATGCAGACGGTTCCATGCTCTTTGGCAAAGGCATTCTCGCGCTGCTTCGGCGTGAAGTCCGGGTATCTGTCCTCGAGCTCCTGCGTCGTGATAAATGCCACCTCGCGGCCCAGGTGGATGTTGTTTTTCAGCTCGGGGAACTTCCAGCGCAGCTCGTCAGACGTTGCGCAGACAGCGTCCACGATGTCCCGCACGGTCTCCTGCAGAAATTCCAGCGTGCGCTGGTCGGCAGTGATAACGCGCTCCCAGTCCCACTGGTCCACGTAGATGCTGTGCAGGTTGTCCAGCTCCTCGTCGCGGCGGACGGCGTTCATATCGGTCACAATGCCCTGACCTGGGGCGGAAGCCGTACTTGTACAGGGCGTAGCGCTTCCACTTAGCCAAACTGTGGACGACCTCGGCCTGTTCGTTCAGGCTGGGCACATCGAACGAAACAGGGCGCTCGACGCCGTTCAGGTCATCGTTCAGGCCGCTGCCCTGCATGACAAACATGGGGAGCCGTGACACGCTTGAGGTGCAGCGCCATGCAAAGCTTCTCCTGAAAGATCGTCTTGATGAGGCCGATGGCCTTCTGGGTGTCATACAAACCCAGAAGGCTTTGGTATCCTTCCGGAATGGTAATGTGACTCATAATACATCCTCCTATTTCTTTCCCGGTGTATGGATTTATGCCTTGGCGAACTGGCTCTCGTACAGCTGCTTGTAGAAGCCGCCCTGCGCCAGCAGTTCTTTGTGGGTTCCGCGCTCAATGATGTTGCCGGCCTTCATGACCAGGATCTGGTCAGCGTTCTTGATGGTAGACAGGCGATGGGCCACGATAAAGCTCGTGCGGCCCTTCATCAGCTCCTCAAAGGCATCCTGCACCAGCACCTCGGTACGGGTGTCGATACTGGACGTTGCCTCATCCAGAATCAAAATCGGCGGGCGTCGCAGCATGACACGGGCAATGCAGAGCAGCTGCCGCTGGCCCTGGCTGATGTTGCCGCCGTCCTCGGCTACCTGCGTGTCGTACCCGTTGGGCAGGCGGCAGATAAAGCTATGGGCGTGCGCCTTCTTGGCCGCGGCGATGATCTCCTCGCGGGTCGCATCCGGCTTGCCGTAGGCGATATTCTCCGCAATCGTACCGGCCTTCAACCAGGTCTCCTGCAGCACCATGCCCAGGTTGCCGCGCAGGCTGTCGCGGGTCACATTATCGATGAAATACCCGTCGACGCGCAACGTACCGCCGTTGATCTCATAAAACCGCATCAGCAGATTGACCAGTGTCGTCTTGCCGCAGCCCGTGGGTCCGACCAGTGCAATGCGCTGACCCGGCGCAACCTTCAGGTTCATATCCTCGATCAGCGGCACATCATCCACATAGCGGAACCTGACGTGGTCAAACTCCACGCTGCCCGCGCCGTGGGGCAGGACAACAGCATCCGGGCCATCGGGCACGATGGGCGTCGCGTCAATCAGGTCAAACACGCGCTGCGCACAAGCCAGCGCGTTCTGCAGTTCGGTCATAACGTCCGAAATGTCATTGAACGGCTTCGTGTACTGGTTGGCGTAGTTCAGAAAGACCGACAGCTGGCCCACCGTGATGCCGCCAGCAATGGCGACGAACGCACCCAGCACGCCGACGGCGGCGTAGACCAGCGCATTCACAAAGCGGGTGCAGGGGTTCGTGGTAGAGGAGAAGAACGTCGCCTTGACGCCGCACTTCTGCAAATCGAGGTTGATCTTATCGAAGCGTTCCTCGGCGCGGCGCTCATAGCCGAACGCGCGGACAAGATGCTCGTTGCCGACCAGTTCTTCGACCAGACTCGTCATTTCGGCGCGGGTCTCGCTCTGCACCTTGAACATAGAATAGGTGTGGGTGGCAATAAACCGCGCGACGAAAATCGACAGCGGCGTCAACGCCACAACGACCAGCGCAATGCGCCAGTCGATGAACAGCATGACTCCCAGCGTGCCCAAAATCGTCAGCACGCCGGTGAACAGCTGGGTAAAGCCCATCAGCAGACCGTCGCTGAACTGCTCCACGTCGGTGGTAATGCGGCTGATAGCATCGCCGGGGCGGTGGGCGTCCATATATTTGAGTGGCAGAATCTCCAGCTGGCCAAACGCACGGACACGCATATCACGCACGACCTGAAAGGTAATGCGGTTATTGACGACATTCATCAGCCACTGGGCCAGCGCTGTGCAGGCAATCGTGGCAGCCATCGCTATCGCAATTTTGCCAAGGCCTGCAAAATCAACCTGACCGGGTCCCAGGATCATATCCACGGCCTTGCCGGACAGTACCGGGGCCAGCAGAGTCGTGACCACTGTGATTAGCGCAAAGGTCAGCGTCAGGATGACCATGCCGGTGTAGGGGCGGATCAGCTTCAGGACGCGATGGATCGTATTCTGGTCCAGCTTTTGCTTTGTCTTGCTCATAGCGTCTTTGCCACCTCCTCCTTGCTCAACTGGCTCAGGCAGATTTCCTTATAGACCTCGCAGCTGCGCAGCAGCTCGGCATGGGGCGCGTCGCCAACCAGCTTACCGTCATCCAGCACCAGAATGTGGTCGGCGCGCTGCACGCTGGCCGCGCGCTGGGAGACGATAAACACGGTCATGCCGTGCGTTTCCTCTTTGATTGCCTTGCGCAGGGCCGCGTCCGTTGCAAAATCCAGCGCCGAGGCACTGTCATCCAGAATCAGGATCTTCGGCTTTGGTACAAGCGCGCGGGCAATCGTCAGGCGCTGGCGCTGGCCGCCGGAGAAGTTGCGGCCCGCGGTCTCCACCAGCGCATCCAGCATGCCGGGTTTGCCGCGGACAAACTCCGCCGCCTGGGCTATCTCCAGCGCCTGCCAGATTTCCTCGTCGGAAGCTCCGGGGGCGGCCCACTGCATATTGTCTCGGATCGTACCTGTAAACAGCACGGCCTGCTGGGGCACGACGCCCACCAGCCTGCGCAGCTGTGCAAAGCTGTACTGCTTTACATCATGGCCGAACAGCGCAACGCCGCCGTTGTCGGCATCGTAGAAGCGGCAGACCAGGTCGATCAGCGTCGATTTGCCGCTGCCCGTACCGCCGATCACGCCGATGGTCTCACCGGGCCTGGCCGTGAACGTGATGTCCGTCAGGCTCGGTGCGCCGGCATCCTTGTAGGTGAAGGTGACGTGCTCAAACTTAGCCGCCTCTACAGCGTCGTTCACAGTCAGCTCTGCCGTGCCGGGATCCTGCATCGTCGTGTGGGTGTTCAGAATCTCATTGACGCGCATGCCGCTGGCCAGTGCGCGGGTGACCGAAACGACCAGATCCGCCAGACGCAGCAGGCTCAGCAGGATCTGGCTCATATAGTTGATAAGGGCAATGACTTCGCCCTGCGTCAGCTTACCGGCATCGACCTCCACACCGCCGCGCAGCAGCAGCGCCACAACGGCCAGGTTGACGACGAGATAGGTCAGCGGGTTCATCAGCGCCGAAATACGGCCTGCCGCAAATTGCAGCTTTTTCAGATGGTCATTTGTCTCCACAAAAGCGGCCAGCTCGTCTGCCTGGCGGGCAAAGGCACGCACCACGCGCGCGCCGACGTAGTTTTCGCGCGTCAGCAGCGTCACACGGTCCAAGCCGTTCTGGGCCTCATGGTAGATGGGCACGGTCACGCGCATGATGGCCCATATAATAAGCGACACCATAATCGTAATGCCGATGAAAAGCAGCGTCAGCTTCGGACTGATGGAGAACGCCATAATAAGCGCGCCGATCACGATGAACGGCGAGCGCAGCAGCAGACGCAGCGTCAGGTTGACGCCGTTCTGTACCTGATTGATGTCGCTCGTCATGCGGGTGACAAGCGTCGGGGTGCCGATGCCGTCCAGCTCGCTGTAGCTCAGCGTGCCAATATGGCGGAACAGGTCCTTGCGCAATGCCGTGCCAAAGCCCAGCGCCGCCGTTGCGGAGAACCACTGTGCCGTCAGGCTGCTGGCCAAGCCGATAGCAGCCAGCAGGACCAGCAGGCCGCAGCGCGTCCAGATGAAGGCTGCATCCTCATTTTTGATGCCCGTGTCGATGATGCTGGCAATGACCAGCGGCACAAACAATTCAAAACAGGCTTCCAGCATCTTGAAAAGCGGCGCTAACAGGGCTTGCTTCTCATAGCCCTTGATGTAGCGCATCAATTTGTGCATTGAAAACCACCTCATACGTAATAATAAAAATAATCAGTTTATTATACCACGGTTTTCTCAATTTGTCTTGCAGAATCCCCCAGATTTCGATGATTATTTATTGGCCCGGCGTCTATACTTTCAATGGGTACTTTTCAGAGGAGGATTTGCAGATGTTCTGGGTCTACAGATATAAAGGTTTTTTCCTTCACGGCGGCACGCACCGTGCACACGGCGCTGGTGCTGGCGGGGCAGCAGGGGTGCAGCCAGGCGGATACCGGCCATTTGCTGCTGGCGCTGGTGCAGACAGCACAGGGGACAGCGGCGGATTTTCTGCGCCGCAAGCGGGTGACATCCACCGCCCTGGCCGAGCATACCGCCGCCCACGCGGCGGGCCGTCCGCGCCGCCTGCACAGCCGGGACCTTGCCCCCGAGCTGAGCAAGGCCATGGAGTTTGCCGTGCTGGGTGCGCACGCGGCCAGTGCCGCTAGGGCGGAGAACGAGCACCTGCTCTGCGCCATCCTCGAGGACTCGTCCTGCACGGCCAGCCGGTGGCTGGCGGCTCTAGGCATCGAGCTGCCGCAGGCCGCGCGGGAATGCCGCCAGCTTTCCGGTCAGCTTGTGCTGCCCGCCCAGCCGCGGATGGCTGCCTCCCGCACGGGCCGCCCCAGCGATAAATACGGCCGCGACCTGACGCGCCTCGCACAGGAGGGGCGGCTCGACCCGGTGCTCTGCCGTGATGCCGAGCTGGATCGCATGATTGAAATTCTCTGCCGCCGCCAGAAAAACAACCCCTGTCTCCTGGGTGAGCCGGGTGTCGGCAAGTCTGCGCTGGCGGAGGCACTGGCGCAGCGGATCGCCGCGGGGCAGATCACCCCGGCACTGCGCGGCAAGCGGGTGCTGGCGCTGGACATGGCGTCGATGGTCGCGGGCACCAAATACCGCGGCGACTTTGAGGAGCGGTTCAAGAACCTGTTGGAAGAACTGTACCGTGACCGCTCAACGATTTTGTTTATCGATGAAATCCACATCATTGCCGGGGCCGGGGCGGCGGAGGGAGCTATTGACGCCGCCAGCATCTTAAAGCCGATGCTGGCACGCGGCGAAATTCAGCTCATCGGCGCGACCACGCCTGAGGAATACCGCAAAACCATCCAGAAGGATTCCGCGCTCGAGCGCCGCTTTGGAAGAGTCATGGTCGAGGAGCCTACCCCTGCTGCCGCAGAAACGATTCTGGCAGGACTGATGCCGCGGTATGAGCGCTACCACGGTATCAGCATCCCGCCCGAGGCCATCCACGCCGCGGTGGAGCTGAGCGTGCGTTACCTGCCCGGGCGGTATCTGCCCGACAAGGCCATTGACCTGCTGGACGAAGCCGCCGCGGCCCGCCGCATTGCCGATGCCAGCGGGAACCGCCGGGCACTGACCCCCCAGCCGATATTGCAAAGATCGTCAGCAAGGCCAGCGGCGTGCCCGCAGAGCGCGTGGGCCGAAGCCGAGAGGGAGCGTCTTGCCAATCTGGAACAGCGCCTTGCCGCCGAGGTCATCGGCCAGCCGCAGGCCGTGGCCGCCGTGGCATCTGCCATCCGACGCAGCCGCACCGGCCTGCGGGAGAGCGGGCGGCCCATAGGAGCTATGCTGTTCCTCGGGCCGACGGGCGTCGGCAAGACCCAGCTGGCACGCACGCTGGCAAAAGTGCTGGTTCGGCAGCGAAAAATGCCCTGCTGCGCTTTGACATGTCGGAGTATATGGAGCGGCATACCGTCGCGCGGCTGCTCGGCGCGCCGCCGGGCTATGTCGGCCACGACGAGGGCGGTCAGCTGACCGAGGCCGTGCGCCGCCGCCCGTACAGTGTTGTCTTATTTGATGAAATCGAAAAGGCGCACAGCGACATCCAGAATCTGCTGCTGCAAATCTTAGAGGACGGCAATCTGACCGACTCCCAGGGACGCCGGGCGGATTTTCCAACACGATTATTTTGCTCACCTCTAATCTGGGTGCGCGGTGTCTGTCCGGCCAGACGTCGCCGCTGGGCTTTGGGGCCGCCGCTGCCGAGACCCGGCGCCGCGGCCAGCAAGCCATCCAGGAGGCTAAGGAGTTTTTCCGCCCCGAGCTGATGGGGCGCCTGGATGAGACCGTCCTCTTTGACCCGCTCGGCCCGGAGCAGCTGGCCGGAATCGCAGACCGGCTGCTTGTCGAGCTTGAGCAGCGCGCGGCCCGGCAGGGCTACACGCTGCACCACACGCCCGCCGCAGCCAAGGTGCTGGCCGGGGACAAGGTGCCGCCCTACGGTGCGCGGGAGCTGCGCCGCACCGTCAGCCGTGCCGTGGAGCAGGCCCTTGCGGACCGCATCGCTGCCGGTACAGCCCACCCCGGCACCGTTTACACCGCCGATGTGGACGCCGACGGGCATATTATCCTGACCGAGGATACAATGGCGGCGTGTGTGTAGCATAAGCAAAACGAGGTACCTGCTTTCCGTGGCAGATACCTCGTTTTGCTTATTATAATTGTTGTAAAAGGGAAAAATCCTCAATCCTTCACATACAGCCCGCAATGGCACGCCCCGTGGTAGTCCGGGTCGGCCAGCTGCTCCTTGAACTCCTTGCAGATGCAGATATTCTCCGGAATGTGCTGCAAGCGGCAAGGGCAGTAACCGCCCGTACGCTTGAGGCCCTCGCGGATGGTTTTGACGATTTCCTCATTAGGGTTCAGGTGAAATTTCGGCTTTTCCATAGTGTTACCTCGTTTACGGTTTTACGCGGAACTCCTGCTCGCAGTAGATGCAGCGATAGCGTCCGCTCTGCGTCAGGGCAAAGATGTGGTCACAGCCCTCCTCAATGGAAGTGATGCAGCGCGGGTTCGTGCATTTGATGACATTGACCAGCCGCTTGGGCTGCTCGGGGTGTTTCTTCTCCGTCACCCTGCCGTTCCGGATAAAGGTGATGGAGATTTTCGGGTCGACATAGGCGAGAACGTCAAAGCTCATCTCGCTGACATCGCCCTCGATCTTTATTATGTCCTTTTTTCCGTCCTTTTGGCTGCGGACGTTCTGCAAAAGGGCCACGCTGGCATTGTTCAGCTTTTCCAGCTCCATCATATGGTAGAGTGCCAGACCCGTGCCTGCGGTAATGTGGTCAATGACCACGCCGTTCTGGATTTCATCAACCTTCAACATTGAACGCTACCTCCCCGGTCTTGGGGTCTTTGAGACCCAGCAAAGTCATGATCAGCGCCATGCGCATATAGACACCGTTCTGCACCTGGTCAAAGTACGCTGCGCGCGGGTCGTCATCCACGTCCAGCGTGATCTCATTCACACGGGGCAGGGGATGCAGCACCGGCATATCCGCGGGGGCCAGAGCCAGCTTTTCCTTTGTCAGGACATAGCTGGTTTTTCAGGCGGATGTAATCTTCTTCATTAAAGAACCGCTCACGCTGGACGCGGGTCATGTAGAGGACGTCCAAATCGGGCAGAGCCTCCTCCATGCTGCGTGTCTCAACATAGGGGATGTTGTTAGGCTCGAGGATCTCGCTAATGATGTAATCCGGCACGCGCAGCTCCTCGGGTGAGATGAGCACAAACTTCATGCCCGGCAGACGGGACAGGCTCTTGATCAGGCTGTGCACCGTGCGGCCAAACTTGAGGTCGCCGCAGAAGCCGATGGTCAGATGATCCAGGTGCCCCTTGCGCTGGCGGATCGTCATCATGTCCAGCAGCGTCTGGGTGGGGTGGCTGTGGCCGCCGTCACCGGCGTTGATGACCGGAATGCGGCTGTAGCGGGACGCGCGCAGCGGTGCCCCCTCCTTGGGGTGGCGCATGGCGGCAATGTCTGCCACACAGCTGATCACGCGGATGGTATCGGCTACGGTCTCGCCCTTGGAGGCGCTGGAAACACCGGCATCGGGGAAGCCCAGCACCTGACCGCCCAGGTTCAGCATGGCCGCCTCAAACGAAAGACGGGTACGGGTGCTCGGTTCGTAGAACAGTGTTGCCAGCCGCTTACGGGCAGCTACATCTTTATAGGCAGCCGGGTCATCATGGATACGGTCTGCAAGGTCCATCAGGCTGAGCGTTTCTTCCAGCGTGAAATCCGCCGGGTCGATCAAATGTCTCATACACAATCCCCTTTGTTTACTCTATTCATTCCAAACGGCGCTGTGCCGTTCAAAATCAAATCAGCTTGCGCACCATCGCAAAGTCAAAGAAATCCGTATAGCAGGTCTGGCAGCAAAGCACCGGCTTGCAGGTTCGGGAATAGCAGATCTCATCCAGCTGCAAAAGCGCCTGCTCCGGGCGCAGCCCCAGCTGGCGGCGGATGCCGGGCAACCCCCTGTACGGCGTGCAGCGTCGTCAGCGTCTCGGTGACCTCCACATGGCAGTGCTGCTCCACGATCTCAAAGATCGGGCGGCTGAAATCGATCGTATCCAGCCGCTTGCCGCCAAACAGCGCCAGCGGCAGAATATCGGTAGAGTAGAGCACCGGCGTTTCATCGGCCAGTACCCGGCGGCGCACAAACACAAGTGTGTGCTCGCGCTCCGGGTCAAGGCCGAGCTTTGCGGCCAGCTCCGGCATGGCAGTCTCCCTCGTGACCATCAGGTTATCACTGTGGGGCACGCGGCCAATTGAGCGGATCATGCGGTTGAATTCCAGCTTCTGGTCCATGCGGTTCTCGACCCGGACCACATCGCGGTTGACAAGGGTGCCGATGCCGCGCACACGCTCCACATAGCCGTCGCGCTCCAGATCGCTCAGGGCATCGCGCACCACGGTGCGGCTCACGCCCAGAACATCGGCCAGCTCCAGCTCGCTGGGCAGCTGGGCGGCGTCTGCATAGCGTCCGCGGCGCAGCTCCTCCAGCAGGCGCCGGGCTGCCTGCTGGCTGCGCAGCTCACCGCCCAGACGGTTTTCCGTCGTTTTATTCATGCAAAAATTCCTTTCGTGCCCGGCATACGTCCGCCAGGCAGCATTTGTCGCAGTAGGGCTTGGTGCGGGCTGTGCACACGGCGCGGCCATGGTCCACCAGCCGGTGGCAGAAGCCGTTGCCCTCCGCAGGCGGGATGATCTTCCACAGCTCCCGCTCGACCTTGGCCGGCTCCTTGACGTTGTCCACCAGCCCGATGCGGTTGCACAGCCGGATACAGTGGGTGTCCGTCACGATGGCAGGCTTGCCGAATACGTCCCCCAATGATCAGATTCGCACTCTTGCGGCCCACGCCGGGCAGGGCAAGCAGCGCGTCGAAATCATCCGGTACATGGCAGTCGTACCTGTCGCGCAGCATCCGCATACAGGCTGAAATATCCCGTGCCTTGCTGTGGCCCAGCCCGCAGGCTTAACGATGGCCTCAATATCCGCAGGATCCGCTGCAGCCAGTTCTTTTACGCCGGGGTACTTGGCAAAGCAGCTCCTGCACCACCACGTTTACGCGGGCATCGGTGCACTGGGCCGCCAGCCGTACCGACACAAGCAGCTGCCACGCATGGTCATAATCCAGCGTGCAGTCGGAATCGGGATATTCTGCCTTCAGGCGCGCAATACAGATCGCAGCCAGCTCTTGTTTGGTCACAGCATTTTCTCCGTTTCAATCCTTTTCTCTTGATTCTACCACGCCGAGCCGTTATAATCAAGTATAGAAGTATGATGTTTTGGTACACTATCTCAAACTTATCTAAAAAAGGAACGCAAAATGGAACCATTAGCACAGCGTCTGCGCCCGCGCACCCTGGATGAGGTCTGCGGCCAGCAGCATCTACTCGGCAAAAATCAGGTTTTCCGCCGCACTGTCGAGAGCGGCAAGATTCCCAACATGATCTTCTACGGCCCGTCCGGCGTCGGCAAGACCACCGTTGCCAGCATCATTGCAGCGGGCAGCGGTATGCAGCTGCACAAGCTCAACGGCACGACGGCCTCGACGAGCGACATCAAGTCGGTACTCGCGGACATCGGCACACTCGGCGCGTCGGGCGGCATTCTTTTATATCTTGACGAGATACAATATTTTAACAAGCGCCAGCAGCAGAGCCTTCTGGAATGTGTGGAGCAGGGTACCGTCACCCTGATTGCCTCCACCACCGAGAATCCCTACTTTTATGTATATAACGCGCTGCTGTCCCGCTGCACGGTATTTGAGTTCAAATCCCTGACCACCGACGACATCCGCACCGGGCTGCGCAGCGCCGCTGCGCGCCTCGGGGCTGAGGACAAGTCTCCCGTGCTCATTCCCGACGACGCGCTGGAATACCTGGCCCAGAGTGCGGGCGGCGATATGCGCAAGGCGCTGGGCAATCTGGAATTTGCCGTCACCGCTGCACCCGTAGAAAACGGCAGCCGCACGATCACACTGGACATGGTGCAGCAGGTCGCCGTGCGCACGGCCATGCGGTATGATAAGCTCGGCGACGACCACTATGACATCGTCTCGGCCTACCAGAAGTCGATGCGCGGCTCCGACCCCGACGCAGCGCTGCACTATCTGGGCCGTCTGCTGGAAGCGGGTGACCTGCCCAGCGCCTGCCGCCGTTTGATGGTCTGCGCATGCGAGGATGTCGGCCTGGCCTGGCCGCAGATCATCCCCATCGTCAAGGCCGCTGTTGACATTGCCAACGCCGTCGGTCTGCCGGAGGCCCGTCTGCCGCTGGCGGATGCCGTGGTGCTGGTGGCTACCGCGCCCAAGTCCAACTCCGCCCACGACGGCATCAATGCCGCCATTGCGGACATTCAGGCCGGGCGCACCGGGCCCATCCCGCGCCAGCTGCAAAACAAGCACTACGACGGCGCCGACGCCAAGGTCAAGGGGCAGCACTACCTCTACCCGCATGACTACCCCAACCACTGGACCGCCCAGCAATACCTGCCCGACGCCATCAAGGACCGGCAGTACTATGTCCCCGGCGATAATAAAAACGAGCAGGCTTTCGCACAATACTGGCAAAAAAATCAAAGGAGAACTGTAATCATGCCCAACCTCCACTGCGAAGCCATTGCCTTCCCGTCGTCGGACGGAAAGCACACCTCCTCCGCATTCCTCTACACTGTACCCGGTCAGCCTGTGCGGGCTGTCCTTCAGCTCAGCCACGGCATGTGTGAATATGTGCGCCGCTATGCACCGATGGCCGAGTTCTACGCTGCCCACGGAATTGCGCTGGCGGGCAACGACCACCTCGGCCACGGTGACACCGCCCAGGCAGGGGAGCACGGCCACTACGGTGAGCCGAATGGCCGTTGCCACCTCCTGAACGACCTGCACACGATGAACCGTATCCTGCACGAGCGCTTTCCCGATACGCCCATCATCCTCTACGGCCACAGCATGGGCAGCTTTTATGCGCGCTGGTACGCCGAGAAGTGGCCGGAAAGCATCACGGCGCTGGTCATTTCCGGCACGGCAGGCCCCAGCTTTATGAATGTCGTCGGCCAGCGGCTGGCCGGGCTGATTGCCCGCGTCAAGGGGCCGCGCTATGTCTCGCCGCTGATGGTCAAGCTGAACTTCGGCAGCTATTGCAGGAAAATCGAGAACGCGCAGTCGCCCAACGCCTGGCTTTCCCGCGATAATAGCGTTGTGAAAGCCTATGACGCCGACGGGCTGTGCACCTTCCGGTTTACCGCTGCGACCTACCGCGAGATGCTCGCGACGCTCAACCACGTCAGCACAAAGGCATGGGCACAGGCTATTGACAAGGATCTGCCCGTGCTGCTGATTGCCGGTGACTGCGACCCCGTCGGCGACTACGGCAGCGGCGTGCGCAAGGTCTGGGCCATGCTGGGCGACGCCGGTGTCAGGGATCTGACCTGCCAGATTTTTGAAGGAGGCCGCCACGAGCTGCACAACGAAACTAACCGCGACGAGGTGTTCGACTACGTGTTGACATGGATCGAGGATCATATTTCCTGACGTTGTATCATACAATATTTCCTCCGCCAGCCCGGCGGGGGAATTTTTTTACTTTTTTCTATTGACAAAGCTGTATCCCACGTGTATTATTGTATTAAGCTCTTAGCACAATAATACGAAAAGGAGCATCAAAACACCATGAACTGGAACATTACTGCGGGCCGCCCGGTCTATGTGCAGCTGGTCGAGCAGTTGGAGCTTGCCCTCGTCGCGGGGGAGTTCCCGCCCGGCAGCCGCATTCCGCCCGTGCGGGAGCTGGCCGCTGACGCCGGGGTCAACCCCAACACCATGCAGCGCGCTTTGCAGGAGCTGGAAAGCCGCGGCCTTTTGCAGGCGCAGCGCACCGCCGGGCGCACCGTCACAGCGGATGACACTGCCCTGCAGGCCTTGCGCCGTCGGCGCGCCGGCACGCTGGCGGCGGAGTTTCTGCACCAGATGCAGGCCCTCGGCCTGACCGAAGCCGAAATCGAGACCCTGCTGCGCGAGACCGCACAGCAGGCACCCAAAAAAAGGAGTAAACCATGGATGCAATTTATGAGGTACGCGGCCTGACCAAGCGCTATGGCCGCACCGCTGCGCTGAACGGCGTGGACTTTGCCGTCACGCCGGGCAAGCTCGTTGGCCTGCTTGGCCCCAACGGCAGCGGCAAAACAACGCTTATGAAAATCTCCGCCGGTCTTTTGCAGCCCACGGCGGGCAGCGTCATTATTGATAAAGTTCCTGTCGGCGTTTTCACCAAGGCTGTCACCAGTTATCTGCCGGACCGTATGGCCCCTGCCGACGGAGTTCACCGCCGACGATGCCGTAAGCCTGTACGCGGATTTCTTCACCGATTTTGACAAAGTCAAGGCAAACGCCCTGCTGGCCGACCTGCATATCGGCGGGCGGGACAAAATCGATTCCATGAGCAAGGGCACACAGGAAAAGATGCAGCTCTGCCTGACGATGAGCCGTGCCGCCAGGCTCTACCTGCTGGATGAGCCTCTGGGCGGCGTGGACCCCGCCGCCCGCGACTACATTTTAAGCACCATCCTGCACAACTACAGTGAGGATGCCGCGCTTATGCTGTCCACGCACCTCATCGGCGACATTGAAAAGGTGCTGGACGAGGTCATTCTTTTACAGGACGGCAAGGTCCTGCGCCAGGCCTGCCGTCGACGAGCTGCGCGAGGAAACAGGGGTAGAGCGTGGACGCTTACTTCCGGGAGGTTTACAAATGCTGACGAAGCTTTTACGTTATGAGTTCAAATCCACAGGCCGTGTTGTTCTGCCCATTGCGGCGGGCGTGCTTGTGTTGAACATTTTTGACTAATATTCTGAGCCGTTTTGTCCAGAACACCTCCGACAGGCTGCCGCTGGCCGGGGTCGCCATGGCCTTGCTGGCACTGGCATCTGCCGTAAGCCTTCTTGTTGTGCTCGCCATCTGCTCTTTTATTGAAATTCAGCAGTTTTACCGCCTGTTGGGCGAGCGCGGGTACTTGATGCTGGCTCTGCCCGTGCCCATTTGGCAGCACATTGCTGCTAAGGTCATCTGCGGCACAGTATGGACGCTGTTCGGCATGGTATTTTTTACACTTTGCGGCATGCTGACTACCGACACGGTCAGTAGCGGCGGGTTTGCATCTGATTTCAGCCGCGTCACTGCCGAGGATGTCGCCATCTGGTCTGCAATGCTTTTGATTATACTGACCCTTATCGCGGGCGCACTGCTGCACGCATATTTGGCCTGTGCCTTTGCCGCGCAGTTTACCCAGCAGCGGCTGCTCATCAGCATTGCCGCCTACTTTGTCATCGGCTTTATCGGGCAGATGGCAGCCCTTGTGACGGCAGTCTTTGTCGCGTTCCGCGGGTATAAGTACCTGAACAATACTAACTTCAGCGCCGCGTCGTTTTTCGGTCCCGACAATACCTTGGGCGTTATCGTACTCCCCCTGCTCGCCGTCTTTGCGCTGATTGCCCTTGTCGATGCCCTGCTGTGGGCACTGACCCAGTGGCTCATGACAAAGCGGCTGAATCTGGCGTGACCATCGCCAAATAACCAAACGGCACAGAACGCAAAGCTGCAGCGTTCTGTGCCGTTTTTACTTTATAGAATCTGCTATCACCTGCGCGTCGTGCCGGCCTTTTTCATAGAGCTTTTTCAATGCCGCGTGTAAAGTAGTGCAGCTTGCCAGTTGTGGCGTTGGTGGCGTTCCTAACAATCCGGCGCAAATGTCTTGACTTTGCTTACAATTTGCAGTATAGTAAGCATACAGACCAGCAGTCTGTAAAAAGGAGTGTATCCCATGCCGCGCAACAAATACCCGGAGCAGACCGTAGGAAAAAATCCTGAACGCCGCCGCCGCGCTCTTTGCGGAAAAGGGCTATGCCCACACAACGCTGCAGGACATTATTGACGCCACCGGCCTTTCCAAGGGAGCCGTCTACCACCACTTCCAATCGAAGGAGGAAATCGCCGCCAGGGTCGGGGACCGCCTGGGCACGCAGGTCACGGGGGAGTTGGCCCGCATCCGCGACGATGCCTCGCTGACCGGACTGCAAAAGCTGCAGGCTGTCTTTGCGGTGTGCCTGGTTCCGCAGCGCCAGCAGACCTTGCAGCGCGCACTGCCGCGTCTCTGGGACGACCCGCAGTTTTTGATCCATCGAGCTACACGATTTGCTGGAAAAGACCATCCCCCTGTATCTGGAGCCGATGGTCCGGCAGGGAACAGCAGACGGCAGCATTCACACGCCGGACCCTAGCGCTCTGTGCGAGGCGTTGTTCCTGCTGGCGGACCTCTGGCTGAACCCGCAGACGCGCCCCACCACGCCCGCCCGGCAGCGCGCGCGGTGTGCGGTATTCCAACAGTTGACACAGGCCCTCGGCCTTGATCTTCTCACTGACGAGCAGTCGGAGGAGCTGGCGGCGCTCTGCGAAGCAGAGTGATGCTTTCCGGGCTTGATTGCTCGCCCACAGAAGCCGTACGGCGGCGGACATCTCCGGGTCGATGACGAGCATCGACCCCTGCACCGTAGGGGCGGATTCCATATCCGCCCGGGGTACCTTGCTGTTGCCGCAAATGCCCCCGGGGATGCGCAACGATTCCCCCGAGCAAATGCCCCATCATCCTTACACTAACACACCCAA
>ENA-OQES01000057-OQES01000057.1-human-gut-metagenome-genome-assembly--contig:-NODE-57-length-45367-cov-14.667772_pt1 | contig 45367 bp, 51 predicted proteins | sample MGYA00242798_ERZ504641 | MGnify/ENA primary metagenome ERZ504641 (study PRJEB26092, sample SAMD00036327) | human gut metagenome | host: Homo sapiens | study: EMG produced TPA metagenomics assembly of...
TGAATACAGGGCATGAAGGGTCGCTGTCTACTGCCCATGCCAATTCTGCCAGGGATATGTTATCCAGACTGGAAACAATGGTTCTGATGGGCGTTGATCTTCCATTGGAAGCAATCAGAAGACAGATTGCTTCCGGAGTGGATATTCTGGTACATCTGGGAAGAATGAGGGATAAATCAAGGAAATTGCTGGAAGTAACTGAGGTGTGCGGCTTTGAAAATGGAGAAATCCGTATCCGGCCGCTGTATCAATGGCAGGAAGGGAAAGGTCTTGTAAAGACAGCATCCCTCCTTCATGTGGAAAAACTGGAAAGAGCGGGGATTGAACTATGAAAGGGAAAGAAAAAGAACAGCTTTATCAGAAACGTAATTATGATCATTATCGTTTTTCTATGAAAGAACTTCTGAAATATATGGGACAGGCACTGGCGTTGTGCATAATGGCAGATTATCTTTTTTACAAAAGTAAATGGGTGTTGCTTCTTATGCTTCCCGTTCCTGTGTTTTATCTGAAATGGCAGAAAAATCGTATGATTAGGGAAAGACGGAAGAATCTGAATTATCAGTTTAAGGATGCACTTACTTCGCTGAGTGTTGCGGTTCAGGCCGGATATTCGGTGGAAAGCGCGGTAAAAACCTGTGTCAGAGATTTGGAGAGACTCTACGGAAAGGGAACGGATATTGTGGAGGAATTTCGCTATATTGAAAGCCAGCAGCATATCAGTGTTCCGCTGGAAGAGCTGTTTCTGGATCTTGGAGAAAGAAGTCAGATAGAAGATATCGAAAATTTTGCCTCTGTATTTTATACAGCCAAGCGTACAGGTGGTGATATGAACCGGGTAATTCAGAAGGTGTCTCGTATGCTTGGAGATAAGATTGACGTTAAAAAAGAGATAGAGGCTACACTGGCAGCAAAGAAGTCAGAACAGATGATCATGAGTCTTATGCCTGTGGGAATTATCCTGTACTTGCAGATGACTTCACCGGGCTTCTTAAGTGTTCTTTATGGAAATCCCTTTGGAATTGCAGCAATGAGTATCTGTCTTGTCATTTATGCTGCGGCATACTGGCTTGGCAGAAGGATTGTAGATATTGAGGTGTGACAGTACAAATGTGGGTACATGTTGTCATTTTTGTTATGATCCTGTGTGCACTGACCGGCTGGAAAAAAGGATGGATTCCATCTTCCGGAATCGGAGGGAAGGATGGTATCAGACTTTTTGCGGTAGTAGCGATAGCCGGAAATCTGCTGGGCATGATCCTTACTTTGCAAAACGGTGGACAGGTGTATCCTCAGGGATACCGTCTGGAAAAGGAGGATACAGGATCATATGAGAAGGAATTTATGGTATCCGTTGACGGAGAAGAACCGGTCTCCATGTACATTCAGGTACCGGAGAAGGAACTGGAAGAGCAGGAGGAAGAACCGAAACAGAATAAGAAGCTGACCAGAAAAGAACAGGCACAAAAAAGTATTGCAGAGGCAGTATCCCGGTATAACGAGCAGCGCAGTGATCCGGATTATTATTATCTTCCGGATAAGCTGAATGGAAAAAAGGTAAAATGGGAAAGTCCGGCAGACACTTCCGGAATGCTTCTGACAGGACTGTTTCTTATTGCGGCAATGGCAATTCTTGTGATGAAAGGGAGAGAAGAACAGGTTCAGCTTCAGAAACGGTATGAAGAACTTCTTATGGATTATCCGGGACTGATCATGAAATTTACACTTCTGGTTCAGGCCGGGATGACTGTAAGAAAGGCATTCCAGAAAATTTCTCTGGATTATGGAAGAAAGAGAAAGCGGAATCCAAGACCTGCGTATGAAGAGATACGGATTGTATGCTATGAGATGGAAAGCGGAGTTTCTGAAAGTGAAGCATACAGAAGATTTGGAGAAAGATGTGGTCAGGCAAAGTATAAAACATTTGCCACGCTTCTTATCCAGAATCTCCAGAAGGGTAGCAGACAGATGGCTGATATGCTTGAAAGAGAATCAACCGAAGCATGGGAAGAACGAAAGAGAAAAGCACGTGTTCTTGGAGAGGCTGCAGCCACAAAACTTCTGGTGCCGATGATCATGATGCTTATTGTCGTTATGGCAATTGTCATGATTCCTGCTTTTATGTCTTTCTACGGAGAAACATGATAAGGTGCTGCAGTAAATTCTGTGCAGCGTAAAGGGTGCTTTTGGATATGGAGGGAAAAAATGGGACAATTGATAAGACAGATAAAAAAGAAAAACGGACTGATACGAAGATTCGCAGAGGAAGAAGACGCTGTAGGTGTTGTGGAGATCATTCTGATTCTTGTAGTCCTGATCGGGCTTGTCATTATTTTCAAAGAGCAGCTGACCGAACTGGTGCAGAGCATTCTTTCAAAGATCGCCAAACAGAGTAATTCTATTTAAGATGAAAAGAGAAGGAGGTGTACTTCCTGTATGAAATATTGCGGAAAGGAAAGAGGAAGCATTACATTATTTCTTGCATTAATACTCAGTCTGCTTTTGTCTCTTGTATGTACAAGTATAGAATCTGTACGTATGGCATCGGCCAGAACCCAAATACTCAACAGTATGGATATCGGACTTTATTCTGTATTTGGACAGTATGACAGGAAACTTCTTGAGGAATATGATCTGTTTGCGCTGGATGGTTCCATGGGAGGCGGGCAGCTTAATCTCGCAAAGATCTGCGATAATCTGGAATCCTATATGAAACCGGTGTTAAAGCAGAACAGTCAGAAACTTGAACTGCATCAGAGCGGACTTACCGGTTACCGGCTTCTGACAGATGAGTGCGGAGAGGTTTTTTATCAGCAGATTGTGCAGTATATGCAGGAAACTCTTGGAAGTCAGGGGGTACAGCTCCTTCTCAACAAAATGTCTGATCGAGAGAGAAAAACAGAAGAGGCGGATTTGAAAGCGAAACAGGCGGAGACAGGAGGCTCCATCGACAGATATGATTCGGAAATGGATCAGGCTTCTCAGAAAAGCCGGCAGGCAGCACAGGAAGCTGAAAACAGGCAGCAACAGGAAGGACAAATATCAACCCAGCCAGCACCGACGCAGCCACAGGCTGACAATCCCATCAGTATTATAAAAAAGAATTATGAAAATGGGAATACTGGAGCTGGTTTTGCCACCCGGACGGGAAATTTCCACCCGGACAGTCAGCAAAGACACAATGGTTTCGGGAAGACAGCTGCAACAGGGAATGGAGATGCCGGACGGAGTGACAGCAGATAGCAGTTATACTTCCGGGGTTTTGTTTCAGCAGTATCTGATGAATCATCTGGGAAATTACACAGATCCGTCAAAAGAAAGTCTTGCATATCAGATGGAATATGTTTTTGGAGGAAGAGACAATGATATAGATAACCTTAAATCTGTGGCATCAAAGCTCTTGTTCATCAGAGAAGGCGTAAACTTTGCATGTTTGATGGCAGATAATGTAAAAAGAACAGAGGCACAGGCACTCGCTGCAGCCATTGCGTCGGGATTTCTGGTTCCTCCGGCAGCAGTAGTGATAGAGTCTGCATTGCTTTTATGCTGGGCATTTGCGGAGAGCGTACTGGATGTGAGAGAACTTTTTGCAGGAGGGAAGATTCCCCTTGTAAAAACTTCCGCAGACTGGCAGATTTCGCTGTCTAATCTTTCAAGTCTGATGGAAGGACTGGATTCCATGCGGAAAAACAATGAACATGGATTGTCCTATGAGGATTACCTTCAGGTTCTGATATTGCCTGTTTCAAAGGAAAAGAAAGTGATGAGAGCTATGGATATGATCGAAGATGCGATAAGAAAGAAAGGCAGGGCAAATTTTTATATGGATTCCTGTGTTGTAGCTCTGGAGGCATTTGCGGAGGTAAAAGCAAACAGGAAAAAGGAATTTCAGGTGATACGTCAGTATTGTTATGAATGAATTGCTGAAAAGAGGTGTGAAAAGATGCTTTTACAGAAAGAAAAACAAAGCATTGAAGAAATCGGAAAAAAATGATAAAAAAATTTATGAAAGGAGAAAAGTCTCTCTAAGCAATATTTACGATCTTTTATTCCCCCAAAAGAGTCGGAAATATTTTCGGACAAATGCAAAAGAACATATTGGAGAAGTTTCTTCTGTAAAAGTATCTTTCTGCACCTCTTTTCGGGGAAAGATTAAGAAGGGAAGTCTGGCAGTAGAAACAGCACTTGTACTGCCGCTGTTCTTCCTGGGAATGGTTACGCTGATTTCGTTTATGGATATATATAAACTGCAGACGGAACATCTGACTGCATTGTGTACGAAGGCAAAACAGGCGGGAATGTATGCGTATCTTCCGGGTGGGGACAGTGTTGATGATATTACGCTGCCGGATATCTACACGTATAACCCCTTTGGTGGACTGATACCTCTTCCGGATGTTGGAGTTTATAACCATGTGAAAGTCCATGCATGGACAGGAACCGAATTTCCTGACAATGGAGGAGAGCAGGGAGAAACAGAACCGATGGTTTATGTAACTGCCTCGGGCAGTGTGTACCATAAAAATCCGGGCTGCAGCTATCTGAATGTTTCATTAAAACAAATTCCCGGAAGTTCCGCAAAATCTGCATCCAATAAGTACGGGGAGCATTATTCAGCCTGTGAAATCTGCAGCAGGAATCAGAATCCGGCAGGAGTGGTATATGTTACGGAACAGGGAAACAGATACCATAATCTGGAGTCCTGCAGTGGGCTGAAACGTTCGGTAAGACTGGTAAAAGCTTCCTCTGTTTCGGAAATGGGAGCATGTAGCAGGTGTGGATGAATTTTTCCGGAGAGATGTATATGGAGATGAATGGCGTAAAAGAAATATGTGTACTTGGATTTCTGGGAATAAATTCATGGATAGATATCAGAAAAAAGCAGGTTTCTCTTCTGCTGATCATAATATTTGCAGTCTGCGGAACTGTGTGGACAATATATAGCAGAAGAAATGTTCCGGAGGTTCTTATGTGCGTGGGGACAGGTTTTCTCTTTGTGCTGATCAGCATCCTTACAGAAGGTGCTGTGGGAATGGGCGATGGCTGGCTGCTTATGGCACTGGGGACAGTGCTGTACCCAGAAGAATTTTTTTCCAACACTTTTTATGGGAATGATCTGCAGTGCAGTATGGTCCGGCATCATGATGATGGGATTTTGCAGAAAGGGAAGTACGGAGATACCGTTTGTGCCATTTCTGCTGGTAGGATATCTGGGAGGATTTTTGATATGAAAGATAATTTTTGTATAACAAATGAATACAGTATAATTCGTAAGGGAAGTTTTACAATCGAGACTGCCTGTGTCATGCCGTTGATCCTGCTGGTGTTGATGGGACTTATCTATCTGAGCATTTTTTGTACATAACAGGGCATGGCTGACAGCGGCAGCTTATGAATCGGCAGTAAGCGGGAGCATGGAAGGGATTAAGAAAAACGGAGAAATATATGATACTGCAAGGATGCGCAGTGAGGAGCTGGGGAGTATTGGCTTTTTCGGGGCGGAGAATTTAGGTACCCAGACAAATGTGGGAAAAGAAGTGCAGGTAACCTATGACCTGGACACGATCTCATCGTATGGCAATCTGAGCTGGCATTTGAGGACAGAAGGGAAATCCGCAGTGATAAATCCGGTGAAACATATCCGCAGACTGCGGGCGGCGCAGGCGGTACTGAGAGAAATGGGGGAATAGAATAGTATGCGGACAGAATATAAGAGGGATATGAATCATAATTATCTCATTGTCTATGGTGAGAATGAGATCAATACAGATTCCTATCAGGTAAGGATGCTTGCGGGAAATGTGATTCCCTCTCTTCTGAAGTGCAGGATACAGGGGATGGATGGCAGATTTTTTATCTATTTTGATATTACTTCGAAACAGGCGGTGAATGTGCTGTATGAAGAAAAGAAGATGGGAGTTGAAGATCTCAGGCTTATTTCGGTGGTTTGTAAAGGCTATGGAAGATGCGGCGGAATATCTGATTAATCCCGGACAGTTTATAATGTCGCCGGAATATATTTATACAGATATTGGAAAAAAGACAGATTTATTTCTGTATGATGCCCGGATATGAGAAGGATATTAAAGAACAGTTTCAGCTTCTGACAGAATATATTCTGCCGAAAATAGACCATCAGGATCAGGATGCGGTAATCCTTGGATATGGAGTATATAAAAGAGCAATGGAAGACAGTTTTCATCTGGAGCATATTAAAGAAGAATTATATAAAACTCAGAGTTCAGATGTAAATGGGGAGAAGAAAGGAAAAAATAAATGCGAAAAAAGACAGAGCAGGAGATGGAGTTTGCAGAAGAAGAGACTTTCCCGGAAGACAATGAAAACCGGAATGAATTTGTAAGAGAAGGAGAAGATTCAAAAGAACCCGGCCGACTGAACCCGGTCGGTGTTATTGTGCCGGCTGCTGTTCTGATCTGTGGACTGGCAGCTGCTATCCTGAAGGGATATCTGCCACATGTGGAAATGGAAACCATACTTGGTGTAATTGTTATAGCTATAGCGGGTATCATGCTGGGCCTGCGTATTATAAAGACGAAAAAAAGTTTTGCATCTCCCGGAACAGGCGTATGCATCAGGAGAAACAGTGAGACACATAGAAAAAATAAGAAATATGCCATCATGGAATAAAACAGAAAAGAAAACATCAGGGAAAAGATCAGGATGGAAAGAAGCAGAAGGAAAAGTGTCAGAGCAGAAATGGGAGGACAGATTATATGAAAACCTGTCCCAGACAGTGGAGAGAAATCAGCAAACAAATCAGAGTCAGCCGGTGAATGGGCAGAAAATGTCAGACTGTGGACAAAAAACTTCCGAATCATCCCGGATACATATGGACTATGGTGAAACAGTAGTACTATCTGCCGGAACAGTAAGCGGACCTGCAAGTCTGGTGAGCAAAGAACCGGGAGAACTGGCGACCATTTATCTCAATGAAGATCTGACTGTGATCGGAAAGTTGGAAACTGCCTGTGATGCGGTGATCAGCCTGCCTACCGTAAGCCGTATCCATGCAAAAATACGGAAAAAAAGAAGAAAACTATTTCCTTAGTGATATGAATTCCAGAAACGGAACGTCTGTAAATGGAAGATTACTTCGTCCGGATGAGGAATATCAGCTTGAACCGGAAGATGAAGTGGATTTTGCACAGGCAAGATATATATTTCTGGAATAAATGTTTTTACAAAATACAGGAGGTCTGCTACAATTAGTAATGGTACATTGTTTTTGAGATAAAGAAACAGAAAAGAGGTAAAACTTGGAAGAACTGAAAAAGGCACCGGTTACAGTGCTTCTCATTCTGGCGAATATTCTTGTTTTTACTGCAGTGGAATTTACCGGAGGATCAGAGGATACCATGCATATGCTTCAGTGCGGAGCGGCATATACTCCCGCCATTATGCAGGGAGAATACTATAGGATCTTTACAAGTATGTTTCTTCATTTTGGACCGCAGCATCTTGGAAATAACATGCTGGTACTGTTTGTGCTTGGAGGCAGACTGGAGCGTACAGTTGGAAAACTGAAATATCTGCTGATCTATCTTCTGGGAGGAATGGGTGGAAATCTGCTGTGTCTGTTCCTGGAACTGGACAGTGCGGATTTTGCAGTTTCGGCAGGTGCATCCGGTGCAGTGTTTGCTGTGATGGGTGCAATGATCTATGCTGTGATCAGGGGCAGAGGTCATATTGAAGATCTTTCTGCCAGACTGGTAGTGATCATGGCTGCTTTTTCGCTTTATTTTGGTTTTACAAGCGAAGGGGTGGACAATGCGGCACATGTAGGCGGTCTTATCTGTGGATTCCTGCTTGCAGTTCTGCTTTATCACCCTTCGCAGCGTGCAGGATAACCGACCTTTATTCAGGGGATGCCGGCAGATAAATATAAAAGGCAGAACCCTGACCGGGAGTGCTGGAAACCCTGATCTGACCATGGTGTGCAGAGATGATTTCTGCTGTTACTGCAAGCCCGAGACCGGTTCCTTCCGGTTTATATGTAATGAAGGGATGAAAGATATTCTCAGTCTGCTTATGCGTCATACCACATCCGTTATCTTTAATACAGATGCAGATGCCGGAATCTGCAGGGGTGAGATTTACAATAATCTTTCCGCCTGGCTGATCGATGGCTTCACAGGAATTTTTGATCAGGTTAAATATGACCTGACGCATTTTTATCCGGTCAAGAAAAACAGGTGAAGAAGTATGTTCCACATGTATTTCCAGCCGGATTCCCAGATAGTCCAGAGTGTTTTTCTGACAGGATAAAACAGTGGTCAGAAATTCCGCGGGATTTACGGGAACAAGAGTAACTGTCTGCGCATGGCTGAAGTCAGAGAGTTCTTTCAGCAGTTCTTTTACATATTCAAGGTTATCCATAAGACTGTCCCATTGTCTGTAACTGCACAGTTCTGGGTGAGAGGAAGCCATCAACTGAAGTTCACTGTTGATCAGCGTGACCGGATTACGGATTTCATGTGAAAGTCTGGATAAAAGAAAACGAAAATCTTTTTCTGATTGTTTTGTTATTTCAATCTGCATATTATCACCTCAGGAAAAGTGTATCATTGTGAACTTTCAGCCGCAACTGATTTCGTCCTGAAAAATTCGCAATAAAACGACAAGTATTACTGATTATTGCAAATCAAAATCTTGAATTTTAAGAAAGAAGGATTTAAAGATGGAAAATTGAATTTTTTGTAAAATCGCTAATGGAGAGATTCCTGCTGCAACACTTTATGAGGATGAGAATTTCAGGGTAATTCTTGACCTGGGCCCGGCGAGTAAGGGACATGCGCTGATCCTTCCGAAATCGCATGCTGCCAATATTTATGAATTATCGGATGAAATGGCTGCAAAGGCAATGATTCTTGCAAAGAAAATGGCGACAGCAATGACAGCAGCACTGAAATGTGACGGATTTAATATTGTACAGAATAATGGCGAGTGTGCAGGGCAGACAGTATTTCATTTTCATATGCATCTGATTCCGAGATATAAAGGAGATCAGGTGGGAATCACATGGCACCCGGGTGAACTCAGTGATGCAGATAAAGAAGAAATCCTGTTAAAAGTAAAGGAGCAGCTGTCCTGATATTCTGATACAGCATATTACAAAAGATGGAGAATATAGATTTTGTAAGTATCTACAGGAAATACCGCTCGCGGGCGTTCAATATTGGAAAATTTATCCTTGGCGATGAAGACGAAGCAGAAGATGTCTGTCAGGATGTATTTGAGACTTTGTTTCATATGGGCCGGAGTGTGGATTTTTCAGATGAAAAGAAACTGGAGAATCTGATTGTCAGAATCAGCTACCATAAGGCATCCGATCATCGCAAAAAGGCCTTCAGGAAATATGAATATGCGAATTCAGATGCGATTCTGGAAATGACAGATATGCGGGTAAGAAAAGGTAATCGTGTAGATGAGATTGTTCTGAATCTGGAGGCAGCAGGATACCTGCAGTCGATATTTGAAAAACTGAGAGAAAAGAACAGGACAAATTATGAAATCTATGTCAGTGTAACGTTATATGACATACCAACGCGTCTCGTTGCCAGACATTATCATATCACAGAAAATAATGTGAATAACAGAGTCATGAGGACGAGACGCTGGCTTGCCAGGGAATATAAGAAAATAACCCGGTGATTACTGTTTATTTACGCAGTCTTCGATCAGCCCGGTGATTTTTTCAATAGAATTCATATGACTGCTTTCTGACATGGCATGAACATAGGACTCTCTGTTCTGGTACAGTTCGCGGATTGCGTTTAAAAGTGTGCTTTCTGTAATCTCTTCTTCCTCAAGTACCATGCTGAATCCCTGACGTTCAAATGAACGTGCATTGAGGATCTGGTCACCGCGGCTGGCATTTGCAGAAAGCGGGATCAGAAGATTGGGTTTTTTTAAAGCATTCAGTTCACAGATTGCATTGGCACCTGCGCGGGAGATAACGATATCAGACAGAGCAAACAGATCGGCAAGCTCCTGTTTAATATATTCATACTGTACATATCCTTTTGTGTCTTTGAGACTTTCATCCAATTTTTCCCTTACCACACAGGTGGATAACCTGAAACTCTTTTAAAAGTTCCGGAAGGATTTTGCGGATATTTTCATTGACAGATGCAGCACCAAGACTTCCGCCGATCACCATAAGAACCGGTTTGTCATCTGTGAAACCACAGAATTCGCGGGCTGCCTCTTTACTTCCGTTTAATAATTCCTGACGGATAGGAGTACCTGTAAGTACTGCTTTGTCAGCAGGAAGACTTTTTACAGTCTCAGGGAAGTTACAGCATACTTTTGTTGCAGATGGAATGCAGATCTTATTTGCAAGTCCGGGAGTCATATCTGATTCATGAATGATGGTAGGAATTTTACGTCGACCGGCAGCGATTACAACCGGGACAGTCACGAAGCCACCCTTGGAGAAAACCACATCTGGTTTTAATTGTTTCAATAATTTTTTGGCCTCACCGAATCCTTTCAGTACACGAAATGGATCTGTGAAGTTTTTCAGATCAAAATAACGTCTCAGCTTTCCGGATGAGATTCCGTAATAAGGAATATTCATTTCTTCAATAAGCCTTTTTTTCGATTCCATCGTAGGATCCGATATAGGAAATTTCGTATCCAAGCTCCTTAAGGCGTGGGATCAGAGCAATATTCGGAGTCACATGTCCGGCTGTGCCGCCGCCGGTGAGCACAATATGTTTCATAGAGATTCCTCCTGTTTTATTCTGAATAGTTACAACAATTCTATAAAAGACTGCAGGGAATATGTGAAATCCTGCGAAAATGTCCGGATTCATTATTTTATGGAATTGCTATACGTTACTATTTAATATGAACCCAGGGGGAGAAATTGTCAAGGAAAGTTAAATATTATGAAGAACAAAACAGATATACAGACAAAAAATCAGCAGATAGACAAAATACTTCAAGAGCAGTATGATGCTGAAACCAAAATACTTGGATCCGCATTGCTGAACGTAGCAGGCAAAACCTCATGGGATGAATTTCCGGAAGAATCCGAGGAGAAGATCCGGGCGGGATATGATCGGCTGATCACCCGACTGAGAGAAACAGGGGATTTCAATGAAGCAGCCAGGGCTGAAAAGACAGGAAGCACCAGGGCGGCAAAGGAAAAACTTGAAAGTCTTGAGTATGACGGGAACAGGACTCACAGAATCCTGAAATCTGCAGCTGCCGCAGTGGCAGTAGTTATGTTGACTGCGCTGGTGGGAATGACTGCTATAGCTGACTGTCGATATCCGGATAAAAATACGCAGACATATCAGAAGACATCCGTTTTTGAAAAAAAAGTAAAAAAATTTTATTTTTTTGTGTGATATTTGCCGATTTGATTCGCATAGTATATGTAATGAAAGTTTGCGAAGCAGAAATCCGGCATTTTATTCTTCGGATAAGTGTGCGGATCAAAGGCTCGGAACAAAACGTTATATATTTATGCACTGACCGACAGAGAATCATTAAAATATCGGCAAATTTTTAAAATTCTTACGTGGCAGATGCAAAGAAAGGCAGGAACAGTCGAAAAAAAACTGTTTCTGCTTTTTTGTTTTCAGAAAAGATATTGTTAATTTGTTTCATTGTAGTGTATAATTAATACAATATAGAAGGATCATAAAAGCAGTAAAAAGTTGCCGGGTTAAACAGGCAAAATGCAGCAAAACAATTGGGGATATCAAAAAGATTCCGAGAGTACATCAAAATCTGAAGGGAGGTTTTTATATGAAGATTACATTTATCGGGGCAACTCATGAGGTTACGGGATCCTGTTATTATCTGGAGGCAGCAGGTCACAAGTTTCTTGTAGACTGCGGAATGGAGCAGGGACCGGATTATTATGAAAATGCAGAAATACCAGTGGCTTTGGGAGAGATAGAATTTGTTCTTCTGACACATGCACATATAGATCACTCAGGTAATCTTCCGGCTATTTATGCAAAGGGGTTCAGGGGACCGGTATATGCCACAGATGCCACCAGCCATTTATGCGATATTATGCTCAGAGACAGTGCGCATATTCAGATGTTTGAAGCAGAATGGAGAAACCGTAAAGGCAGACGACAGGGCAAACCGGAATTTGTTCCGGCTTATACAATGGAAGATGCCATGGGAGTGATCAGAAATTTTGTGGGATGCCCGTACAATAAGATGATCACTCCTGCAGAGGGAATTTCAGTCCGGTTTATTGATGCGGGTCATTTGTTGGGTTCTGCAAGTATTGAACTGACGGTCAGGGAGGAGGATACAGAGAAAAAGATTGTATTCTCCGGAGATATTGGAAATACCTGCCAGCCTTTGATCAAGGATCCTGAGTATCTGCACCATGCAGATTATGTAGTTATGGAATCCACTTACGGTGACCGCAGTCATGGAGAAAAGCCGGATTATGTGAAACTGTTGTCGGAAATCATCCAGGAAACCTTTGACAGAGGAGGAAATCTTGTGATTCCTTCTTTTGCAGTGGGACGTACGCAGGAAATGCTGTACTTTATCAGACAGATCAAGGCAGACGGACTGGTGTATGGACATGACGGATTTAAAGTATATGTGGACAGTCCTCTTGCAAATGAAGCTACCACGATTTTCTCGGAGCATCAGTATGACTGTTTTGATGAAGAAGCGATGGAACTGATTAAAAAGGGAATTAATCCAATCAGTTTCCCTGGATTGAAGATTTCCGTCACCAGTGATGATTCGAAGTCGATCAATTATGATGAGGAGCCCAAGGTAATCATTTCAGCCAGTGGTATGTGTGATGCAGGCCGTATCAAGCACCATCTGAAACATAATCTGTGGAATGAGAAGAATACGATTCTTTTTGTAGGATATCAGGCGGTCGGTACTCTTGGAAGAGCACTGATCGAGGGGGCTGCAGATGTGAAACTGTTTGGTGAACCTGTTCATGTGGCAGCGCATATCTGCCAGATGCCGGGAATCAGCGGTCATGCGGATGTGAATGGCCTTTTAGACTGGGCGAAGGCATTTGAGGAGAAACCGCAGAAAGTCTTTGTTACTCATGGAGATGATACAGTTACAGAGATTTTTGCAAAACGTCTGACAGATGAACTGGGGTATGATACAATGGCTCCGTTCAGCGGTACGGTTTATGATCTGGCAGACGATGTATGTCTGTATGAGGCAAAGGGTGTGAAAATCCAGAAAGCATCTGCATCACCGAAGGCAACAAGAGCAGCCAGAGCCTTCGAGAAACTTCTGGCACTTGGTTACAGGCTTATTACGGTTATCAGGAAAAATGAAGGAACGCCGAATAAAGATCTGGAAAGATTTTCAAGAGATGTTCAGTCCCTGTGTGATAAATGGGACAGGACAGATATGTAAATTAAAAAAATATCCCACGAAACTTTATCTATAGCAATCTTTGTAAATAATATATTGATTCAATTTACATTATTTAAGAGGCTTGCTATAGTTTTCGTGGGATATTTTATATGGTCACCTGCGTAACTGTTCAGTATTTCCACAGTTGTTTATTTGTTCAGAACTTCCTCCAGTGCAGTGGAAAGCTGATCCGGACATGAGGTATTCTTAAATCCGCATTTGATTCCTTTTAATCTGCTGATCACTTCCTCTGCATCCATTCCCTCTACAAGACTGGCTACACCTTGGGTATTTCCGCTGCATCCGCCGATGAAACGGACATTGTGGACTTTCTTATTGTCATCTACTTCAAATTCAATATGGCTGGCGCAGACACCTTTTGTTTTATACGTCATGATATGTTTCCTCCTGTGTGAAAAAATGTAACTATAAATGCTGCTGTTCATATGCCACTACGTGACTGTTCATTCCGTTCATAGTAACGTAGCCAAAATTCATTCCAGATTGCCTGCGGCAATGGAATTTGGGCTTGTATGTCTCGGGATTTTGGCATATTCATGCCAAAACACCTCGCGGAATAGTGATATGTGAACAGTAACATAAAATAGCAATTGTATTATAACAGAGGATAAAAAAATGTTTCCATATAAATAAAGTTTTGCTATAATAAAGAAATGTCAGGAACATTTGTCACTGTTTACACATCTGAACCTGATACCATGAAAATGAAAAATTACAATATACAAAGAAGAGGTGTTTTAATAATGAAATGTATCGGAATTATCGGAGCAATGGAACAGGAAGTTGCAAAAATCAAGGAAAAAATGCAGGATGTCACAATTACATCCAGAGCCCGTATGGATTTCTATGAGGGAACTCTGGAAGGAAAGAAAGTAGTTGTTGTACGCTCAGGAATCGGAAAAGTAAACGCAGGTATGTGCACACAGATCCTTGCAGATGTATTTGGTGTGGAAGCGGTGATCAATACAGGAATTGCAGGAAGTCTGAATAATGATGTAAATATTGGGGATATTGTTCTTTCCACAGATGTTTTGCATCATGATATGGATGCGATCGGCTTCGGATATAAGAAAGGTCAGATTCCGCAGATGGATGAATTTTCCTTCCCTGCTGATGAAAAACTTCGTAAACTGGCTGCAAAAGTATGTAAAGAAGTAAATCCTGAGATCAGTGTATTTGAAGGAAGAATCTGTTCCGGAGATCAGTTTATCTCAGATAAGAGCGTTAAAGATGCCATCATTTCAGAATTTGGCGGATTTGCAGTAGAGATGGAAGGTGCTGCTATCGGTCAGGCTGCTTATCTGAACCATATTCCATTCCTTGTAGTAAGAGCAATCTCTGATAAGGCAGACGGAAGTGCTCACATGGATTACGCTGAGTTTGAGATGGCGGCAATTGAACACAGTGTCAAATTAACTGTAAGAATGATCCAGGAATTGTAATCTGCAAGAAGTAGATGAAATAAAGCGGCACGTGAACTGTATTTCGGCACAGTCTGCAGAACTTTGCATATACTGAAATAGACAATCGAAAAGAATGCAGGATCGTACGATGTATCTGAAAGAATATTTTCCGTTTTATACCACATATGCAAATCCTCTTCTGTATGAAGGAGAACGGATGCAGGATAAAGAATTTAACCTGATGAAATCCTATTATCCGGGGACTGTACAGCATATTCAGGAGAAAATAGAAGAGGAATGTGATCTCATGGATTATGAGGGAAGCCGCCTTTATGATGAATATCCGGATAAATATATGATTTATCATTTAAGCTGCAAGATCAGGGAGAGTATGGAACCGGAAATAAGCACTCAGGCTATCAGGGAGGATTTTCTGGATGAACTGATACAGGTAATGCTTTGTCAGGAAATATCCAGAAGAAGATGCCGCAGATATCGCTGCAGGAGATACTTTTAAAACAGATTGTAATTGCTCGGGAAATCGGTTTGCTGGTACACCGGACAGTTACAACAGATTATATAACATTAACAGACAGAAAGAGCAATGAAAAATTTAAGAGAATATTTAGAAGAACAGATAAATGAAATCTGATACAGGCTGTTCTGAGTGCCGGCAGAAATAAAGGATGGCATATCAAAAAATAAAGATTCGTCCGATCCGGCTGAAAGGACAGATCTGTTATCAGGCATCTGCCACAGAAGGACAGAAAGTTCTGCATCAAAAAACTACGGGCGTACGGAACTGATTGAATATGTGGAAAAAGAACTTGCAGAGAATTTCAGACAGTTTCAGGCACAGGGTGCAGTAACAGACGGGGTTGTTCTTGTCAGTAAAAAGGGGAAAATGACTATTAAACAGAAACACCATGAACAGAAAGAAAAAGTTCAGATCCAGGCACATAACCGGGTGAAACAATATATTCTTAAAGAAGGTGTTCCGGTTCCGTTTTTGATCGATCTGGGAGTTATGAATGAACAGGGAAAGATTATCCATGCCAGATATGACAAATTCAGACAGATCAATCGTTTCCTTGAATTTATTGAAGATATACTTCCCAGACTTTCCAGAGACAGAGAAATAACGATTCTGGATTTTGGCTGTGGAAAGAGTTATCTTACCTTTGCCATGTATTATTATTTAAGAGAACTAAAAGGATATGATGTAAATATCATAGGTCTTGACCTGAAAACAGATGTAATTGAGAAATGTAATTCTCTGGCACTCAGATACGGATATGAGAAGCTGCATTTCTATCATGGTGATATTGCAGATTATGAAGGTGTATCCTGTGTGGATATGGTGGTAACGCTTCATGCCTGTGACACAGCTACCGATTATGCACTTGCCAAGGCAGTGGAATGGGGAGCTGAAGTCATTCTTTCCGTACCCTGCTGTCAGCATGAAGTTAATAAACAGATCAAAAAATGAAATGCTGGAGCCGGTTCTGCGCTATGGAATCCTGAAAGAAAGGATGTCTGCGCTGATCACAGATGCTGTGCGTGCAGATCTTCTGGAGAGCAAAGGTTATGATACCCAGATCCTGGAGTTTATTGATATGGAACATACACCTAAGAATCTCCTGATCAGAGCAGTCAGAACAGGGAAAAGATCAGACCAGGGTAAGGTGGAGAAAATGCTTGCAGCCCTGAATATCCATCCCACACTGGACAGGCTTCTGAATGAAAAAGAACAGGAAGGGAGTGTGCGATGAAAAGGATACTGAAAAAAGCAGGTATTCTTCTTCTGGTATTTCTGCTTGGTACAGCAGGTACTGCATTGCTTCTTAACAGTGAATCCACAGATAACCGTTCTGATTTTAATGACGCAGTGTTTCCGGAAGTCATGGTGGATATGAATGATACGCTGATAAACCGGATGTATGGATATGCGCAGCCTATGCAGGCGGATTTTACCAGAGACAGTGTGACTCCTCTGGATACATCAAAAAAAACTGACATTTAAAGTGAATCCCTATGATTCGGAAGTAAAGAGTTTTTCTTATGAGATCCGTACATCTGATGGAAGTAAAGTCCTTGAAAATAAGAAGATTAAGAATCTTGTAAAAGAAGATCAGTATTTGTCCGTAGACGTGGAGATTGGCAGTGATCTGCGTATGAATCAGGAATATTCCATGCAGATCGCCCTGGAACTGGATGAGGGTACAGCATATTATTATACGAGAGTTGTTTCCAGGTCACAGGTACATGCATCAGATTATGCAGCTTTTGTAAAATATTTTTATGAAGCGTGTCTTGACAAAGAGTCAGCAGATGCACTGGGAAGTTATCTGGAACCACAGACAACAGGAGCAGCAACGAATTACTCGGGAATTAATATTAATTCTTCCCTGAGTGAGATCAGTTGGGGGAATCTTGCTCCGCAGCTGTGTCAGGAGGGAATTCCTGTGATCAAAGAGATCAATGAGACAACTGCCAGCGTTGTGCTGGAATATCAGCTGACTTCGCAGAATGATGAGGAGGAAACGGAATTATATGACGTAAAAGAATTTTACAGAATGAAATATCAGGATACCAGGATTTATCTGCTGGATTTCCAGCGTTCTGCAAATCAGGTCTTTGATGGTACACTGCCTGTTTATGAGGATGATGGGATTATCCTTGGAGTGCGCGATAAGAATGTAGAATATATGATGAATGATGCTGCTACTGTGATAGCTTTTGTGCAGGAGGGAGATCTGTGGTCCTATTCACCGGGCAATGAAAAGGTAAATCAGGTTTTCAGTTTCAGAAAATTGAAGGACGGAGATTTCCGCGATTCCAGAACTCAGCATGACATCAAGATTGTCAGAGTAACTGATGAAGGAGATATTGATTTCGTACTTTATGGATATATGAACAGAGGAAGCCATGAAGGATATGAAGGAATTGCAGTTTACCATTACAATCGTGATAAAAACGTGGCAGAAGAAAGAGCCTTTATCCCTGTTTCGGAATCATTTGAATTTCTGAAAAAAGATCTTGAAAAACTGTCCTATGTCAATGAAAAGAATGAGCTGTTTCTGATTCTGGCGAAGAATCTTTACAGAATCAATATCGAAGAGAACTCTAGTGAAATTCTTGAAAAAGGAATAAAAAATGCGAATTTTGTATCTTCCGATAATAATGATCATGCAGCCTGGCTGGTTTCAGAGGGGGATGAAAAGGGAAATATCAAGGAAATTGATTTTGATACCTGTAAAACCCGACTGATCGCACCGCAGAAAGGCCAGAGACTTCGTACAGTTGGATTTATGAATGAAGATCTGATTTATGGAATGCTGAATAAAGAAGATATTCTTACAGATGAGGAGGGACATAAATCTGTTGGGATCCGCATTCTGCGTATTGAAGATTTTGAAGGAAATATTAAAAAAAGAATACCGGAAAGACGGACTTTATATCACTGATATTTCAGTAGGAAATACTCTGATCGAGTTTGAACTTTCTGCAAAATCCGGAGAAACCTCTTATGTTGCCCAGAAGAAAGATACGATCATGAATAATAAAAAGGCAGCGGCAAATACAGTAAAAATCGAACTTATTTCTGCATCCAGGACAGGTGTTCGTGTGAAACTGGTATTTAACACAACCAAACAGACAGATTCTCCGCTGACTATGTATGCAAAGGTAAGCAGTTCCGACCGGAAAGACATTGTTCTGGACACTCAGATTCCTCAGGAAACAGCATATTATGTTTACGGACAGGGCGGACTGAACGGTATCTATACAGATCCGGCGAAGGCTGTATTGCGTGCAGATACGCTGGGAGGTGTAGTGCTGAACCGTACACAGCAGTATGTATGGGAACGTGGAAATAAAAAGACAAAAATGCAGATAGATACAGAAGGGATTCCGGAGATTGTGCTTCAGGGAACCTATGATATTAAAACCCTGAAAAAGAGCCTCAAAAAGACCGGAACTGTGATCGATCTTTCCGGCTGCAGTCTGGACAGTGTGCTGTACGAGATAAGTGCACAGCGTCCGGTAATTGCCAAAACGGGAGCAGATACAAGCGTGGTGATCGTAGGATATGATGAATATAATACCTGGCTGTATGATCCGGTTAAAAAAGAGACCTATCCGTATGGAATGAATGACAGTACGGATCTTTTCCAGAAAGCCGGAAATGTGTTTATCACCTATATAGAAACAGTAAATTACTGATGAAAAACATAACCGGCAGGCAGCTGAGAACGGAGCGAACAGTAATGCGACAGCAACCTGCCGGTTATTCATCCAAAAAATTGTAAAAATGCTTCTTTACATTTCACTGATATTTGAGTATTCTAAAAAGGACAAACAGTGGCAGAGAAATTTATTGTTTAAACACGTTACTGTAAGAGTGAAACAGTAACAGCGAAACGGAGGAACGTACAGATGTTATATGAGAACATTCAAAAAATTAGTACAGTACGGAGTAGAAACAGGACTTACACCGGCCTGCGAGAAGAATTATACAATAAATCTTCTTCTGGATGTCTTTAAAGAAGACGAATATGTGGAACCTGAGGAAGAGTACAGGGATATCGATCTTGAAGAGGTATTAAATGCACTTCTGGATGAGGCTGTGAAGAGAAATCTCATAGAAGACAGTGTTGTGTACAGAGACCTTTTTGATACCAGACTTATGAACTGTCTGATGCCGCGTCCGGCGCAGGTACAGAATGAGTTCTGGAGCAGATATGAGAAAGATCCACAGGAAGCAACCGATTACTTCTATAAACTCAGTCAGGACAGCGATTATATTCGTCGTTATCGTGTAAAGAAAGATCAGAAATGGACAGTAGACAGTGAATATGGTAAAATCGATATCACCATCAATCTTTCCAAACCGGAAAAAGATCCGAAGGCAATCGCTGCTGCCAAGCTTGTAAAATCCAGCAGTTATCCGAAATGTCTTCTTTGCCCGGAGAACGAAGGATATGCAGGAAGAGTTAATCATCCTGCCAGAGAGAATCACAGAATCATTCCTATCACTGTAAATGACAGTCCCTGGGGATTTCAGTATTCCCCATATGTGTATTACAATGAGCATTGCATCGTCTTTAACAGTCAGCATGTTCCGATGAAGATTGAGAAGAATACATTTATCAAACTTTTTGATTTTGTAAAACTTTTCCCGCATTACTTCCTGGGATCCAATGCAGACCTGCCTATCGTAGGCGGTTCTATTTTAAGTCACGATCATTTCCAGGGCGGACATTATACTTTCGCAATGGCAAAAGCACCGATCGAGAAACATGTGACTATTCCGGGATATGAGGATGTAGAAGCAGGTATTGTTAAATGGCCTCTTTCAGTTTTAAGGATCCGTCATAAGGATGAGAAGAGACTGATAGAGCTTGCTACACATGTTCTGGAAGCGTGGAGAGGTTATACAGACGAAAGTGCGTTTATCTTTGCTGAAACTGATGGAGAACCGCACAATACGATCACACCGATCGCCCGCAGATCCGGAGATATGTTTGAACTGGATCTCACACTTAGAAATAACATTACTACTGATGAGCATCCTCTTGGTGTATACCATCCGCATGCAGAGTATCACCATATCAAGAAAGAGAATATTGGTCTGATCGAAGTAATGGGACTTGCCGTACTTCCGGCAAGATTAAAAGAAGAATTGGAACTTCTGGCAGAATATATTCTGGAGGGAAAAGATATTTCTTCCAATGAGAAGATTGAGAAACATGCAGCGTGGGTTGCAGAATTCCTTCCGAAATATGACAACCTTGATAAAGACAACATTCAGGATGTTCTCAGAAAAGAAGTCGGTAATGTATTCGTTCATGTACTTGAGGATGCCGGCGTATATAAATGCACTGCTGAAGGCAGAGAAGCATTTATGAGGTTTATCAATAAATTATAAGGAATATTTTCAACCATAAGAAAACAGTGTTTACATAGCAGGATGACAAATCTGGTATTATTTACATATGAGCAGGTTGTGGCGGTTCTGATCAAAAGCCGGGCAGTCTGAAGATGTTTTTGAATGATTGGGAATGCATAGAGAACGTCCCGCATATTTTATGTTGGGACGTTTTTGCAAAATGGAGGTAAATATGTACAGAAAAAGACACAAAAGAGGAAAGCGTCTGGCAAGTGTGTTTCTGACTGTGGCACTGATCACTGCAACAGTTCCCGTACAGGCAGCAGAGTTCGGCACTCCGGACAGTTTTGAAGAGATTTTCAGTTCAGGGGAAGAAGATTCGTGCATAACTGATACAGAAAATACTTTGCCGGCAGCTTCTGATTCGGAGAAAGTAATGGCATCGGAACTGTCACCAACACCAACAGTGACTTCGACACCGGAGGGTACACCTGCACTGACAGAAACACCGACTCCTTCGGTCACACCGATGCCGTCTTCAACACCGACTCCTTCAGTCACACCATCACCATCTCCCACGCCGACGATTAATCCGGAGAAAGAGGTAATGCTCCGGTTTATAGACGGAGAAGGAAATGAATGTGAACAGCTGCGAACAGTGATGTCCTGGGGTGAATCTTTGATCCTTCCCAATGTACCGGATACAGGTGCACCGGATATGTGGAAACTGGAAAAAAATGAAAAACTTGGAGATGCGATCACTCTGAAGGGTGGAGATATTCTTACTCTGAAGAAAGGCGAGAGCTGGAATCTGTTTCTCGAAAAAGGCATCCTGAACTTCTATATGCCAAAGAAATGTACGGTTTCCCTTTATAATAATTCAGGAACCAGTGTGTTTTCCAATGGAATTCTGCAGGCATATGAGACCAAAAAACGTCATACTTCCGGATATGCCATCATCTAAATACATTAATTATGGATGGACAGATACAAAGGGAAGTTCTGCTGTAAAATATGAACTGAATTCAGAATTTACAGTGACCGGTGACACAGATTTTTACATTGTGCGCCGTACAGCACTTCAGGTGAATTTTAAGACCAATACAGGGGCAAGCAACAGTAAATTTACCAGACTGAATCAGAAAGTCGGAAAAGGACTTACAGTTACAATGCCGCAGGTGCCTGTCAAGACAGGATATCAGTCTCTGGGATGGTCAAAGAGTCAAAAAAGCCTCCAAAGCTGACTATAAAGCAGGCCAGAATGTGACTATATCAAAAACACTGACTCTCTATGCTGTATATAAGAAATTGCCTTACACAGTTACTTTCAATAACAATAATGGAACAAGTACCAGCAAAATTTATACTTCGCTCACCATGTATGCGTCAAAAAATCAGAAAGTGACACTGCCTGATGTGCCGAAAGTAAAGGGCTATACAAATCTGGGCTGGACAACTGAAAAGGGAGAAACAGAACCGGAATATTCAGCCGGTGATACAGTAAAGATTACAAAGGCAACTCGGTTCTATGCAGTGCGCAGAAAGAGTAATTATTATACGGTCAGCTACTATCTGGGAAATGGAAGCACTAATGCGGCTTATCAAAAACTTACTCAGACAGTAGAAGAGGGAACGGTTGTTACCTTTGCAAAAGTACCGGCAAGAACCGGTTATGTTAACCAGGGATGGTCAAGTAAGAAAAATTCTGAGAAAGCAACAGCAAAGGCGAAATGTACAGTCAACAAAAATATCACTCTTTATGCGGTACAGAAGAAGGCAGTACAGCTGACTTTTCACAGATGTGACGGTAGCACCTGGCAGAAAACGACTCTGGCAAAAGGAAGTTCTTATTCTCTTCCGGGCGTAAGGGATGCAGAAGGTTATACTTTTATGGGGTGGTCCACAAAACCGATGCAGAGTGTTTCTCCGCAGTATGAGGCAGAAGAAAAAATCACGGTAAATGGAAATGTGGATCTCTATGCAGTGGTATTTAACAGAACAACGGAAACAGACCTTACAGAGGATCAGCTTCCGCAGGTAGATATCTATAAATATAAACAGGTGATTTTTGTAGGTGATTCCCGTACGGAATTTATGGAAAATGTTCTGACAGGAATGGGAGAATCTGCGACTAAAAATGTGAAGTTTGTCTGCTCGGTAGGAAAGGGACTGGACTGGTTTACCACTACAGGATGGGCTCAGCTTTATTCCATAGTACAGCACGATTCCAACAGTATTCTTTCAAAGAAAACCGCAGTGATCTTTAATTTTGGAGTAAACGACTTGTCAAAATCTGCAGATTATGCGGAGTATTATAACTGGATTGCACCACAGCTTAAAAGCAAAGGATGTGAACTGTACTTCATGTCTGTAAATCCGGTGAATCGTCTGATGCTTTCCAATGCGGGAAGAGCGGACAGAAGTGAGGCGGCAGTCAGATCATTCAATCAGTATATGAAAGCAAATCTGTCTTCTGCTTATACTTATATTGATATGTATTCTTATCTGAAATCAACAGGATACAGCTTTGCCAGTGATCATTACGGAACTGGTACGGTAGATGACGGGCTTCACTATACTACAAGGACATATAAGCGTATTTTTGCAAAATGTATGGATTCATTGAGAGTGCCTGCCTGACGAAATGGCAGAGAGCATGATTTTGCTACACCTGACAAAAGAAAAAACATAGTTAAATACCAGATTACTCCTTGCGTGAAAACAGGGAATAGTCTATACTAAAAGGCGAGACGGCTGTTATCTGAAACAGCGTTTCGTCTTTTTGTGTAAGACCAGAACGATGAGGAGAAAGAGGAAACATAGATATGAAGTTAACAACAGTAAAAGAGATTTACAAAGAGAGAGAAAAATACCTGGATAAAGAGGTTACAGTAGGTGGATGGGTACGAAGCGTACGTGATTCCAAGACATTTGGATTTATCGTGCTTCACGACGGAAGCTTCTTTGAGACTCTTCAGGTAGTTTATCACGATACAATGGAGAACTTTGCTGAGATCAGCAAATTAAACGTAGGTGCAGCGATCATTGTCAAAGGTACACTGGTAGCAACTCCACAGGCAAAACAGCCATTTGAGATCCAGGCAGCAGAAGTTACAGTAGAGGGTAATTCTGCACCTGATTATCCGCTTCAGAAGAAACGCCACAGTCTTGAATACTTAAGAACCATCACACATCTCCGTCCGAGAACAAACACATTCCAGGCAGTATTTCGTGTACGTTCTCTGTGTGCCTATGCGATTCACCGTTTCTTCCAGGAGCAGGGATTTGTTTATGTGCATACTCCGCTGATCACAGGAAGCGACTGTGAAGGTGCAGGTGAGATGTTCCAGGTAACTACTCTGGATATGAACAACGTTCCGACAGATGACAAGGGTGCTGTAGATTACTCTCAGGATTTCTTTGGAAAAGAAACTAATCTGACAGTAAGCGGACAGTTAAACTGCGAGACTTTTGCACAGGCATTCCGCAATGTTTATACTTTCGGACCAACCTTCCGCGCTGAGAATTCCAACACAACCCGCCATGCGGCAGAGTTCTGGATGATCGAGCCGGAATGCGCATTTGCAGATTTAAATGACAACATGGATCTTGCAGAGGCAATGCTGAAATATGTGATCCGTTATGTACTGGAGAATGCACCGGAAGAGATGAATTTCTTCAATTCTTTTGTTGATAAGGGACTTCTGGACAGACTGAACCATGTGATCAATTCTGAGTTTGGTCATGTTACTTACACAGAAGCAGTAGAGCTTCTGGAGAAGAACAACGATAAATTTGACTACAAAGTATTCTGGGGATGCGATCTGCAGACAGAGCATGAACGTTATCTTACAGAAGAAATCTTTAAGAAACCTGTATTTGTAACAGATTATCCGAAAGAGATCAAAGCTTTCTACATGAAGATGAATGAGGATAACAAGACTGTTGCAGCTATGGACTGTCTGGTGCCTGGAATCGGTGAGATCATCGGTGGAAGCCAGAGAGAGGATGACATTGAGAAACTTGAGAAACGTATGGACGAGCTGGGACTTAAGAAAGAGGATTATGACTTCTATCTTGATCTTCGTAAATATGGTTCCACACGCCATTCAGGATTTGGTCTTGGATTTGAACGTTGCGTAATGTACCTTACCGGCATGGGCAACATCCGCGACGTAATTCCATTCCCAAGAACTGTTAAAAACTGTGATTTATAATTTGACTGATATCAGTATTGTGGGAGCATTGAAGCTGCAGAGCAATCCGCAGATATCAAAAATGTTATAGAAAGAGAGATTGGCATGAGATTTATTCATCTTGCAGATGTACACCTTGGTGCAGTTCCTGACAGGGGCTGTCCATGGAGCAGCAGGCGGGAGGAAGAAATCTGGGAAACTTTCCGCCGGGTTATTGCGGGTATCCGCGAGAATCCGGTGGATTTGTTATTTATAGCAGGAGATTTGTTCCACCGCCAGCCTCTTCTACGGGAACTGAAAGAAGTAAATAACCTGTTTTCCACCATCCCGGATACCCGGGTTTATCTGATGGCAGGAAATCATGACTATATTAAGGCTGATTCTTTTTACCGGGATTTTCAGTGGGAAAAGAATGTGACATTTTTTAAGAATGAACAGCTTACCTGTGTGAAAGATGAGAAACTGGATGTTTATGTATATGGACTGAGCTATGAACATCAGGAAATAGAGAATCCTCTGTATGATTCTATACATCCTGCAGAGGGAGAGGGGGTTCACATTTTACTGGCTCATGGTGGAGATGCGAAGCATATCCCCATGAATATCAAATCAATTGCTGCGTCAGGATTTGATTATATTGCATTAGGACATATTCATAAACCCCAGATTCTGATCCGGGATAATGTAGCTTATGCAGGTGCGTTGGAGCCTGTTGACAGAAATGATCTGGGTGATCATGGATACATAGAAGGACATCTGGAAAACGGAAGGCTTAAGACAAATTTTGTTCCTTTTGCCTGCCGTTCCTATGAGCAGATTCTTCTGATGCTGCGTGAAGATTCTACACAGGCATCTCTGGAAGATATGCTGAAGGCGGATCTGGCGAATAAAGGACGCATGAATATCTACAGGATCGTGATCCAGGGAACCAGGGCACCGGAGCTTCTGCTGCTTCCCGAGAGACTGAAGTCTTTTGGCTACGTAACAGAGGTTCTGGATGAATCAAAGCCTTCCTATGATCTGGAAGCACTTCAAAAAAAAGTATAGTGGAACACTGATCGGTGACTATATCAGTTATTTTCTTGAAAAAGACAGAAATGCAGTGGAGGAGAAGGCATTATATTATGGTCTTCAGGCTTTACTGGAAACAAGCAGGTGACAGACAGAATATGATTATCAGACAGTTAAATATTAAAAACTCTGGAGAAATCCATGATAAAACTTTAGAGTTTTCTCCGGGAATTAACGTTCTGTATGGAGAGAATGAAAGCGAAAGAGCGATAGTACATACGTATATTAAAAATATGTTTCTCGGAGATATCAGTGAAGCAATCTACGATAATGCAGTTTTTGCTGCGAAGTTAAAGAGTCCGACAGAACAGGATCTGGCTCGGGAGCTGCCAAAAATTTATGACCGGCTATCAGGGAACTGCAGACAGCTCCATGGATCTGGGACGGGCCATGCAGATGCTCAAGATGTCCAGAAAGGGTTATCTGGTCCAGGCAGACAGAAAACAGAAAGAGACAGAACAGGAGAGGCAGAAACTTCTGACCAGGATGGATGATATCATAAGTGATCTGAATGATCTGAATGGAAAGCTGGATCAGATTAATGAGAAAGAGGAGTCGTTACGGATGCATCCCGGAGATGAAAATGGTGCGGTTATTCTGGATGAGAGAATGGCACAGGCAAAGGCAAAAAGAAACAGCTTTGCAATGGGAATGCTGATATCGGCCGCTGCCGGCATCTTTGGATTGATTCTGACTGCGATTATAGCGGACAGTGTTTCGGTAAGTCTGATCGTAGCGGTTATTGCAGCTGCGTTGGTGGGATTTTGTGGAAAACAGCAGCTGAAGTATGCAAGGGAATTTCAGAAGAGAATACGGATGAAGAAACGCTGGGTATCCAGGCAGGAGAAACTCAGATGCAGTAAAGAAAATCTCAGACAGGACTATGATGAGAAAGAAACAGAACTTTGTAACCTTAAGGAAGAATACCGGGAATACGAAGAAAATTCTTTTCTGCTTACATCGGAAGAGCGGGAGGTACAGGCTCTGAATATGGCGATGGAAACCATAGAGAGAATGTCAGGAAATATTCATCTTCAGGTGGGACGAAAGCTGCAGATACGTACTTCTCAGATTTTGAGTGAGATTACAGATGGTGAATATCAGGACGTACAGATGGATGCGGCATCCCACATGACAGTAACTACCGGGAACGGAGTGGAAGCACTGGAATGTCTCAGTCGTGGCACTCTGGAGCTGATTTATTTTGCCATGCGCATGGCTGCAGGAGAGCTTCTGTGTCAGGAAGAAAGTCTGCCGGTGATACTGGATGATATCTTTGGGATGTATGAGGAAGAAGATCTTGAGGCAGTTCTTGGATGGATGTATAAGGAGAAAAAGCAGGTTATCATCAGTACCTGCAATAAACGCGAGATGGAACTTCTGGACAGAGAGGGAATCCCTTATGGGAAGCAAATTATTTCCTGAATTTTTAACCAGACTGCGAAGCAGTTATTCAGTGTAGGGTCGCATAGAAGAGTGGATTGCATTATATATAACAAAAAGAGAGATTTCATGTACTGCAGGAATTTCGGATGAAACAGCCGGAACAGAACATGAAATCTCTTTTTATAAATTTTACAGAAGTTATTTATTTCTCATCATACTGAGCCATGTAATTGCTTACGCAGCGGTTGATCCTGTCAACCGGGTTGAGCAGATAGCTTACAGACTGATCATGATTAAGAGTATCAATGATCAGGGCGATATATTTACTCATATCACAGGAGATATAGTAATCTTTTGCAAGAAGCTCAGGAGACTGATAGATCAGGTTTGTAGTGAGCAGGTTGTCAAACACTCCTGCCTTATGAGCCTCATCAAATTTCTCGAGTCCGTTTGTAAACAGTCCGAAAGTAGAGCAGATATAAATTCTGCCTGCTCCTCTTTCCTTGAGGAGAGAAGAAATCTTAAGAACTGTATCACCGGAAGAAATCATATCATCGATCAGGATCATATCTTTACCCTTAAGGTTTGGACCGAGGAATTCGTAAGCTGCGATCGGGTGACGTCCGTTGATTCTCTTGGAGTAATCCAGACGTTTGTAATACATACCCATATCAACACCAAGGATATTGGCAAGATAGATTGCGCGGTTCATGCTTCCCTCATCAGGGCTGATGATCATGAAATGATCGTTGTCGATGTGAAGTCCTTTCTCATGGTTGAGAAGAGCTTTGATAAACTGATAGGATGGCTGTACAGTCTCAAATCCATGCAGAGGTGTTGCATTCTGCACGCGCGCGTCATGTGCGTCAAAAGTGATGATGTTTTCCACACCCATACTTACAAGCTCCTGAAGTGCTGTTGCACAGTCCAGGGATTCTCTGCCGCTGCGGATATTCTGGCGGCTTTCGTACAGATAAGGCATGATCACGTTTACTCTGCGGGCTTTGCCGCCGATTGCACCGATCACACGTTTCAGATCCTGAAAATGGTCATCAGGAGACATAAGATTCTCGTATGGTCCGATGCTGTAGGTAAGACTGTAGTTACATACATCAACCATCAGATAGATATCGTCACCACGTACAGATTCCATGATCGTACATTTCGCCTCACCGGAACCGAAACGTGCTGTCTGGACCGGTATCAGATAGGAATCTCTCTGATAACCCTCAAATGCAAAAGAATCAAGCTCTTCGTGGCTGCGCTCTTTACGCCACTGTATCAGCCATTCATTTACTTTTTCACCCAGATCCTTACAGCTGATCAGAGGGATCAGACCAAGTCTGCCCACCGGAAGTGTAGTTAAATCTTTAGTTGTTGCCTGTGCCATGTTTTATTTTCCTCCTAAAAAAAATTTTCTGTATACGGATATCCTTTCCTTCCAGCTTCACCATACGGTAGTTGCTGGCGATTCTCGAAAAGGTTCGTTCGGAATAAGTATCCGAGAAATTTTCCAGTTTCAGATTTGTTGATATGATCGTAGACTTCCTGCGCATGATGCGTTCATTTATGCACAAAAACAACTGGGAAGAGACAAAGCTGTTTGTAAGTTCAGTTCCCAGGTCGTCGATGATCAGCAGATCGCTGTCAAATACAAATTCCTGTCCTTCTGTTTTATCTCTGGAGAATTTGGAGTCTGCCAGCAGTTCAAACAGATCAAATGCGGAAAAGTACATAACGCAATGTGCTGATTCCAGAAGATCATGAGCAATACAGTGAGAAAGAAAAGTCTTACCCACACCGGTATCACCGTAAAGAAACAGATTCTCAAAGGAACTGTCAAAATTTCTCACAAAACCTCTGGCAATATCATAAGCTCTCCGGGCCGTCTCTCTTTCTGTCAGTCCGGTAGCTTCGTTCTTCATTGTATCAGAATAATAATCAAAAGAAAAGTGGTCAAAGTTTTCTTTTTGAGAATTTCTTTTAAATTGGACTGCGTATAGAGCAGTTCTATCTCTGCTTTCTTAAAACAGGTACATTTTTGGCTTCCGACGTAACCGGTATCCTGACAGACCGGACACTTATATGGAAGTTCCAGATAATCCTCCGGATATGAGTTACATACCAGCAGGGCATTGCGCTCCTGGGACAGAAGAGAGATTGCAGCTTTAAGGTCCTCAAGACCTGATGATTCTCCGCTTAAGAGTGCTCTTGCTTTTTTTGGCGCTTAAGGTGGCAACCTCTTCATCTATTTCGTGGATGCGCGGGAATTTTTTTATAAATCTCCTGAGTACGCTCCTCCAGAATACGTCTGTTCTGAGACTGGGTCTTGCTGTATTCCCGCATGATCGTATCATACTGATAATTCTGTAAAGGCATGATTTCACACCCTTTCGTTTGCTTTTTTTGTAGCTGTTCAGTGACTTTCAGACGATTATGTCACTGTCGTTACTGATTCAGCAATTTCTTTTCATATTCGTTAAAGTCGTACTGTCGCTGATGGAAATTGTTAAACCGGTTTGATGCAGCCGGTTTGGAAGCTGCTTTTCGCTGGGTATTCTTTTCCAGCTTCTGTCGCTGATGCTGAGCATCGAGGAGCCGGACATCTGCAAGTGTACGGACATTTTTATCTTTCCATCCGGAAAGGATTTTATCTGCATACTGGAAACTTGGCTGTCCGGTAGAGAGAACTGTACGGCTGCAGGCTTCCTGGATGATATCCATGGTAAAACCATAATCATTCAGCCAAGTGTTCATAAGAGAAATCTCTGTATCTACCGGATTTCGTCCGCTGATTCCCATTGATTTAAAAATAGTAAAGTATTCTTTGGCATAACGGGAATTTGCCTCTTTTGCCATGGTGACAGTGGTGATTCCCTCATCTGCCCAGGCAAGAGCAACGGTTTCTATGTAACGCATACTCTTATGCCCGCGGCTGACACTGTATTCGATCAGGTACTCGATCAGATCAGGCGAGAATTTCAGCTCATCATAGAAAAACAGGATCTTTTTCATCTCGGTAGGAGTGAGCGTTTTGCCGAGATACTGTTCTGCGATATAGAGGAGCTGTACGATCTCATCATTTTGCTTTAATTCTTTTACACGGTCAGGAGACAGTGCAGTGGCTGAGTTGGTGGTCTGCTTCACAGGCTGTGCCGGTGCAGAAGAAGTACGGGTTTCTGTTTTTGTAACAGGGGCTGTCGAAACGGGTGTGTCGGAAGCAGCAGATTTTACAGGTGGTACATTCAATATGATATCTGCTATATCTTCGTTATTTCTGTAGGTTAAAGTAAGGAGTTTCTCTTTCTCCCAGTATTTCAGAGCGCGGATAATGTCACGTTCTGTACAGAAGAAATGATCAGCCATCTGCTCCAGACTGAAGGGTACAGAGGTGTCAGAAAGAAGCCTCAGAAGATAGATATATACTTTCACAAATTCTCCATTGGCCCCAGGCATATAGTTGTCTATGAAATTGTTGGTTAATACAGTTACTTCCGCATTGCGGGAATTCTGTAAAGTGATCATAGCCATGAATTTCCACTCTCTTTCATAATAATAAGATGTTAGGGTCAAAAGGTATTTTGCCCCTAACCTGATATCCACGAATTGCTCCGCTGCAAAGCAGCTCCCACAATTCTCATAATAATAAGATGTCAGAGTAAAAAAGATATTTTTCCTCTGACTTGATATCTATGAATTATAGCACAACATTTTTTAAAAGAGAATAGGGGATTTTTGTCGAAGATTTCATCCACATTTGAATGTGGATAATGTGGATAATGTGGAAAGGTGAAATATGGTATATATTATTGGAAACCTGAAAAATGTTGAATTTCAGGGAAAAACGGAGTATTACGGGGACGAATAATGTCGAATTATGTTAAGTGATTTATGCACATATACATCCACATATGCAGGCAGATGAAAATGTGTATAACGATGTGGAAAATGTGGATAAGTGATCTGAACTGTTATAAATAAAGGAAGAACTGAGGGGGATAAAATGTTTATAACTTTTTAATGGAAATTGTCGACAGAGACACAAGTGTTCAGTATCTTCTATTGCTATAAGTTGGGCGGTTGTAAAAAACAGGACAATTCTGAAAAATTATTTTCCGAATTGTCCTGTGTAAATTGCTGATATCTATGTCAGGCAGAAACATTATTTACCCAGCAGATGCTCCCCGATATTTACAACATCTCCGGCTCCCATGGTGATGAGCAGATCACCCTCCTGGCAGTTGGAGAGCAGATAATTCTCAATCTCATCAAAGGTCGGGAAATATTCGCATGGCGTTCCAAGTTCCTGGATACGCTTCTGCAGATCTTCAGAAGAAATTCCCAGAGTATCGGTTTCTCTTGCTGCATAAATATCCGCAACTACCACATGATCTGCCAGGCTGAGTGCTTTGGCAAACTCCGGAAGCAGAGCTTTGGTACGGGTATATGTATGTGGCTGGAATACACACCATAATTTCTTATGGGGATAATTGTGTGCGGCATGAAGAGTTGCTTCAATTTCTGTAGGATGATGTGCATAATCGTCTACGATCGTAACCCCTGCAACTTCTCCTTTATACTGGAAACGGCGGTCTGTTCCTGTGAAACTTCCAAGTCCCTTGATGATCACTTCTTCGGAAAGACCAAGAAGATGACCGAGGGCAATTGCTGCCAGTGCATTGGAAACATTGTGGATGCCCGGCACTTTCAGATAATAGCTGCCAACCTTAACGCCATTGCGCAGAACGGAGAAGGAAGCATGTCCATATTTGTCATAAGTGATATCTGCTGCCTGATAATCTGCATCATGTTCCAGACCATAAGTGATCACATTACATGGAAGATCCCGGATGATATCTTCATATTTCGGAGTATCTGCATTGATGATCAGTGTACCGTCAGCAGGAAGAAGCTCTGCAAAGCGGCGGAAGGAATGACGGATATCGTCAATATCCTTAAAGAAATCCAGATGGTCTGCATCCATATTCAGGATAATACTGATCTTCGGGAAAAAGCTCAGAAAGCTGTTTGTGTATTCGCAGGCTTCTGTGACAAAAGTCTCAGAATTGCCTACGCGGATGTTTCCGCCGATAGCAGGAAGAATACCTCCCACACTGATGGTCGGGTCACAGTCTCCTGCAAGAAGAATGTGAGATACCATAGATGTTGTGGTTGTTTTTCCATGAGTTCCGGAAATGGCAACAGGAGTATCATAATTCCTCATGATCTGTCCGAGAAGCTCTGCACGTGTGAGCATTGGAAGTCCTTTTTCCTTTGCACAGGCAAATTCCGGGTTGTCAGGATGGATAGCTGCGGTATATACCACAACATCTACGTCATCGGTAATGTTTGTGGCACGCTGTCCGTAATAGATGGTGGCTCCCTTTTTCTCCAGTGCCTGCGTAAGAGGACTGGATTTGGAATCGGAACCGGAAATGACAAAATCCTCGCCGAGAAGAATCTCGGCCAGTCCGCTCATGCTGATGCCGCCGATACCGATAAAATGTATATGAAGTGGTTTGTGAAAATCTATCTGATACATAGTATGTTCTCCTTGATTAATTATTTACAAATCTTTATAAATCCGGTAACTGTAACATATTCGCATAGTTACTGGAACTGTTTTATCTGTCTGTTTATTATACTCCCTGTGCCTTAAAATGAAAAGGACTTCTTTTGGTTGATAAAAAATTACAAAAAACGACATTGGATATATGAAAAATGCCTAATAATATATCGGTGGAAATACAGACTCAATAAAAAACGTGTGCAAAAATCATTAAAAAAACAAAAAATGAGAAACAAAAATTGTAAATAATGTTCACTAACAGATAAAAGTGTGTTATAATTAAATAATCATAACCTGTAACTGTTCAGTGCCTCGCGAAACAGCAGACTGACGAATAGTTACCATAACTACAACAAGAGGTGATTGCATGATTAAGAAAGAAATGATAGCTATGCTTCTGGCCGGCGGTCAGGGCAGCAGACTGGGTGTACTGACAGAAAAAGTAGCGAAACCTGCAGTTGCTTTTGGCGGGAAATATCGTATCATAGATTTTCCTTTAAGTAACTGTATTAATTCAGGCATCGATACAGTAGGTGTATTGACACAGTATCAGCCATTGCGACTTAATACACATATCGGAATTGGTATTCCATGGGATCTTGACAGAAACGAAGGTGGTGTAACAGTACTGCCGCCTTACGAGAAGAGTACCAGCAGTGAGTGGTACACAGGAACAGCCAATGCAATCTTCCAGAATATGGATTACATGGAACAGTATAATCCGGATTATGTCCTGATCTTATCCGGTGACCATATCTATAAGATGGATTATGAAGTAATGCTTGATTTCCATAAAGCGAATAAAGCGGATGTGACGATTGCCTGTATGCCGGTACCTATTGAGGAAGCAAGCCGTTTTGGTATCATGGTAACAGATGACATAGGACGCATTACGGAGTTTGAGGAGAAACCGGAGCATCCAAGCAGCAATCTGGCGTCCATGGGAATTTATATTTTCAGCTGGCCTGCTTTAAAGGAAGCACTGATGTCTCTGAAGGATCAGAACAGCTGTGATTTTGGCAAACATGTTCTTCCATACTGCAAGGAGAAAGGTGAGAGACTTTTCGCCTACGAATACAATGGATACTGGAAGGATGTAGGAACACTGGGTTCTTATTGGGAGGCCAATATGGAACTGATCGATATTATTCCGGAATTTAATCTCTATGAAGAATTCTGGAAGATTTACACAAAGGGAGATATTATCCCGCCTCAGTATATTTCGGCAGATGCGGTTACAGACAGATGTCTGATCGGTGAGGGTGCAGAAATTTACGGGGAAATACATAATTCTGTGATCGGACCAAATGTTGTGATCGGAAAAGGCAGCGTGATCCGTGATTCCATTATCATGCGCAATTCTACCATTGGTGAGGGCGTACAGATGGATAAGGCTATTATTGCCGAGGATGTTACTATTGGAAACAATGTTGTACTGGGATGTGGTGAGGAAGCACCGAATGTGCTGAAACCTGCAGTTTATGCATTTGGAATTGCTACGGTTGGTGAACGCAGCGTGATCCCGGATAATGTAAGGATCGGAAAGAATACAGCAATCTCAGGTATAACTGTTCCTGAGGATTATCCTGATGGTAAGCTGGCCAGCGGACAGGTAATTACAGCAAAGGACGGTGATGAATAATGAGAGCGATAGGTATTATTTTGGCTGGCGGTAATAATAACCGCATGAGAGAATTATCAAATAAGAGGGCAATCGCAGCAATGCCGATTGCCGGAAGCTACAGAAGTATCGACTTCGCACTGAGCAACATGGCGAGTTCTCATATTCAGAGAGTTGCTGTTCTGACACAGTACAATGCCCGTTCTCTGAATGAACATTTAAGCTCTTCCAAATGGTGGGATTTCGGAAGAAAACAGGGTGGTCTCTTTGTATTTACACCTACGATCACAAAAGAGAACAGTCTGTGGTATCAGGGAACAGCAGATGCTATTTATCAGAATCTGGAATTCCTTAAAAGCAGTCATGAACCATATGTAGTGATCGCATCCGGCGACTGCGTTTATAAGATGGATTACAACAAGGTTCTTGAATATCATATTGCGAAACGTGCAGATGTTACGGTAGTATGCACTACCTGCGATGATCCCAGTGAGATTGAGAGATTTGGTGTTCTCCGTATGAATGAGGACTGCAGGATTGAGGAATTTGAAGAGAAGCCAATGGTTTCTTCTTATAATACAATTTCAACAGGTATCTATGTTATCCGAAGAAGACAGCTGATCGAGCTGATCGAGAGAGCTGCGCTGGAAGGCAGACATGATTTTGTAAAGGATATTCTGATCCGCTACAAGAATCTTAAGAGAATCTATGGATATAAGATTGACACATACTGGAGCAATATCTCCACAGCAGAAGCATATTATAAGACAAATATGGATTTCCTGAAACCGGAGATCAGAAACTATTTCTTCAAACAGGAACCGACAATTAAGACAAAGATTGATGATCTGCCTCCTGCAAAATACAATCCGGGAGCACAGGTGAAGAACAGCCTGGTTGCCAGCGGATGTATTATCAATGGTACGGTGGAGAATTCCGTTCTTTTTAAAGACGTATTTGTAGGAAATAACTGCGTGATCAAGAACTCTGTGATTTTAAACAATGTATATCTGGGAGATAATACTCATATTGAGAACTGCATTGTTGAAAGCCGGGATACTATTCGTGCAAATTCGTATTACTGCGGCGACGGTGAAGTGAAGATCGTCGTGGAGAAAAATGACAGATATATACTGTAAATAAAACAGCCGGATAGATTCGGTAAATCGAAAGGAGTAAATTTGTATCATGAATATTACTGACGTGCGTGTGAGGAAAGTAGCAAAAGAAGGAAAGATGAAAGCGGTTGTTTCCATAACGATCGATGATGAATTTGTAGTACATGATATCAAGGTGATTGAAGGAGAAAAAGGGTTATTTATCGCTATGCCAAGCCGTAAGGCAACAGACGGAGAATATCGTGATATTGCACATCCGATCAATTCTGCAACACGTGACAGGATCCAGACGATCATTCTGGACAAGTTCCAGGAAGTTATGGATGCGGAACCGGAAGAAGCTGCAGCTGCGGAATAACCGGTGAATAAAGAACTGTAAACAGATAAGAAGCACAGGCACTGTCTCTGAAAAAGGGGCAGTGCCTGTTTTTTGCTGAGCATTAGTGAAGATAAAATGTTACATAATTATTACATAAATTAATAAAAAGTGTTGAATTTTTTTACGAAATATGATATACTGGGTTTCAGATTAACGAGAAAGGTGATTAATTTATGAAGGAAAAAAGATTTTTTCATTACTGCTGGCCGGAATGCTTACTTTTTCCATGGGAACAACTGCATATGCAACAGAAGATGCGATCGCTGACATGCAGGCTCAGAAACAGCAGGCAGAAGCCGGACTTGCCCAGACACAGGCGAATATTGACAGCCTTCAGAGCAAGAAGCAGGAGCTGGAGAACTATCTGTCTGATTTGAATACACAGTATGAAGACCTGACTAATGCGATTTCTGAACTCAGCATACAGGCCGGAGAGAAAGAGAATGAGCTGAAACAGCTTCACACAGAATTAAAGAAAGCTAAGAAAGCATTAAATAAACAGTACGATGATATGAAACTCCGCATCCAGTATATGTATGAGAATGGTGGTACATCTGCATTAGAGACTTTGCTGTCATCTAAGGATCTTTCTGAGTTCCTCAACAATGCAGAGAGTGTTGCGAAGATTTCCCAGTATGACAGGACTATGCTGGAGAAATGCGAGAACCTTCAGAACACTATCAAAGATCAGGAAACAACTGCTGAGGAAGAGAAGGCTGCTATTGATCAGCTTCTTGAAGAGAGAGCGGCCAAACAGCAGGAGGTTCAGAATCTTGCAGCAAGCACAAGTGATAACATCTCTTCCTATGTAAGCCAGATCAGCGCAAGCCAGGAAGAAGCAGCAGCACTGACTGCAGAAATCAACAATGCAGATAACAGCATTGCTCAGCTTGTGCAGCAGGCAGAAGAGGAAAAAGCAGCCAGAGAGGCAGCGCAGGCACAGGCCGAAGCAGAGGCGGCAGCGGCGCAGGAACAGGAACAGGATGCAGAAGAGAGTTCTGATGATTATGAAGAAGATACAGATTCCTATGAGGAAGACTCTTCGGACAGTCAGGATTCTTCGGAGACTGAAGGATCTGAGGATACTTCTGAAGATTCAGGGGATTCTGATGATGAAGATACATACGAAGAGAACGATGCAGATTTCTATGAGGGAGACTCTGACAGCAATGAATCAGAAGATACATCTGACAGCCAGGCATCCTCAGACAGTTCTTCCGGTCAGGGAAAATACCTTGGCAACTTTACACTGACTGCATATTGCAACTGTGCACAGTGCTGCGGTACAGCAGGTAACCTGACAGCCAGCGGAACAGTTCCGACAGCAGGACGTACTGTAGCTATGGCGGGAGTACCCTTTGGAACACAGCTTCTGATCAACGGAAATGTATACACAGTAGAGGATCTGGGAACACCTTATGGACATGTTGATATTTATTGTGACAGCCATTCAGAAGCATTAAGCTTCGGACTTCAGTCTGCTGAGGTTTATCAGTTGAACTGATAACAAAACAATAATGTGATTAAGAACTCTGGTAAAACAGGGTTCATTTTTTTCGGATTTTTGCCCGGATTGCTATAACATAGATGGTTTAACTTGAGGATTCAGATGCCTGATGATAAAATGATATATCAGATTTATATACGGTAAAATATAATTGGAATGGAGATAAACAATGAGAATCTGTGGCTTTAATAAAACGACATTGCTGGACTATCCGGGAAAGGTAGCCAGTACTATATTTCTGGGTGGATGCAATTTCCGCTGTCCGTTCTGTCAGAATGGTATATTGGTTGTGGCTCCCGGAGAACAGCCGGATTACAGTCAGGAGGAACTTTTGACTTTTTTGAAAAAAAGAAAGGGAATTCTGGACGGGGTCTGCATTTCAGGAGGGGAACCTACACTGTCAGATGGTCTGGAGGAATTTCTGGGAAAAATCAAAGAGCTGGGCTATGCTGTTAAACTGGACACCAATGGCTCACGTCCGAAGATTGTAAAACATCTGGCAGAAGCCGGACTGATCGATAAAGTAGCTATGGATATCAAAGCCTGTCCGGATAACTATGGAAATCTGGCCGGAATAGAAAAGCCTGATATGGACAGTATTTTTGAGACAGCAGATTTTCTGCTGCATGGGAATCTGGACTATGAATTCAGAACAACAGTAGTACGGGAACTGCATACGCAGAAGGATTTTGAAGAAATCGCCGGGTGGCTGGCAGGAGCGAAAGAATATTATCTGCAGGCTTATAAGGACTCAGACGGAGTCCTCAGGCCTGGATATGGAAGCTATACTTTTGAAGAACTTCAGAATTTTCAGAAGATTCTTCAAAAGACGATTTTATCTGTGGGAATCCGGGGCATCGATTAAACGATACCAGTAACCGCCGCGCATTTTTGGAATCTCTATATAGCTGCTTTCTTTGAAGTAAGGAAAGCCAAACATATTTGCCATAAAGCGTTCCTGCTGATTATAAACGCCGGGAACGCCGAGGATATACTGTCCGTTATTTCTTTGTCCTAAAAGCAAATATCCGAAATTATAATGCCCATACTGTAGAAAACGGTTATTGCGCAGTGCACAGTAATGCCGCGGAAAATGCTTCAGGTCATCAAGGTGTATCTTCCATGCAGAAATCAGTTCGCCATCGGAGAAGGGGGAAAATTCGGCAGAGGTTTTTCTGTTTTCTGCATTTCTTTCCGGGACAGGATTGTCGGCATTTTCAGAACTATTGGAATCTTCAACGGTATTATCTGAGATATAGGATGACTCTGTTCCTGGCTTGTTATCAGATGTTCCCTGAGCCGGAATGTTGGCAGACGGTTCAATTGATAAAGAATCGTCAGGAACTTTTGGAAGCGAGGTATCTTCGGGTTTTTCTGAAATATCTTCAAGTTCTTCGGGCATTTCCTGTAATACCATATCTGCCGGAACTTCGGGTTTCTGTGAAGTGATTTTCGCAGATTCAGGAATATCTGCGTCAGGCATAGCTTTTATTTCATGGAAATTCTCCGGACGTATAGGCTGATCGTCCCATTCAGTACCAAAGAATCCGCCGGTATCTGAAGTAATGATCATTCCGCCCAACTTACCCATTGCAACGCCGGAGTCATTCATATCTGTTGCATCTGTTATGATCAGGCATTCTACAGTTTCTTTTTCTGTCTCGCAGGTATCCAGAAGAATTCCGTTGATCAGGCCATCCTTTCGTGTAAATCCATAAATATTGCATTTTACATTTTCAGGCAGCCCCGGACAATGCAGATGAATCTCAACAGAACATTGCTGATCTTTTACTTCAACTTTAATAAATCCGCAATTGCTGCCTTTCTTTCCGCTTTCATAGTCATATACATATGCGATAAAACGCCGATATCCAGCCAAAATCCTTCCTCCGTAAAACCAGATTCAATAATGTATATGACCATCAGAAGAAAATATTCGAAAAATTAAAAAAATTTGAAAAAATCTATTGACAAACTGCGATTTTATTAATATAATAGCACTTGCATTGACGAAGCGTGGCTCAGTTTGGTAGAGCGCTGCGTTCGGGACGCAGAGGTCGTGGGTTCGAATCCCGTCGCTTCGACTACGCATAGGAAGTCTGAAACCAATTGGTTTTCAGGCTTTCTTTTTGCTATTCTGGTAGTGATGCAACAGCAGAAAGGAAAAGAAAAGTTGACAGATCAGGAACGTTTTATGAAAGAAGCTATCCGTCAGGCGAAGAAGGCAGAAGATCTGGAAGAAGTGCCAATCGGTTGTGTGATCGTGCATGAGGGTAAGATCATCGCACGTGGATATAACAGAAGAAACACAGATAAAAATACACTCTCCCATGCAGAACTGAATGCAATTCGCAAAGCCAGTAAAAACTTGGAGACTGGCGGCTGGAGGGATGCACTATGTATGTGACGCTGGAACCATGTCAGATGTGTTCCGGGGCACTTGTCCAGTCCAGAATAGATGAAGTAGTGATCGGCTGTATGAATGCCAAAGCGGGCTGCGCAGGTTCTGTGATGAATCTTTTACAGGTGGATGGATTTAATCATCAGGTAAAGATTACACAGGGAGTTCTGGAAGAGGAATGTTCTTCTATGTTGTCTGAGTTTTTCAGAAAGCTTCGTGAGAAAAAGAAGCAGGAAAAGGCAGCCCTTAAAGCTGCACAGGAAAATCCGGAGGGAGAACCGGAATAATAAAAGTAAAAGACAGACAAAAACAGGAAGAATCTTAAAGGCAATAAGAGTAATAAAAATAACAGAAGTAATGTTACAGGCAGAAATAAAAGAGGCGAATAAAAAGAATGAAAAAAGATACAACAAACGACATGACCGTCGGCAGTCCGGTGAGTCTGATAATAAAATTTATGATCCCAATGTGCCTGGGAAATCTTTTTCAGCAGTTTTATAATATTGCAGATTCCATTGTTGCCGGAAAATTTATCGGAGTAAATGCCCTTGCAGCTATCGGAAGCACCGGTTCACTGATGTTTTTTGTGACCGGCTGGCTGAATGGACTCAGCAGTGGATTTGCGATTATCGTAGCCCAGATGTTCGGAGCGAAAAAGTTTGACAGGATGCGCCATTATGTTGCCATGTCCATTTACCTTATGGCTGCATTTTCCATTGTCATGACCATAGGATTCAGTCTTGCGAACAAACCAATCCTGCATCTGATGAATTCGCCGGAAGAGGTATTTGGTGATGTAACTGCATATATGGGAATTATTTATGCAGGTCTTATTATCACAGGTGCATATAATGCACTTGCGGCTTTCCTGCGTGCGCTGGGTGACTCCAAGTCGCCATTGTATTTCCTGATCATTTCGGCTGTGATCAATGTTATTCTGGATGTAGTTTTTATTGTAGTCTTTGGAATGGGTGTAGAAGGATGCGGATATGCTACAGTGATCGCACAGGGAATTTCGGCAGTGTGCTGCCTGATTTATATTGTAAAAAGATTTCCGATCCTTCATCTGGAACGGAAGGATTTTGAGATATGCTGGGACAGTTTCGGCAGACTTCTGAAGCTTGGAATTCCTATGGGACTGCAGTTTTCGATTACAGCAATCGGAACCATTATTGTACAGAGCGCGGTCAATATTTACGGACCTGTACATATGGCCGGATTCTCTGCTGCCGGTAAGATCCAGAATATTTTTGCCACAGTATTTACAGCCTTCGGTGCAACCATAGCAACCTATGTAGGTCAGAACAGGGGCGCAGGAAAAATGGATCGTGTGAAACAGGGAGTCCGTTACACGCAGATGATGGTCCTGGGATGGAGCGTTTTTGTTATGTTCCTGATGTTTTTCTTCGGAAAATATCTGACATATCTTTTCGTAGATCCATCGGAACAGGACGTAGTAAATGTGTCTGTTACTTATTTCCGGACAGTATTCTGGGCATATCCGTTTCTCGGAAGTATTTTCCTCTATCGAAATACTCTGCAGGGAATGGGATATGGACTTGTACCAATGCTTGGCGGGGTATTTGAACTGGTGGCGAGAACCGGAATTGTCGTATTGATTGCGGGACATACTTCCTTTGCCGGTGTCTGTATGGCTGACCCGGCCGCATGGATTGCTGCACTGATCCCGCTGATTCCTTATTATTTTCATGTGATGAAGAAATATAAGAACAAAAGTCAGGTACAGGCAGTGGAGGATTAATTATTTTTTCCTAGCCTATGTTAATATATGGACTTTTTGCAAATTACAAAAATAAGAAAAGCATTCAGGAAATTATCAACAGATAAAATTCTGAATGCTTTTTTATATGATGACCTGCATCATGAATATTCTTTTTTGCGCGCCGCACTTCGGAATGGTCCCACAGACGTTACCTCTACAGTTAACTCAGCCCAGGCACCCTTACGGCACACAAGAGCTTCTGCTTAGTGCTGCTACATTCCTGTCCTGACACGGTTCACAGATTCCTGTTGCGTAAGACCCAAACGTCAACGCCACTTATAGAGGGCAGCTCCACAGGATACAAGCCTCGGATTGGCATCACCCCTGCTGTAGCGGATTGCAGGTACAGGGCACCGCTATCTCCCCGGCTGCGCATTTCTGATTATATAGGCAGGAGGCTGTTTTGTCAATAGTGAATCATTATAGTAAAACTTATTACTGGGAACGGAGTGAACAGTAACTAAAACTTTTCTAACACTATTGTATGAAAACGATAAATATTATATAATAAACAGAAATAAACTATCTTTATTCTGGAAATGGATATGCCAGAGTACACAACATGTCTTGTATGTATGGATATGGATAATTCTTAAAACACAGAAATGGAGGATACTATCATGATTAAAAGAATAGGTATGCTTACCAGCGGCGGTGACTGTCAGGCACTTAACGCTACCATGCGAGGAGTAGTAAAGGGACTGAGCAACAATTTGGATGAACTGGAAGTTTATGGATTTGATGATGGATATAAAGGACTGATCTATGGTAAATACTGTATGCTCACATCCAAAGATTTTTCCGGAATCCTTACACAGGGCGGCACAATCCTCGGAACATCCAGACAGCCATTCAAACTGATGCGTGTCCCGGATGAGAATGGCCTGGACAAGGTTGAAGCAATGAAGCAGACTTATTATAAACTCTGCCTGGACTGTCTTGTGATCCTTGGCGGAAATGGTACACAGAAGACAGCAAACCTTCTGAGAGAAGAAGGACTGAACATTATCCATCTTCCAAAGACTATTGATAATGACATCTATGGCACAGACATGACCTTTGGTTTCCAGAGTGCGGTAAACATTGCCACAAATGCCATTGACTGTATCCATACGACAGCATCTTCACATGGACGTGTATTTATCGTAGAGATCATGGGACACAAGGTAGGAAGTCTGACACTTCATGCAGGTGTTGCAGGCGGTGCGGATATCATCCTGATTCCTGAGATCCCATATGATATCAAAAAAGTTACCGCAGCGATCCAGAAACGCGCCAAAGCAGGCAAGCGTTTCACAATCCTTGCAGTTGCAGAAGGTGCGATTTCCAAAGAAGACGCAGAACTTCCTAAAAAGAAATACAAAGAGAAACTGGAAGCCCGAGCAAAGAAATATCCGTCCGTTTCCTATGAGATTGCTGACCAGATCTACAAAGAGATCGGAAGCGAAGTCCGCGTTACAGTTCCGGGACATACACAGAGAGGCGGAGAACCATGTCCGTATGACCGCGTTCTTTCCACAAGAATCGGTGCAGGTGCAGCGCAGGCGATCATGGATGGTGAATATGGCATCATGATCGGCGTGGTAAACGGCAAAATTAAACGTGTACCTCTTGAAGAGTGTGCAGGTAAGCTTAAGATGGTATCACCGAAAGATCAGCTTGTAGTTGCTGCCAAACAGATCGGTATCAGCTTTGGTGACTGATTAAGTGAAACAGTACTTGACTGACAGATACTTTTTCATATAAGATATGGATGTAAAAAAGACCGCCGCGGGAATTTTTTTCCGCGGCGGCTGTGATAATAAGATAGAGATAACTATTTGGCGCGCTGCTGACAGTGGGGGTGCTGAATAGTTACGATAGGAGTTTACTCATGAGTTACACTGCTCTTTACAGAAAGTTCAGACCGGATAATTTCGCGGATGTCAAAGGTCAGGATCACATAGTGACTACTCTGACAAATCAGATTAAGCATAACCGTATCGGCCATGCGTATCTGTTCTGCGGCACCAGAGGAACCGGTAAAACAACAGTAGCCAAAATTCTGGCGAAGGCAGTCAACTGTGAGCATCCCGTAAATGGCAGCCCCTGTAATGAATGTGCCATGTGCAAGGCAATCCAGGCAGGAACTGCAATGAATGTGATCGAGATCGATGCTGCATCCAACAATGGTGTGGATAATATACGTGAGATCAGAGAAGAGGTTTCTTACCGCCCTACAGAAGGTAAATATAAAGTATATATTATTGATGAGGTTCATATGCTTTCCACAGGTGCCTTCAATGCCCTGCTGAAAACACTGGAGGAACCACCGTCTTATGTTATGTTTATCCTGGCAACTACAGAGGCGCACAAGATTCCGATTACGATTTTATCCAGATGCCAGAGATATGATTTCCACAGGATCACCATAGACACTATCGCGGCCAGACTAGATGAACTGCTCAAAGTTGAAGGTGTAGAAGCTGAGGAAAAAGCAGTCCGATATGTAGCGAAAGCGGGAGATGGTTCCATGCGAGATGCGCTCAGCCTTCTCGACCAGTGTATTGCTTTTTATCTTGGACAGGAACTTACCTATGATAAAGTTCTGGAGGTTCTGGGAGCCGTTGACACCGAAGTGTTTAGCAAGCTTTTGCGAAAAGTGATCCGGGGAGATGTGACAGGTTCCATTCATATCCTGGAGGAACTGATCGTAGGAGGCAGGGAACTGAGCCAGTTTGTGGGAGATTTTACCTGGTATATGAGAAATCTTCTTCTCGTTAAGACTTCTGAGAATCCGGAGGAAGCGATCGATGTCTCATCCGACAACATGAAGCTTCTGAAAGAAGAGAGCACCATGCTGGATGTGGAGACGCTGATGCGGTATATCCGTATTTTTTCGGATTTGTCCAACCAGATCCGATATGCAACCCAGAAAAGGGTTCTCGTGGAGATTGCACTGATCAAGTTGTGCCGTCCTGCAATGGAGACTAATCTGGATTCTGTTCTGGACAGACTGCGTGTGCTGGAACAGCGGATGGATGAACGTCCGGTACAGCAGGTGATCGTGCAGCAGGGTTCAGGGAAAATGCCGGCAGAAACCGGAGCAGTTCAGGAACCGGCGGGAAACAAAGCACCGGCGAAAGCTGCACCGGAAGATTTGCAGAAGATTGTGGCAGGCTGGAGAGTGATCACAGGACAGACGACAGGGATGTTCAAGCAGATGCTTCAGAAATCTGTTCCGAAGTATAACAGTGAGACAGGAGAACCTGTTCTTTATGTGGAATTTCAGGATTTTCTGGGGCAGTCCTATGTGGACAATCCGGAAGCGAAGAAAGAGCTTCAGGACATCATCACTGCCCAGACAGGAAAAACAGTAGAGATCCAGATGCTGGTGGCAGATAAGCATCAGCATACAAATCTGGCAAATATCACAGTGGACCAGGCGATAAAGAATAATATCCACATGGATGTTGTGATAGAGGAAGATCCTGATGAGGAAAAAGGAGAATAAATATTGTTACTGTTCACACACCACTATCCCGCGAGGTGTTTTGGCATGAATATGCCAAAATCCCGAGACATACAAGCCAAAATTCCATTGCCGCAGGCAATCTGGAATGAATTTTGGCTACGTTACTGTGA
>ENA-OQES01000058-OQES01000058.1-human-gut-metagenome-genome-assembly--contig:-NODE-58-length-44720-cov-11.161057_pt1 | contig 44720 bp, 41 predicted proteins | sample MGYA00242798_ERZ504641 | MGnify/ENA primary metagenome ERZ504641 (study PRJEB26092, sample SAMD00036327) | human gut metagenome | host: Homo sapiens | study: EMG produced TPA metagenomics assembly of...
ACTGAATGAGAATTATTTATCTAAACTCATTATGTACACTCACTTATTGCTTATTTCGACCGTCCAAATCCCAAGAGCATATTGTTCTTTTTCTATTATAATATATTTATTGTATCAGAACAAGTGTTTTTTGCGATTTTTTATGAATTTGAGCAGACATGCTCGAATGTGCAATTCATCCCATCACCTATAGAAGGCCACTGAAAAAGTCCTTTTTCGTATAAATCAACACAAAATAAAGTACATCAGTCAATATTAAGGCACTATATATAGTATGCAAAAACAGTTTTTCAGTGGCGTCCCTATAGAGGTGAGGGAATTCTTGCTACGGTTGTTAAAGACAATTAACGATACAGCAAGCCTGAATAATTCCTCCGTGGTAAGCAATGTATATACACCAACAATTCCCCACTTGAATACATATGCTGCAAGCAGACACAGTGGAATTCCGATACACCATGTGCCAACAATATCAATGATCATAATGATTTTGGTGTTACCGCCACTTCTTATAATGCCTCCGCCAAGTATCATATTTTCCACCTTGACCGGAGCATACAAGGCAAATACGATAAGCAGTGTCTTTCCAAGAGCTTTTACGCAGTCATCAACACGATATAATCCGGTATATACTCCAGCCAAAAGAATGAGTAAAGCCGATACTGTTACCGCACCAATCACCACTGAAAAATCAGTGAAAAATTACCACATAATCCAACTGCCGATATATTTGTCTCGCCTAACTGTCCAATCATGATCTGGTCAACAATTGAAAATGATGCCTGCAGCATACTTTGCAATGTGACAGGAATTGCTATTTTACACAACGATTTCATAAATTTTGACATTATAATTTCCTCGTACTTTCCCTTTTTATTAAATCAATCGGTAACACGATTTCTGTCTTATATTCTGCTCCATCGCGCATTGCCTCCAGACATTCAATTGCCGCTTTCGCCCTTAAGCTAGCTTCCTGATGAATCGTTGTGAGGGAAGGATTGCTTTCCCTGCTTGCCATGTTATCATCAAAGCCGATGATCTGGATATCCTCTGGAATCCGAATGTTCTTTCCTTTCTAACTCTGTTCTGTGTCATTTCCATTCCTTCTTCTGCGATATTATGATTATATGGTACATTGTAAATATGGAATTTACAATGGTTAAGCGCATAACCCATTACAAAATTTGTACTCGATTTTTGTGGTATTTTACTATTACATAACGCATTTTCAGCAATTTGGATACACCTGAAAGAGTACTTATGGACATAAAAATGACAGGGAATTTTCTTATCGTGAAGTAAAAATTCAATTATGGGTTAATCATTAAGGGCATTCTTATCTTAATATACAAGACAAAAAAATGTAAAATATAATTGATATTATGGAAAAGAAATATTACTTTATAAATGGAGGTGAACATAAAGTGGCAAAAAAATATTGCGATAAAAGTGGCAAAGGGCTGAAAAAAGATATGACGCAAAAGGTCTTAGCAGAAGCTGTTGGTGTTTCAAGGCAAACTATAAATGCTATCGAAAAGGGAGAATATAATCCCACAATAAAACTGTGTCGTAAAATTTGTCGCGTATTAGATAAAAGTTTAGATGATTTATTCTGGGAGGATGAAGAGGATGAAAATTAGGAAAATGAAAAGTAATTTAGATGAACGTCAGGAACTAAAACTTCTTAAAATCGAACATAATGGATGTTGGATTGCTTTTTGGGGATTGCTGATTGTAATGGCAATACAAATGATAGTGGGGAATGACAGTATCAAGAATCTTGCCGGAGAATGGGCTGTATTTATGAGTCTTGCCTTTTATCTTTGGGTTGCATGTATCCGAAATGGAATCTGGGACAGGAGATTGAAACCGAATTTCAAGACGAATGTCATAGTCAGTAGTATTGCGGCAGTGTTGACAGGAATTATATGGTTTAGTGTTTCCTATCGGAATTACCATAAACTTATTGGTTCAATTGCAACCGGAATTATTATGTTTGTGCAGGTGGAAATCTTATGTTTATTAGCATTAATGATATCTTCTAAAATATATAAAAGAAGAGTACAGAAACTTGAGGAAGATGAGTGATATATGAAGTAGAAGATATTAATGATATCTGGAAATGATAAATCATTGGGAAATGGTTTATGGAAAGGGGGCGAAAAATGACAGAAAACAGTTACAAGACGCCCTGTGGCTGCATCCATTATTTTGTAAATATAATAGATAAACAGAGAATTACGTTAGTGTTCTTACCGGGTCTTACGGCAGACCATAGGCTTTTTGAGAAGCAGACAGAATATTTTGAGAATAAACAGAATGTGTTTGTATGGGATGCACCATCACATGCATTATCCAGACCATTTACGAATAATTACAGCCTGTCTGATATGGCAGAATGGCTTTATGAAATTTTAGCAAAAGAAGAAATTTATAATCCAATCATTATCGGTCAGTCTATGGGTGGATATCTGGCCCAAATGTATATGGAATTATATCCGGATAAGATAACGGGGTTTATCTCCATTGATTCTGCACCGCTTCAAAAGTCTTATATGACTGCAATGGAAATATGGCTTCTTGAAAGAGTAGAGCCATTATACAGAATATATCCATGGAAAGCTCTTCTTAGGGCTGGTTCAAGAGGGTGCTCTGAGACGGACTATGGTCAGAATCTTATGCGAAAGATGATGATGGCCTATAACTCAGAGCATAAAGAATATGCAAAGCTCGCTGGCTTCGGGTACAGAATGCTTGCTAAGGCAATTAAAGCAGATTTGCCATATCATATCAGTTGTCCGGCATTACTTATCTGTGGAGAAAAGGATAAAGCGGGATCTGCAAAAAGTTATAATAAGAAATGGCATCAGAGGGAAGGTTTATCGCTTAAATGGATAAAGAATGCCGGTCATAATTCCAATACTGACCAGCCGGATGAAGTAAACAGACTTATAGAAAAATTTTATCAGCGAGATAGATAGGAAAGGAGTGCCCGGATGAAATTAAATATACAGTGGAAAAAAGGTATTATATGGAATTGCATTGATAGTTATTAGTATAATATTGGCTGCTCTGCATTTTATTGTGGCTGGAAAAGGTATCGGATATTTTACTTCTAGCATTATTGCAGTTATATCGGTATCTACTTGGGATTCAAGCGTGAGTTTTCCAAACTTATCGGATTCTTGGTAGTTGCCTTAGTAGCCGTTGGTCTTGTATTCAATACGTCCGGCGTAAAAGACGTATTGTTACAGTTATTCAATAAGATTATTGGAGCGTAAATTTAGTATTGTTATTGTGCGGACATTTGCATATAATAAAGATAAAAGCGTTCAAATGGAGAACAGTGATTCCGAAGGAGGGCTTGTAGATTATGACAGATGATGAAAAAATCAAAAATTCCAGTGAGCTGGAGTTTGCTGATTTTTTGCATTGAAAATGTAGCGGCAAAGCTGGGTGTGAATGCAGAGCGTGTTTATCAGGCATTTACCGAACAGAGTAATATTTTGAACGGCTATATTGTGCCGGAATATGAAATGTTGCATACCCAGAGCAGGGAATATATTGTTGATGACCTCCTTGACGTGATGAAAGAAAGGGGTGTAGAAGTATGATTCTCTATCATGGTTCTTTTTTAGAGATTGCTAAGCCAGATTTAGCTCATTCCCGCCCCAATGTGGATTTCGGGCGTGGCTTTTATGCCACGCCGCTATATGAACAGGCTGCAAAGTGGTGCGGCAAGTTCAAACGTCGTGGGAAAGACGGTATTATTTCCCGGTATGAATACGATGAAAGCCGGGAATCTGAACTGAAAATGCTGAAATTCGATTCTTATTCCGAAGAATGGCTGGATTTTATTTTGAACTGCCGCAGCGGGAAAGATTCGACCGATTACGACCTGGTTGTGGGTGGTGTTGCCAATGATAAGGTGTTCAATACTGTGGAGCTGTTCTTTGACGGGCTGATTGATAAGACGGAAGCTATCAACCGCCTGCGTTATGAAAAGCCGAATCTGCAAATAAGTTTCCGCACAGAAAAAGCATTGTCTTTATTGCATTTTGAAGGGAGTGAAACATTATGACAGCGAATCCGATTTTGCTTCAGAAAAAATATAGCCGTGTTATTGAATGCTTTGCTAAACAGCAGGGGCTCTCGCTGGATGCGGCATTGGATTTCTTTTATCATTCCCAGGTTTATCAGCTGATTCGTGACGGTGTTTCTGATATGCACTGCATGAGCGATGCATATTTGGCAGAGGAACTGGAACAAGAATATGCCGGGAAAGTGACTGTAAATGTGGTAGTAAAGGATATGATTTAAAGCAGTCTTTCATTTAGGATCGACTGCTTTTTTCATATTCAAAATTAAAAAGAAAGGACTGAATTACGATGGAAGAGAAACTTCCTTTTGCTGGCGACATTGTAAGGACAACTTCTGTCAGACGATTAAACAAGCTGTACTTTGCTTATATGAATTTATCGCCAGAAGTTCAGCAGGCTTATAAAGAGTTGATTCTCTATTGTGGCGGTGTTGAGGATTTATTGCAGAAATCAGAAATATGGATAAAGAATTCTGGTCATAATTCCAATACGGACCAGCCGAATGAAGTAAACAGACTGATAGAAAAATTTATCAGCGAGGTAGATAGGAGAGGAGTTGCAAAAAAAATTAGCACTCACCTATTGACAGTGCTAACAACGTGTGTTATATTACATGCAGAACAAAGAAAACAACATATTTCTCCTTCGGGAGAGATATTTCTCATACAAGAGGAGGGTTAGCCTATGAATATCAGTAAATTTACACAGAAATCCGTACAGGCTGTCCAGGATCTGGAGAAGGTTGCTTATCAGTTTGGCAACCAGGAGATTGAAGAGGAGCATCTTTTATATGCTCTGCTGGAACAGGAAGACAGCCTGATTCTTAAACTGATCGAGAAGATGGAGATAGATAAGGATTATTTCAGAAATTCTCTGAATCAGGCACTGGATGCCAGGGTTAAGGTATCTGGCGGTGAGCTTCGTTTCGGACAGTATCTGAACAAGGCTCTGGTCAGTGCAGAGGATGAAGCCAAGGCAATGGGAGATGAATATGTCTCTGTAGAGCATCTCTTCCTTGCTTTGTTGAGATATCCAAGTCCAAGCATGAAGAAACTGTTTCAGGAATTTGGCATTACTAAGGAGCGTTTCCTGCAGGCACTTTCTACAGTACGAGGCAATCAGCGTGTAGTCAGTGACAATCCGGAAGCTACTTATGATACTTTGAATAAATATGGTGAGGATTTAGTTGAAAAGGCACGTAACCAGAAGCTGGATCCTGTGATCGGACGTGATGAAGAAATCCGTAATATCATCAGAATCCTTTCCCGTAAGACCAAGAACAATCCGGTGCTTATCGGTGAGCCTGGTGTAGGTAAAACAGCAGCAATCGAGGGTCTTGCACAGCGAATCGTGGCGGAGGATGTGCCGGAAGGTCTGAAGGATAAGAAGATTTTTGCCTTGGACATGGGTGCTCTGGTAGCAGGTGCCAAATACAGAGGTGAGTTTGAGGAACGTCTGAAAGCAGTCCTTGAAGAAGTAAAGAAGAGTGAAGGAAACATCATTCTTTTCATTGATGAGTTACATCTGATTGTTGGTGCAGGTAAGACTGACGGAGCCATGGATGCAAGCAATATGCTGAAGCCTATGCTTGCCAGAGGTGAGCTTCACTGTATCGGTGCCACAACTCTGGATGAGTATCGTCAGTATATTGAGAAAGATGCCGCTCTGGAACGTCGTTTCCAGCCTGTTATGGTAGATGAACCTACAGTGGAGGATACCATTTCCATCCTTCGTGGTCTGAAGGAGAGATATGAGGTCTTCCATGGTGTTAAGATCACAGACAGTGCGCTGGTTGCAGCAGCTACACTTTCACATAGATATATCACAGACCGTTTTCTTCCTGATAAGGCCATTGACCTGGTGGATGAGGCCTGTGCCCTGATCAAGACAGAGCTGGATTCCATGCCTTCAGAGCTGGATGAACAGCGCCGTAAGATCATGCAGCTGGAGATTGAGGAATCTGCACTGAAGAAAGAGACAGATAACCTGAGTAAGGAACGTCTGGAAGCACTTCAGAAGGAACTGGCAGAGCTTCGAGATACCTTTAATACACAGAAAGCACAGTGGGACAATGAGAAGCATTCTGTAGAGAAATTACAGAAGCTTCGTGAGCAGATTGAGGATGTGAATAAGCAGATCCAGAAAGCAAAACAGAACTATGATCTGGAGAAGGCTGCACAGTTACAGTACGGCGAACTTCCGAAATTACAGCAGCAGCTGGAAATCGAAGAGAAGAGTGTCAAAGAAAGTGACAGAAGTCTGGTTCATGAGGCAGTTACTGATGATGAGATCGCAAGGATCATTTCCAGATGGACCGGTATTCCTGTAACAAGACTGACAGAAGGCGAGAGAGCCAAACTCCTCACTCTGGAAGATCAGCTTCACAAGAGAGTTGTAGGCCAGGATGAAGGTGTGAAGAGGGTTACAGATGCAATCCTTCGTTCCAAAGCCGGCATCAAGGATCCGACCAAACCTATCGGTTCCTTCCTGTTCCTTGGTCCTACAGGTGTAGGTAAGACAGAGCTTGCCAAAACTCTGGCAGAGAATCTGTTTGATGATGAACAGAATATGGTCAGAATTGATATGAGTGAATACATGGAGAAGTATTCTGTATCCAGACTGATCGGAGCGCCTCCGGGATATGTAGGATATGAGGAGGGCGGCCAGCTTACTGAGGCAGTCCGCCGTAAACCATACAGTGTTGTACTTTTCGATGAGATTGAGAAAGCACATCCGGATGTGTTTAACGTACTGCTGCAGGTACTGGATGATGGCCGTATCACAGATTCTCAAGGACGTACAGTTGACTTTAAGAATACAATTCTTATCATGACTTCCAACATCGGTTCTCCGTATCTGTTGGATGGTATTGATGAGAATGGTGAGATCAAACCTGAGGCTCAGAGTCAGGTTATGGATGACCTGAGAGGCCATTTCCGTCCGGAATTCCTGAACCGTCTGGATGAAATAATTATGTTTAAGCCCTTGACAAAATCCAATATTGGTAAGATAGTAGACTTGATGGTCGGCGAGCTTGACAAACGTCTTGCAGACCAGGAGCTTTCCCTGGAACTGACAGATACAGCCAAGGATCAGGTTATCGAGAATGGCTATGACCCGGTATATGGTGCACGTCCGTTGAAGCGCTATCTGCAGAAATATGTAGAGACTCTTGCGGCGAGAAAGATTTTGTCCGGAGATGTTCACGCAGGTGATACTCTGGTGCTGGATGTTCAGAATGGGGAATTCATTGTTACGGTAAAGGACGGAAACTAAATGATACCCAAAGATCCAATGATTCTGCTGAGTTATGTGAATACTCAGCTCAGGGATTACTATGATTCCCTGGAAGCACTCTGCACATGCAGAGGATTGAAGAAAGACGAACTGGTGGCGAAGATGCATTCCATCGATTATGAGTATGATGAGGCAACCAATCAGTTCATATAAGAAATATGCGAAATGCTCTCTGACAGCGGGAATTGCTGTTGGGGAGCATTTTTCGTATTGCATATAAGAAAGCTCCCTGCTTTAATTGCCCAAAAGTGATAAACTGCGGAGCAGTTATTGGGTCATGTGTTTCAAAATCAGTACAATTTTAAAAAATAGATAAGGCAGCACAAAAAATGTCAGTAATAAAGATTAAATCGTTAAAATATAAACGAAAATAATCAGGAAATATGTAAAAAATGTATAAAAAAACAGGAAATAAAGTATAAATATTCACTATCCACACAATTGATTTTTTGTATGCTGTATGATATAATTGCATCTGTGAAAAAACAAGCGCATATTAAATAGGAAGAAACACGTATATGCAAAAAAATCTCCTGAATGATAATCGCGCTGTACGAAAATACAATATGGAGGTGGCAGTTTTTGAAAAAGTTGGTGACCGTACTGGGTGCCTTTTTTTGCAGTTCTTCTGGCTTGTCCATTGAGTGTATTTGCGGCAGAAGGCAGTAAAGCACCATCTACAGTACCTGTATGGCTTTGCATTCCCTTTGCAGGGCTTTTGTTATGTATTGCAGTGATGCCTCTGGTGAAAGCGGAGTGGTGGGAGTCTCATCAGCCACTGGTTGTTGCCTTATGGATCATTCTGATGGTGGTTCCATTTGCTTTCGTTTATGGAGCCGGAAAGACTGCAGAGACAGTTCTGGACTGTATTGTGAATGATTATCTTACATTCATCATTCTGTTATTCGGCCTGTTCTGCGTATCAGGTAATATTACCATGGAGGGTGATTTCGCAGGTTCCCCCCGTGTTAATGTAGGTCTGCTTGCACTGGGAACTCTTCTGGCAAGCTGTATCGGTACCACCGGTGCCAGTATGCTGATGGTACGTCCGGTAATTAAAATGAATTCATGGAGAAAGAGAAAAGGACATATTATGATTTTCTTTATCTTCATGGTTTCCAATATGGGTGGATGTCTTACACCAATCGGAGATCCGCCGCTGTTAATGGGATTTATGCGAGGTGTTCCTTTCTTCTGGAGCCTGCATCTGTTCCCTGTACTGATCTTTAATATGGTCATTTTGCTGTTTGTATTTTATCAGATTGATAAACGTTCCTACAGAAAGGATATTGCAAATGGACGTAAACCGGATATCCGTAAACCGGGTACTCAGTTCCGTCTGGATGGACTGCACAATATCATCTTCCTTGTGATGATCGTTGGCGCGGTAATCTTAAGCGGTGTACTTCCGGGAATGTCCGCATTTCAGGATGCCGCAGGCAATGTAAGAGGCATTCATCTTTTTGGAGAAGTAACCCTGACATTCCCGGCACTGATCGAAATTGTGATCATTCTGCTTGCAGCCTTTCTTTCCTTTAAGACAACAGATAAGCAGATCCGTATCAGAAACCATTTTACCTGGGGTGCGATCCAGGAGGTTGCGGTTTTATTCATCGGTATTTTTATCACCATGCAGCCTGCATTGATGCTTCTGAAAGCGGTAGGACCGAATCTGGGAGTTACTGAACCGGCAGAGATGTTCTGGGCAACCGGTGCGCTTTCCAGTTTCCTGGATAATACACCGACGTATCTGGTATTCCTTACAACAGCAGGAACGCTGGCATTTACCAATGGAATTACAACCACACTGGGAACTGTACCTACCAAGATTCTGTCTGCGATTTCCTGTGGTGCGGTATTCATGGGTGCCAACACTTATATCGGAAATGCCCCAAACTTTATGGTAAAGGCAATCTCTGATGAGAATGGTGTGAAGATGCCGTCATTCTTCGGATATATGCTGTGGTCTGTGGCATTTCTGATTCCGGTGTTTATTATCGATATGTTTGTATTCTTTTTATAAGGAGGGAGGATCATTATGCAGGATAATCAGGAAAAATGTAAAGAACTTGCAATACGCATTTATAACCTGGACGAAGAAGTTTATAAATGTGTGGGTTCCTCTCTGGGACGTACATTTACAGGACAAAAAGAAACAACTCTCCGTCATCTGGCAGCACTGATGTATACCAAGCCGGACGGACATCTGCTCAGAAGTGAACTGGCGCTGATCAGTAACATGGCCCGTACCATCAGGGATAAGAGCGAGAGAAGACGTCTTATGATAGAGTATGACAGTATTCTGAAAGAGATTGAAAGTCTTCCGGATACATTTGGACAGACAGATATTGTAGATAAAGAACGTATCAGTCTGAATAATCTGATCGCAAGACGCCAGAATGAGATTTCGGAGAACGACCATCTGATCATTTGTATCAGCCGTACACAGGGAAGCGGCGGTAATGATATCGGCTTTGAACTGGCAGATCAGCTTCAGATCAACTATTATGATGCAGAGATTTTTGATCAGGTTATGAAGCGTCTGCAGGCAGATAAAAATGCAGTGGGTGATGCCGGCAGTTTTGAGGGATTTGATAAATACAGAAAGAAAAAAACATACAGATCTGAAAACCTGGTTCAGGGAATTTAACCGTTATCACGGACTTCCGAAGCAGGATGCCGTATTTTTCAATATGAGTGATCTGATCTGTGAACTGGCAAAGAGTGAAGACTGTGTGATCATGGGACGCTGCGCAGACACGATTCTTAAGAATAATCACATTCCGCATATCAGCCTGTTTATCAGTGCTCCCTTCCAGGTTCGTGTACAGCATGTTATGGATATCCGTAATATGAATCTGAAACAGGCAGTACGTTTTCTGAAGCAGATGGATAAGCAGCATAAGAAATATTATGAATTTTATACCGGTGAGAAATGGGGAAAACCGGAGAATTATGATTTGTGTATCAACAGTGCCAACTATGGACTGAAGGATACAATTGAGCTGATCCGGAGAATGCTGGATCAGAAGGTTCACTAAAATTAAAAAATGATGGTTGGATCAAAAAATAAGCTCTGTGGATAGAAGTTTTGATCCACGGAGCTTATTTTTCGTTTTTTATTTCCAGTTGAATGTGAACATTCCATAAATATAGATAAAGGCAATCATAATCGGAAGTACAAACCGGAAGAGCGGTTTCATCCAGCTCTGTACCTTTAAGCCCTTACCTGTATTGCTCTCTTTGATAAAGTTATCCCATCCCCAGCCGAACTTATTACAGCAGAAGAGTGCAAGGATGAGAGAGCCAAGGGGTAAAATATTGTTGGAAACAATAAAATCCCAGAAATCAAGCCAGGTAGTTCCTTCGGCAAATGGCTGGAAGTGGAAAACGCTGAAACCAAGGGCTGTGGTAAGTGCCAGAAGAAAGACACCTGTGCCGCAGACCACGCTGCCTTTTGGACGAGACCAGCCGGTAAGCTCACGTATCATTGCCAGGATGTTTTCGCACACTCCCAGAACTGTTGACATAGCTGCAAATACCATGAACAGGAAGAATAAGGAACCCCAGATGCGACCTCCGGACATGTTGTTAAAAACTGCTGCCATTGTATCAAACAGAAGGCTCGGACCTGCATTTACTTCCAGATTAAAGGTAAAGCATGCAGGGAAAATAATAACTCCTGCCAGAAAAGCAACCAGTGTGTCCAGTGTGATCACATGAATAGCTTCCCCCATTAGAGAATGCTCTTTGCCAATATAGCTGCCAAAGATAGCCATGCCACCCATACCTGTAGATAAAGTAAAGAATGCCTGGTTCATTGCCCCTACGATCACCGAACCATCAATCTTTGAGAAATCCGGTTTCAGATAAAAGGTCATTCCCTCACCAGAGCCTTTCAGAAAAAGACTGTGTACAGCGAGAGCAAGCATTAGCACCAGCAGTGCAGACATCATATATTTTGTCACACGCTCCAGTCCTCCCTGAAGATTGAAGGAAAGGATGAAAAATGCAATGACTACAGTGACCAGTAAGAAGAATACATTCACAGAGGGAGAGGAGATCATGGATGAAAATCCCAGTGAACCATTTTTACCTCTGAGAAACTGTACAAAATAATAAATGATCCAGCCGCAGACAACAGTGTAAAATGCCATCAGGGCAATGTTGCCAAGCAGACAGAACCAACCGAAAATCCCCCATTTCTGTCCTGGCTTTTCCAGCTTACGGTACATGAAAAGGGGACTTGTCTGAGCCGCTCTTCCGATGGAAAATTCCAACACAAGAGCCGGGATTCCCAGGATGACCAGACACAGAAGATAGATTAGCATAAAGCTGCCGCCGCCATTTTGCCCGCACATCCACGGGAATTTCCACACATTTCCGCAGCCAATGGCGCAGCCGGCGGAAAGCATAATGAAGCCAAGCCGGCTTCCAAGCTGTTCACGTTTCATAAGATAACGCTCCCTTCAGAAGTTCATATAAGGGATATTATAAGATAAAAACAATATTTGTAAATTGATTGTTTTGTTGTATATTATTGAAAATATCGTTTGTATAAGAAAAATAACGCTTCTACGATTTTGATGGGAAAATATTGAAAAAAATATGGGAAAGGAACGAGAAATGGATACAAATGTGTTAAAAACTTTTATTGCAGTATGTGAATATTCCGGATTTTCGGCTGCTGCAAAGGAACTGGGATATACGCAGTCTACAGTTTCTTCACAGATTAAACAACTGGAAAAGGAACTTGATGTCAGGCTGTTTGACCGTTATTATCATAAAATCAATCTTACGGAAAAGGGAGTTTTAGTTTTGCAGCAGGCTCGAAACATTCTGAAGGCACAGGCAAAAATGCTTGATTCGCTGAATTCGGCTGAAAGCATTGAAGGCGAGATACGGTTGTCTATGTCCAGTTCTGTCTGCAGCAGATATTTTAAAAATGATTTTCTGCGTTTTCATCATCAGTATCCGGAAATAAAAGTGGAGATAACAGAAAACGGTACAGAGCAGATGTTTGATAAATTGCGGAAGAACGAAACAGATCTGGTTTTTACTCTGGACAGGCATATTTATGATTCGGATTTTATTATTTGTGCGGAACAGGAAGAACAGGTACATTTTATTGCAGCGGCTGATAATCCTGTTGCAGGCTGTTCATGGAAATTAAGTGAAATTTCTCAGAATGAGTTTGTGTTAACAGAACAAGCCATGAGCTACAGAAAAATACTGAATGAAATCCTTGCGTCCCAATCACTGGAAATCCGTCCGGTTCTTGAAATCGGAAATCCGCTTCAGATATGTGAACTGGTAAAAAACAGCAGCCTGCTTTCCTTTCTTCCGGATTTTATTTCGGAGAAATATGTGAAAGACGGACAGATTAAAAGACTGGATGTTGCCGGCTGCCCGGTAACTGTATGGACACAATTGCTGCTCCACAAAAATAAATGGCGGTCTCCGGCAATTAATGTGTTTATAGAATTTTATAAAGAAGTTATGCAGAGATAGAGCTTGAAGAATATTGGAAATTTTATTCGACCTGAGATGAAAAAAAGTTAGCCGGGCAAAATAAAATTAAATATTTACAAATTGGAAATATCAAAGCTAAATACTAAATAATTATAAACTGCACAAAAATCACTTGCATTTTTTGGTCTAAAAGTATATTATATATGATTAGTCAGGCTAATTAAAGAATAATATCAGACCTGAAAGAGGACAGAGGCCGGAAAGGAGTGAAGTTATGTGGTGCCCGGAAGAGGAGAAGAAAGAAAAACGAGAAGAGAAAAGCATGCCTGCGCTCTTTATGGAGATCAACCGCCAATATGGTATGAGATGTATGCAGCGTATACGGGAAATCGGTATCCAGCAGGGACAGATGCCGATCATTATGATCGTATACAGAAATAACGGCTGCAGCCAGAAGGAGATCGCAGAGTGTATGGGTGTAACACCGCCCACTGTAAATGTAAGTATCCAGCGTCTGGAGAAAGCCGACATTGTCTGCAGGAAACGTGATGATAAAGACCAACGCATCATGCGTGTATATCTGACAGAAAACGGAAGAAAAATCGTGGAGGAGCTCCAGCAGGAAAGCAAAGCTGTGGAAAAAGTGATGTTCAGCAATTTCAGCGAAGCAGAGCTATGTCTTTTACGAAGGTTTTTTGGGCAGATTCTGGATAATATTTCGGAGATACCTGTCAACAGGTAGAAACTGAAAAATACATGATGGAGCAGATTGAGAAAACTGTATCAGCATGTTCAGATAAAAAATAATATTGTCTGTGAAAGAACTGACACGTGAGTTTAAACAGACATACATATTAAAAATAGGAAAAGAGGGAATCAAGCAATGATTAAACTGATGAAATATCTGAAGAAATCAGCGGGATACATTGTCCTGATCATAGCACTTCTGTTTCTGCAGGCGTACTGTGATCTTTCCCTGCCGGATTATACCTCCAAGATCATTAATGTAGGTATCCAGCAGAAAGGTATTGAAGACAGTGTGCCGGATAAGCTTCGGGATTCAACCCTGCAGAATCTTCAGATTTTTATGGATGAGGATCAGAAAAAGGAAGTTTCACAGAATTATACACAGGAAGATGATACCTGGTTATTAAACGATGATATTTCCAAAGAAACCAGAGAGAATTTAAATGAGGATTTCTCAAAGGCAATGATGATGGTAGCTGCCTTTTCCGAAGACAGTGAGCAGGGGCAGGCAATGGCTGCACAGATGGGCCTTCCGGAGGGAACAGACCCGTTGACAGCACTGGCACAGATGCCGGAAGAAGCAGTACAGCAGATTATGAGTCAGATGGATGAGAAGCTGAAAGATATGCCGGAGTCTATTGTGACACAGGCTGGTGTTTCCTTTGTTGCTTCAGAATATGAAGCACTGGGAAAAGATGTGGATGCCATTCAGATGCATTACATCCTGATGTCAGGTATCAGAATGCTTGCCATGGCACTGGTGATCATGCTGGCAGCAATCAGCGTTACATTTATTTCGGCCAGAGTGGCAGGCAGACTTGGTCATGACCTGAGAAACAGCATTTACCGCAAGGTTATGAGCTTTTCCAGCAGAGAATATCATAAATTCTCCACAGCATCCCTGATCACACGAAGCACCAATGATGTGCAGCAGGTACAGCAGGTTATGGCAATGATGTTCCGCATTGTTCTGTACGCGCCGATCCTTGGTATTGGTGGAGTGCTCAAGGTATTAAACACAGATTCTTCCATGACATGGATCCTTGGTGTGGCAGTTGGTCTGATCCTGATTGTGATCTTTGTGCTGTTCCAGGTGGCAATGCCAAAATTCACTATCTTACAGACTCTGATTGACAGACTGAATCTGGTATCCCGTGAGATTCTGACAGGTATTCCTGTTATCCGTGCATTCAGCCGTGAGAAGCATGAGGAAGATCGTTTTGAGAAAGCGAACCTGGATCTGACAAAAACAAACCTGTTTGTCAACAGATGTATGACTTTTATGATGCCCATTATGATGTTGATCATGAATGGTGTATCTGTACTTATTATTTACAGTGGTGCCCATGCAGTAGACAACGGAACCATGCAGGTTGGTAATGTTATGGCATTTATCCAGTATGCAATGCAGATCATTATGTCCTTCCTGATGATCACTGCAATGTCTATTATGCTCCCGAGAGCAAATGTTGCAGCGCTTCGTATTGATGAGGTTCTGAAAACAGAGGTTTCCATTCAGGATCCGGAAACTCCGGTACATCCGTCAGAAAATGTGAAAGGTGAGATCGAATTTGACCATGTATCCTTCGCTTACCCGGAAGCAGGTGAGAATGTACTGACAGACATTTCCTTTAAAGCAAAGAAAGGTCAGACGATCGCAGTGATCGGAAGTACTGGAAGCGGTAAGAGTACCCTGATCAACCTGATCCCAAGATACTATGATGTGACAAAGGGTTCTGTTAAAGTGGATGGTGTGGATGTCCGCGACATGACTCAGAAAGAACTTCGTGACAAACTGGGATATGTGCCGCAGAAGGGTGTACTTTTCTCAGGTACCATTGATTCCAATATCCGCTATGGTAAGCCGGAGATCACTGATGCACAGGTAAAGGAAGCAGCAGAGGTTGCACAGGCTACAGAATTTATTGATACGAAACCGGAGAAATATGAATCTCCTGTATCACAGGGAGGTACCAATGTTTCGGGCGGACAGAAACAGCGTCTGTCCATTGCCAGAGCCATTGCAAAGGATCCGGAGATATTTATCTTTGATGACAGCTTCTCTGCCCTTGACTTTAAGACTGACAGTCAGTTAAGAAAGGCATTGAAGGAGTACACCAAGGACGCAACTACCGTAATCGTTGCCCAGAGGATCAGTACCATCCTTGGTGCAGACCAGATCATTGTACTGGACGACGGACATATGGCGGGCATTGGAACTCATAAGGAACTGATGGCAAATTGTGAGGTATATCAGCAGATTGCAAGATCTCAGTTATCAGAGGAGGAACTGGCATGAGCGAACAGAGAAGAAGAGGTCCTATGGGAGGACATGGACGTATGATGTCCGGCGAAAAGGCGAAAGACTTCAAGGGCTCCATGGCTAAGCTTTTCCGTTATATGGGACGATATAAATTCCGCTTTATACTGATGTTTATCTTTGCAGTAGCGGGAACTGTGTTTAGTATTGTAGGGCCTAAGATTTTAGGTAAGGCGACCACAGAGCTGTTTAACGGCCTGGTTGCCAAGGTAAACGGAACCGGTGAAATTGACTTCGGAAAGATCGGGATGATCCTGTTATGGACACTTGGATTATATGTGTTAAGTGCATGCTTTTCCTTTGTACAGGGATTCGTAATGTCAGGGATCTCCAATGATGTTACCTATAATCTGAGAAAAGATATTTCAAAGAAAATCAACAGACTGCCTCTGAACTATTATGAGAGCAGAACAAACGGTGAGATCCTCTCCCGTATCACCAATGATGTGGATACTCTGCAGATGAGTCTGAACCAGAGTCTGACACAGCTGATCACATCAGTGACAACCCTGATCGGTGTATTTATTATGATGCTTTCCATCAATGTGTGGATGACTCTGGCAGCACTTCTGATCCTGCCAGTTTCCATGTTCATCATCCAGACTGTCATGAAGCATTCCCAGAAATACTTTCAGGATCAGCAGAGCTATCTGGGTAAAGTAAACGGTCAGATCGAAGAAAACTTCGGTGGTCATAATGTGGTCCGGGTTTTCAACAAAGAGAATGATGTAGTAGAAGAATTTGAGAAAGATAATCAGAAGCTTTATGAATCTGCATGGAAATCTCAGTTTTTCTCAGGAATGATGATGCCGATCATGCAGTTTGTAGGTAACCTTGGATATGTAATGGTAGCTCTCTTAGGCGGCGTGTTTGTAATCGAAAAAAAGTATTGAAGTCGGTGATATCCAGTCCTTCTTCCAGTACATCCGTAACTTTACACAGCCAATCCAGCAGATCGCACAGGTTACAAACCTGTTACAGTCCTCAGCAGCAGCTTCCGAACGAGTATTTGAATTCCTGGAGGAGCCGGAAGAGAGTCAGAATGAGAAGAACCCTGTAGATGTTAATACACTTACAGGAGATGTACAGTTTGAACATGTAAAATTCGGTTACAATCCGGATAAGATCATTATTAATGATTTCTCTGCAGATGTGAAGGATGGCCAGAAGATTGCCATTGTAGGTCCCACAGGTGCAGGAAAGACAACTATGGTGAAACTGCTTATGAGATTCTATGATCTCAATGGCGGAAGTATTAAGGTAGACGGTTATGACATCAAAGACTTTAACAGAAGCAGTCTGAGAGAGATGTTTGGTATGGTGCTTCAGGATACCTGGCTGTTCTCAGGAACCATTATGGAAAATATCCGTTACGGACGTCTGGATGCTACAGATGAAGAGGTGATCGCAGCAGCAAAGGCAGCCCATGTGCACAACTTTATCATGCAGCAGCCGGGCGGCTATGACATGGTTCTGGATGAAGAAACCAGTAATATTTCCCAGGGACAGAAACAGCTTCTCACTATTGCCAGGGCAATTCTTGCTAATAATAAGATCCTGATCCTGGATGAGGCAACCTCCTCTGTAGATACCAGAACCGAAGTGCGTATCCAGAAAGCCATGGACAATCTGATGAAGGGCAGAACCAGCTTTGTGATCGCACACAGACTTTCTACCATCAAGGATGCAGACCTGATCTTGGTTATGAAAGACGGTGACATTATCGAGCAGGGAAATCATGAAGAGCTTCTGTCTAAGAAAGGCTTCTATGCAGACCTGTATAACAGTCAGTTTGAGAATAAGGCAACTGCTTAAAATATAAAGTTACAATCCCTCAGGGGTATTTGTGAAAGAGAATATATCTGGCTCCAGGCTAATGTAGATATTTCCTTTGCCAGGAGGATATAGGATCACACAGATACCGGCTGAGGGATTTTTGCCAGATTTACGTCTTTTCTGTAAGAGGGTAATATGTTATAATTAAAAACCAATCTACGAAAATTGATATATTTTGTTACTGTTCACTGGTAATATCCCGCGAGGTGTTTTTTGTGAGCGAAGGTCACAGAAAACCCGAGACATACCGCGCGAATTTATGCGATTAGCATAAATTCTGTGCATCGCGAAGCGTGTTGCTGGGAACGGAGTGAACAGTAACTATATTTTATCATCATAATAACAAGAGAAAATGATAACAATAATAAGGAGTATTGTAACTGTGAAGTTGCTGAACGGTTGCAAGTATCAGAGGATATCAACGATATGACAGATAAGAAAAACGGCAGAGAATATCTGGGCTATGTGCTGGAAAAATTAAAAGAACGTATCACAGAAATCAGCCTTTCTCTGGTGGAAGGCCAGAAAGAGATTGAGGGAATGCATGAGTATTACTGGGAAAATTATACAGAGATGGACCAGTATGGTTATGAAAATTATGATAATCAGCAGGCATTGTTCCGCCAGATTTCCGCAAATGAAGAGCAGCTGATCCTGAAACAGAGATTTCGCAGAATGGCAGATTCTCCATTCTTCGGAAGAGTGGATTTCATTTACGAAGGAGAGGACGAACCGGAGATCTTTTATATTGGAATTGGAAATTTTGCAGAGAAAGCAGGGCATATTCCATTAGTATACGACTGGCGTGCTCCGGTAAGCGGTCTGTTTTATGACTATGACAAAGGACCGGCTTCTTATGAGGCTCCCATGGGCGAGATTCATGGCGAGGTTGCTTCGAAATGGCAGTATAAGATCCGCAACGGAAAAATGATCTACGAATTTGAGAGTGATGTGAAGATCGATGATGAGATCCTGAAAGCAGAGTTGGGAAGTAACGGTGAGGTACAGCTTAAGAACATTATCCGTACCATTCAAAAGGAGCAGAATGCCATTATCCGAAATACCAAAGACAGGATCATGGTGATCCAGGGTGCAGCAGGAAGCGGGAAAACTTCCGTGGCGCTTCACAGGATCGCCTATCTTCTCTACCATGACAGACAGAATCTGAAGTCTTCCAATATTCTGATCCTGTCACCAAATGGAGTGTTTTCCGATTATATTTCCCATATCCTTCCTGAACTGGGAGAAGAGAATATTAAGGAAATGAGCTTTGATCTTTTTGCCTATAAGCAGCTTAGGGATACAGTTTCTGACTGCGAAGACCGCTATGATGAAATTGAACGCAGAATCCGTTTTCCGCAGAAAGCTTCTTTGGCAGAGGAAAAGCAGTCCATGGAATTTATAAATCTTATGGAACGTTATCTGGTGGAACTGGAAGACCGGCTGATGAATTTTAAAGATGTGGAATATAAGGGATTTGTAAAGAAAGAATCAGAGATTATTGAATTGTTTTATTTCAAATTCCAGGATTTTCCACTGCTCTCAAGGATGGATGCAGTTGCAGATTATTTCATTGACGAGGTGGAAACTCTGCGGGACCGTGATCTGGCAGATGATGAGAAAGACCTGATCCGTGAGAAATTCATGAAGCTGTATGTGACCGGAGATCTTTATGTGATCTACAGTCAGTTCCTGAAAGAAAATGGATACAAAGGACTTCCGCGTGTTTCTTATGAGAAAAGAAAGCTGAAATATGAGGATGTTTATCCTGTTCTTTACCTGAAATATCGTTTGCAGAGCCAGCAGGGAAGAAGCAATATCAAGCATCTGGTGGTAGATGAGATGCAGGATTACTCAAGGCTTCAGTATGAAATTCTGCAGAGGATTTTCTCCTGCAGAATGACGATCCTGGGTGACCGGGCACAGACTATGGATGATAAACAGCAGGATGTGCTGAAATTTCTGCCGAAGATTTTCGGGAGGGATATCCACAAGATCATTATGAATAAGAGTTACCGTAACACCATAGAGATTGCGTCTTATGCAAATCAGCTTGCGGGTATTGAAGATATGGAACTCTTTGAACGTCATGGTGCTCCGGTGGAGGAGAAAATTATTTGCAGATATGAGCCATGCTGCGGAAGAGATTGCAGAAACTCTGAAACTCGGCGAAGAAGAATATGAAACAGCAGCGGTTGTCCTGCGTACAGAGAAAGAAGCAGAACATATGTGGCTTCTTCTGAAGGAAATTCTGGGAGAAAAAGGATTTGATATAAAAGAACGTCTGTCTTATCTGGACAGAAACAGCACAAGCTTTAAGAAAGGTCTTACAGTTACGACATTCTATCTGGCAAAAGGTCTGGAATTTGATCAGGTATTTGCAGTATTTCCGCAGAAAGATCAGAGCCCGCTTGTGCGTCAGGCGAGATATATCGCTGCAACAAGAGCCCTTCATGAACTGCATATGTATGAAGTGGAAAAATAAAAAATGTAATCGTTACTGTTCACTCCGTTCACAGTAACAAGTAATCTCTCAGTTACAGAGAAAAAAAGATAAATGGTATGATGAAGCAGAAAAATGGCGTTATGACAGACTATGCAAATCGCAGAAGGCTGAGAAATCGACATTGACATCTATGTAATGAAATTGTAAAATATATAATGTTAGGGGCAAAATATCTTTTGACCCTGACATCATATTTTATAAAGTACGGAACAGTTATAATAATATCAGAGAGAGGTTTCCTCTCCTGACCTGATATCAAATATTACCTGAAGACTATATATCTATTCTAAGGAGGATATTATGAAAAATAAAAGAGTACTAATGTTATTGGCCTTAACAGCTGTATTATCTGTTTCCATGACTGCATGTAACTTTGGAGGCGGCAGTGACGAGGATTCAAGTGTGGTACAGGTAACTCCTACACCGGAGCCAACCAAAGCAGCGAAAGCAACTCCTACCCCTGCACCGGCCAATGCCCAGAATACTACCTATACATCTAAGAACAAAGCAGTATCCATTAAACTTCCGGATGCGACATGGGCGAATAAATCAGATTCTGACGATATGTTAAGCTTCGAGTCACCGAAACAGGGCAAACTCCTGATCCTGCATGGTTCCGGTGAGGAGGATATGTCTGTGGCGATCATTCCAAGCTCACAGGATACAGCCTCTGCACTTGTAAAGGCAGATAATCTTGTAGAAGGTACAGATTTTGAGATCCAGGATTATAAATCAGAGGAAGTCAGCGGTGTAAATGTTTACAGCTATACAGTTCATTACCTCACTGATAAGAGTGACTATAAATATGTTGTAAATAAATATTTCACAGATAATACAACAGAATTTTACAGTGTTGCAGGTTCTGTAAAGGATGAGAAAGCACTGGCAGGAATCAAGACTTCTGTTGATTCATTCACTATTTCCGGTGATTCTGTACTGAAAGCAGCAGCAACAGGAAAAACTTCAGGAACTACAGCAGGTACAACTGCGGACGGTACTTCAGGAACTACAGGAACAGCGGCTGCAGGTACAGACCAAACAGCATCCGGCAGTTCATCAGATGGAAGTTCTTCAGCAGGCACAGACGGTTCTTACAGTGATACTTCATCGGGCGGTTCATCAGATTACAGTTCTTCAGACTATACTTCTGATGGCAGCAGCGACGGATCTTATGATTATGACGATGGTTCCGCCAATGGATATTATGCAGACGGAACACCTGTAGGAACAGATGATCCGGACTATGATACAGATCAGACAAGAACTATTTACAGAAACTCCGACGGATATCCGCTTGTAATTTATCCGAACGGTGACGGTACATGGTGTGATGATGACGGAAATACCTATGATTTTGCTAATGGCGAGGACGTTTATGATGAGAACGGCGTTGACTATTACTATCATGGAGAACCGGCGTATGTCCGCTATATGCCTAAGAATCAGTAACAGAAAAGTTGAAAAGGACGGCTGCTGTAAAAAAACAGTCGTCCATTTTTTTGCGCTGACAGAGACCAACCTGTTATTTACATAAGAACGGATGTTGTGGTAGAATAGCAGGGAAAATATGTGTTGCTGTGAACGGAGTGAACAGTAAAACAGGTAGATAATGAGGGCTGATGAATGGAATCATATGGAAGATTTGCCGGTGTTTATGATGTTTTCATGGATAATGTAAACTATCGTGAATGGGCAGACTATATTATAGAAACACTGGCTCAGGACGGGATCAGGGATGGTCTGGTTCTGGAGCTGGGATGTGGAACAGGTACTGTGACAGAGATGCTTGCAGATGCCGGATATGATATGATCGGTATCGATAATTCTGAGGAGATGCTTGCAGAGGCTATGGAGAAGCGGGCAGAATCCGGTCATGATATTCTGTATCTTTTGCAGGATATGCAGGATTTTGAGTTATATGGTACGGTTCGTGCTGTGATCAGTGTCTGTGACAGTATGAATTATCTGACGGACGAGGAAGATCTGGAGTATCTTTTTGCGCTGGTAAATAATTATCTGGATCCGGGCGGGCTGTTCATTTTTGATATGAATACGGTCCATAAATACCGGGATGTGATCGGCGATACGACTATTGCTGAGGACAGAGAGGACGGAAGCTTTATCTGGGAGAACAGTTATGACAGGGAAAATGCCCTGAATGTATATGAACTGGCACTTTTTCTTCCAAGAGAAGACGGATTGTATGAGAAGTGTGAGGAGGAACATGTACAGAAAGCATATTCCATAGAAGCAATCAAGGCTATGATTGTGAAGGCAGGAATGGAACTGGTGGCAGTCTGTGATGCATATACTCATAATCCGGGTGATGAGAATTGTGAACGTCTGACTTTTGTTGCAAGAGAGCATGGAAAAAGTGCACAGAACGGATATCATGGAAGGATTCCGGAGAAACCTGAGACACATCGCGCGGATTGATGCGATTATAGCAGGCCTCTTAATTAATGCATTATTTACGGGAATTGCTATTGATTTGATGTTAAGCCATGGACAAAATGAAAATAATATGAAAGAAATAACAGGAGTAATAAACGAATGAACGATTATATTATCAGAGCAATTGCAGCGAATGATCAGATTCGGGCATTTGCGGCAGTTACTACAGAAACAGTAGAAACAGCGAGACAGGATCACAATACAAGCCCGGTTGCAACAGCGGCACTGGGACGTCTTCTTACAGCAGGTGCCATGATGGGTACCATGATGAAGGGGGATAAGGACATCCTCACACTTCAGATTAAGGCAGGAGGTCCTCTGGAAGGAATTACTGTGACAGCAGATTCCAAAGGTCGTGTAAAGGGATATGTGGGAAATCCTGATGTATGTATCCCGGCAAACAGCAAGGGCAAACTGGATGTTGCAGGTGCTGTCGGAGTAGGATTTATGAACGTGATCAAGGATATGGGACTGAAAGAGCCTTATGTTGGCCAGGTTGCGCTTCAGACCAGTGAGATCGCAGAAGACCTTACCTATTATTTTGCTACAAGTGAACAGGTACCGTCAGCAGTTGGTCTCGGAGTTCTTATGAATAAAGACAATACAGTACGTCAGGCTGGCGGATTTATCGTGCAGCTGATGCCGTTTGCGGAAGAAAGCACAATTGCGAAGCTTGAGGAAAATGTGCAGAAAATCACATCTGTCACAAATCTTCTGGAAGAGGGGCATACTCCTGAGAGTCTGCTTGAGAAAGTCCTGGAGGGCTTTGACATGGAGATCAATGAGAAAGTTCCTACGGAATTTTACTGTAACTGCAGCAGAGAAAGAGTGGAGAAAGCCCTGATCAGCATCGGAAGAAAAGAACTCAATGAAATGATCCAGGAAGGTAAGTCCATTGAGATGAACTGCCATTTCTGTAATAAGAATTATGAATTTACAGTGGAAGAACTGAAAGAAATCCTGCGTAAATGTAAATAAGAGATGCCAATGTACTGACAGATGGATCTGCCGGAGCACAGGGAAGAAGAGGTAGAAAATGAAAAACGGTTATATCAAAACAGCAGCCGCAACACCTTATATCACAGTTGCAGACTGCAATGCCAATGGAAATGAGATTATCAGACTGATCCATGAGATGGAGAAAGAACATGTGAAGGTTATGACTTTTCCGGAGCTTTGTATCACAGGCTATACCTGTCAGGATCTTTTCCTGCAGAGACGTCTTCTCGACAGCGCCTGGGAAACTTTGCTGAAGATCACAAAGGAAACTGCTGATGTGGATGCCCTTGTTTTTGTAGGTGTGCCTTTCAGAAATCATGGAAAATTATATAATGTGGCAGCAGTTTTAAACAGAGGCGAGATCATTGGTCTGGTTCCGAAAACTTATCTTCCAAACTATGGAGAATTTTATGAGCAGCGCCATTTTGCATCAGGTCTTGGATGTCTGGAATATGTGGATGTTGAGGGAAAGAGAGTTCCTTTCGGAACAGATATTCTTTTTATCTGTGAGGAGGAGCCGGAGCTTGTGGCAGCAGCAGAGATCTGTGAGGATTTATGGGTGACACTGCCGCCAAGCGTTCTCCATGCACAGGCAGGAGCGAATCTGATCGTGAATCTGTCAGCCAGCAATGAGATGGTCGGAAAGGACAGCTACCGCAGAGATCTTGTTTCCGGACAGTCTGCACGTCTGGTGTGCGGATATGTATATGCAAATGCAGGAGAAGGTGAGTCTACACAGGATTTGGTCTTTGGCGGTCAAAATATGATCGCAGAGAATGGAGTGATCCTTGCGGAAGGAAAACGTTTCCACAATGGTATTGTATGCAGTGAGATTGATGTGCAGAGGCTGAACGATGAGAGAAGAAGACTGACTACTTATCAGCCGGCTGACGACAGTGATCATATTAAAGTGAGCTTCCATCTGAATGTGGAAGAGACAAAACTGACCAGAAAATATTCACAGTATCCTTTTGTACCTTCACGAAAAGAAGAAAGGGATATGCGCTGTGATGAAATCCTGAATATTCAGGCAATGGGACTTAAGAAACGTATGGATCATATCCATTGTCATAAGGCAACAGTGGGACTTTCCGGAGGTCTGGATTCCACACTGGCACTGCTTGTGATCGCAAGAGCCTTTGACCTTTCCGGTGCGGACAGAAAGGATATCCACTGTATTACCATGCCATGCTTTGGAACCACAGACAGAACTTATCAGAATGCCTGCAAATTAAGTCAGTGTCTGGGTGCGACTTTAAGTGAGATCAATATCAAAGAAGCAGTAAATATACATTTCAGGGATATTGCTCATGATCCGTCTGTGCATGATGTGACTTATGAGAACAGCCAGGCAAGAGAGAGAACGCAGATCCTGATGGACAGTGCAAATCAGGATGGCTCGATTCTGGTGGGAACAGGAGATCTGTCTGAGCTGGCTCTGGGATGGGCAACCTACAATGGTGACCATATGTCCATGTACGGCGTGAATGCTTCAGTGCCGAAAACTCTGGTGCGTCATCTTGTACGTTATTATGCGGACACCTGCAAAGATGAGAAGCTGACAGAGGTTCTTCTTGATATTCTGGATACACCGGTAAGTCCGGAACTTCTGCCGCCTAAGGATGGCAAGATCGCACAGAAGACAGAAGATTTGGTGGGACCTTATGAACTTCACGATTTCTATCTGTACTATATGCTTCGTGCAGGATTTGAACCGGAGAAAATTTACAGGCTGGCATGTGAGACTTTTGAAGGAATGTATGATAAGGAGACAATCTTCAAATGGCTGAAAACCTTCTATTGGAGATTTTTTGCACAGCAGTTTAAACGTTCCTGTCTTCCGGATGGCCCGAAGGTGGGAAGCGTTGCGGTTTCACCGAGAGGTGATCTGAGAATGCCAAGTGATGCAAGTGCAGGGGTATGGCTGGAGCAGCTTGAAAATATGGATATTTAGAATCGCATAGCGGAGTGGAGGATTTTATCCGCGTGATTTTGCATGGTGAAGCGGAGAACGATCAGTTGTTCTCCGCTTTTTTCAGTGCTGTTTCAATTGCATTCAAAAGAATCATGGAGGTATATTTCTGATCTTCGGAATATTGGATATTTTCCAGCGACTGGGAGGTATAGATCTGGCTGGCCAGTGATTCCAGAGCCGGTTCCATGAGAGGAAACATGGCTGCGGTGCTTTCGCTTAAATTTACCAGACGGATGGAAGTTACCCTGTCAGAGTCAACGGTTACTTCCAGGTCAAAGGTGTTTTCATTCAGGTCGATGGAGGAAGTATAAATTCCCGGTTTGTACAGGCTTTTGGCATCGGCTGAGGCACTTTTTTTCTGACCGGGTCCAAACATGAAAAAAAGGTACAATAGCCAGGATGACAGCAAGAAGGAGAAAGATGCCGGTGTATATAACTTCCTTCATATGTAGGACTATGATTTTTGTTTTTGCACTCATGGTACACGCCTCCTGGATGGTTTTGTATATTCTATTACAGAAGTGATTAAATTATGATATACTGAAACAACGAATGTGAGTAACCGACAGTAAGGAGAGAAGAATGTCATTACAGTTTATTATCGGCAGTTCCGGTGCCGGAAAGTCTTATTTTGCATATGAGAGAGTAATCCGGGAGTCCATGGAACACCCGGAGAGAAATTACTATATTATTGTTCCGGAGCAGTTTACCATGCAGACACAGAAGACGCTGGTGGAAATGCACCCGGGAAAAGGAATCCTGAATATTGACATCCTGAGCTTTGAACGCCTTGCGTACCGTGTATTTGAAGAAACCGGCGGAGATAACAGAAAGGTTCTGGAAGATACGGGAAAAAGCATGGTGCTGCAGAAAATGGTGCAGCAGCACAGAAGGGAACTTGCCTATCTGGGAAGCCAGATGAATAAGCCGGGATATCTGGATGAGGTGAAATCTCTGGTGTCAGAATTTATGCAGTATGATATCAGAGAAGAGAATCTGGCAGAAATGAAAGAGAAGGCCAAAGATCAGCCATTACTTGAAATGAAGCTTAAGGATGTGGGAATCCTTTATCAGTCATTCAGGGAATTCCTGAAGGGGCATTATATGACTGGAGAAGAAGTGATGGATGTCCTGCTTAAACAGCTTCCTTTTTCCGAAAAACTTAAGGGAGCGGAATTTCTCTTTGATGGATTTACCGGATTCACGCCAATTCAGGTAAATGTGCTCAGGGAACTTCTGGTCATTGCTGACCGAATAAGTGTTACTGTGACTATGGACGAACGGGAGGATGCTTTTTCGCCGGGAAAACCTTATCAGCTTTTCTTTATGAGCAAACAGATGATACGGACACTTGCAGGGCTGACCAGAGATCTGGAGGATCCGGTGTATCTGAAACCATCCGGACAGTCCCGGTTTGCACAGGCACCTGCCTTACAGTTTCTGGAGAAAAATATCTTCCGCTACAGAAAGGGCGTGTATGCCGAAGAACAGCAGGAGATAAAAATATTTACTGCGCCATCCCCCCTGGAAGAAATGCGGGAGGCTGCCAGAAGGATGTCAGAACTTGTGCGTACCTGCGGATACCGCTATGGTGAAATTGCAGTGATCACAGGAAATCTGGAAGAATATGCAAGACTTGCAGCACAGGTATTTGAGGAGGCAGATATTCCATATTTTATTGATGAGAAGCATTCGGTAATGATGAATCCTTTTGTGGAGTATCTGCGCGCTGCCATGGAGATGGCGGTACAGGGATTTCCTTATGAGAGTGTTTTCCGTTATCTCAGATGCGGGATGTCAGAAGTTACCAGAGAACAGGCTGATAAGCTGGAGAATTACGTGCTGGCGCTGGGAATCCGGGGATATAAGAAATGGTCTGAAAAATGGGTTCGTGTATACAGAGGAATGGGAGCGGAGAAGATACAGGAACTGAATGAGATCAGAGAAATCTTTGCGGAAGAAGTAAGGGAACTTGCACAGGGATTTGGTTCCGGGAAGAAGACAGTGGAAGAGTACTGCCGGATTCTCTATGAGTTTATCCAAAAAAGCAATGTCTGGCAGAAACTGAAACGACAGGAGCGAAAGTTTAAAGAGTCAGGCGATAAAGCAATGGAAAAAGAATATAACCAGATTTATGGAATTGTGATGGACCTGCTGGATAAGATGGTTGAGATTCTTGGCGAAGAAACGGTAAACAGACAGGAGTTCCGACAGCTTCTGGAATCAGGACTTTCTCAGGCAAAAGTAGCGCTGATTCCGCCGAGTATAGATCAGGTAATGGTGGGTGATATGGAACGCTCCCGCTTAAAGGAGATTAAGGCGTTGTTCTTTGTTGGCGTGAATGAGGGAAATATCCCAAAGAGCACACAGACAGGCGGAATCTTATCAGAGCTTGACAGGGATTTCTTCCAGGAGCAGGGAGTGGAACTGGCACCGGGGCCTAAAGAACTGATGAATATGCAGAGGTTTTATCTGTATCTGAATATGACGAAACCGGGAGAAAAGCTGATCCTCTCCTATAGTGATACCAATGCAAAAGGAGAAGGCATAAGCCCGGCATATCTGATCGGGAGTATATGCAGTCTGTATCTGAAGCTGGAAATTGAGGGTGGAGCCGGGGTCAGACCCCATAAAAATTCTATAAACAATTATTGTTATCCGGAAAATCCGGAAGCTGGGATTGATCTGTTTCTGGAGAAGCTGGTACAGGAGACAGAGAAAGAACATGAGGATATTCGGGAGCAGGCAGATGAGACGGATGCAATGTTTGGAGAGCTTTACAGCTGGTATCTGCGGAATCCGGAATACAGAAGCAGAGTACAGAAGCTGGTACAGTCGGCTTTTGCCGGAAAACCAGAGGACATTATCAGCCAGAGTGTGGCGAAGGCATTATACGGAGAGGTTTCACCTTACAGTGCTACCAGACTGGAACGTTTTGCAGCCTGTGCATTTGCACATTTCCTTCAGTATGGAATGAAGCTGACCGAGCGTGTGGAATATGAGTTTAAACCTATGGATATGGGAAATGTTATGCATGAAGCACTGGAAAGCTTTGCAGAAGAAGTGCGAAAAAGAGGCATGAAATGGACAGAGCTGACAGAACAGGAACGGAATGAGATTGCGGACCGGTGTCTGGATAATATTGTGGCAGATTATGGAAACACGGTGCTCAAAAGCAGTGCCAGAAATGAATATATGATCGAGAGAACAAGGAGAATCCTCAGAAGGACGGTATGGGCACTTCAGAAACAGCTGGAACAGGGAGAATTTCAGCCAGAAGGCTTTGAGGTAACCTTCGGGGGAGGACGGATTGACAGAGTAGATATTATGGAAGATCAGAATAAGGTGTATGTGAAGGTGATTGATTATAAAACCGGAAATACATCCTTTGACCTGGTTTATCTGTATCATGGCCTGCAGTTACAGCTGATGATCTATCTGGATGGTGCTCTGCGTGTAGAGCAGAAGAAATATCCGGATAAGGAGATTATTCCTGCGGGAGTTTTCTATTACAATATCAAGGATCCTATGATTCAGGAGAAGATAGATGCGGATGTGGAAGCAGTCAGTGCAGGTCTTATGAAAGAACTGAAGATGAATGGGCTGGTTCAGGCAGATCCGGAGCTTGTGTACAGGATGGACAGCAGTCTTGGCTCCATTCCTGTCGCATTTAATAAGGACGGAAGCTTTCGCAAAAATTCTTCTGTGGCAGACAGAACACAGTTCGCAGTGCTTGGACGGTATGTAAGGACGAAGATTGAGAAGATAAGAAGTTCTATTCTGGAGGGAGATGCAGAGGTTTCTCCCTATGAGCTCGGAAAAAAGAATGCGTGTACTTATTGTCCGTATATGACGGTATGCGGATTTGACCGCAGGCTGTCAGGATATGAATTCCGCAGACTGAAAAACTTCTCTGATGAGGAATTATGGAAAGCATTTGACAGGGAGGCAGAATAAGATGGGCGTACAGTGGACAAAGGAGCAGCAGGAGGTTATACGGCTGCGGGACAGAAATATTCTGGTCAGTGCGGCAGCCGGGTCCGGAAAAACGGCAGTACTGGTAGAACGTATCCTGAGTAAGATAACAGATAAAGAACACCCTGTGGATATTGACAGACTGCTGATCATGACATTTACAAGAGCGGCAGCAGGTGAAATGAAAGAGAGGATCTCGGCAGCTATTGAAAAAGCACTCTGTGAGGATCCCGATAATGAGCATCTGCAGAGACAGACAACCCTGCTTCATACTGCACAGATTACAACTATTGATGGTTTCTGTGCCTATATTATCCGGAATTACTTTCATCTGATCGGACTGGATCCGGGATATCGGACGGCAGATGAGGGGGAGCTGAAGCTTCTGCGAGGAGATGTTGTGAAAGCACTGCTTGAAGAATATTATGCCAAAAAAGGATGAAAAGTTTCAGAAATTTGTGGAATGCTTTGCAACAGGAAAGTCAGATGAAAATCTGGGAAACCTGATACAGAAATTATATGAAATGACTATGAGCAATCCTTTTCCGCAGGAATGGCTGTCCGGGTGTATGGATGATTACAGGATTGATTCCCTGGAAGAGTTAAGAGAGACTGAGTGGATGAGGATGCTCTGGGATGCAGTGAAGGATGAACTGCAGGAAGCGAAGCTTCTGGTGCAGGAGGCTCGAAGAATCTGCTCAGAGCCGGATGGTCCGTATCTGTATGATGAGGCACTGAGCAGTGATCTGCTTCTTATAAGAAGTCTGCAGGAGCTGGCAGAGAAAAGAGATTATAATGGAACTGCAGAAATACTTATGAAACCCTCATTTGCCCGGCTGAGCACAAAGAAGGCTGCGGATGTAGATGAACAGAAGAAGCAGAGAGTGAAAGATCTCCGGGATGAGGAAAAGGGGATTCTGAAGGAACTGGGGCAGCGATATTTCCAGAGTACAGAGAAGGAACTTCTGGAAGTAATCAGATATATCAGAGGCCCCGTAGAGATGTTAGTCGAGCTGACCGCAGGATTTAAAGAGCGGTTCGGAGAGGCGAAGAGAGAAAAGAATATTCTGGATTTTACGGATATGGAACATTTTGCCCTGCAGATACTGATGACGAAAGAAGGGGAAGAAATCCATATGTCTCAGGCTGCGAGAGAGCTCTCCGCAAAGTATGATGAAGTCCTGGTGGATGAATATCAGGACAGTAACTTAGTGCAGGAGCTTCTGACAACAGCAGTATCCGGGTGGATCAACCAGAAGAAAAATATCTTCATGGTAGGAGACGTAAAGCAGAGTATCTATCGTTTCCGTCTGGCAAGGCCGGAGCTTTTCATGGAAAAATATAAAAGTTATTCCACAGAAGAAGCACAGGAGCAGAGAATTGACCTGCACAAAAATTTCCGGAGCAGGGAACAGGTTCTGGAGAGTGTAAACTTTATTTTCCGACAGATCATGGGGGAAGATCTGGGAGGGATTACCTATGACAAAGATGCGGCCCTTTATCCCGGAGCTTCTTTTCCGGAAGGAGAGTCAGAGGAATTTGTAAAGACAGAGGTTCTTCTGGTCGAGAGAGACGGAGAAGAACTGTCTGATGTACAGGACTATGAAGACGCAGGTGCATCGGGAAACCGCAGGGAAATGGAAAATCAGACCGGGCAGGAACTGGAGGCGCTGGCCATTGCACAGAGAATTAAAGAAATTGTGGGAAAAGAACATATCGTAGATAAAGAGACGAAGGAATACCGGCCTGTGGAATACGGGGATATTGTAATCCTGCTGCGCACTGCCTATGGATGGGCAGAAACTTTCAGGGAAGTGCTGGCATCTCAGGGGATTCCCGTATATTGTACATCAAGAACCGGATATTTCTCTGCAACCGAGATTGTGACTGTATTGAATTATCTGAAGGTGTGTGACAATCCGCTGCAGGATATTCCGCTTATGGGAGTGCTTCGTTCACCGATCGTCGGATGCACTTCACAGGAACTGGCAGAGCTTAGAATACAGTATCCTGATGGTCTGCTCTATGAGAGTGTTTCGGCATATGCAGGAGAAAATGAAATCCTCGAAAAAGAACTGGATCCGGATAAACTGAAATCTGAATTGTTAAACAGTAATCTGCGAACAGATGAAAAGAACTCTCTGAATATTAAATTAAAAGGATTTCTGAGTCTCCTTGAAAAGGTAAGAAATATGGCTGCATATACGCCGGTCCACGAATTGATCCTTTATGTGCTGAAAGAAACCGGGTATGGAGATTATGCAAGGGCACTTCCGGGAGGGGAGCAGCGTTTTGCAAATCTTACCATGCTTGTGGAGAAAGCTATGGACTATGAGAAGACAAGCTACAGGGGTCTGTTTAACTTTGTTCGTTATATCGAACAGCTACAGGCATATCAGGTAGACTATGGAGAAGTCAATCTGACAGGAGCGGGCAATACCGCAGTGGAGATCATGACGATCCACAAGAGTAAGGGACTTGAATTTCCGGTAGTATTTGTGGCCGGTATGGGAAAACAGTTTAATTTTCAGGATATGAATGCAGGTCTTTTGCTTCATCCGGAACTGGGAATAGGGGCTGATGCTATCATACCGGAGAAACGGGTGATCGCATCTTCGCTGAATAAGCAGGTGATCAGAAGACAGCTTCTGAAAGAGAGTCTGGGAGAGGAACTGAGGGTACTTTACGTTGCCATGACAAGAGCAAAAGAGAAACTGATCCTTACAGGAACAGTTGGAAAGCTGGAAAAGCAGATGTTGTCGCTGTCGCGTTTTCTGGATGAGGAAGAAGAACTGCTCCCACTGGGAACCAGAATGAAAGCAAAGAATTACTGGGCTTTTGTACTGCCTGCGCTGGTGCGGCATCGGGCAATGAGTGAACTTTTGTGGGAATATGGAATCCTCATGAAGAAACAGCCGGGGATTTACGATGATATCTCTGAGTTTGTGATAAAAAAGATCACTGTCCGTCAGATGACAGAAAAGGCAGTTCTCATCCAGGCAGGAAACCAGATGCAGGAGGAATATCTGAAGAACTGGGATGAAAATAAAGTGTATGATGAGGCTGTGAAGGAAGAGATAGAGAAGAGATTTTCCTTTGCATATCCGTATAAATATCTGGAAGATATTCCGGTTAAAGTCAGTGTTTCGGATCTGAAAAAGAGAAGCTGGCATGATGAAAGTGAACTGGAAGAGAATATCAGTGTGTCTGCCGAAGCGCAGGAGGAAGAACAGGAAGCGCCGGTTCCCGCATTTATGGCAGAGAAGCAGGAAGAGTATAAGGGGGCTGCCAGAGGTACTGCTTACCACAGAGTAATGGAATGTCTGGATTATGCAGAAGCAGATACAGAGGAACAGCTTCGGGCTCAGTTAAAGAGACTTCTGGAGAGCCAGAAAATGACAGAGCAGGAAGCGGAATGTATCCGGATCCGGGATATCAGGAGGTTTGTGGAATCCGGACTGGGGCAGAGAATGAAGAAGGCTGCCATGAAAAAACATCTTTACAGAGAACAGCCTTTTGTGATTCAGAGAAGTGCTTCTATGCTCGATGATGGTTGGAAGAACGAAACAGTGCTGGTGCAGGGAATTATCGATGCCTATTTTATGGAAGGGGATGAGATTGTTCTTGTGGACTATAAAACGGATAGAGTGAAGAGAGGACAGGAACAGAAGCTGATCGATCTGTATCATGTGCAGCTTGAGGATTATGCCCGGGCATTGGAGCGGATGACGGGGAAAAGAGTGAAGGAGAAGATCATTTATTCGTTTACATTGCAGAAAGAGATATTGCTGTGAGCGGAATAAATATTATTATTGTGAATTCAAATATCCGGCAGGGATAAGCGCGTGTTATACGCGCCACCCTGCCGGATATTTGTTTTTCAGGATCTGGTTGACCAGTTTACCGAAGCCAATGGGATATCCATCTGCACAGAGGAGATGCCAGCCTTTTTTGTGAGCTGCTTCCTCGGGTTCGATATTTAAGGTTTCGCCCTTTAAATATCTGGTGATCCTTTCGTCAGAAGCGGAGAGAGAGATGACTGCTTCTGCTTCATCTTTGCGGATCGCCAGTGCAAGTGGCTGAGACGGCTCGAAGCGGTTTTTCTTCAGGTCACCGAGATAGAGACCGTTTCTTAAGAAGGTGATGCCGCGGAAGTTGTGGGCAACCGGGGGAAGATAGTAGGCTTTATCACCGCGGATTTCCACACGTTCCCAGTCAAATGGCTGACCGCAGAGGGTTTTCAGACCGATTTCGTTCAGAAATCCCTCAATTAGTGGAAATGCGTTTTTGTCCGGTTTTGTGTGAGGACGGGAGCTTTCCTTGATTGCCTGTCCGTTTTTTACGGAAGAGCGCAAGGAAGTGTCCCTCTCCGTTCATTTTGTGTGGGAAAATCCGGATGCATTTGGTAAGCTCAGGATTTCCGTTTCCCCATTCAGGAACTCCATGGGAGAAGCCTTCATAATCTTCCATTTCTGCCAGTTCCATGTCAGGACGGTTTTCCAGAAGCCAGGAAACAGTTTGTTCGTCTTCTGCAGGCGCGAATGTGCAGGTAGAGTAAAGCATCAGTCCGCCGGGACGGAGCATATCGGCTGCCTGGAGGATAAGCTCTTTCTGGATTTCGGAAAGCTCCATGGATTTTTCGGGAGTCCAGTCTTTGGCAAGGGCTTCTTCCTTACGGAACATTCCTTCTCCGGAGCATGGAGCATCTAGGATGATCTTGTCGAAGAATTCGGGGAATGCTTTGGTTAACTTTGCAGGTGTTTCGTTTGCTACGAAGACATTTGGGATGCCGAAGAGTTCCAGGTTGCGAAGGAGGGCTCTGGCGCGGGAAGTGCTGATATCGTTTGCTACCAGAAGTCCCTGTCCCTGAAGTGCTGCGCCTGCTGCAGTTGCCTTGCCGCCCGGGGCTGCGCAGAGGTCCAGGACTCTGTCACCCGGCTCGATGGGGATGCGGGAGGCGGGGGTCATGGCGCTGGGTTCCTGAAGGTAGTAGAGGCCGGCCTGGTAGTATGGGCATCTGGAAGGACGGATGTCTTCATCGTAGAAGTAGCCGTTTTTGATCCATGGGATCTGACGGGTTGGAAATGGAGACAGGTTTTCGAAGTCTTCGCAGGTGATCTTGGAGGTGTTTATGCGCAGGCCGTAGGTTCGGGGAGCGCTGAAGCTGGAGAGGAAGGAGGGGTATTCGTTGCCGAGCATTTCTTTCATTCGGGTGAGGAAGGCGGGGTGGAGGGGTGTTGTGTTTTCGTTCATAATTGGGTAGGTTTCCTTTGCTGTAGTTTTGGGTTGGTGGGGGGACGCGCAGGAAAATATATCTGTCTGAGTGCGGTTTCGGCATCTAAGATCTTCTAAGTCGGTAAAAATCTGCTAAAAGCATGGAGAAAAATGCAAAACTCGCTCCGCTGCAGGCTTCGCTCAGACAGGTTGCGATTTTTCTCCATAACGCAGATTTCTACCGGCTAAGAAGATCTAAGATGCCTGCAAATGCACTCAGACAGATATATTTTCCTGCGCTGTTTACTGAAAATGACTGTAGTATAACGTGAGGTTTATGGAATATTAAGTTTATGAAATATTATAGCAATTCCATAAAATAATGCAATCAAGATAGTTCAGCAGGACTTCACGCTATGATGGACTGGATTGTTTGCAGTAATTTATGAAATAAGAAATTGATATGTAACAATACTTTCAAATGCATTATTTATGAGGATCGCTATAGTGAACCGGAAGACGTTAAGGAGGTATTTTCAGTAAAGGTATCAATATGATTATAAAGTATAAATGATTTTTGCTAAATAGTATTGACAAAATCATATTATACATCATATAATATCGTTAACAAAACAATATTGATGTTCTGTATAGTATGTGAACAGGATGGAATAAATGTATCAGATGTGAAATGGCGTTTACCTTTGGTATAGTCTGGAGCATTTTTCAGACACGCTCTAAGGCTGGATTGCAGAGATGATGCTGTCTGTACAGAACATAATTGAAACGAGGGAGTGAGCATATGGTTTTTAATACGGGTGCTGCGCTTCTGGATGCGGTTGTTCTGGCGGTTGTTTCTAAGGAGAAGGAAGGGACTTACGGGTATAAGATCACGCAGGATGTGCGTGGAGTTCTGGATGTTTCGGAGTCTACTTTGTATCCGGTGCTCAGGAGGCTGCAGAAGGATGATTGTCTGGAGGTTTACGATATGGCGTATGCAGGGCGTAACAGGCGTTATTATAAGCTGACGGACAGAGGTGCTGCGCAGCTGGAGTTTTATAAAGCTGAATGGAAAATTTATGCATCCAAGATAAGCGGGATGTTTGAGGGAGGAATAGGATGATGGACAGGGCGCAGTTTATGCAGGAGCTGGAGAAGCTGCTTGCTGATATTTCCGAGACAGAGAGGCAGGATGCCCTTGATTTTTATAATAGTTATTTCGATGATGCAGGAGCTGAGAATGAAGCTTCGGTGCTCAGGGAACTTGGAAGTCCAGAGAAGGTTGCAGCGATTATCAAGGCGGATCTGAAAGGTTCGGCAGGAGGCTATGAGTATGGAGAATATACGGAGCATGGCTATGAGGATGCCCGGACTAAAGAGAGAGGCCAGATGCCTGAGAGATATGAAGAAGAGTCGGGAACAGGGAAGCGTTTTTTCAGAAAGGGGAATCAGGCGGTGCTGATCCTTGCGGTGATCCTGCTGGTTTTTATTTCTCCTTTTGTTAAGGGGGCTGTTGGTGGGATTCTGACATTTGCAGTTGGAATTTTACTGCTTCCGTTCTGGCTGATCGTTGGATTGGGCATAGGTGCTGTGGTTTTACTGGTTGGCGGGCTTGCAGCTGTTGTGGCTGGAGCAGGGCTTTTGACTGTAATGATCGGAACCGGGATCATGACAATAGGAATTGGATGTCTTATGATTGCTCTGGCAATCCTTATGGTATTGGGGCTGATCAGTGTCGCAGTACGTATTGTGCCGAAGTGGTTTCGGAAGATTACCGACTTTTTTAACAGGTTGCTTTACAGAAAGAGAAAGGAGGAGGTTAAATGAAGAAGTTTACAAAAGGAATGTTGATCGCAGCGGGGATTTTTGGTGCTGTGGGAATCGGGCTGACAGCTGCCGGTGGTGTTATGGGAGCCAGTATGTCGGAACTGACAGGGGTGAAAAGCCTGAAAAGGGTGCTTCTGGTGGCAGACGGGGATTATGATTATGATGACAGCGATGATTATGATGACGATGATGATTATGACGATTATGATTATGTGACAGCGATGACTATGACAGCGATGATTATGACGACAGCGACGACTGTGACGACAGTGAGGATTATGCCCGCGCTGTTGATGAGAATGAGGAAGATAGCACTGTATATCAGTTGAAGTATCAGCCCACAAAGCTGGATATAGAGCTGAAGTACGATGAGCTGATTCTGGAAGAGGGTGACAGTTTCTGTGTCAGAGTTTATGATGACAGTGGGAAGAATGTGACAGTGAAGGAGAGTTCGGATACTCTTAAGGTCAGAAGCACGAAAAAAGCTGTCTAAAACTAGAAAGGTGCATATTTCCTATCCGGAAGATGTTAAGCTTCAGGAGCTGGAGATTGAGATGGGTGCAGGTACTGTTTATCTGAACAGAGATATTGAGACAGAGAAGCTGAGTGTGGAGATGGGAGCCGGGGAATTTGAAAGTAAGAATCCGGTGACTGCAATGGAGGCAGATCTGGAAATCGGAACCGGAAGTATGACATTTGCAGATCTGAGCGCCAGGAAGACAGATGGAGAATGTGGTCTGGGTGAACTGGATCTGACACTGACCGGTACGCAGGAGGATTATAATTATGATCTGGAATGTGGAGTGGGAAATCTGGATGTAGGTTCTGATTCCTACAGTGGACTTGGACGGGAGAAAACCATTTCCAATAAAGGCGCAGACAGGAAACTGGATCTGGAGTGCGGTATGGGAAATATATCAGTAGATTTCTCCGGGAAAGAGCACAGAGATTTGCAGATATCCTGAAGAGCATATACTCTGACGTGCAGAAATAAAAGTGGTATTTAACCGAATCAAGAAGTTATTCGGTGTAGAGTAAGTAGCGAAGCGGATGATTTTATCTGCTTGACTAATCTGGGTTTAAGGAGGAAATGGAACATGGGTGACAAACGTTTATACAAATCATCAGAAAACAGTATGCTTTGCGGTGTATGTGGAGGAATCGCAGAATATTTTGGTATTGACCCTACGTTGGTGCGTCTGGCATGGGTGATCCTTACCTGCTTTGGCGGTGCGGGAATCTGGGCATATATCATTGCGGCAATTATTATTCCGAAAAGATAACAGAATCTCAGAATCCAATCTGTAATAGACAGAAGTTTAACCGAATCAAGCAAGCAGCGAAGCGGATTGCGAATATCCGTTTGCATGAAATACAGTGAAATACAGTATAAAAATTAAGAAAACAGCCCATACTCCAAAGAAAAGGAGTGTGGGCTGTTTTGAATAAAGAGAAGGAAATAAAAGCTTACCTTGATGGAGAATTATTGCCGGAGGTCAGAATGAAGTATGAAATTGCAGAGGAAATGGGATTGCTGGACAGAGTATTGAGTGATGGATGGAAAAGTCTGTCTGCGAAAGAGACCGGACGGATCGGAGGGTTGATGACGAAACGAAAAAAAGAGAAACTGAAAAAATAAATGAATGATATGGGATAAACATATAACGGAATAAACTTGTTCTCCGGGCGATGATGCTGTAAAATTAAGAATAGGTATTAGAGCGTGTTTGAAAAATCATTCCCACAATCTGCACGCCCCATTTTGAGGTATATTTTTCCCGAATTCGGTTGTCGTAGCCCGCTATGACGCCCTTATTCGAACAAAATCTCCCACAAATTGTGACGCACATCTTGCAGAAAGCCTTTTTCAGACACGCTCTGGAGTAGCGAAGAAATATGGGAGGACAATAAAATGAAGTTAGGTATTCTGGGAGCAGGAGGCATTGCTTCTACTATGGCGAAAACAGTGGCAGGAATGAAAGGTGTGGAGGCGTATGCGGTTGCTGCCCGTGATCTGGAACGTGCCCGGGAATTTGCACAGAAATATGAAGTAAAAAAAGCATATGGATCCTATGAGGAAATGCTGGCAGATGATGAGGTTGGACTGGTTTATATCGCAACTCCTCATTCACACCATTATCTGCATGCGAAAATGTGTCTGGAAGCGGGAAAGCATGTGCTTTGTGAAAAGGCATTTACTGTAAATGCAGAGCAGGCACAAAAATTATTTGACCTTGCAAAAGAGAAAAAGCTTCTGATCACAGAAGCAATCTGGACAAGATATATGCCGTCCAGAAAGATGATCAACGATATTATTGAAAGTGGTGTGATCGGAGAAGTTACGGCAGTTACCGCGAATCTCAGCTATACAGTAAGTCATGTGGAACGTATCCGTAAACCGGAGCTTGCAGGAGGTGCTCTTCTGGATGTAGGCGTATATCCGATCAATTTTGCCTCCATGGTGCTTGGCGATAAGGTAAAGGATGTAAAGGCTACTGCAATCTTTCAGAATGGAGTGGATATTCTGGACAGCATTGCCATGGTGTTTGAGGGAGACCGCATGGCAACCCTTCAGTGTGGAGCAAGAGAAATCTCAGACAGAATGGGAAGTATTTTCGGAACCAGAGGATATATGCAGGTGCAGAATATCAATAATCCGGAAAAGATTACAGTGTTTGATACCGAACATAAAGAAGTGGCTTCTTATGTTGTGCCGGAACAGATCTCAGGATATGAATATGAGGTAGAATCCTGCATGAAAGCAATTCATGAGGGAAAAATCGGAGTGTCCGGAAATGCCTCATGCGGAAACAATAAGGATCATGAAAATCATGGACGACATCCGTAAATCCTGGAATTATGAGATTCCCTGTATCGAATAAAAAGTGTGGAATAATCTTATAAAAAAGGACCAGTAATGTTTTTGACATATACCCGAAACATTACTGGCTTTTCTGATATTCATGACCATTATACAACATGTCATTCCGTAATTACAGAAACATTCCCGTCCAGTGGTATATTAATATTAATTAGGTAAATTGATACTTTTATATTTTATTATCTGGAGGAGAAGAATGAAAAGTAATTACAAAATTTTTACAGCAGGTTTTTTTATCGGCAATTATGACAGCAGCAGCTCCGTTAACAGTATGTGGGGCGGAAGTTTTTTCGGCGGGAGAATCTTTCAGTGATGGAACGGGGAGTATTCCTGCCATATTGACAGATATGGTTCTGCCGGATGGAGAGATTGGAACGGAATATCAGGTACAGCTTGAAGCTGATACAGATGTGAACTGGAGTCTGGAAGAGGGAAGTGAGCTTCCGGCGGGATTTACGTTGTCTTCCGGGGGAGTGATCAGTGGAATGCCACAGGAGGAAGGGAGTTTCAGCTTTACTGTACAGGCGGACAATGGTATTGGAGTTTCTTCACAGGAACTGAGCCTTTATGTTGCACAGCGTGAGCAGGAACCTGTTATAAAGCAGTATGAGCTGACATCAGGTACTGCTTTGATCGATCTGGGAATTCATGCAGAGGGAGAACAGTCACGTAAGCGGTTATTTCTTTATAATGCAGGAACAGATTCGCTTCATCTCTCTGATTTTCCGCAGAGCAGATATTTTGATTTTTCCTACGCACCGATTTTCGATACAAATACGGATGAAGAAATGCAGCCCGGAAGTTGTGCGGCTGTGGACATTGATGATAAGAAGAATCTGCCTGCCGGAAATTATGAAGAGACAGTGACATTTGAGACAAAAGAGGGTGCTTCCTGTAAGGTTACTCTGAAAGTAATTGTGGGAGCTTCCTCTGAAAAAGATTATGAGCTGAGTATAGAAACAGGTACAGAAGAAGAATTTACAGAAAGCGATTTCTATGACCCGGAATTTCGTGTGGAGAAGTATGTAGTGGTCAGAAATTCAGGAAAAAAGGAAACCAGAATACGGATAGATACTTCTGGTCTTAAGAATTTTGAAGTGGATGACCAGATGGCAAAGTGGACAGAAGATTATGAGGAACAGGATTCCAAAAAGCTGCTGAAACCGGGAGAAACGCTTTATTTTTATATATTGCCGAAGCAGGAATACGGAATTTATGATGAAACGTTTGCATTTCTCGCAGATGACGGAAGCAGATATCCTCTTCATGTTACAATGAACAGAGAGAAGAATCCGACAGAAAAGAAGCAGCTGGAAATTACTGAAAAGTCTGCCGGGGGTTTTCCGACAATGCAGTGGGGCTATAAGACACTTCCGGAAGCAAAGACATATATTCTGAAAAATGTTACTGATACAGATATGAAGCTGTCTTTTAACCGTAGTAAAGAATGTAGTGTGTTATTATCTGGAAATGCTTATCTGGCACCTGGGGAGAGCACAGAACTGAGACTCTGGCCCAAACTGGGGCTTTCGGTGGGAAAATATAGTTTTCAGGTGACTGTGACTGCGAAAACAGTGGCAGGAGAACACCTGACAACGCAGAATCTGTATAATTCTTTTATTGTAGGAGACCGGACTTATCAGGGACTGGCAGATGCTGTTGCGCCTGTGACCGGAATTACCAATGGTGCAGAAAAAACTGCTGATGCTTTGCATCTGCCGAAGTCGCTGGAAGTCTATGGCGCCGAGGTGAATGGAGAGAAAACAACATTTTCTGCGTCTGTGAAGTGGGATGTGGAGAATTGTGCTTATGATCCGAAAAGCAAGGCAGCTCAAAGTTTTCTGGTCAACGGATCTCTGGAACTGAATGAGGATGAAAATAATGAAGGGCTGGACACTGCCGTACAGATAATGGTACAGGTGGATGCTTATCAGACATTAAACAGACCAGTTATTGATACGCGGTGGACCAGAGTGATCACAAATTATGCAATGCTTTATCTGAGAGATCTTTCCAATGAAGCGGACGGCTATCAGTTTGTGACAGCGAAATCTCAGAAGGATCTGAAAAAAGGGAATTATACTGCGCAGACAAAAATTGCAAATTCTGAACTGAATCAATATCCTGAGCTGAAGTATATTCCGGAGGGAACACATAGTCTTTATTGCAGGGCATACAAAGAGAACAGCAGCCATGTTATGGAATATGGGGAATGGTCAGACGGGGTTCCGGTTACGGTAAAGGTAAAGACTCCGGACGCACCTGTGGTTCAGAAGGTGCAGGTGAAGAAAAATGATGTCAGAATAGTACTTAACAGCAAGGGTGAGGAACCGGACGGTTACGATGTTGTTGCTGCCAGAAGTAAGAACGGAAAAGAACCATCGGATTATATAAAGGTAAAGAGTGGGTATTCCGGAAGCAGTAAAGAGCTTATCTTACGGGGTGTACCGGCAGGAACGTGGTATATTGGCGTACATGCTTATAAATATCTGAATGGGAGCAATACCAAAGTGCTCAGTAAATGGGCAGAGGTCAGGAAGGTAACTGTAAAAACAAGCCTTGTAACAGGAAAACCTGCTGTTAAATCAGCTAAGGTTTCCAGACAGGGAACAAAAAGAAATGTAACGGTGACGTTTACTGTTCCAAAGTCCTGTGATGGAACAGACTGGGTACTGGCAAAGAAAGTTTCCAAATCTGATAATGGCAGCTATACTGGTGTAAGCAGTTATGCTTACACAAAGAAAAATCAGACAAAAACCACGGTGGTCTTTAAAAGTGTGAAGCCCGGAGTCTACTACCTTGCAGGACGTGCCTATGTAAAAGGCTATGCAAAAAGTTATACGAAATGGTCGAAAATAAAGAAAATAGTTGTGAAATAAGCACTGTTGCCATTTGTTTCACAGAGATTTCACTTTTAAGAAAAAAGCTCCCGCTTTTACCAGGCGTTTATACATGCTTTTTCCCGTAATACTCAAAATTTACGGTACTGCCAATAAACTTATTATACTCAAATCTTGTCTGAATTTGGAGATAAATAATGTCCTTTTTATGACAGATAAGGGACATATGAGGCATCGAAGTCTGTGAAGTATGTCATAATGAACAGGAAAAGCACATTATGATAAAGGCAGTGACATTTTTAGCAAATGTAGAAAGGACAACAAAATGAAGCAGAAAAAGATTGTAATTATTATGGCAGGGATTTTAGCAGCAGCGGCTGCTATGACTGGCTGTGCGGAACAGAATAAGACAGCGACACAGGTTGATTATACGCAGAATTCACAGGGGAAATCCGAACAGACAAAACAAAAAACAGCAGAAAAATCTCAGCCGGATAAAAAACAGGTAAATAAAAGTACATCCGGTGGAAAAGAAAATTCAAATCAGACTGCGGATAAGAAGACGAAAGTATTTGCCTCATCCAATAATGCGGGCGATGTACAGAATTCAGAGAATGATGCGGATAATACAGATGATTCACAGAATACATACGTGGACAATAATTCATCTGAAAATAATGGCTCAACAGGCGACGGTGGCAATCAAATTGATCAGACAGCAGATCAGGCGATGATATATGACAGTGAGGGAAATGGAAGACTGATTTCTCAGGCTGACGATGGAAACTGGTATGACAGTGACGGAAATTGTTATGGAAGCTGGGAGGATATTGGGCGTGCTATGGATGAAGATGGTGTTACGGATCAGGATGGCAATAAATACTACTGGACCTGGACTGCACCTGATGATGCATCAGGAAAAGTAAGAGATCCGTATGACCTGTATTCCTGGGATCCGGGAACCAATTCCTATATACCGTTTCAGGCTGCGGAATCTGACTGTAGTCCTATAGGCAGAGGAAACGGCTGGTATTATTATGATGAAGACAGCGGCGAATATGTTCCGTGGTAAAAAATAAGAAAACAAAAGAAACAGTTTTGAAATCATTTTGATGGGTTTCAAAACTGTTTCTTTTTTGATATACAAGAAATAGTGAAGGGGCATATCCGGCAGAATCAGTGAAAAGAATTCTGCCGGATGTTTATCTGGTAAAGATCAGCTGATCAGTTTCAGGAAAGTATTTCTGTCACAGGTTCCGGAAACCGTTAAGCCCTGTGCCTTCTGGAATGCCTTTACAGCAGAGAGAAGTCCTGAGCCAAAGGTACCGGGAATCTCTACACCGTTTGGATCATAAGCACGTAAAAGAAGGAGAATCTCAGCGGCAGTTACCATATACTGGGTTTCACCGCTTTTTACGTAATGTTTACCAAGGGCATTGCTTGTGTTAGTTCCCCAGATACCGTCTACATCCAGACCGGCACCATAATCTTTGTTCAGAGCTGTCTGAAGAACTTTAATAGCTGCTTTCTTAGTGGCAGCATCTCTTTTCCCGGTAATGGAGATGCCAGTATTGGCAAATTTATTGGCATAACTCTGACCTTTGCGGATTTTGGCATTTCCAGTAGTTGGCTGTGGTTCTGGATCCGTAGATGTAGAATCTTCATTATAACGAAGAACACAATCCCACGGGCAGTTGTAGTAATTCTGGATTTTAATTTCGTTGCCATTCTGGTCACCCGGAGTACCACCGTGGGCTCCACCATTTTCATTTATACTGGCAGAAACTACTTTGCCGTTGCCGATATGCATAACTGTATGGCGTGCAATGTTTAACAGTACATCACCGCGTTTCATACCGCTTCCGTTGTCAAGATTAACACTGGAAGTAACGTCTTTGAATCCGCAAGACAGGAAAACAGACTTCATACTTTTGGTATTATAAGCTCCTTTTGTTTTTACAGGTACACCAGCCTGCTGCCATGCAGAGATTACCAGTGAAGAACAATCGTAGTCCGGTCCCCATCTGTTATCCTGATCATATCCGTGTGCCGGATCGTTTGCGATTTCAATTGCCCATGTTACTGCTTTTCTGTTTTTGTCAATTTTTTTATCCTCCTGAAATTTGATTATTTATTTGCTCACCGGTGATACATCTTATAAAGAGTGAGAAAAGGGAAATTGTAAACATAAAAAGAAAAAATAAAAGCATTTCCTGATTGTTGCTTCGAGGTCAGAAAAATGCTTTTCGAGGACAAAAACACGAAAATTGTCGAATT